>Ga0214473_10005456_pt1 | contig 15214 bp, 14 predicted proteins | sample RVTome_7_FD_203509 | JGI IMG/M metagenome (GOLD analysis project Ga0214473, IMG submission 203509) | Soil microbial communities from uranium-contaminated site in the Upper Colorado River Basin, Wyoming, United States - RVT98D197 | ecosystem: Environmental > Terrestrial > Soil > Contaminated >... | reverse complement strand
TCCTTCCGTTGCTGTCGGATCATGTCCCTTTCCTCTCCCCGGCGCGGCGGCCCGGGCCTGTCGCCCGGCGCGGGCCGGTGCCTCCCAATCGACGCTAGCGGAAGTGCCGTTCCTCAGCCTGTTCGGCCGACCCGAAGATCACGGTGCCGCGCGCGGCCAGGTCCTCGTAAAGCGCGCGGAGTTCGTCGTCGGTGCTGACCTTGGACCGGTCCATCTTCTCGGAGTGCACGATCCGCTCCATGGGGAAGCGGTATCGGGTGGTGGGCGCGTGGGGGTGGCGCACGCCCAGCGGCATGCACATCAGGGTCTCCAGGCACTCCGGGATGTCCAGCAGGCGGCGCATGCGGTCCTGGTAGGTCAGCTCGCCCACGGCGGTGAGGTAGGCGCTGCCCAGGCCCACGGCCGCCGCCGCCAGTTGCATGTTCTGCACGGCCGCGCCCATGGACATCAGGTAGATGTTGAAGGCGGCCCGCTGGTACTCGCGGTCTGCCAGGGGATCGTCCGGCATGCGAGGGAACATCAGCATGGACCGCGGATCGCCCACCACCACGATGATCGCCGGCACGGTCTTCACAAACTGGTAGCCGGGCGTGGGGAAGCGCATGTCCATCTCGCGCCGGACCTTGGCCAGCTCCATGTAGACCTGGCCGATGGCCTCGATGGTGGCGGGGTCCCGCACCACGACGAACGACCAGGGCTGGTAGTTTCCGCCGGAGGGCCCCCAGCGCCCGGCCTCCAGGATGCACTGGAGCTGCTCGTCCGCGACCGTCCCGTGGGGATCGAACAGGCGGATGCTCCGGCGCCATCGAACCAGGGCCATGAAGGTGTCCCGATCGATGGCCGGGGCCCGGGCGGTTTCCGCGTCGGTCTCCATCCCCCTACCCCTTCCTCTCGTCTGCGTATTTCGGGAAGACCCGTCGCAAGGCTTCCTGGTCGCTTGCCGTCTCGAAGGCGGGCAGCAGCAGCCTGGCGTACACCCGGCTGGCGGCGAACTCGACCTCGGCCGAGGCCAGGACGCTCCAGGCCGGGTCCATCAGGACGGCCGGGGCGCGCCAGGTGCGCTTGTTGAGCTGCCGCAGGTCGGCCCGCCGCCCCAGCACGATGAGCTCCCCGGCGGGGATCGGCCGGTGAATCGCAACCTCGACGATGTTGGTGACCCCGAACTCCTGCGCCTGGATGGCGCCCAGCCACCAGCCGATCTCGTCCAGCATGATGGGCGCGACGCCCCAGAAGGCCGTGCCGTTGAGATTCCGGAAATGGGGGCGTGGCGTGATGGCCTTCCAGACGAACTCGTCGTTGTACTCCAGCCGCATGAAGAGGCCCCGCGGGTTCTCGGCCCCGCAGGCGAGGCAGCCGCCCGTTCCCGGCACGGTGAGCGATGTCCCGCGGGTCGACTCCCAGCGGGCGCGGGCCGGCTGCGGGTCCGGCGGCGGCGCCGGGGGCCGGCCGCCGGTGGCCTCGGCGATCAGGCCCTTGGGCCCCGCCAGGCGCACCCGGCAGGCGCCGTCCGCCGAGGCCTCGGCCTCGGCCCGCACCGCGGCGCCCAGGGGGAACTCCTCCTTCAAGGCCATGGTGATGCCCAGGGGGAGGGCGCGCGGCACCGTCCCGTCTCCCGGGCCAAGGACTTCGGCGGCCAGGCGGAAGCAGGCCGCCGTCACGCCGCCGCCGTGGGCCCGATCGGGGGGGCCCTGCAGGTCGGGCGGGAAAACCACCTCCCCGGCCACCGCGCGCCCGTCGGCCGATCGCCGCAGCGCGAACCGGGCCGCGAAGAAATCTTCCATCAATTCCATGCCATCAATTCCATGGTGGATGCCGTTCCCTGAGTGAGGTATCTTTCCTGGGCGGTGCGGGCTACCCTATCCGCGGCCCCGGCGCGTTGTCAAGCAACGCAGCGGACCATCCCTCACTCTGGACAACGGACCGTGCCGGACACATCCAGGCGTCTCCCGACCGAGCGTTCTCTCACGGCCCTGCTGGCCGGCCTGGTGGCCCTCACGCCCCTGTCCACCGATACCCTGCTCCCGGGCCTGCCGCGGATGGCGCAGGCCTTCGGCGCGGACGTGTCGCGGGCGCAGCTCATCATCAGCGGCTTCCTGCTGGGCTTTGCCGTGGCGCAACTCGCCTATGGGCCGCTGTCCGACCGGTTCGGCCGGCGCCCGGTGCTGCTGGGGGGGGTCGGGATCTACTGCGTCGCGAGCCTCGCCAGCGCCGCCGCGCCCTCGATCGCGTGGCTGATCGGTGCGCGGCTCCTACAGGGGATCGGCGCGTGCGCCGGGGCGGTCGTCGTCCGCGCGTCGGTGCGCGATGTCCATGCGGGCGTGCGGGCGGCCAGGACGCTTTCGTTCATCAACAGCGGTATGGCCCTGGCACCGATCCTGGCGCCGTTCATCGGGATCGGCATGCTGGCCTGGTTCGACTGGCGGGGCATCTTTGCCGCCCTGGCCGGCATCAGCGCCGTCCTGCTGGTCGCCAGTTGGGGAATGCTGGCCGAGACCAATATCCATCTCGATGCGGACGCGATCCGGGCGGGGCGGCTCGCCGGGAATTACCTCGTCGTCCTGAGACATCGGGCCTTCATGGGGTACATGCTGACGCTGGCGTGTGCAACGGGGGGGCTGTTCGCCTTCCATTCGGGCGCCCCCTTCGTGCTCACGGGTCTGTTCGGCCTTGCGCCCTACCAGTTCGGCGTGGCCTTTGCCCTCGTGATGGTCGGGCATATTCTCGGCTCGATGCTTTCGGGACGGCTCGCCGTCCGGCTGGGCATCGATCGGGTGCTCCTGCTCGGTCTCGCCTGTTCCCTACTGGGCGGCGCGTCCATGGTGGCGCTGGCATGGCGCGGCCCGATGCACGTGGCGGCCGTGGTCGGGCCGATGGCGGTGGTCATGTTCGGGAACGGCATGGTGATCCCCACCAGCGCGGCCGGCGCCATCCTCCCGTTTCCGCGGATGGCCGGGGCGGCGTCGGCCCTGCTGGGTTTCCTGCAGATGACCGTCGGGTCGCTGGGCGGGATCGCCATGGGCCGCCTGCACGACGGCAGGCCGCTCCCGATGGCGGCCCTGGTCGGCGGCTTCGGCGCGGCCGCACTGGCCGCCTTCTGGCTGGTGATCTGGCGGGGAGGAGCGCGGCACCGGCCGGTGGGCCAGGAGGACTGAACCGGGACCGGGGCCGGCCGGAGCCTCTGTTGCGGGGACCGACGGGCACGGGCTACGATACCGAAGACCGGTGGCGACCGCCCGAGAAAAGGGGAGGGCGACCGTGGGCTACGTCGAGCGGCACCTCCTGCCCAGCGAGCGGGTCCTGTACAAGACGCGGCTGCACTGGATCCTGTTCTTCAAACCGGGGGCCGTGCTGCTGGCCGGCGTCATCCTCGCGGCGGTCCTGGGCCAGGTGCCGGACCAGTCCTCCCTGTGGTACGTGGGGGCGGTCGTGGCTGCCATCGGCCTGGTCTGGACGGCCGTGCACTGGATCGAGCTCATGACCTCCGAGTTCGCCGTGACCACGACGCGTCTCATCTTCAAGGTCGGGCTCGTCGCGCGCTACACGACGGAGCTTCTCCTTTCCAAGGTCGAGACCATCGGCGTCACCCAGAGCCTCCTGGGCCGGATCCTGAACTTCGGGGACCTGACGGTGACCGGCACCGGGGGCACCAAGGAGATCTTCCGGAGGGTGCGCGATCCCATCGGCTTCCGCAATACCGTCCAGCAGGCCTCCCTCAGCAGCGGTCCCCGATCCTCCTTCACCGGCCCCTCAGGAAGCGCCTGACCGCTGCCCGAACCTTCGGGTTGCGCCCCATGAGCACGGTGTAGTGGTTCGTCCCCGGGACCACGACGAGCCTCGACGTGGGGATGGCGCGCGCCATGGCCTGTGCCTCCTCGTGGGTCATGAGGCAGTCGGTGGCGGTGAGGAGGCCGTCGGGCGCCCGCAGGACCAGCGTGGGACAGCGCACCTGGTGGTGATAGATCCAGAGCCGCTCGCGCGCCGCGTTGGCCAGCTCCTCCCGGATGGCGTGCGGCGCCACCTTTGACCGCACGGTTCCCCCCGGCAGCGTCTCCACGTCGTACCGGAAGTAGCCCTCTAGGTACTCGTTCCACCGCCCGGCGAACATCGGGAGGCCTTGCAGTTCCTGCAGGAAGGCGTCCAGTGAGGGGTATTCCACGCCCAGCCGGCTGATGGCGGGGGCGAGGGAGTCCAGGATCTCCGGGCGGACATCGATCCCCCCGTCGATCAGCACCAGCTTTGCGACGCGGCGGGGGAAGCGCGCGGCGAAGCGGAGCGCGATGTGGGCCCCCAGGGAGTGGCCCACGACGACGGCCTTCGTGAGCCCGAAGTGGTCCAGCAGGCCGGCCAGGTCGTCGCAGTGGATCGGCAGGCTGTAGCCCGTGGCGGGTTTGTCGCTCTCGCCTCGCCCCCGCAGGTCGTAGGCGATCACGCCGTAGTCGGGCGCCAGCATCTCGGCCACGCTGGCCCAGCAGGTGTGGTTCGCCGTGAGGCCGTGTACGCACACGACGGCGGGCCCCCGACCCTCCCACGCGCGGACTGCCAGCGCAATCCCGTTGGCCGTCACAGGTATCACGGTGGACCCTTCCTCCCGAAGCGGCGCCGCGCGGCGGGGTCGCCCCGGTGGCGGCCACGGGCGTTCCAGAACAGGAAGCCCAGGCCGCCGGCCGCCGTGATGAGGCCGGCGGTCGCGTACATCACGGTGAAGTTCGTGGCGGCCAGCAGGTAGCCGAGCGGGTAGGCGCCCATGCCGATGCCCAGTTCCCAGCCGGTGTAGAAGGTAGCGATGGCGCGGCCCCGGTCGGCAGGGCGGGCGCGGTCCCCCACCAGGGCCATCATGGCCGGGACCGCCAGCCCCAGGCCCACGCCGTAACAGGCGCCGGCCGCCAGCAGCGTCAGGGGCCGGAAGGCCAGGCCCACCAGCCCCATGGCGAACGCCGCCAGGAACATCCCCGGCAGGATCACCGGCCCGCGCCCCCACCGGTCCGAGAGCGCCCCCGCCTTGGCCCGCACCGCCACCAGCAGCACCGCCGCCACGCTGAAGAACATCCCAGGATTGCCCACCTCGCGCGCCCGTCCCAGCAGGGGCAGGAACGTCACCAGGGCGCCGTGGCACACCGTCAAGGTGCCCATGATGATGCCGGGGAAGATGGCGCTGGGGACGAAGACGCTGGCGAGGGTGATGGGCGGCGGGTGCGCCGTCCGCACGCCGGTCTCGCGGATGCAGGCGCCCATGATCGCGCCGAGAGAGGCGATCCCCGCCGCCAGGAGGAAGAGGGGCGGGAACGAGAAGCGGTTGACGATGGCGAGGGAGAGCACGGGCCCCAGGGCCAGGGCCAGGTTGCTCCCCATCCCGAAGTAGCCCATCCCCTCGCCCCGCCGCGGCGCCGGGACCACGTCCGTCACCACCGCGGCGGTGGCCGTGCTGAAGAACCCCAGGGCGATGCCGTGGAGGGGGCGGACGGCGAAGATGCCCCCCATGGTCTCGGCCGTCAGGTAGAGAAGGGCGGCGCCGGCCCCCAGGACGGCCCCGCCCACCACCACGGGGCGCCGGCCCCAGCGATCCATCACCCATCCGATGGGCAGGCGCGCCACCAGCGCCGCGATGGAGAACACCATGGTGATCTTGCCCGCGTCGGTTTCGGCCCCCCCGCGGTGCAGGGCGTAGAGGGGCATCGCCAGCAGGCAGAGCTGGTGCGCCAGAAAGTAGCAGTAGGTGGCCAGGCACACCAGGACGAAGGGGGCGGTGAAGAGCGGGGGTCGGGGGTCGGGGGTCAGGGGTCGGGGAGGCAGGGTGACGGGCATCGGCCGTCAGCCCGCGGCGCGGCGCCCCGGCCGGCCGGGGAGCAGCAACGAAGAGATCCCGCCCCCGGCGACCACGAGGCCGCCCATCCAGAACACGGTGGTGAAGCCCGTCCGACCGAGCAGGTGGCCCAGCGCAAAGGCGCCCACGCCGATCCCCACCTCCCATCCGGCGTAGAACGTCGAGATGGCACGGCCCCGCTCCGCGTCCCGCGCCCGATCCGCAACCAGGGCCATGAGGGCCGGCTGCGCCAACCCGAAGGCCAGGCCGTAGAGAGCGCCGGCCGCCAGCAGCGTTCGCGGGTCGTGCGCCATCCCCACCAGCGCCATGGCCAGGGCCGCCAGCAGCAGTCCGGGAACGATGATCGGAGGGCGCCCCCACCGGTCCGAGAGGGCGCCCGCCTTGGCGCGCACCGCGACCAGCACGAGGGCCGCCACCGTGAAGAAGGCGCCGGGATTCCCCACCGTTCGCTCCTGCCCCATCAACGGGAGGAGCGTCACGAGGGCGCCGTGGGTCACTGTCAGGGTTCCCATCAGGATGGCCGGCACCACGGCGCTCCGGGTGAACATCGCCTCCGGTTGCAGGGAGAAGGGGAGGGGGGTCCGGACGCCCGTCTCGGGAACGGCCAATCCCAGGAGGACACCGATGAAGGCCACGGCGGCCGCACCGCCGAACAGGGGCATGAACGATACCCATCCGACGACGGCGAGGGATAGCACCGGGCCCAGCGCCAGGCCGACGCTGCTCCCCATGCCGAAGTAGCCGATCCCCTCGCCCCGCCGCGAGAGCGGCATCACGTCGGTGACCACCACGGCGGCCGCCGTGCTGAAGAGGGCCATGGCCAGGCCGTTGAAGGCCCGAAGGGCGAACAGCACCGGCAGGCTCTCGACGGCCGGATACAGGAGCGCGCTGGCGACCGCGATCCCGCTGCCCCCCATCATCACCAGGCGGCGCCCGAACCGATCCATGGCCCACCCGATGGGCACGCGCCCGACGAGCGACGCCGTGCTGTAGAGCAGTGCCAGCATCCCCGCATCCGCGCCGCTTCCTCCGCGGTGGAGGGCATAGAGAGACAGGGCGGCCTGCACGGCCTGATGGGAGAGGAAGAACGTGCACGCCGCCAGGCAGACCAGAACGAAGGGCGCCGTGAACAGGCGGTCGCCGCCGGCGCCCGCCTGGGACCGGGGACTGGGGGTGGGGGGCTGGGGACTTGAGGCCATCAGCGGCCGGCTGTCGCTGAGCGACGCCGAATGGGACCACCCCCGGTCATTTTTCCCCGGCCCCCGGCCCCTGACCCGCCACATTGCCGGCGGGCAAGCCCCCGGCCCCCGCCGGTGAGAGGCGGGCCCGCTCGTCGTGCGGCTTCAGGGTGGCGTAGGCCGCGAAACAGAGGGGCGTGGGGACGTCCAGGCGGCGGCCCAGGCGCACGGCGGTGCCGTGCAGGAATTCCAGCTCCAGGCGCCGGCCCGCCGCCAGGTCGTGATACATCGACGTGCGGGCGCCCGGCTCCAGCTTCTCGAGATAGGCCATGCGCCTGGCGACGGCGTCCTCGGGCAGGGGGATCCCCTGGGCCCGCGCCAGGGCGAAGACCTCGCCCAGCAGCCCCTCCAGCAGGCCCCGGCTCGGCGGGCAGGCCAGGATCTCGCCGATGGAGAGGCGTGCCAGGCAGGTGGACCCCGAGGTGCCGCAGATGGTCATGAACTTGTCCCAGATGGGCACCCGCACGTCCAGGGAGAACTCGGCGTCGACGGCGGCCTCCTTCAGGACGGCCTCGATCCTGCGCCCCCGGATGCTCTCGCCGCCGTGCCGCTCCCCGAAGACGACCTTCCGCACCCCGCCGCGATGGTCCACCGTGCCGGGCGCCACGAGGGTGCAGAAGGCGTAGGTGAGCCCGCCCATCACCGCCCTCTCGCCCAGGATGCGCGCCAGTTGCTCCTCCTTCTCGACGCCGTTTTGGAGCGAGATGACCGCCGTGCCGGTCCCCACGTTGGGCCGCACCAGGCGGGCCGCCGCTTCGGTATCGTAGGCCTTCACGCAGAACAGGATCAGGTCCATGGGGCCGAGGGGCGCCGGGTCCTCGACGGCCCGGACGGCCGGCACGGCGAAATCCCCCAGGACGCTCCGGATCCGGATGCCCTCCTGGCACAGCGCCGCCAGGTTGGCCCCGCGGGCCACGAAGGCCACCTCCTGGCCGGCGCGCGCCAGCAGCGCACCGTAGTAGCAGCCAACGCCGCCCGATCCCATGACGAGGATGCGCATGCCCTCACTCCCCCGGTCCCGCCGGCCGGGGGCCGTTTCCCCGCGGCGCCCGGGCCCCCACCATGAACCCGCCGGCCCCCAGTGCGGCGACGACGGCCGCCACCATCCACATGGCCGGGAAGCTCGTGGCCTCGAGGAACCATCCCAGGCCGATGGACCCGACGCCGACCCCCAGCTCGAACGAGCCGTAGAACGTGGCGAAGGCGCGGGCCCGCTCCGCCTCGGGCGCGCGGTCGGTGAGGAAAGCCGCCAGGGAGGGCTGCACCGCCCCCATGCCGGTGCCGAACACCACGCCGGCCGCCAGGATCTGCCGCGGTCCGCCGGCCAGGGCCAGGACCACCATGGCGGCCGAGACGATGCCGAGGCCCGGCACCACCACCGCGCCCCGGCCGAAACGATCGGAGAGCTTCCCCGCCCGCGTCCGCACCGCCAGCAGGGCCGCGGCGTACAGGGTAAAGAAGAGCCCCGGGTTCTCCATCCCGTTGGCCCGTCCCCAGATCGGTACGAAGGAGAGCACGACGCCGTAGGTGATGGTCTGCGCCATCATGATGGCGGACGGGAACAGGGCGGCCCGGCTGATGATGTGCCCGGGGTCCCGGGCCGCCTCCGCCGCCCGAAAAGCGGGGACCCCCTCGGGCACGGACACGGCGAGGAGCAGCGCAACCGCCGCCACGCCCGTTGACACCAGGAACAGGGCCGGGAAGGAGGCGGCGTTGACCACGGCCATCCCGGCGGCCGGGGCGATGGCCATGGCCAGGTTGATGGCCAGGCCGTAGGCGCCCATGGCTTCGCCCCGGCGCGGCCGCGGGGCCACGTCGGTCACCAGCGCCATTGCCGCGGTCATGAAGATGCCCATGCCGGATCCATGGAAGACCCGAAGCAGCAGGAGGCGCGGGATGGTGGTCGCCAGGGGATAGAGGAGGCCGGAGAGCACGAAAATCACGGCGCCTATCACCATGAACGGCTTGCGCCGCCGCCGGTCGATGGCGGGGGCCACGCAGGGGCGGCACAGCGTGGAGGACAGCGTGAGGAGCCCGATCACCAGCCCCACCTGCCCCTCGGTCCCGCCCAGGGACACGGCATAGAGGGGGATGGTGGGCAGCAGGATGTAGAAGCTGACGAAGAAGGCGAAGGTGGCGCAGCAGGTGAGGAGGAAGGTGGGCGTGAGCAGGGCGGCGCCCCGGGGCGACACCGCCGGGCCGGCGCCGCTCGGCGCGGCCGGAGAAATGATATCAACCAAGGAGGTCGCCGGAGGGACCGAAGGCCATGGGCTCGGGCCCGCCGAGGAGCTCGAGGTCCGGGTTGGCCCGGACGGCGTCCAGCAGCCCCTCGGAGGCCCGAAACTCCTCCAGTTCCAGGGTGTTCTTGATCCGCACCACCTTGGCGTCGGGCGGCTCGGTGAGGCCGATGGTGCGCAGGGCGGCCTCGATGGCCTCCCGGTCCGTCTCCAGGACGATGGGGAGCTTGCTGCGCATCACGGTGCCGCTGGTCAGAGAGTTGGTGTAGGTGTACGTGAAGTTGATCTTGTCGGCCAGGCGGCGGGTGGCGAAATCCGCCAGGCCGATGCCCACGGCGTTGCCCGCCGTCTTCTCCGTGAGGTCGCGCACCAGGATGCGCACGTAGCGGGGGGTCTCGGGCTCCTTCTCGGGGGCGATGTAGAGGCGGCCGATGACGTTGGTGTCCATCCCCGTGCCGCTCACCTCCTTGCCCATCTCGTCCACGACGAGGAGGTGCAGGAAATCGAAGGGGATCTTGGCCATGAGGGCCTTGGCCTCCTTCAGGAGCTGCCGCTCGGCCTCCTCGAAGCGCTCCGGGCGGATGGCGCGCACCACGGCCGTCTGGTGCCGGGCGTTCTCCACGAGGCCCACGCCGAAGAGGATGGGGAGGCGGCGCACCAGGTAGCGCCCGATCTCCACGATCATCGTGCCCATGCTCACGTCCACGGCGGCCCGGTGGGCCTGCACGGCGCCCAGGTGCTTGCACATGCCGATGACCATCATCTTGAGGATGCCGCTCTCGATCTCGGCGTCGAAGTTGGTGTGCGGCTTGATGCGGTTGATGAAGACCAGGGCGTCGGCCTCCAGGGCGTCCTTGCCGGCCAGGATGGGGAGGCCCCACGGCGAGCGCCCGATCTCCTCCACCTCCATGGTGGCCTTGATGGGCACCCCCATGCTCTCCTCGGTGATGCCGTAGCGCGCCAGGACGGCGAGCTGCCCCTCCACGGTGGCGCCGCCGTGGCTGCCCATGGCCGGGAAGATGAAGGGCCGGGCGCCCATCAGTCTTAGCCGGCCCACAACCAGGCGCGTCACCTCGGCGATGTTGGCGATGCCGCGGCTGCCCCCGGCCACGCCCACCCGGGTGCCCGGCCGCAGCTCTCCCAGCCCCAGCCGGTCGATCTCCCGGTGCACGGCCGTTTCCAGGTCCGTGACGAACGGCTGGTCGAAGCGCTGGCGCACCCTGTACATCGCCGGCAAGCGCATAGTCTCTGGCTCCTCGCGAAAAAGCGTTCGACGGTTCGACTGTTCGATCGTTCCCACAAAGCCGAGAACGGCCGAACAGTCGAACGGCCGAACAGTCGAACGCTCTTCCTACTTTTCCAGGGCCTTGACGATCTCGCGGCAGAAGGCCGGGAGGTCGGCCGGGAAGCGGGAGGTGATGAGGTTGCCGTCCACCACCACCTCCTCGTCCACGTAACGGGCGCCGGCGTTGATCACGTCGTCTTTGATGGAGTGGAAGCAGGTCGCCGTCTTGCCCTTCAGGACGCCGGCCGAGCAGAGCATCCAGCCGGCGTGGCAGATGGCGGCCACCGGCTTGCCGGCGCTGAAGGCATCCTTCACGAGCTGGACCATGGCCTTGGATCGCCGCATCATGTCCGGCGCGTACCCGCCGGGGATCACCACGCCGTCGAAGTCCTTGGCGGAGACATCCTCGGCCTGCACGTCCACGTTCACGGGATAGCCGTGCTTGCTGGTGTAGGACTTGGCCCCGCCCGCCCCCACCACCTTCACGTCCGCCCCTTCCTCCTTGAGACGGTAGTAGGGCGCCCACAGCTCCATCTCCTGGTACGAGTTCTCCGCCAGCAACGCCACCTTCTTGCCCTTGAGTCGCATCGCCTTTCCTCCTTTGCAGTGGTCATGACCTCGCTGGTCACTACGACCGGCGAGAATCGGGTCATGGGGCGGGCCCTGACCGGCATGAAGCCGGTCCCCACATCGATTTCCGAACCCATGTGTAGGGCCCGGGTTTATCCCGGGCCGTCCTGGTCCCCGGGGAGATCTTCCTGGCAGCAAGGATCGGAAGCTTGAAGGTACCATATTCGGGAGCTTGGGGGGAAGAGCGGCCCGGCCGGAGGATGCGGCGGCCGCTCAGGTGCCTGCGCGGAGGCGGAGGAGACGGGCGACCGGCTTGACCTCCGGGTTGGCCACGACGCGTGGGAATTCCCCGCGCAGGGCGGCCGCCACGGCCTCCACCACCTTGCGCCGCATCTCCGCGTAGGCCTCCTCGGTGTAGGACGCGTAGTGTGGGGTGATGACGATGTTGTCCAGCTTCAACAGGGGGTCGTCGGGGTCGGGGGGCTCCTTCTCCATCACGTCTAGGCCGGCCCCGGCGATCCACCCCTCCGTCAGGGCGCGTGCCAGCGCCTTGCCGTCCACCACGGGGCCGCGGCCGGTGTTCACCAGGAACGCAGAGGGTTTCATCCTGCGCAGTTCCGCCTCGCCGATCAGGTGATGGGTGGACTCGTTCAGTGGGGCGTGGATCGAGATGACGTCGGATTCGCACAGGAGGGTGCCCAGGTCCACCAGCGTCACGTGGTATTCTGCCGCCGCCTCGGGCGTTACGTACGGATCGCACGCCAGGATGCGGAAGCCAAAAGCTTCCCCCTTCGTCGCCACGGCGCGGGCGATGTTGCCGAAGGCCACGAGGCCCAGTGTACTCCCGCGCAACTTGTGAATGGGCCGGGCAAGGCCCCGATTCCACGTGCCGCCCTTCACCTGGTTGTTGAGGTAGACCACCTTGCGGACGGTGGCCAGGATGAGGCTCATGGCGGTGTCCGACACCTCGTCGAAGCAGAAGTCTGGAACGTTGGTGACGGTGATCCCGCAGCGCGTGGCGGTGGGCAGGTCCACCGTGTCCACGCCCACGCCGGTGCGCGCGATGACCACACACCGGTCCAGCGATCCGATCGCTTTGGGCGTGAGCTTCACGGCCGAGTTGATCACGCCGTGGGCCCCCCGGCAGGCCTCGATGATGGCCTCCTCCGTCTTCGGGTTCTCGGCGTGATACTCGCCCCCCGCCGCCTCCAGGACCGCCCGCTCCTCCGGGGTGATGGGAAACCGGTCCCTGTCCGTCATCACCACCTTGTACTTGCCCATCAATCGCTTCCTCGTGGGTACGGAATCCGGGTGTCGTAGGGGCGGACCTTCAGGCCCGCCCGTGCGGGCCGATCCGTAGATCGACCCTTATGTCTTGTAGTCGTCGCGGGGTGGGCTGAAGATATCCAGGGCCACAGCCTTCCTGTCCAGCCCGATGGCGCTGTGCTGGACCCCGCCCGGGATGATGTACATGTCGCCCGGCTTCACGCGCCGCCGCTCGCCCCCGATCACGAAGTCGAACTCGCCCTCCACCACGATCCCCGCCTGCTCGTGGGGATGGCTGTGCATGGGGACGACGGAGCCGGGCCCGATCTCCACCACCGACAGCATGATCTTCTCCCCCCACGCCAGACTCGCCGTCGTGCCCGGCACGAGTTCTTTCTTCTTCATCTGGTTGCGGTCGATGAAGGCCACTGGGATCTCCTTTGTGCAGGATGGTGCGGGAAGGAAAAGTGTGGAAACGAGGGGCGCGCGCCTACAGCGGGACCAGGTTGCCGGCGGCGTCGAAGGGCATGGGGGCCGCCGGACCCAGCGGCTCCAGGTCCGGGCGCGCCGTCAGGGCGTGGGCGTAGGCTTCCGAGACCTCGACCTCGGCCAGGTCCAGGGTGCTCCGGATGCGGAGCACGCGGGCCTTGGTGGGATCGGCCAGGCCGGCGGTCTCCAGCGCGGCCTGGATGGCCTCCCGGTCTGTCTCGAGGGCCAGGGGGATGCGGGCCAGCTCCGGGAGCGTGGAGGTGATGCTGTTGATGGCCATCACCCCGGCGTCGATCTTGCGGCCCAGGCGCGCCGTGATGAAATCGGCCATGCCCACGCCGTGGGCGTTGCCGTAGCTGTTGTCCGAGAGGTCGCAGGCCACGACACGGGTGACGTGCGGCATGGCGGGCGGCGCCGGGCGGATGTAGTGGGCGCGGCCGATCACCTTACTGTCCATCCCGGTCCCGCTGATGGCCTTGCCCATGGTCTCCACCACCAGCACGTCGGCCTCTGCGAAGGGCAGGCGGGCGGCCCACGCCTTGGCCTCGCGCAGGAGCGCCTTCTCGCCTGCCAGGAACTCCTCTGGAAGAAGGGCCTGCAGCTTCGCCGTCTGGTGGTAGCCGTTCTCCACGATGCCCAGGCCGAAGAGGATCTTGCCGGTGCGCAGCAAGGCGCGCCCCACCTCGATGCAGACCTTCTCGTAGCCGTGGGCGAAGTTGGCCTGGTGACAGGACGCGGCGCCCTCGTGGTTCCCCGCGCCCACGGCCAGCATCTTCAGGAGGCCGCTCTCGATCTCGCCGGCGAAGTCCGTGTGGGCCTTCACGCGGTTGATGGCCACCACGTGGTCCGCCTCGGCCGCGTGCCGGTCGAGGAGCGCCGGGATCCCCAGCGCCTCGCCCACCCGCACCGTCTCCATGGTGGACCGGATGGGGGCTCCCATCGCCTCTTGGGTGATCCCGTACTTGCGCAGCACCTCCACCTGGCCCTCGGCCGTGGCCCCGCCGTGGCTCCCCATGGACGGAAACACGAAGGGCCGGGCGCCCGCCGCCTTCAGCGCGTCCACCACGGCGCGCGTGATGGCGGCGATGTTGGCGATGCCCCGGCTGCCCGCCGTCACGGCCACGGCGGCCCCGGGCCGGATGTGCGGCCGGAGGTCCAGCGGGGCCAGCGCCGCCGCCACGCCCGCCGCGACGTCGCCCACCGCCGGCCCCGGAAACCGCTGCCGAACCCTGATCACCCTGGGGAACATGGCCCTCCGGGCACAAGAACGTTCGGCTGTTCGGCGGTTCGGCCGTTCGGCAGTTCACCAAACACCGAAGGCCCCCCATAGCTCAGATGTTTGGCAGTCCTCAGAGTTGGCGGAAAGAGGCGGAGCCGAAGGGCGCGCCGCAGTCTGGGATGCGAACGGCCGAACTGCCGAACGGTGTTCAGTAGTAGGTCTTGAAGCTGGATGCGGGGACGGCACGCTTGAAGGCCCAGGACTCGATCTTCTTGATCTGCTCGGACATGGTGATGGAGAGCGGCACCGTGCGGGAGACGGCGGACACCAGGTGCTCCTCCGTGAGCGGGCTCTCCTGGCTCATGGCGTCCACGCAGGCGGCGCCCACGGCCTGCTCGATTTCGGACCCGCTGAACCCGTCGGTGCCGCTCACCAGGAAGTCCATGTGGTACGCGTCGGGATCGAATCCGCGCCGGCGCAGGTGCACCTTGAACAGCTCGTCCCGCTCCTCCTTGGTGGGCAGGCTCACGTAGAAGATCTCGTCGAAGCGGCCCTTGCGGATCACCTCGGCCGGCAGCAGATCGATGGCGTTGCAGGTTGCCCCCACGAACACCGGGCTCGTCTTCTCCTGCATCCAGTTGAGGAAGTAGCCCAGGATGCGGGACCCCGGGCCGCCCTCGGCCTTGTGCCCGGCGATGCTGATGCCGGCCTCCATCTCGTCGATCCACAGGACGCAGGGCGACAGCTCCTCGGCCAGCTTCGTCGCGCTTCGGAACGCGTCCTCGGGGCCGCCCAGGGCCCCGCTGTAGATGCGGGCCATGTCCATCTTGAACAGGGGGATGCGCCAGAAGGTGGCGATGGCCTTGATGAAGAAGCTCTTGCCGCAGCCGCTGATGCCCATCACCAGGATGCCCTTGGGATAGGTGACCCCGAGCTTCCGGGCCGAATCCGAGAAGGCGTGCCTGCGCTTTTCGAGCCAGGTCTTGAGGTTTCCCATCCCGCCGATATCCTGGACCGCCGGCAGATCGGGGACGAACTCCAGGAAGCCGGTGGAGGCGATGGCCTGCCGTTTTTCCTCGAGGATCTCGG
>Ga0214473_10005455_pt1 | contig 15216 bp, 12 predicted proteins | sample RVTome_7_FD_203509 | JGI IMG/M metagenome (GOLD analysis project Ga0214473, IMG submission 203509) | Soil microbial communities from uranium-contaminated site in the Upper Colorado River Basin, Wyoming, United States - RVT98D197 | ecosystem: Environmental > Terrestrial > Soil > Contaminated >... | reverse complement strand
GATGAGACCGCGGCCCGGCCTGCCGCGCAGCACGAAGCCTGGCTGCTGCCGCTCGATGCCGCAAGCCACGATGGCCTGGTCCCGGAGCTAGCCGGGGCGACGCAGACCGAGATGTTCGCTGCCGACGCGAGCCCGAATACGCTCGGCAGCCCGATTCGCAAGCAGTTGCTGCGCACGACATCGGCGCGCGAGCCGGATGACGGTGACCTGCTGCTGCTGTTTCACCAGCGCGCTGCCGACCGGATCCGTTCGACGTCGATCACGGCCGCGGCGCGGGTCACGCGCAACCGGCGCGCGGGCGGCCTGCACGAACTGCTGATCCTGACTGCCGGGCGCGACGGCCCTTCCATCGCCCGGCTGCGCGAGATGCTGGGCGCCGGTCCCGTGTCCGTCATGGACCTGCACTGGCTCGGCCGCCTGGCGCGGCCGCTGTCCCTGTCGGCGCTGATCGAACGGGGGGTCATCGCCTCGACGCCCACGGCGGCGCTGCGCCTGGAATCCGAGGCGCTGCGCCGGTTCGCGCCCGAGTTCCTGCTCGACTGATCAGGCCGCGGTGACGGTGGTTTCGTCCGCGATCATTTCCTCGAGGCGCTCGAGGTCCGGAACCAGCGGCAACTCGTTGACCATGCGCACCTGGCACAACACTGGCGCGCGTTCCGGAAAGACCCGCGAGCTGTCCGCCGCGATCACGGCCGGGCTGACCCGCACCAGTTGCGGAAATCCCTGGGTCGCGATGCCGAAATGCCCGGCCGGCAGTTTCTGGCCGAGGCAGACGAAGATGACTATGCGCGTGCGCCCGCCGACCACCGGGATGCGCTTGCCGCAGGCGCCCTCGAAGGAAACGACCGGTATTCCGCGGCCGTTCCAGGCGGCGATGCCGAGGTACCAGGGCGGTGCGCCGGGCATCTCCTGCAGCGGCTGGAAGCCAGTGACTTCGGCGACGCAGGCGCGCGGCACCAGCAGGCGCTCGTCGAGCAGCGGCACCAGCAGCCCGTAGAGTTCCTGTTCGGCGCTCAAGGCGTGCCCCGCCGCACCAGCGGCTCGATCGCCTGCAGCAACTGGCCTTCCTGATAGGGCTTGCCGAGGTAGTCGTTGACACCCAGCTCGATGGCGCGCGCGCGATGCTTCTCGCCGACACGCGAGGTGATCATCACGATCGGGATGTCCTTCAGGCGCGGGTCATTGCGCACGTGCGAGGCGACCTCGTAGCCATCCATGCGCGGCATTTCGATGTCGAGCAGGATCACGTCGGGGATTTCGTCCTGCAGCACGGAAACAGCCTCAAGGCCGTCCTTCGCGGTGACCACCCGCATGCCGTTGCGCTCGAGCAGCCGCTGCGTCACGCGACGCACGGTGATCGAGTCATCGACGACCAGCGCGAACACGCGCCGGTCGACCTGGCCCACGAGGCGCGGGTCGGGCGTCGGCCGCTGGCGCCATTCGGAGCGCACCAGCGCACCGACGTCCAGGATCACGCAGATGCGGCCATCGCCGAGGATGGTCGCGCCCGAGATGCCGCGAATGCCGGAAACCTGCGGCCCGACGGACTTCACGACGATCTCGCGGCTGCCGATCAACTCGTCGGTCACGATCGCGGTCGAGTGCTCGCCGGCGCGAACCAGGATCACCGGCACCGCCGTGTCGTGCTCGGGCACCACTGCCGGCGTGCCGCCGACCAATACGGCGAGGTGCTGGAACCGGTATTTCTGGCCGCCATAGTCGAAACTGGCGGTCTCCTCCGCCAGGTGGCGCAGCACTTCCGAGCGCGGCACGCGCACGACGCCCTCGACCGTCGGCAGCGGCAACGCAAACAGCTCCTCGCCAACCCGCACGACCAGCGCCTGACTGATCGCCAGCGTGAACGGCAGGCGCACGGTGAAGCGCGTGCCCTTGCCGGCCTCGGTTTCCGTGTACAGCGAACCGCCCAGCTTCTTGATCTCGGTCGCGACGACGTCCATGCCGACACCGCGTCCGGCGGATTGCGTGACCTTGCCGGCCGTGGAGAATCCCGGCTCGAAGATCAGCTGCAGCGCCTGCTCGTCGGACAGCTCCTGCTTCGGCGTCGTCAGGCCGAGCGCGACCGCGCGATCCCGGACCGCCTTCAGGTTGACACCCGAGCCGTCGTCGGCAACCGTGATCACGACCTCGGAGCCCTCGCGCCGCAACGCCATGTCGATGCGGCCGGTCTCGGCCTTGCCAGCCGCCACGCGTTCGGCGGGCGTCTCGATGCCGTGCACGATCGCGTTGCGCAACATGTGCTCGAACGGCGGCAGCATGCGCTCCAGCACCTGCCGGTCGAGCTCGCCAGCCGCGCCGCCAACCCGCAGCTCGACTTTCTTGCCCATCTCGCTCGCGGCCTGGCGCACGATGCGCGTCAGGCGCTGCACATGGCGCTGGAATGGCACCATGCGCGTGCGCATCAGCCCGCCCTGCAACTCCGAGACGATGCGGCCCTGCTGGATCAGCAGGTTCTGGGCCTCGCGGGTCTGGGTCGCCAGCAAGCCCTGAACGCTTGCGACGTCGGAACTGGTCTCGGCCAGCGCGCGCGAGTACTGCTGGATCGACGAGTAACGGTCGAGTTCCAGCGGATCGAAATCGTCGCGGCGCGTGCCCTGGTCGATGTGCCGGTGCAGGATCTGCGCCTCGGTTTCGATCTCGAGCTTGCGCAGCTGGTCCTTCAGGCGCTGCACCACCCGGCCGAGTTCGGCCAGGTTGAAGTCGATCGACGAAAGCTGCTGCTCGAGGCGCGCACGGAAAATGCTGACCTCGCCCGCGGCATTCAGCATGTTGTCAAGGAGCTCCGCGTCGACGCGTGCGACTTCCGTACGGTCCGCAGCCGTTTCACGGGCCGGCGGTCCGCCCGCGGCGGGTGCCGGCGCGGCCGCCAGGCTGGCCGCGACTTCCGCGAGCTCGACCGCTGGTTCTGGCTCCGTTTCCGCTTCAGCTTCCGCTTCCTCTTCGCGATCCGGTGCCGCTTCCGGTTCCAGCTCGGCTGCCATTGCGACGGGCGCCGGCGCAGGGGGTGCCGCGACGGCCGCCGGCGGCGGCGCAGTTGCGGGCCTCGCGGGCGCGGCGGGCCGGCCGCGGCCGATCATGCGGATGCGCGTGATGAGGTCGCGCGCGAATTCCACCGGGCGCCCGGCGCCGACGAAGTCGCGCATGCGATTCAGTTCGTCGAGGCTCGACTGCAGCACTTCGAGGCTGCGCTCGTCGAGATTGGCCGCGTCGTCGCCAACGTGCATCAGGAGCCATTCAACCTCGTGACTCAGGTCCCCCATCGCCGCAATGCCGGCCATGCGCGCCCCGCCTTTCAGCGTGTGCAATGCGCGCTGCAACTCGACCATGCGCTCGCGGCTGCCGCGTTCGGCCCGCAGCGCACCGAGCGCCGCGTCCGCGGTTTCGAGCAGCTCGGTCGCCTCCTCGCTGAAGATCGCCGCGATGTCCGGGTCGTAGTCCTCGCTGCGCGCCAGTGCGGGCGGCTCAGCGGCCGGCTCGGATGGCTGCAGGTAAGGTGGCGCGCCGACGATGCTGGTATCACCGACGTTTTTCGGCAGGAATCCCTGCGTGTCGCGTTGCGGCACGACGGCGTTCGCGACCACGCCCGGCATCAGGGCCTCGAATGAAAGCGGCGGCGGTCCCTCAGGTGCCTGCGGCACGACGACCGGCGGCGGCTCCTCTTGTGCCTCGGCCTCGAATTCGGGCGCCGCGACCGCTTGCGATGGCGCCTCGGCCAACCGGCGCTCAATTGCCGCGTCCTGGTCTCCGATCCGGCGCACCAGACGATCCAGGTTCGTGATGCGACCCGTGGATTCGTGCACCGTGGAAAGGATGTCCTCGAAGCCCACGACGACGTCCGCAAGGACCGCAAGGCCGGCCTCGTCGAAGCCGCAGTCATGATCGAACATCCGGCGCAGCCAGCCATGCAGCGGCTCGGCGAGGCGAATGCTGTGGCGGGTGTTCGCCGTGCGCGACGCGCCACGCAGCGTATGGCAGGCGCGGTACAGATCCTCGGTCACGGTGTGCGTGCCGGGCGCGAGCCAGGCGCGGCGCAGGTAGGCGCGGATCACCTCGAGGTGGCCCTGGACCTCCTTCTGGAAGATCTCCTGCAGCGAGGAATCGCCGCCTTCGGCATAGGACGCGGGCCGGCCCAGCCAGGCCTCTTCGACCGCAGTCGCGGGCGCCGCAGGCGCTGATGCCGGCGCGCGCGGCGGTTTTTCCGGCACCGCGCCCACCAGCGACGCGTCGGCCGGTTGCCGCGGCATCGCGGCCTCGTCCAGCTTGACGATGATCTGGGTCGGTTCCCCGACCGGCGCCGCGGGCGGCGCTTCGCGCCGCGTCGGCGTTGGCTGACCTCCGGCATGCGCGTCGGCGCGCGCCGCAATGGCCTCCACTCCAGCTGCCGGCGCGCCGCGCCCGGCGAACTCGGCAATCAGTGCCGGCAGCGATGCAATCGCGTCGCGCAGCGTCCCAAGCATGGCGGCCGAGCGCTCCAGCGTGCCGTCGATGACGCGGTTCAGCAGGTTCTCGATGGACCACGCGAAATCGCCGATCCGCCGCGCACCCACCATGCGCCCGCTGCCTTTCAGCGTGTGGAACGCGCGGCGCACGCGCATCAGGGACTCGCGGTCCGACGGGTTTTCGGACCACAGCGGGAACAGGCGGCTGATCGTCGCTATTTCCTCGCCAGCCTCCTCGATGAAGAGCTCCGCCAGCTCCGGTTCGACGGCCGCGTGGGCCGGGATCGTGGCGGGCGGGGCCTGCTTCGGGGCAGGTTGCGGCGCAGCCACCGCAGGCGCGCCGCCGGCGCTCATCTGGTCGAGCGCCGCCAGGCAGCGCTCCGCGTTGTCCAGCATGTACCAGGGATCGCCGCGCCCCGCCTGCAGCGTCTCCATGTAGTACTCGATGCCAACGATGGCGTCCGCCAGCCGGTCGATGAATTCCTCGTTGCCGGGAATGCCGCCGGGGCGCATCGCGGCCGTCACGTATTCGCCGATCCGCCGCATGACTTCCATCGCGCGGTTGCGGCCCAGCAGCAGCAGGCCGGCAGTGATGCCACGCGCGAGCATGGGCGCGGCATCGGCGCTGACCGGGTCGGCCACCGGATCCAGCGACTGTCCCACCAGCTCCTTGATGCGGGCGAGGTTCACGATGCATTCACGCAGCACGGCCTCGGTGACCTGGCGGAACTCGGGATCGGTCTCGGCGCCGGGGGCCGGGGCGCCGGGCGGCATGATCAGCCGCAGGAGCGCATCGTCGAGTCCGTCCTCGATGCCGATCAGCGTGGCGGCGATGTCGATCAGCTTGTCCTGCTCGGCCGGTGCGCGGCGTCCGATGATCTCGGACAGGCGCGCAAGCTCGCCCTGCACCAGTTCGCGCATCGAACCGAGGCCGAGCACGGCGAGCGTGTCACCGATCTTCTTGAGCAGTTCGATCTGCGGCGCGAGTTCCTCGGGCGGGCCGCCCTTGCGCGTGTAAAGATCGAGTGCATCCTTGACGCGGCTGAGGTCCTCCTTGATCGCCGCCGCGACCGTGCGCATCAGGCGCACCGACGGGGCCGACAGCGATTCACGCTCCTGTTCCACGGATTCATCGACTGGCAGCAGTTCATTCAGTCGGAAAGAACTGCGCACCGCATCGATGCGCTCGCCGTGCGTCTCGGCGCGCGCGACGTAGAACAGCAGGTTATTGAGCAGCTCGATCGGCGCGTGCTCGGCGTACGCCGGCTCGCCGCCCGCATAAAGGCGCCTGAGTTCGCGGTCCGCCTGGCCGAGCAGGCGCTTGACGGTCACGCTTGCAGCAAGCCCGCCGGCGCGCACCGCATCCAGCAGTGCCCCCGTCACCCACCACAACTGGTAAACCGCAACCGTGGTCGCGCTCACCTCCATGCGGGCAGCGACCTCGGACAACGTGGCGAGCCCCTTGTCCACTTCCTCGCCGCGGATCACCGAGAGCAGACCGGCCTGGAATTTCGGCCGCATGCGTCGCGCCCATTGCGGCACGGTCAGCTTCGGTTCGCCGGATTGCAGTGCGCGGGCCTCCGGCGCCCGCTCCGAGCTCAGGTTCAGGGACAGCAGCGTCCCTTCGGAGAGGAGCGCCGCGCCGCGCACGGCGCGCAGGTCATTGAGCAGCGGCAGCAGGACCAGCGCCAGGTCGCGGCCACCACCCAGCACACGCTCGAGATAGGTGGGTAACTGCACGCACGAGCGCATGAGTGCATCGAGTCCGTCGACCAGCTGGCGCGCATCGGTGGGGCTGTCCGCGAGCCATTTCGCGGAGTGTTCCATTTCCTCCGCGAGCAGCGCCGCGCCATAGACCTCGACGACGCGCAACACACCGCGTGTGCCGTGCAGCAGCTCCGCGGCTTTCGCGATGGGGGCCTTGTCCCCGGGAGTCTCGGCCGCGGCCTCGAGCGCGATGCGTACCTCGTTCAGGGTCGCCGCGAGTTCGCGTGCGACGAGGTGCAGCGCCTGCTCGTTGACCGAGGGAAAATCTGCCACGCCCGATCAGCCCCCCGCTCCGGCGACGCGCCTGGATTGCCCGCCGGCCGGCTCGGCGCCCGCCGGCTGCGCGGCACGGCGACCAGCAACCGGGAGTTCCTGCGGCAGCCGGAAGCCGGTCACGGACTTGCGCAGTTGCGTCGAAAGCTCGGCGAGGCGTCCGATGGCATTCGAAGTCGCGCTGGTGTTGTCGGCCGTCTGCTGGCTGATCTCGCGCAGCACCTGCATGGTCCGCGAAATGTGTGCCGAGGTCGCAGCCTGCTGGCGCGCGCTCGCGGAAATGTTCTGGACCAGTTGCGCAATCTGGTTCGAAACATCCTCGATCTCGCCGAGCGCAGCGCCCGCGTTCTCGGCGAGCAGTGCGCCGCCGACCACGTCGGTGGTCGTCCGCTCCATCGAGACGACCGCCTCATTCGTGTCCGTCTGGATGGTCCGCACCAGCACCTCGATCTGCCGCGTCGCATGGCCGGCACGCTCGGCGAGGCGTTGCACTTCGTCCGCGACCACCGCGAAACCGCGGCCAGATTCCCCGGCCATCGAGGCCTGGATCGACGCATTCAGCGCCAGGATGTTGGTCTGCTCGGCGATATCGTTGATCAGCTCGACGATGTTGCCGATCTCCTGCGAACTCTCGCCGAGCCGCTTGATGCGCTTGGAGGTGTCCTGGATGTTTTCGCGGATCGTATTCATGCCGTCAATCGTGCGCCGCACTGCATCGCCGCCCTTGTGGGCGACGTCCACTGCGTGGCGCGCGACGTCAGCGGACCGCTCGGCATTGCCCGACACTTCCTCGATCGAGGCCGCCATGGCGCCGACCGCATCGGTCGCCGCGGCGACCTGGCGCGATTGCGCGACACTCGCCTTGGCCAGGTGCCCGGCCGCGGCCTGCGTCTGGCGTGTCGCCGCATCGAGCTGCACCGCCGTCTCGTTGATCGTCGCGACCAGCTCGCGCAGCGCCTCGATTGCATAGTTGATCGAGTCCGCGATTGCGCCGGTGATGTCGTCGGTGACGGTCGCCTGCACGGTCAGGTCGCCGTCCGCCAGGCTCGACATCTCGTCGAGCAGCCGGAGAATCGCGTCCTGGTTGCGCCGGTTGCGCTGCGTCTCCTGGCTGGCCGCGCGGCGCACCTCGGCCGCCGAGATCCAGGCGAACAGCGCGCCCGCAAAGGCGAGCGCCGCGAGCAGCACGGCAGCCAGTGCCGGAAATGGACCCGCGAGCCGTCCCGCCTGCGCGTCCGTGGTCGCGAGCTTGTCGAGCGACTTCGAGATCCGCTCGGCGACCGCGGCAAGCTCGCCGCTGGCGCGCTGTGCCGTCGCGAGGGCCCCGGCGCGCTCGAGCGTGCCCTGCAGCTGCTTCTCATAGCTCGCCAGCGCGTCGCGGGCCTCCGCCAGGCGCGTCGCTGCTTCACCGCTCAATGCGGGGACGCCCGCGGTCCGGTCGACCCCGGCGAGGCCCGCGAGGAACTGGCTGAGCAGCGCGGTGTTCTCCGAAATGCGCCGCGCGATGGCGGCGGTGTCGCCCGAGGCACCCGCAAGTTGCTGCAGGTCGTCACCGGCACGCTGGGCCACCGATTCGAAGCGCGGTAGCGCCCTGAGTGCCGCCGCGCCTCCAGGCGCGGAAATTGCGTTGCCGGTGGCTGCCAGCACGCCCCTGAGCGCCACCCGCGACTCGCCGGCCCAGGTCTTCAGCTCATGCGCCGCATCGCGGCCCGCGAGCACCTGCCGGGTGCCTTCAAGCATCGCTTCCCAACCCGGTTCCCCGCCGAGCCGGCGTGCGCTCGGGCTGGACAGCGCGGCGAATGCGGCGCGGCCCTGCTCGATTTCCGTCAGCAGTCCTTCGAGCCGGGTCCGGGATTCCGCGAGCCGCGCGAACGCTGCATCATCCCCCTGGGCGGCGACCGCGGCCTGGGACGGCAGCGTACCCGCCAGCACCGTCAGTTCCGCCAGATGGGTCCGATAGCCGCGTTCCAGCTTCTGGGCCTGGCCGGACAGCAGCAACAGCACCGCCGCCAGGAGCGCCAGCACCAGGCCGCTCCACAACATTGCGGGCATCCAGTTCGCCGCCAGCTGCCTGTCAGGCACCTTGATCATGCATTTGTTCCTTCACCATGCCGCGGCTCACGATGAACCGTGCAGAAAAGCCGGGCTTTCGACCAGTGCCCTCAGGCTCAACACGGGCCAGGCCTCGCTGCCGCGACGGAACGATCCGGCCAGGTAATGTTCGCATCGAATCATCGTCGGCGGCGCATCGGCATTGAATTCGCGATCGGCAAAGCGCCGGAAGCCAAGCACCTCGTCGACGATCAGGCCCGCCGGCACCTCCCGGTGGTTGACCACGATCACGCGCGTGTTGCGTCCGGCCACCGTCTCTCCGCTGCCGAAATAGTGCTTCAGGTCGATCACCGGCAACAACTGGCCACGCACGTTCGCCAGTCCGCGTATCCACGACCGCGCACCCGGCAACCGCGTGATCGGCGCCGGTACCCCCATCACCTCGCGCGCTTCGTCACGGGCCACGAGGAATGTCTCCCCACCCATGCGAAACGCCACGCCGATCCACTCCTGCCCCGCTGCGCCATCGCGCGCGCCGGCCGCGGCCTCGCGCGCCCGGCGTTCCAGCGCGAGCAACATCTCGAACGGCTGGTCGCGCAGGGCCTTGAGGGTCGGCTCAGGCTGCATCCGCTCAGCCCGCCAAGAGCGCCGCCTGCGCTTTCTCCACGAGCTGCGCCGGTGTCACCGGCTTGACGAGGAAATCGACGGCTCCCTGGCGCATGCCCCAGATGCGGTCGGTCTCCTGACTCTTGCTCGAAACCATGATGACCGGGATCGCGCGCGTGGCGGGATCACCGGACAAGGTGCGCGTCGCGCGGAAACCGTCGACTCCCGGCATGACGATATCCATCAGGATCAGGTCCGGGCGCATCGCGCGCGCCTTGCGGATGCCTTCGGCACCGTCCGCGGCCGACTCGGTCTTGAAGCCGTGATTTTCCAGCATGCGGCGCATCTGGAATACCTCGGTCGGCGAGTCGTCAACGATCAGAATCAGTGCCATGGCTCTGCCTCCCACGGACCCTCCGTCACCGGCTGACGTGCCGCTCGATCGCGGACAGAAGCTCGTCGCGGGTGAACGGCTTGGTCAAATAATGCTCGGAACCCACGATCCTGCCGCGCGCGCGGTCGAACAGACCGTCCTTGCTGGACAGCATGATCACCGGTATCGAGCGGAACACCTTGTTGTGCTTGATCAGCGAGCAGGTCTGATAGCCATCCAGGCGCGGCATCATGATGTCCACGAACACGATGTCCGGCTGATGGTCGGCGATCTTCGACAACGCGTCGAAGCCGTCCACGGCCGTGAATACCTCGCAGCCTTCCTTGGACAGCAGCGTCTCCGCCGTCCGGCGGATCGTCTTGCTATCGTCGATCACGAGCACTTTGAGCCCGTTCAGGCGGTGCCGATTATTGACGGCCGCTGCACTTTCCATCGGGTACCTCCGGCCCCCGGCGCTGCTCCGGCCGGGCGCTTGCCATGCTTGCCTGGAGACGCCCACGGTTTCGACGCCGGAGCGGCCTCCTTTTAACATATCGGTCCACCCCCCGCCACGCCGGGACCGGGCCTGCCGGGCGGTCGGGACCACCGACAGGTGTACTATGACAAGCCCCCCCAACGTGCAGTATCCGCGTCACATTCCCGTCAATCGGACAGAGTCGTCCTGATGCCAGTCCGCTCCAGCCTTGCCGTGCTGATGGATCCGCTCGACACCATCAAGCCTGCCAAGGATTCGACGATCGCAATGCTTTCCGCAGCGGCCCGGCGCGGATGCGCGACCTGGTTTCTCGGTCAATCGGACTTGTGGGTGCGCGACGGGCGCGCAATTGCGCGGCTGCGGCCGATCGAGGTCGTCGGTAAAGGCAAGGACTGGCACCGCACCGGCGAGCCGGTGGTGCGGCCGCTCGCGGGCATCGATGCCGTGCTGATGCGCAAGGACCCGCCGTTCGACATGGAGTACATCTACACGACCTACCTGCTGGAACGGGCCGAGGCCGAGGGCGTGCTCGTCGTGAACCGCCCGCAGGGCCTGCGCGACATGAATGAAAAGGCCTATACGGCCTGGTTCCCGGACTGCTGCGCGCCGACCCTGATCACGCGCGACATGGACGCCATGCAGGCATTCCTCGCCGAGCACCACCGCATCGTCTGCAAGCCGCTGCACAGCATGGGGGGCCACTCCATCTTCGCGCTCGCCGAGGGCGACCGGAACGCCCGGGTCGTGTTCGAGACCCAGACCGATTGCGGCCAGCGCTACGCGATGGTGCAGCGCTACCTGCCCGAGATCGCCGAAACCGGCGACGCACGCATCCTGCTCGTCGACGGCGAGCCGGTGCCGCACGCGCTCGCGAGAATGCCCGGGTCTGCCGACCACCGCGGCAACCTGGCGGCCGGCGCCAAGGGAGTCGGCCGCACGCTGACCGACCGCGACCGCTGGCTGTGTTCGCGGATCGGTCCCGTCATGCGCGAACGCGGCATGTTGTTCGTCGGACTGGATGTCATCGGCGGCTTCGTGACCGAGATCAACGTCACCAGCCCGACCGGAATCCGGGAACTCGAGGCCGCGCACGGTCACGACATTGCCGGGGCCCTGATCGACGCGGTACTCACCCGCGTCGCACGGACATGACCAGCGTCGACGGCATCAGGACGGCCGATGTCACGGTCAACGACCGGCTGCTCGTCACGCTGGTCCTGGCCGGCCTTTTCCACCTGATCGTCATCCTGGGGATCACATTCGCGCCGCCGGAGCGCGATGAATCGCTGTTGCCGACCCTGGAGGTGCTGCTGGTCGGCGACGCGCTGCCCGAGGCACCGGTCAACGATCGTGCCAGCTACCTTGCCCAGCGCACGCAGCAGGGCAGCGGCAATGCTGCCGACGTGACGCGCCAGCCGGGTGCGACCGGCGTGCCCGAGGACGCGCCGGGAGAGTTCAACGGCAGCGCCGATCCGCAGCCGGTGGCCGGCCCCAGCGGTGGTGAAGCGAGCATCCTGACGGGTGCGGGTGCGGGTCCTGATCAGCGCAGGCTCGCGGACGCCTCAGACCCGTCGGCGTCGTCGCCTTCCCTGCCACAGCGTGCGTTGACTGGCGACCTGTCGCCACTCGCGGGCACCGACGACGACATCCAGCTCGCGCTGCGGGGACCCGGGCGGCGCGAGTTGCTGGTCACGCCGAGCACGCGCGCGTCCGACGTGGCGATCTATCTCGACGCGTGGAAGCGCCGCGTCGAGCAGCTGGGAACCCTCAATTTCCCGAACGAGGCCCGCCGGCGTCACCTGAGCGGCAATCCGGTCGTCGAGGTGGCGCTCGCCTCGGACGGCAGCCTGGCCGGAGCCCGGGTGCGACGCAGCAGCGGCCACCCGGAACTCGACCAGGCCGCGATCGCGATCCTGCGGCTTGCGACGCCATTCGAGGCGTTTCCGGTGCCGCTGGCTGCCCGCCATGACGTCCTGCGCTTCGCCTATGAGTGGCAGTTCGTCGCCGGGCGCCTGGCCGGCTCGGCCGTCGAAGTGCCGGCGCGCTGAAGCGCCTTCAGTCAGCGAAAGACCGCGCTTTGACCGCCGTCCGGCCGCGGCTGATACTAGTCACATGGCCGCCGGCGTTTACCTGAACAACCAGCTTCTCGTTGCGATGCCCTCGCTCGCGGATCCCAATTTCTCGCAGAGCGTCACGCTGATTTGCGAACACACGGATCGTGGTGCACTAGGCATCGTGATCAACCGGCCGCTGGACATGAAGATGTCGGACGTGCTCGAGCAGCTCTCGCTGTCGACCGACGATGCACGCCTGCGCGAGAAGCCGGTGTTGCGCGGCGGCCCCGTCCAGCGCGACCGCGGGTTCGTGCTGCACCGGCCGTTCGCGCGCGACTGGGACTCGACGCTCGCGGTTTCCGAAACGCTGCACGTGACGACTTCGCGCGACGTGCTGGCTGCCATGGCGCGTGGCGAGGGGCCTTCCCAGGCGGTCGTCGCGCTGGGCTACGCCGGCTGGGACGCGGGCCAGCTCGAGGAAGAAGTGCTGCAGAACGCCTGGCTGACGGTTCCCTGCGACGATGCGCTGGTCTTCGACCTGCCATTCGAACAGCGCTGGCACGCAGCCGCGAGGCTGCTGGGCGTCGAACTGTCCCGCATCAGCCCCCAGGCAGGACGCGCCTGACGGATGCCCGCGCCGGCCGCGCGCACGGTGCTCTCATTCGATTACGGGTTGCGACGCATCGGCGTCGCGGTCGGCAACACGTTGACCGGTACCGCCGAGGCCCTTGCGACCATCGATGCCCATGACGGCGAGCCGGACTGGCGCTCCATCGGGCGCTGCGTCGCCGACTGGCGGCCGGCCGCGATCGTGGTCGGCGTTCCCTATAATATGGCTGGCGACAACGCCAGCATCACGATGGCGGCGCTGCAGTTCGCCGACCGGCTGGGCGAGCAATACGGGATCGAGGTCCACCGGGTGGATGAAAGACTGTCGTCGCGCGAAGCGGAGAATGAGCTGCGCGAGCGTCGCCGCAGCGGCACCAAGGCGCGTCGCGTGCGCCGTGGCGAGGTGGACCGCGAGGCCGCGCGCATCCTGCTGCTGCAATGGCTGAGGGCGCAACCCGGCGCATCGGCCCGATGATGCAGGACTTTTCACAGCTCGATGCCAACGGCCGTCTGCGCCACCTGATCACGCTCGAAGGCCTGGATCCCGCGCTGATTCGTGAATTGATCGAGCGCGCCAGGGGTTACCTGTGCCGGCCCGGCGAGCTGCCGCCACGCGGCGACGACCTGCGTGGCTGGACCGTCGCGAACCTGTTCGCCGAGCCTTCGACCCGCACACGCGCATCGTTCGAGCTCGCCGCACTCCGCCTCGGCGCGGATGCGGTCAACCTGGACGTCATGCTGTCCTCGCGCGTCAAGGGCGAGTCGATCATCGACACGATTTACACGCTGCAGGCAATGCAGGTGGATGTGTTCGTGATCCGCGACGCCCAACCCGGCATCATCGAGTTCGTCGCGCGACATGTCGCAGGGCACGTCAGCGTGATCTCCGGCGGCGAGGCGCATATCTCGCACCCGACCCAGGGTCTGCTCGACGCGCTGACGATCCAGCTCCACACCGGCGGTTTCCGCGACCTCGTCGTCACCATCGTCGGCGACATCCGGCACTCGCGCGTCGCGCGCTCTGCACATCGCGCCCTTGCTGCGCTCGGCGTCGGGGAGCTGCGGCTCGTCGCACCCGAAGACATGATGCCGGAGCCGGACGAGTTCGCCGGTGCCCGGCGCTTTCGATCATTCGACGAAGGCATCGAGCTCGCCGACGTGGTGATGATGCTGCGCATCCAGAGGGAGCGGATCGCCGGGGCCGCGCCGACCGACGTCGACCATTACCACGCGCTCTACGGCCTGACGGCCGCCCGGCTGGCGCGTGCCAGGGCCCAGGCCATCGTGATGCATCCGGGACCGATGAACCGCGGCGTCGAGATCAGCTCCGAGGTAGCCGACGGCCCGCAGTCGGTGATTCGCGAGCAGGTCAGCAACGGCGTCGCGATGCGGATGGCAATCCTCGCGCAGATCGCCGAGTCGCGCCGCAGGCGCGCGCCGTGAGCGCCGCCGCCGCAAGCCATCGTGGCACGATCTTCCTCGAGACCGCCGCCGTCGTCAGCCATGAAGCATGGGACGGCGCACAGTACGTGCTGCGGCTGCGGGCGCCAAGATGCGCCGCGGCGGCCACACCGGGCAGTTTCATCCACTTGAACTGCGGGCCGGGCGTGCCGTTGCGCCGGCCGTTGTCGATCATGCGCGCATCCGCAGCCGAGGGCTGGATCGAGGTCCTCTACAAGACCATCGGGCACGGCCTCGCCGAACTCGCGCTGCGGCGGCCCGGCGAGGCGCTTTCCTGCCTGGGCCCGATCGGCCGGGGATTCGTCGTGCACGCCGGGCGGCCCCGCCCCCTGCTGATCGGCGGCGGCGTCGGGATTCCGCCTCTGGTGTTCCTGGCCGAGACGCTGGCTGCCAGGCGCGAGGCCAGTCTGGCCCCGATGGTGCTGATGGGATCCGAGCTGCCGTTTCCGTTTCGCATCGCGCCTTCCGCGATCGCCATTGCGGGGATGCCGCCCGGTGCGACCGCCTGCATGCCGCTGCTCGATGCGCGTGGCGTGCCGAGTCGGCTCGCGAGTCTCGCCGGCTTCCCGGGCTGCCACCCGGGATTCGTGTCCGAACTCGCGGCACATTGGCTGGCCGGCCTCGCGTACCGCGAACTCGGCGAAGTCGAGATCTTCGCCTGTGGTCCCGAACCGATGTTGCGCGCGGTCGCCGCGCTCGCGCGGCGCCATGATCTTCCGTGCCAGGTTTCACTCGAGGAGTACATGGCCTGCGCCGTCGGCGGCTGCGCGGGTTGCACGGTGCTCGTCGAGACGCCGGACGGGCCGGCGATGAAGCGCGTCTGCGTCGACGGACCCGTCTTCGACGCGGTCACCGTCTTCACGGATTGATCCGACCCATATTCGGGAACAGGTCCGGCGCGCGGGATTCGGCGGGGCCCCTCGCTCGCAAACTCAGCCGGAACTTACGAGTTCGCTCGCGAGGACCCCGCCACCTCGCGCGCCGGGCCGGTGCCGCGATCATCGGCGGCTGCGCCCGTGCGCCGGTGGCGCCGGGAAGCCGGCCCTCGGCGAGCGAATGTCCGTTCTT
>Ga0214473_10005454_pt1 | contig 15220 bp, 12 predicted proteins | sample RVTome_7_FD_203509 | JGI IMG/M metagenome (GOLD analysis project Ga0214473, IMG submission 203509) | Soil microbial communities from uranium-contaminated site in the Upper Colorado River Basin, Wyoming, United States - RVT98D197 | ecosystem: Environmental > Terrestrial > Soil > Contaminated >... | reverse complement strand
AATAGATAAACATCGTTGTAGCTGGCTCTGATCTCGTTATTCATCGGCCTTCTCTGGTATTTAGCTTGATGCATCCATTATAGCAAAAAAGTGAATTTTGAGACAGGCTCTGGGAGCCCATGACACATCACATGCACATTCATCTATAGTGTCTTGCTCAGAATAACGCTGCGGTAATTCGTAATCTCCCAGTCGACATATTCGATAAACCGGTATCCCAATCTCTTGTACCAATCGATGAGGTGAGTTGCGGGTTCGGCGGTGTCGCAGGCCAATTCCTTTGCGCCGAGCTGACGCGCGCGGTCTTCGCAATGACGGACCATTACCGTGCCAATCCCCCGTCGCCGGTACTCAAGCAACACCCCGAACTGACCGAAAATCGCGACATCCTTGCTCAAGTACCAGGGGGAGCCCTTTCCGCGGCCGGGAGGCCGGAGGGCGATTGTTGAAATTATTTGAGCGTTCGAGACGCCGATGTAGCACTCGACGTCCTTTAATCTTTTTCGGGTCATGTCCTCGCCCTGCCATGTGCCTACATATTTAAGCCCCATTTCCGCAAGCTGAGAATACGCGCGGTTGATCAACGCCGTAAGCTCGCTAATGGAATCTGCCGGCTCAAGCAATCTGATCTCGAAATTTTCCGGAAGTCCTGCCATACAGGTGTTAATTAGCCGCGTTTTATGAATATGTTCTTCCGAGGGCGGGTAAAGGCACAATTATACACTGGAAGCGGACATCGCATTTACCCAAACGCAGGATTTCGACTTTCTATTTCTCGTTTATCTTGACCTTCCTTTTCCGAGAGTGTTTAATTTAGTGCATGAAGAACAAGAAAAAGACCTCAAAGAAGACATCAACGAAAAGTAAAGACAAGGATCTTCCCAAAGAGAACGATATCAACCCGGGCACGGTTATGTTCTCCCTGGAAAGATCACTGTTTAAGAGTTTTGGCAAGGACTCAGACAAGGCGCTGTCGAAAGCTCAGGACATTGCCTATCGCGCCCTGGAGGAGGAAGACCCCCAAAAACAAATAGGACTCGCTTTCGACGCGCTCAAAGTGTCGATGGACTGCGCCGACGCGTGGAGTATTCTCGCTGCTGAAGCCGAAAGCCCGATGGAATCAATTATGTTGTATATGCTCGCTATCAAGGCAGGCGAGCGCTCGCTCGGCGATGAATTTTTCGACGAGAATTTCGGTAAATTCTGGGGAATCATCGAGACTCGCCCCTACATGCGGGCACAATCCGGACTCGCAAAATTGTTGTTCGACCTGGGTCAGACATCTGAGGCGATTGAGATCTTCGAGCTTCTCCTCGAGTTGAATCCGGACGATAATCAGGGCAACCGATACATACTCGCTGCGGCACTGGTCGAAAAAAAGAAATTTAAGGATCTGAAAGAACTCCTCGATCAATTTGACGACGCTTCTGCGTTCTGGCAGTATTCCCAGGCTATTATTTCTTTCGCTAAACACGGCGACTCGAAAAAATCGCGCGAACTTCTGCAAGCAGCCATAGAATCAAATCCGTACGTGCCCGAATTACTGTTGAATTCTGACGAAATGCCGGAACTCGATCAACCATTTTACTCACCAGGCGGGATGTCTGAGGCGATTATCTACGTGGATCTGTTTAGTCACGGGTGGGATGAATACCCATCCGCCCTGAAATGGCTCGCCAGGAATGTTAAAGAAGCGCAATCCGGGAAAGGCTGACTCGTGCCATGTTCGGATTCGGGTCTGACTGATCAAAATTCCAAATTGCTTTTGTCATGACGGCTCATAGATAACCCTTCCGTACTTGTTGGCGGGGTACGCAATCCCGCCGATTACATCCTTCGTCTCCTCGAATCGCTCGGTTGACATTATCAGGATATCGAACGGGAAGCCGAGTCCCCAAAGGGTCTTGCGCACCGCCATCCTCCTGGCAGAGATCTCGACAGGCGTCCTTTCCAGAATCAGAAGGTCGATGTCGCTGTCGCGGTTCATAGTGCCAGCGACCGCAGAACCGAACAGGATGATTCGGTCGGGCTTTACCACATTCAGAATACGCCTGACAATTTCTCGTATGAGGTCCTCATCGAGTGCCATGTGAGTAATTATGCCAAAAAACCCCCCATGATTACTCGAGGGGGGGGGCTTAATTTATAAATCAATCCTGGCAACGACCTACTTTTACGTCCGCCACGGCGGACGCATCTTCGACCCGCTGATGCAGTATCATCGGTTCGCCGCGGCGAATAAAGCTTAATCCGCCACGGTGATTGTTCGGCATGGGGACAGATCACAAATCATCTTCACTCAATCCCGCCAGACCAAGCACACGTCTGATAAGACCATGCTTCATTGTTCTGTTTCCGTGCATCGGGACCGATATGCGAATCTTGCTTCCTTCTCTGCCAAAGATATAATGACTGCCCTTCACCCTCAATAAGACCCATCCTTTACGTTCAAGGAGCCTGCACAGTTCTTTCGCGCTTACTGATTTCATACCGCGATCTCGATAATCTCGTACTTGCCCTTGAAGTCAGGCTCCGAAACATCGACCGACAAACATCCTTCGATAGCTTCCCCAATATTATCGAGAAGCTCCTCATAAGTCTCACCCTGGGTCACGCATCCGGGGATAGCCGGTACTTCAGCCCAGTAACCACCTTCCTCAGCCTCATGGATAACAACTTTAATTTTCATAGTGTCACCTTTATAATTGTATCATGCTTCAAGAGAAAACAAAAACCCCCTGACGTTTCCATCAGGGGGTCTTAGATTTATAAATCAATCCTGGCAACGACCTACTTTCCCGCTGATGCAGTATCATCGGCGCTGTAGGGCTTAACTACTGTGTTCGGGATGAGAACAGGTGTTTCCCCTACGCTAAGGTCACCAGAAAAGATTTCAAGATTCATTTAACCGACCCACACTGAAGTGTGGGGTACCGGTTAATTCATCGGTTAATTTACTTATTACTTACTTCTGATCAGTCGAACGATAATGACGTTCAGAACCGAACCTTGGTTGAACGGGATGTCCTTTAGCAGTTTTGCCAGGACACGAAAAAGAAGTATGGTCAAGCCCTCGTCCGATTAGTACCGGTCAGCTTCACGCATTACTGCGCTTCCACATCCGGCCTATCTACCTTGTTTTCTTCAAGGGGACTTACCTGGTTGACCCAGTGGGAGAATTCATCTTGGAGCAGGCTTCGCGCTTATATGCCTTCAGCGCTTATCTTAAAGCGACATAGCTACCCTGCGATGCCGCTGGCGCGACAACAGGTACACTAGAGGTCGCCCCGCTTCGGTCCTCTCGTACTAGAAGCAGATCTCCTCAATTCTCCTACGGCCACGATGGATAGGGACCGAACTGTCTCACGACGTTCTGAACCCAGCTCGCGTACCGCTTTAATGGGCGAACAGCCCAACCCTTGGGACCATGTACAGCCCCAGGATGCGACGAGCCGACATCGAGGTGCCAAACAGCGCCGTCGCTGTGGACGCTCGGGCGCTATAAGCCTGTTATCCCCGGGGTAACTTTTATCCGTTAAGCAACGGCCGTACCATGTCGTACCGCTGGATCACTAAGCCCTACTTTCGTATCTGCTCGACCTGTCGGTCTCACAGTCAAGCTCCCTTGTGCCTTTACACTCGAAGCGCGGTACCAAGCGCGCTGAGGGAACCTTTGGGCGCCTCCGTTACATTTTGGGAGGCGACCGCCCCAGTCAAACTGCCCACCTAACGATGTTCCTGAACCGGATAACGGTCCAGGTTAGGCCTCAGACCAAATCAGGGTGGTATCCCAAGGATGGCTCCACCGAATCTAACGACCCGGCTTCAAAGCCTCCCACCTATCCTGTACAGACTTAACCAAAGGTCAACGCCAGGCTACAGTAAAGCTCCACGGGGTCTTTCCGTCCTATCGTGGCTAGCCGGCATCTTCACCGGCAGTGCAGTTTCGCCGAGTCCGCCGCCGAGACAGCGCTCAGATCGTTATGTCATTCGTGCGGGTCGGAACTTACCCGACAAGGAATTTCGCTACCTTAGGACCGTTATAGTTACGGCCGCCGTTTACTGGGGCTTCAGTCGAGAGCTTCGTCCTTGCGGACTAACCCCCTTCCTTAACCTTCCAGCACCGGGCAGACATCAGACCCTATACATCCTCTTGCGAGTTGGCAGAGTCCTGTGTTTTTGGTAAACAGTCGCCTGAGCCCTTTTACTGCGGCCCCTAGAAGCTTCGACGAATCTAGAACCTCCAGGGGCGCTCCTTCTTCCGAAGTTACGGAGCAATTTTGCCGAGTTCCTTAGCGACGGTTCTCTCGCACGCCTTGGTATGTTCTACCTGCCCACCTGTGTCGGTTTGCGGTACGGGCACATACAGGTAAACTTAGAGGGTTTTCTTGGCAGTGTGGGTATGATGACTCCAGAGCAGTTACGCTCCTTGGTGTCACTTTTCGGGTATAGTCCCGTGGATTTACCTGCGGGACCACCCTACGTGCTTACACGGCAATCCAATAAGCCGCTCACCAATTCCTACTGCGTCGCCCCATCGCGCCCTATATGCGGTACGGGAATGTTGACCCGTTGGCCATCGCCTACGCCTTTCGGCCTCGGCTTAGGACCGACTAACCCTGTGCGGACGAGCCTACCACAGGAAACCTTGGGCAAATGGCGGAAAGGATTCTCACCTTTCTAATCGCTACTCGTCCCTGCATTCTCACTTCCGCGTCGTCCACCAGTCCTTGCCGGTCTGGCTTCACCTAATGCGGAACGCTCCCCTACCATTCGCTTGCGCGAATTCATAGCTTCGGTTTAGAGCTTGATCCCCGTTACATCTTCGGCGCAGGATTTCTTGACTAGTGAGCTGTTACGCTATCTTTAAAGGATGGCTGCTTCTAAGCCAACCTCCTAGCTGTCTGTGAAATCCAACTTCCTTTCCAACTTAGCTCTAATTGGGGACCTTAGCTGATGATCTGGGGTGATCCCCTCTCGCCCACGGACCTTGTCACCCATGGACTCACTCCCGGGATAGTCGCTATAGCATTCGGAGTTTGATTGGGTTCAGTAACCTGTTGAGGCCCCTAGTCCATTCAGTGCTCTACCTCTATAGCGTAGTTGCCCGAGGCTTCCCTTAGAGGAATTTCGGGGAGAACGAGATATCGCCAGATTCGTTTGGCTTTTCACCCCTACCCACAGCTCATCCCCCAACTTTTCAACGTTGGTGAGTTCGGCCCTCCACGTGATTTTACTCACGCTTCAGCCTGGCCATGGGTAGCTCATCTGGCTTCGCGTCTACCACATGCAACTGAGCGCCCTATTCAGACTCGCTTTCGCTTTGGCTACGGGTATTACCCCTTAACCTGCTGCATACGGTAACTCGCAGGGTCGTTATACAAAAAGCACGCTGTCACCCGCTCTTACGAGACATGGCTCCAACGGTTTGTAGGCACACGGTTTCAGGTGCTATTTCACTCCCCTTCCGGGGTACTTTTCACCGTTCCCTCACGGTACTAGTTCACTATCGGTCATCGAATGTGTTTAGCCTTGCGGGATGGCCCCCGCGGGTTCCGTCCGGGTTTCACGTGTCCGAACGTACTCAGGCGCCTTCCGGGGGAGCGTCGATTTTCGCGTACGGGGCTGTCACCCTCTGCGGCCCTCTTTCCAGCAGGTTCCGCTAATCAACGCTTGCCCCCTGAGCTATTCCGGTTCGCTCAGGAAGGTCCTACAACCCCCGCGTAACAACGGCCGGTCCTTGACATTACGCGGGTTTGGGCTGTTCCCGTTTCGCTCGCCACTACTCAGGGAATCGAGATTTCTTTCTTGTTTCCGGCTACTAAGATGGTTCAGTTCGCCGGCTTTCCTCTACCCGCCCTATGTGTTCAGGCGGGAGTAACACAGATGTGCTGGGTTTCCCCATTCGGAGATCTCCGGATCAAAGCCTGCTGGCGGCTCCCCGAAGCTTATCGCAGCTAACCACGTCCTTCATCGGCATTCGATGCCAAGGCATCCACCATGCGCCCTTGGTAGCTTGACCATACCTCATGCGTTTCGTGTCCTGACAAAACTGGGTATTTCTACCTAAGGACAGAAAAAAATCAAAGAGAAAAAACTTCTCTTTGCCGTTCAATTGTCAAGGTTCGGATCTGAACGCCACACAAAATCCGACCCCCTCGCGAGGGGGTCGATCAGGTTCGCTCAAAACTGAATAGCGCAGCCCTTGCGGGCTCGACCTGGGAAAAAGGGCACAGATTTATTCGCCGAGGCGAACAGAAGTCCCTAATCTCCCTTGAAAGGAGGTGATCCAGCCGCACCTTCCGATACGGCTACCTTGTTACGACTTCACCCTCCTCGCCGGACAGACCTTAGGCACCTCCCTCCTTGCGGTTGGGGCAGCGACTTCGGGTCCATCAGACTCGGGTGGTGTGACGGGCGGTGTGTACAAGCCCCGGGAACGTATTCAACGCGACATGGCTGATTCGCGTTTACTAGCAATTCCGGCTTCATGGAGGCGAATTGCAGCCTCCAATCCGAACTGGGGCCGGTTTTTAGGGATTAGCTCCGGGTCGCCCCATCGCAGCCCGTTGTACCGGCCATTGTAGCACGTGTGTGGCCCTGGGCATAAAGGCCATGCTGACTTGACGTCATCCTCACCTTCCTCCGGTTTGTCCGGCGGTCTCGCTAGAGTCCCCAACTAAATGCTGGCAACTAACGACGAGGGTTGCGCTCGTTGCGGGACTTAACCCAACATCTCACGACACGAGCTGACGACAGCCATGCAGCACCTGTCTCCTGGCTCCCGAAGGCACTCCCCTGTTTCCAGGGGATTCCAGGGATGTCAAGCCCAGGTAAGGTTCTTCGCGTAGCATCGAATTGAACCACATGCTCCACTGCTTGTGCGGGGCCCCGTCAATTCCTTTGAGTTTTAATCTTGCGATCGTAGTCCCCAGGCGGGGTGCTTAACACGTTAGCTACGGCACCGAGGGGGTCGATCCCCCGACACCTAGCACCCATAGTTTACGGCGTGGACTACCGGGGTATCTAATCCCGTTCGCTCCCCACGCTTTCGCGTCTCAGTGTCAGAAACAGGCCAGAGAGCCGCCTTCGCCACTGGTGTTCCTCCGGATATCTACGCATTTCACCGCTACACCCGGAATTCCACTCTCCTCTCCTGTTCTCCAGCCAGACAGTTTCGGACGCAGTTCCCGGGTTGAGCCCGGGGATTTCACATCCGACTTATCAAGCCACCTACACGCGCTTTACGCCCAGTGATTCCGGACAACGCTAGCCTCTTACGTATTACCGCGGCTGCTGGCACGTAATTAGCCGAGGCTTATTCCTGGGGTACAGTCATGTACCGGCTATTAACCGGCGGTTTCTTCTCCCAGAAAAGAGCTTTACAACCCGAAGGCCTTCATCGCTCACGCGGCGTCGCTGCATCAGGCTTTCGCCCATTGTGCAAGATTCTTAACTGCTGCCTCCCGTAGGAGTCTGGGCCGTGTCTCAGTCCCAGTGTGGCTGATCATCCTCTCAGATCAGCTACCCATCGTAGCCTTGGTGGGCCGTTACCTCACCAACTAGCTAATAGGCCGCAGCCCCCTCCTTCGGCGCGGGTTTTAAGGCCCGCTTTCACATCGAGCCGGGAAGACCCGATGGCGTATCCGGTATTAGCGGCGCTTTCGCACCGTTATTCCAGGCCGTAGGGCAGGTTAGCTACGTGTTACTCACCCGTCCGCCACTTTATACACCCCCCGAAGGGAGTCTTAATCGTGCGACTTGCATGTCTTAGACGCGCCGCCAGCGTTCGTCCTGAGCCAGGATCAAACTCTTCGAAAATTTTATATAGGGTAAGTTATCCCTAAGGATAACTCTTAAATTCATCAGCTTTTCAGGCCAATGATTTTACCCGTCAGGGCATCTGTATGGCGCTATTCAGTTTTCAATGAACCGTTCCGCCCATAATTGGGCGCAAAGAGCAAGTCTATCAAACCTGTGTTTCTCTGTCAATACATAATCGACACTTTTAACAGGTTTTTTGACGCTATTACTTTTTTTCAGGGAATACTAAATTAAGTCCCCTTAAAAGCAGGCATGCGTATTTACCATGTCGCGGCTACTTTGTCAACAACTGAGGGGATTTTTCCAAATTCACAAAAATTGTGTTCTTTCGAATTCCTTCAAACCGCCACAAGCTACGTTCGAGGACTCACTCCGCTTGTGACGGCCACCCATATATATATTTTAATTGGAGACAATCCCAGATCTTGAGCTTAATCGGTTTTATGGCTCGCCCTCGAGTTCAGGAACCGCGGACTGCCTGTCCGATATCACCCATCCCGGAAAATATTGGCCCTGCCTGCGGAACTTCCCCAGCAATGTCACTCCCGTCCGGGCCGTAAGGCTGATCGCGAGCATCACAACGCCATATCTGAGGACCAGCCCGATATACGGAAGTATAAACGTAACAATTCCCGCCAGAAAATTGACACCCAGATAATGCATCAGCCCGAGCGCGATCGCGGCGAAAACGGAATATCCGAAAATCCATCTCCCGACCGCATACGACATCAGCAGCATCATCAGGATCACGTTAAAAATCAAGAGAGCCGTGTACGCCGCGAATCCTGTGATGGCAAGGGGCAGGAGCCATAACAGGTTCGGCTCGTGCATTTTGAAGATCACATACGGAACCACAATCACAAATGCGAACGGCAGCGCCATCGCGAAATTTATCGCCCCGAAAATCAGCGACAGGTCGACTCCCCCGACAAAATTCGGCAATGTCTCGCCGAAGAAAAAGTCCTTGTCCGGAAGAGGTGTGGTCATGATCGCATCGGGTTCTTCGGCGCCGAGGTTTGTGCGCATCTGCGCCGAAGTGGTCACCAGGCAGGCGATAAACATCTTCACGAGAAGGTAAATATAAAGAACACCCGGGATCAGTATCATGCACACGTAAAATCCTATCGACAGTGCGTCATCCCAGGCCATTCCCATCTTCCATACCTCACCGATTAGACCCATATTGAAAATATACGAACCCAGAAGGAACCCGACAAGGACTTTTCCGGGGGTAGGGATCATCCCGATTCGTTTTCTGACATAGTTTCTCTGGAAGATGGGATTCGACCACTGCTCCTGCATGAAAATGGAAAACCTGAACCACCACGGCGGCTCTCCGGATCCGATCAGGGTCCCGAACTCGATTCGGGATTTCAAATGCGCCTTGAAAAAATTCATATAATCAGCTTTTTACTTATAGAGGGACATAATACATTTGCGGTTCAAGCAATTACCAGACCGCGTATTAATTCTGTATCCTCCAGCGGTGACAGGCACCCCGATTTCGCCTGTCGAGATATGTACAGGAGTGAAGATTGTTGTCCGGCGAAATCGTTGTGCCAGTCCCCGCTTAATGTCGAGATATGTACTAAAGTGAAGTCTATCATCAGGCGAAATCGTTGTGCCAGTCCCCGCTTAATGTCGAGATATGTACTAAAGTGAAGTCTATCATCAGGCGAAATCGTTGTGCCAGTCCCCGCTTAATGTCGAGATATGTACTAAAGTGAAGTCTATCATCAGGCGAAATCGGTGTGCCAGTCCCCGCTTAGCAAACACAAAGATCATACCTCGCGGCCGAATCGGATACGGTCGGGACGTGAGCGCAGGAGAAAGGTTGCCGAATTCGCCCGCTCAGGCTCGTAATACCCGGGACGTCGGGCGATTGCAAAAGCCATGACTCCAAGATGACTCGTCAAGGTTGTGAAAAGTGTCAGCGATATAACCAGGAATATCGCTGTCAGAAGCAATGTGACAAGAGGCGGAAGGTCATGGATGAGCTTTATCCTATATAAAAGCCCGAAAGCCCACCCAATTCCTGCAAGATTCAAGTACAGAATGGATCCGACATGAAGGAGGGAGGCCACAACCGCCGCGCCGATCGGCAGAAGAATCGAGTAAAGCGCGACCGCGAATGCTAACATCACATTTAATATAATGATTATCGCGATTATCAGTAGTCCAAAAAATATCCACCAGAGCGTGGAAATGCCGACCTCGCCGGCAAATGCCAGCAGTTTCTGGCTGTGCACGACGAGAAACGGAAAGAGCAGACCGCCCACCATCGCGAATATCTCCTCAAACGCCCCAAGCCCGCGCATCAATCCGGCCATGCATTCCGCGATAAATATTTTTCCGTCGGAAATCGGCACCGTGAGGACTGACCCAAGCACATCGGACTGTAATTCATTTCTAAGCTCCATCGGGGTGGCGATAAGGCACGACGTGAAAAACCGTATCCCGGTGATTGAAACCACGACAATCCCCGGCGCGACCACCGTGACAAGCAACCCCAGGCTGAGAGCATTCTCGCTGTCGGCTATTCTGAACAAAATATTCAGAATTAGCGACACGATAAGCCCGATCATGAAAGATATCTTAACGCCGAAGTACGGGAGCAGTCTCCAGAGGACATAGCGTCTTTGAAAGATGGGATTGCCCCAGATTTCCTTCATCAGGCCGATATTTTCAAGCCATCCGGGTGGTTTGTCGGCCCAGAGAAGATCGAATTCCTCGTCATGAATCATGCACTTTGCCCTGCCGAAATTTTACACGTTCCGACTGACCAATAAAAGGATGCGCCCAATATTAATGCCAGGTTCGTGTCATGGCCACCCCTGGCCGTGGTTTTTCAGCGTCACGGGCTTCCAGCCCGTGAAAAAATAGATTTAACTTTGAGATTTCACATCTATCATCTATAATTATAGAGTTATTTTATTGGGTTAGAACAGGTCCTGAAGATGGGTATACGCGGTATTGACGTACAGGTGGCGATTCAACGCGCAACCGATGCTGACAAACTTCAGCAGGCGGACGCCGCGCACGGTCGGGCCGGCGAGGCGGTCGCGCGTGAGGAAGCCCGCAAGGAGCGGATCCAGAAGCAGGAGCAACCGCAACAGCCTCAAAAAACCGACCAGGCAGTTATCCAGTCACGTCGAGACCGTGAGGGCCGCGAGCAGGAAAATCAGGACACTGAGGATTCGTCATCAGAAGAAGAAACCGCCCTTACGGGGACTGAATACGATAATCCTGATAAGGCGGTTGAGCGGAAAAAATCTGCGAAGCGTCCGAATCCGTCCCGACGTAAGGGACACCTGGATATCCTCGCCTGAGGGGGCAGAGGATCAGAACGTCGGGTGGATTTGTTTTCCATAACGCTTGGGGTTTATGGCTGAGGCCGCAGGGTGCGGCTGAACGGTAAGAGGAGGCGGGAATAGGACTGGACAGGGTGAAGGCGAGTGTGGGGGCCTGCACGGGTTCACCGCCCGTGCTTTATTTATTCATACAATCGCATGAGAACTTTTTTGAGCGCTAAACCTGAACTGTCCTTTCCCTAACCCTCCCATTTGACATCGAGAGCCGGGTTGTCGCGTGTAGGCACTATAAGGGTAACCTTAGTGCCTTCACCCGGAGCGCTTTTGATAATAAATTCAGCGTTGATGTCGTCGGCGCGTTCCCGCATTCCCAGAAGGCCGAACGATGTGTAGTTGTTCCTCGATTTCTCAATCTCAGCAAGGTTGAAACCCGCGCCATCGTCCTCAACAAGGAGGATCAACATATCATGCAGATATTTCAGATGAACCCATGCCGATTTGCAGCCCGAATATTTTCTGAGGTTGTTCAGCGATTCCTGCGCGATACGGAACACGGTAAGGGTCACGAACGGCCCGAGATCGCGCTCTTCGCCGTCGACAACGAGCCTGATGCTGAAATTGTTCATGTCCTGAATGTTTGTGACGATGCGCTTGATGGTCGCGACGAGCCCAAGGTCGGCAAGCGTCATGGGTTTAAGATCGAAGATGAAGCCTCGGATTTCATCAAGCGCGTTCTGCGCGATCTGTTTCATTTTCTTAATCTCGTCCGGAATTTTCGACGGGTCCATTTCGAAAATTTTCGAAAGAATATCCATCCGCAGAACAACATTGGCCATAGCTTGCGCCGGACCATCGTGGATCTCGCGGGCGATTCTGTGACGTTCAAGTTCCTGAGACCTGATGATAGCAGATGACCCGGGCGCTACTCGCGATCCGACAGCGTACTCCAAAACAGTTTTAGAAGTTTGCTCCTCCGCCCTTTTGTTAAGTTCGTTTACAAGTTCGGCATTTTTTCTGAGGGCGACCGAAATAAGGTCGAGGGTGTTGATAGTCATAATCAACCGCGATCTGGATGCGTTAAAAGTCTCCGCAAGCTTCGCCTGGCTGTCGGGCACGGAAAATTCCCTGTTAACCTCGTCGATTATTTCCCTCAATTTTACCCTTGCCTCAACCAGCAGAGTCTCCGCTGAATTTCCATCGCCATTATCCTGAATTCCGGAGATAAGCTGGGGATCGTCCGAGATTCCATGCAGCGCAGACGCGAGCTCTTCGATCCTGCTCTGCCTGACGACCTGTCCGGCTTCAAGTTCAGCGATATTAAGCTCAAGGTCTTCGAGTTCCTTCCTCAACGTACTCTTCAACCTGATAAGATGATCGTATGCTAAATTGCTTGGTTCAACGTTCATTGCTTTACTTCCTCCTAGGCCACATAAACGTCATCCGGACCAGACGGCCTCGACGGCGGGATGATGGATCCGGGAATCACGATTTTAATTCCGCCCCGGTCCGGGGCAGCGGATTTAACGGATGCATCCTTAAATTCGGTCCGGTCCAATACAAATGAACCGGTCAATATTCTATTTAAATCAATTAAATCAATTAAATCAAATTTGACGTTGTCCATAATCCATACCCTCTCCTCAGGATTCCAATATCTCACGGAATCGTTGTATTTCATCGGCTCGACCCGAATCGTTAATAGTTACAACCGTACCGCAGGCGATTACCGTCCCTTCCGCCACTTCGAACCTGACCGGAAGTCCTGTAGTAAATTTTTTCAGGATTGAATCCTTATCGACACCCAGCACGCTGTTCCACGGACCAACCATGCCTATATCCGTCTGGTACGCGGTTCCGCCGGCAAGAATCCTCTCGTCCGCCGATTGAACGTGCGTGTGCGTGCCCAAAACCGCGCTCACCCTCCCGTCCAGATACAATCCCATCGCCATACGTTCACTCGTCGCCTCAGCATGAAAATCGACAATAATAAATTTTATCGAATCGCCGATTTCAACCAGGCATTTGTCCGCAGCGGTGAAGGGCGAGTCGATGGGGTCCATGAAAACCTGCCCCTGCAGGTTGACTACCGCAACCTCATTACCTTCGCGCGTTTTGACGATCCCCCATCCCTTCCCGGGATTGGATGAAGGGTAATTCGCGGGACGGATTACATTCGGATATTTTTCGAAAAGCTCGGGGTAATCCTTTTGTTTCCAAATATGATTACCGCTGGTTATGAAATCGATGCCGTATTCGAAGAGCTCACCCGCATTTTTCACCGTCAGGCCGTTACCGCCGGACGCGTTTTCGCCGTTGGCGATGATAAGGTCAATGCCAAGCTTGTCGCGCCACTCTTTAAGATGGTCACGGCATGCCATGCGTCCGGGACGTCCCACAATGTCGCCAAGAACCAGAATTCTCACAGGTTTCACCAAGCGCCTTTCAATATTAGTATCGGCAGGGCAATGTTAATCTCTTTGAGTAAGTGTTAAAGGAATGCGGTAATTCGGGACAGGCACCAATTCGGCTGCAGAGGCTTCGAGATCGTTCAGGCTTGCATGTAATTCGGGGACAGGCACCAATTCGGCTGCAGAGGCTTCGAGATCGTTCAGGCTTGCATGTAATTCGGGGACAGGCACCAATTCGGCTGTAGAGGCTTCAAGATCGTTCAGGCTTGCATGGGCCGAATTGTTGCCAGTCCCCGAATTACCGAAAGTCAGCGTTACAGAATGAGTTCGATTGCTTCTTCGATTGTGTAGTGCCAGTAACGCGTTAGCTCGAACCAGAATACAGCAGGACCCAAGTCGCCGAAATCGCCGTACCGCCGCTTCACGTGTTCCTCGATCTGATTTTCACCTAACCCCCATAATGCGGCGCATCTGCGCAGGACCCATGAATCCATGTGGTACGAGTTCGTTTTTCCGTACAAGCGGGAGACATAAGCCACAGACATCGGCCCCATTCCGCAGACAGTGCCGATTTCCCGGCAGAATTCGTCCGATGAAAGCTCCCGCCATTTTGAGCCGAGGTAAATTTCCGGTTTGTCGACCGCGGTATCGCATAAGCTATGGATAAATTTCGCGCGGAACCCGGCTTTCAGGCTCTCACGAAGCTTGCTTTCGTCCAATTTGCCCAGACGGTGTGGCGTCGGGCACGCTTTTATCAAATTCTTTTCGTATTTTATTCCGGTGCCGGTTCCATATTTACTTACCGCGGCTTCGGCGATCTGCACCGACCTTTTCCACTGGATATTGATAGTGAAAATAGCCTTGAGGCAGTCCTCGAACAGCGATGGCGAGCGTAAAAAACGACCCCTTTTCTCATCGATCAGCCATTTGAAGTTATCGTCCCGTCGAGCGATTTTGTAGAGTGGTTTCAGATTCTCATCCAAAGATAGACAGAGCGAAGCGATGTCAAGCGAGTCCTGATCGGTGCCCGAGAGAGTATCAAGCTCGACGTTTTTTCCGTGCACTGAGATCCTAAAACAGCCATTACGTCCGGGGAGGTCGTATGGGATTATGATCGATGGCGGATTTTCGGTTCCGATTACCGGTTTCAGCCAGAAATAACCGTGCGACATAATCGTCGCCCGGAATTCCTTCGGAGTGATTGGGAGTTTCATGGGGCTGATTGTAGGCGCGCATGGCAATGCGCCGCAAGGTATAAATTTTCCGATAGAGACAATTTTCCGGTACCCCACGCTTCAGCGTGGGTCGGTTGAATATTAAAAAAAAATAACCGACCCACCATAAATGGTGGGGTACCAGATCAATAATATTTTGATTTGAATCGGAAAAATCGGTACCCCACGCTTCAGCGTGGGTCGGTTGATTAATTCAAAAAAAACAACCGACCCACCATAAATGGTGGGGTACCAGATCAATAATATTTTGATTTGAATCGGAAAAATCGGTACCCCACGCTTCAGCGTGGGTCGGTTGATTAATTCAAAAAAAACAACCGACCCACCATAAATGGTGGGGTACCAGATCAATAATATTTTGATTTGAATCGGAAAAATCGGTACCCCACGCTTCAGCGTGGGTCGGTTGATTAATTCAAAAAAAACAACCGACCCACCATAA
>Ga0214473_10005453_pt1 | contig 15221 bp, 12 predicted proteins | sample RVTome_7_FD_203509 | JGI IMG/M metagenome (GOLD analysis project Ga0214473, IMG submission 203509) | Soil microbial communities from uranium-contaminated site in the Upper Colorado River Basin, Wyoming, United States - RVT98D197 | ecosystem: Environmental > Terrestrial > Soil > Contaminated >... | reverse complement strand
TGCGGCTCGATGTACGACCAGGCGATCCGCAGGTAAACGGCGCTCACGCCCGGGAAATCATCGACAGTATCGGACGGTTCGAGTTTGCCGCCGTAGTTGAATGCGATATTGTCATAGTGGTGCAGCACCCATCCCATGCCGGGATTGATCATGGTCTCGCCGGCATCCTGCGGCTGAACCACGGTCGTTTTCCCGTCCGCCGCGAATGCCGCTCCCGCTGTCAGCACAGCCAGCACGCCAGCCCCGAACCACTTTCCCACATTCCACTCGCTCATAATCCCACTCCAGGTTTCTAATCGCTTTGTTGCAGGCAGTAGAAACGGACGACGATATTTTAGCTGGGTCCATGCACAGCGGGCAATCCCCTTTTGGAGCCAAGAATGGACGGACAGCGATTGTTCTTGCAAAACACAATCAAGATTGTATTCTGCAGGAATATGATCCAAAGACAGACAACTGACCTGATTCGGGAGCGTTTACGGCGATCTCCCGCTGTAGGACTGGTCGGGCCGCGCCAGTGTGGTAAGACCACGCTCGCGAGGTCTTTTGAAGGCAGGTATTTCGACTTGGAGGTGGAGGCCGAGCGGCTTCGCCTGGACCTTCAGTGGAAATCGCTCGTTGAAGGAGACGATCTGGTCATTCTGGATGAGGCCCAGGCTTGGCCGGAGGTATTCCCTCGGCTCCGCGCCGCGATCGACCAGCGCCGCAAAGCGATGGGACGGTTTCTTCTACTGGGGTCGGTCTCGCCGGGATTGACCAGACAGGTCTCGGAGTCTCTGGCCGGTCGGCTCAGCTTGGTGGAACTGACGCCGTTTCTTCTGGAAGAGCTGTCTGTTGACAGGCTCGACGACCTTTGGCTGTTCGGTGGATATCCGGACGGGGGGATCCTTGACGCTTCTGACTTCGGCCGATGGCAACAGGACTATCTGACTCTCCTGGCCCAGCGGGATTTGCCCCAGTGGGGACTGTCTGCCAAGCCGCAGACCACGCAGCGGCTGCTGCGCATGATTGCCGCGGTGCATGGACAGACCTGGAACGCCTCACGAATCGGCCAGAGCCTCGGCTTGAATTACCAGACCATCAATAGCTATCTGGATTTCCTGGCAGGTGCCTTTCTGGTCCGCAAGTTGGAGCCGTATCACGCGAACATCCGCAAGCGGCTGACCAAGTCGTCCAAGGTCTACTGGAGGGATAGCGGGCTGCTGCACGCGCTGCTGCAAACGAAGACGCACAACGATCTCCTGGCCCAGCCGTGGGTGGGAGCCAGTTGGGAAGGATTTGTCATCGAGCAGATCTTGAGCCATCTGGCGGCCTGGGGCGCGACCGTGCAGCCCTATTTCCTCCATACGAGCGATCAGTATGAGATCGATCTGGTCTTGGATTTTGGCAGGTTTCGCTGGGCTATCGAGGTCAAGCTGACTGCCAGCCCCTCTGTGGGCGATATCAGAGGTTTGAACAAGGTTGCCGATCTCATCGCCGCCGAGCGGCGTGCTCTTGTAGCCAGGGTCCCCGAGACCCTTGAATCCGAGAACCTCCTCGTCACCGATCTGCCGGGGTTGCTGGACAAGTTGCGTGAGCTTGTGCCCTAAGCAGGATCTCCGAGCCTATTTCTGTGTGTTTCCCTCCATGGCCGGCGGCATTTTTGACTGACCTGCGGGGGGCAAACAGCCGATAATTCTTTGTCGGGGCTCATTTTACATCTGTTGCAAAAGCGTGGCCCGACCATTAGGATACGGGATTAGGAAATGCTCAACGGAACCGAATGGATATGACCAAAGCAAGACAGGATGATGGTCGTCCGGAGCTTTCCGTCGTTGTGCCGCTGTTGGATGAGCAGGAGAACCTCCGGCCCCTTTATCAGCAGATCAAGCAGGCGTTGGAGGGCCGCTATAGCTACGAGATCATCTTCATCGACGACGGCAGTACGGACGCGAGTTTCGACATTCTGAAGGAGCTGCACGACTCGGACCCGACGGTGCGGGTCATCCGCTTCCGCAAGAATTTCGGGCAGACCGCCGCCCTCAGTGCGGGCTTTGCGCACGCGAGGGGCGATATGGTCGTTGCGCTCGATGCCGACTTGCAGAATGATCCGGCGGATATCCCGATGCTCGTCGCCAAGCTGGACGAGGGCTACGACGTCGTCAGCGGCTGGCGCAAAAAGAGGTACGACAAGGCCCTGACCCGCCGGCTGCCTTCGAAGATGGCCAACTGGCTGATCTCCAGGGTCACGGAAGTCCATCTGCACGACTATGGCTGCACGCTCAAGGCCTATCGGCGGGAAGTCCTCGAGCAGATCGGGCTCTACGGCGAGATGCACCGGTTCATCCCGGCCCTGGCCAGTTGGAGTGGGGCGAAGATCGCCGAGTGCGTCGTCAACCATCGGCCCCGAACGGCCGGGAAGGCCAAGTACGGCCTGGGACGCATGGGCAAGGTGCTGTTGGACCTGATGACCGTCAAGTTCCTCGGATCGTTCTCCACGAAACCGATCTATGTCTTCGGCGGTCTTGGCCTGTTCACCACGCTTCTGGCGATTCTCTGTGCGTGGCTGGTGATCTATCAGAAGCTGGCTCAGGACACGGATATGAGCGGCAATCCGCTGCTGCTCCTTACGGCCGTGCTCGTCATCACCACCGTCCAATTCATCCTGATGGGCCTGCTCGCCGAGCTGCTCGTGCGCACCTACCACGAATCCCAGAACCGGCCAACGTATGTTATCAAGGAGGTCCTGAATTCGCCTGATAACCATGGAGACGGTAAATGAGCGCAGCCCCGCATAGGAAGACAACCGACAGGAAGGGTTCATCACGCGTCCCGGGTTCGGGCCGCAATGCGAATCTGCAATCCGCAATCCGCAATCCGCAATTTCTGTGGGTTGCTCTGGCGGTTGCGGTTCTGGCGGGGATTCCGTTTGCTCTGGGCAAGTACTTCGAGTTCAAGAGCCCCGATCCGTTCGATAGCGGCTGCTACGTGTATTCGGCACAGCACGTCCTTTCCGGTGCTCGCATCGGGTATGACGAGAAGCCGAGCGCCCAGGCGGGCACACTGCTGATGAACATGCTCGGCGTGAGCCTGTCCGGGTTCAACGAGACCGGCTCCAAGGTACTTCAATGCCTCTTCCAGGCGGCGGCATTCACGGTCCTGTTCATCACAATCCGGCGGCTCTACGGGAGCCTCGCCGCCGTGCTGAGTGTTGTCGTTGCATCTATCTATCTCTCCGCGCCGCTGATCGCGAAATTCGGCAACGTCAAAGAGCAGTTCATGATCGCCTTTATGATCATGGGGATCTGCTGTTTCGTCTGGTATGGACTCACCGGCAAGTGGTGGTGGGCCGTGCTGACCGGCACGCTGCTCATCTGGGGCCCGATGTTCAAGCAGACGGGGATGTCGGCCATCGGGGCGGTGGGCCTCTTCACTCTGATTCAGCCGATCCTGCATCACACCGGCTGGAAGAAGGCCGGAAAGGATGTCCTGCTGCTGGTCGCCGGCGCGTGCATCACGCTGACGCCGATTATCCTTTGGTATGTGAGCATGGATACGCCGGTGCACTACTGGCCGTACTCGTTCCTTCTCGAGCCGGCACTCTCGACCGTTGGCATCCATGTAGAAGGTGCTCCGGCCGCCGAGCCCGCGCAGCCGACTGAGCAAGCCAAGCCGGAGAAGGAGGCCGATCGCGGCCTGATCCTCAAACTGCTTCCAGGCTACGTCAGCAACAGTTGGGCGGCCCTTGACCCTGCCGCGAGGAAAGCGGTGTTTCTGCGGGTCTTGCGCTACTATGGCCTGTTAATTCTTCCCATTGCCTTGGCGCTCGGCGCTCTTGCAGCGCGAATCGCCATTGTGCTACGCGCCAGACGCGCGAAAGCCGCTGTGCCCGTGGATCAGGACGCCGGCAGATTCGTTCTGCTGTTCGGGCTCTGGTGGCTCTTCGACATGTCCTTCGTCTGGATCAGCCCGCATACCTACGAGCAGTACTTCCTGCCGCTGAACGCGTCCAGCGCCGTGCTGGGGGGCTATCTGGCGGGGGTCTACACCCACAGGCTGAAGACCGATCGCGACAAAACTCGCTGGGTGGTCCTGGGCCTGCTCGGATTGCTCGCCATGCTTGTCATGTCATGGCATATCTTCTTCGGCATCGCGAAGAGCCCGTACAGCGGCATCGCGTATCAGGATCAATACGGACGGCCGGCACGCGACAGAGGATACCGGCAGACCTGGAAGAAGATCGCGGCAAACGGCGAGTACGCCTGGGTGCAGGTCGGCAAGTACATCCAGGGACGCTCGCAGCCGACGGACCGAATTTACGTCTGGGGCTGGGTCCCGGGCATCTACGTCCGAGCCCAGCGGATGAGCTCGGCCCCCAAGGCCTTCGAGGGAACGATGCACACGCTTCCGCCGAACGAGCTGGCCAACAGGGTGCGGGAGCTTCTCGACGCGTTCGCCAAGGAGCCGCCGAAGTTCATTGTCGATACGCAGAACCGGCACTTCCCGTGGGACCGTCCGCCTCTTCAACTGTGGCCCAACATAGCCAACGGGTACGGGCTTCTGGCCAATCCGCCCGGCAACAACGAGCAGGCGTGGGCGCTCCTTCTGCGGACCTTCGGCGTCCAGGCCGGCGAGCTGACGAAGGAAGGGTCCCTGCGACCGGACAAGCCCGATGCCGTTCAGAGGTATGATGCGGCATTTGCGAAGGCGCTTCGCCAAACCGTGGAGCCGGCGGAGGCGCTGCGCTATGAGACGCTGCGACCGCTCCGGGAGTACGTGATGAAGAATTACGAGATCGCGGAGCGGTTCGGCCAGCAGATCCTGTTCCGGCGCAAGTGAGTCACCTCTGGTGGAGGCATATCGGCAGTGCCGGAGTTTGCGGACCGACAATTGAAGGAGCAGCAGGAGTTGTATGACGCCGGCTGGCAGAGCGAGCTCGAGCGGGGCAAGGAGCAGCGGGGGAATCTCGAGACGAACCTCGCATTCGTGGCGCAAGCGGCCCTGCTCAAGCCGGGCGACCGGATTCTGGAAATCGGCTGCGGGATCGGCACCGTCGTGCAGGAGCTAGCGAAGCAGGGCTACGATGTCCGGGGCACGGACATCTCGCAGGTGGCCATCGAGTACGGCCGGGCCAAGTATGGCGACATCCGGCTGGAGGTGCAGCCGGCGGAAGGGCTGGCGTTCGGGGACGCGTCGTTCGAGGTCGTGCTCAGCTTCGATCTGTTCGAGCATATCGCGCGGGTCGATCAGCACGTCAGCGAAGTGTATCGGGTCCTCAAGAGCGGCGGCTACTACCTGTTCCAGACGCCGAACAAGTACAGCGATGTGATCTTCGAAACGCTCGCGCTGAAGTCCCTGAAGTGGCGGCGGGCGCATCCGTCCCTGCACACGCCGGGACAGTTGAGGCGGCGTTTGGAGAGACGTGGATTCGAGGTCCGCTTCGTGAAGATGAATCCGATGAACGAGTACATGCGTGCGAAGCTGAAGAAATTCGGCCCTGTAGCACCGCTGCTCGGCCGGATCGATTTTCGAAAGCTGCCGCTGGCTCTGCAGACGAACCTGTACGTGATTGCTCGAAAGACCGCTACGGCTAATGGTTGAATGAGATGATTTGACAGGATAGCAGGAGTGTCCCGGTATGTCACCCCCGCGCAGGCGGGGGTCCATGACGCGACGATGCGTTCCTGGATTCCCGCCTTCGCGGGAATGACATGGGCCATGTATCCGGCTTTGTGTGTGACGATGAAGATACTGATGCTCAATTACGAGTTTCCGCCGATCGGGGGCGGCGGCGGCCAGGCCCATCTGGCCCTGCTCCGTCAGTATGCCGGCAGGGGAGATCTGAAGGTCGATGTGCTGACCTCGGCGCCGAAGCCGGGCCTGACGGCGGAGCGATTGTCCGACAACGTCACGATTCACCGCGTGGGGATTCGCAAGAAGGACTTGCACGTGTGGCGCAGGAGCGAGGTCATTGCGTGGCTCATCAAAGCCGGATCGGTCTATCGCGGGCTGATCCGACAGAACAAGTACGACTTGGTCCATGCCTTCTTCGGATTTCCGACAGGCTGGCTGTGCTACCGGACCGCGAAGCGGCTGCCCTATATCATTTCTCTACGCGGGTCCGATGTGCCGGGGGCGAACGCGAGATTCAAGCTGGACTACAGGATTCTCGGTCCCCTTGTCTTCAAGCCGATCTGGCAAAAGGCCTCCGCCCTCGTGGCGTGCAGCGATGGCCTGAAAGCCCGGGCGATGGAGTTCCTGCCCTCGGCTGAGATTGAGGTCATCCCCAACGGCGTCGATCTTCAGCGGTTTCACCCGGCCGAGGTCAAGCAGGAGTCCGGCATACTCAGACTCTTGACCGTGGGCCGGCTGTCCGTGACCAAGCGGCTTGGACTGCTGATCGAGGCGGTCGAACTCCTGGGCCGCCAAGGCTGCTATGTGCGTTTGACGGTCGTCGGCGGCGGCGCGATGGAATCGGAGCTGCGACAACTCCTGAACCAGAAGGACTCACGGGGCGTCGTCACGCTTCTGGGCCGGCGCGACGGCCGCGAGATGCCGGAGATCTATCGGCGACACGACATTCTTGTCAGCGCGAGCATGCAGGAGGGGATGAGCAACGCCATGCTCGAAGCGATGGCCAGCGGCCTGCCCATCGTCACCACTCGCTGCGAGGGGGTAGACGAGCTCATCGCGGACAACGGCATCATCGTCGATGACCCACATCCCGCCCCCCTCGCCGCCGCGATTGAGAAATTGACTCGCAGCCCGGCGGTTCTGAGGGCCATGTCCTGCGCGGCGCGAAAAAGAGCGGAGGGTTTCAGTTGGCGTGTGACCGCCGATCGATATGTGGAACTCTACGGAAAGCTGGCGGGGGGCACAGCATGAGAATCGCGTTTTCCGCACGAGGTCTGAGCGTCTCTTCCGGCGGGGCACGCCAGTTCATCAAGTCTCTCATTCCGGCCCTGGCCGAATGTCGGGGCGACGATGAATTGTTCTTCTTCTACAGTCGCAGGCAGTTTCGCGGGTTGGCGCCCAACTGCCCGGAAATCGTGAGAGAAAGCGGCAACAAAATGTGGTGGGATTTCGTCCTGTTGCCGCGGATGCTGCGCAAGCTGAGGATCGACGCCGCCATTTTCCCGAAGAACGTGGCCCCGTGCTTTACGGGTTGCGCCAGGTACGTGGTCATCCACGACATGGCCTATTTCCTGCCCGAGCTGAATGCCTACCCGCTGGCGGACACGCTCTACATGCGGGCCATGATTCCGCGATCCGTGCGAAAGGCCGCGGGCGTGTTCGCCGTCAGTGAGAACACGAAACGCGACATCATCCGCTACACGGGCTGCGATCCTGCAACGGTCACCGTCACCTACGAGGCGGCCGATCCATCCTATCGGCGAGTGGACGACCCCGAATGCCTGAGGATGGTGCGAGAGAAATACGATCTCCCGGCCCGGTTCGTGCTGTACACGGGTTCTCTGTCGCCTCGAAAGAACGTGATACGATTGCTCCATGCGTTCGCCGAGATGGGGAGTCCGATACCGCACAGGCTCGTCCTGACCGGGTCGAAATCATGGAAGGATCGTTCCGTGTATGAGACGATCGACAAGCTGAACATCCGGGACAGGATCGAGCAGTTGGGATACGTTGAAGAGAAGGATATGCCGGCTCTGTACAGCATGGCGAGCGTGTACGTGTATCCCTCGCTGTACGAGGGTTTCGGGTTGCCGGTCCTCGAAGCGATGCAGTGCGGCTGTCCCGTGGTCGCCTCGAATGCGACGAGCATCCCGGAAGTCGCGGGCGATGCGGCATTGCTGTTCGATCCGCTCGATGTCCATGCGATAGCCGCGGCGATGCACGAGGCACTGATCGACACGCGGACCCGCGAGGAGCTTGTCGCATCCGGCTATCGCCGCGCGGCGTCCTTCTCCTGGCGGCGGTGTGCCGAGACGATACTGGAGACGATTCGGCGCTCGGCGGGCGCGGGAGGGGGCCTGTGAGACTGTCGAAACGAGTGCTCCGCAATTTGGACGCCGATCGCGTACGCCGGATCAACGAGATCTACCATAATCTCGAGAATACCGGATACGATGCACAGCATGAAGACATCCCCCGGTTCGAGGCAAGCTTCTGGAAGGAGGCGGCCCGCAAGTATCTTCGCGGGGCCGGGCCGGTCGTGTGGCTCGACTACGGGACGGGCACGGGTTTCGTTCCCTCGATTGTTGGCGAATCCATGCGGGCGGAAGACTGCTTCATCTGCTGCGACGTCTCCAGCGAGATGCTCAAGGCGTGCGAGGCGAAGCTGAGGGGCCTGCCGTGCCGGTGCTCCTTTGAAAAGATCGGTGGACAGACCATCCCGGCGGCGAACGGCTCCGTGGACATCATCTCCGTCAACTCGGTCCTGCATCACCTTTTCGATCTGCACGCTTTTGCCGCCGAGTGCGAGCGGGTGCTCAAGCCGTCGGGCCTGCTGATCGTCGCCCACGAGCCGAACGGGAACACGAGTCTGCCATTGTCCGGCCGGATATTGCGCAGCCTGGCCAGGGTCATGTTTCGCCCGAAGACGGTGCTCTTTGCGATGGCTGACATCAGCCCTCTGGCCGAGCGCCTGATGCGCGCGGTGACCAGCAGGGTCAGTGGGCGGTATCGACGCCGCAACAAGATGCTATCGGAAATCGCCCGGCAGATCAGGAAGGAGGGCCTGCTGGATTTCAACCTGCGGGGAACCGAGATTCAGCAGATCGTGGACTTTCAGTCGCAGCACGGTTTCGATCCCGGCGAGCTTTTCGGGCGTATCTTCAGTCGGTTCGAGGTGCTTGAATCTCAGACGTACGGACACCTGGGTTTCTATCCGGAGGGCAGGGGCCCTCAGGCGGCCGACCGGTATCTGAAAACGCGATGGCCCGAGGCCGGAAAAGAAATCTGTTTTGTGCTGCAACGGGCCCGGAAGGAGTAAGGACGCAGGAAATGGCGACAGAGACGGAAAAGACGACATTCTACGATCACTTCGCACACGATAAGCCGACCCGGCTGGGTTCGCGGCTCGCCGTTGGCGTCTCGAAACGGATATTCGACTTCGCGCAAATCCGCCGGGGAGATCGCGTGCTGGAGATCGGTCCGGGCCGCGGCGTGTTCACCGATCTGTGCCTCCAGCAGGGGGCCCAGTACTGGGCCATCGAGCCCAATCAGGAGATGGCCGACGAACTGCGCCGGCGGGGGATCGAGGTCGTCAGCGAGATCGTCCCTCCGGTCCCCGACCTCGGCCGGACGTTTGATGTCGTTGTCATGAACAGCGTCATAGAGCACATGAATACGATGAACGATGCGCTGGAGCTTGCCCGGCAGGTCCTCGCGATGCTCAATCCCGGCGGCCGATTCGTCCTCTATGCTCCGGATTACGCGAACTGGCGGCACCATTTCTTCATCGGCGATTTCAGCCACAGTTACATCACCTCCTGGCGCAGGCTCGAGGAGCTTCTGATTAGCGCCGGCTTCGAGCGAGTGGAGGGCTGCTATCAGACCGCCACGTTCCGCGGCATACCGTGCTTTGTGATCTCCGGCCTGGCGGCGTGGCTGCCGTTCGGCTGGCTGGATGTCTTGTTCCCCAATTGCCGGCTTGTGCGAAAGCTGTACAAGATCCAAATCGGGCTGCTACGAAGGGTCCTGATCGCCGGCGTGAAGGCCGGCGGGGGCTCCGAGGGGAGAGCATGAGCATCCGGACCAGTCAAGGGGTTAAACTCGTCGCTCGATTCCTCGTGGCGGCGGTCCTGTTCGCCTGGGCGTTCTCGCAGGTCGATATCGGGCAGTTCTGGCGGACCGTGAGTGCAGCGCGGTGGCACTACCTGCTTGGCGTGTGGTTCCTGACCGTGCTGTTCTCCCTCCTGCAATCGTACGCCCTGCAGGTCATTCTGCGCAGGCAGGGCTGCCCGGTGGGGCTGCACATGTTGTTCGCCGCTACCTGCGTCACCGCGCTCTACAGCCTGGTCCTGCCCGGCATCTTGAGCACCGGCGTCAAGTGGTATATCCTCAAGCGGTCCACGGGCAAGGGCACCAACGTCCTGAGCGGGATGCTATACAACCAGGTGACGCTGGCCCTGGTGATGATCGTGATGGGTCTGGCCGGCCTGATCGTGACGAACCCGACACAAGCAATCCTGCCGGATGCAAGGCGATGGGTGTTGCCACTGGCCTGCGGCGTTTTGCTTGCGATCATCATGCTGTTGTCGGTGCTCGCTCTGAACGAGCGCGCGGGCGGACCCGTCATCCGGCTTCTCACGGCCATGGTGCGGCCTCTGCCATCGATGGTACGGGAAAAAGGCCGCGAGGTCCTGACGCAAATCGCGGCATTCCAGGCCAGTGGGTGGAGATTTCACCTGGCCATTGCCGCGATCAACGTTGTCAACTGTGTGTTCATCGGCCTGTTGATCTATCTCTTCGCTGCCAAAGCAGCCGCTGTTGTTGCCTCCATCGGCGTGCTGATCTGGCTTAACGCCGTCGTGTACGTGCTCGGCAGGATTCCCATCTCCGTCGCGAATCTCGGCGTACGGGAGGTAACCCTCGTGGGTTTGCTTGGCCTGTACGGGGTCGACAAATCGGCTGCGTTGCTGATGTCGATGGTGCTGTTCTCGAGCCTCGTCTTCATGGCCTTACTGGGCGTCGTTTATAAACTACTGTGGAGCGTCGGGGCAGGTCGCTTGACCGCATCAAACGCGGTTCCTTGACCGGAGGCGCGCGGCTTCTTAGTATAGCCCATATGGCTCTCTTGATGGATGTCCAACCGATGTTCGTCGCGAGCGTGCGACTCGGATGTGTTGAGATCAGATGATGAAATCGTGTCCTATCTGCAGTGGGGCGGGTGAGCAGATTCGCCGGGTCGATGGCTGCTGGCTGCTGCGATGCTGCGAGTGCCGGTTCGTCTACGCCGGCGCGACGGACGAGGAGATTGATCGCGTGAACTCCCAGTACGGCGACTCCACGGAACGCCACTACCGCGAAGTGCAGACGGGCATGGATTTTCTGTGGTTCGATCGTATCACCGAGAGGCTCACGCGGGGCGTCCAGGGGCTCAAAGTCCTCGACATAGGCTGCGGCAACGGCGTGCTGCTGCGCCAATTCCAGAAGCGTGGCTGCATCTGCTTCGGCAGCGACCCGTCGCCCTGGGCGGGTGCGTGCGCGGAGCGGTACGGATATGCGCTCCTGCCTCGGATTGAAGAGGCGGAGATCGAGCCCGGGTTCTTCGATGTGATTACGAGCACGTCCACGCTGGAGCATATCGCCCGGCCGCTGGAGCACGTGAAGCGAATCGTGGAGATTCTCAAACCCGGCGGCACGGCCTATTTTACCCTTCCGAATTACGGCTCGCTGCCCCTACGGCTGCACATCGTCAAGGGCCGGCTGGTGGGCCCGCCCAGCCACTGCAACTACTTCACGCCGAGGACCCTGAGAAGCCTCTTCCGGCAAGACGGCCTGGAGACGCAGGTGGCGACAATCAGGATTCGCAGCTACGGGATTCCCGAGATTCATGGTCTGCGTCAACGGATCCTGAAGCGAAAGGCCAGGGTTTCGCCGCCGAGCGGCCAGGCCAGGCCGCCGGGGTCGCTTCGATGGAAGAAAGCGTTGGTGAATACCTACTACTGGTCCGGTGCGGCCTTCGGCTTGGGTGACAAGCTGGAAGCCAGGGTCGAAAAGAGCGCGGTGGGAACATAGATGAACAAGATTACGCGTCGAGTACTGCGGGCGTGCCATCTCTATGATGCGGTTGTCGATTTCAAGCACTGGCTGACGGACACCGAGGCTCAGTACACGCGGTTTTATTCCCAGTTCGCCGGTGCCGGCGACCTGTGCTTTGATGTAGGCGCGAATGTCGGACGTCGGACGAAGGTGTTCCGGCGATTGGGGGCGAGAGTCGTGGCCGTGGAGCCGCAGGAGCAGTGCATGAAGAGGCTCCGGAAAAAGTTCGGGGCCGACAGCAACGTGATCCTGGTTCCGTGTGCCGTGGGCGAGAAGCCGGGAAAGGCGCAGATTCAACTGTGTGACTCCCACTCGCTCTCCTCGCTATCGACCCGGTGGATTGAGAGCGTGCGGACAAGCGGCCGATACGCTCAGTGTACGTGGGGCAGGTCCGTGACCATCGACGTGACGACGCTCGATGCTCTGATCGCACAGCACGGTCGGCCCGCCTTCATCAAACTGGACGTGGAAGGCTATGAATATGAAGCCCTGAAAGGGTTGTCCCAGGCCGTCAAATACGTGTGCTTTGAATTCACGCCCGAGTTCATCGAATCAGCCGGAAAATGCGTGGACTATCTCTCCGGAATCGGGTCGCCGCATTTCAATTACTGCCTGGAGGATGCGCAGACTTCTTTCAAGCTGGCGGAATGGGTATCGCCATCTCAAATGAATGATTTACTGGAGTCGCTGTCATCTCAGGGACTGGGCGGCGACATATACGCCAGATTCAGCGAGTAATCGGCTGGAGGGCTCCATCGGAATTTCGCAAGATTAGTACTTGATTTCGCGGCCTCCCCTTGGGATAATAGCGCCTATGTAAAAGGGAGTGTGTCCCGTGTGTTCTGCATGTGGGCATTTATCGAGCTTTTGGAGGAAAAGCGTATGAGAGCCGAAAAGCGAGATTTCCGATGGGCGTTGCTGCTGTGCCTGTGGATGTGTTCCCCGGGCAAGACATCGAATTCTCTTTCATATCCGCCATGGGAGGCTCTTGCGCCCTTGAGCGAGGTGAATTCGAGCTTTCACGACAAGTCCCCTTTTCTGTCCTTCGATGGGCGGACCCTCTACTTCTCGAGAGAATACGAGGCGGGAGGATACTTCGCGCGCATGTTCCAGGCGACACGTCCAAGCCTTTCCTGTCCTTTCGGGGTGGTGACGGAGATCGCATCTCTCACCGACAGCCGTGGCCATGTGACATGTCCCTGGGTATCTGCGGACAATCTCCGGATGTATTACTACTCCACGTCCGGAATGACCCGATGGCTGAGAATGTCGCAGCGCGGCACGGCGGACGCCCCCTGGCCTCCGGGCGCCTATGTTTCCGAATTGAATGCTCTGGGCAGCGTGGCCAATCCTACTCTGACCGAAGATGAGTTGACCATTGTGTTCAGCGGATATTGGCTCAGTGGGGGCAGGGGAGAATGGGACTTATGGATGGCCACGAGGCCGAACCGATACTCGCGTTTTGGCAACGTCAAGAACCTGTGGATGCTCAATACTGTTTCTTCAGACATGCATCCATCCATTACGCCGGATGGACTGACCCTGTACTTTGCGTCGAATCGCAATGACCGTTTCCAGATCTTCAGGGCGTGCCGAGACTCTCGGGATTCGCAATTCGGCCGCGTGGAGCACGTGGCCACGCTTGACACGGCCGAAGGGTACTCCGCCTATCCCTCCATTAGCGCGGACGGCACGACGCTTTACTTTGGCAGCCAGAGGGATGGCAGCTCCATGGACATATGGTTCGCACGGTTCGGGCCTGCGTACTTTGTCGATGCAGTCCACGGCAACGATTCGTACGATGGTATGCGCCCCGTGACTGCGTTTGCGACCATTCAGAGAGCCATCAATGTCGCCATGCCGGGGGACGTGATCGGCGTCTATCCCGGCGTCTACCGCGAGGGGATCCGGTTCCTCGGCAAGGCAATCACCGTGCAGAGTATCGGCGATGCGGCGGTCATCGAGGCACGAAACGGGTTCGCTGTGTCCTTTTATGGCGAAGGGCCTGCCACGGTCTTACGGAACTTCGTGATTGCCAACAGCCACATCGGCCTCTTCTACAGCTATGGCGCGCCGACAATCACCAACGTCACGGTGGTCGGCAATGTCTACGGCGCCCAGGCGTTCGGCACGGGCGCCGGGCCTCGCATCAGCAACGGCATCTTCTGGGACAATATCCTCGACGATCTGTCCGGATGTCAGGCGACGTACAGTTGTGTTCAACGCTTCAATCCCGGAAAGGGCAACTTCAGCGAGGATCCGCTGTTCGTGGATGCCGGCAACGGCGACTATCATCTGCGCAGCGCGCGAGGACGGTACTGGCCGGAGCACGACGTATGGGTGCTCGACGAGGTCACCAGTCCGTGCATCGACGCAGGGGACCCGGCCGCCGACTTCTCCAAGGAGCCTGAGCCGAACGGCGGCAGGCTCAACGTCGGCGCCTACGGCGGCACCGCCTACGCCAGCAGGAGCGCACCCTAAGTCCCCGGCGACGGCGTCTTCGATATCGGCGATCACGGCCTGTTCCTGGACCCGTGGCAGCGGCACGCGCCGCCCGCCAGACGCCGCAGAGAGACTCTACCCCTTCGCCGCGACGGCGGGTTTGATGTCGCGCCGCGGGATCAGACGTTCCACGGGGCTCTTGGCGGCCGCCGGCGCATCCTGTTGGCGACATTATCGCCTATGAATTCCTCTTTGGCCGGGTCCCACTTCAGAGGGCGCTTGAGCAGCATGGCGATATTGCCCAGGTGACAGAGCGTCGAGGACCGGTGGCCGACCTCCGCATTGGCGATGGGTTCCTGCCGGCTCTTGATGCAGTCGAGGAAGTTCTGGTGGTGGTTCTTGCTGTCGTACAGGTGGATCTCCTGCGCGCCGATCACCTGCGTGGCCAGCGACTCCGGCTGGGTTTTCAGGCCGCCTCGCTTGACGTCCACCCAGCCCTTCGTCCCCTCGAATCGCGTGTTCGAGCCGCCCGTCCTGCAGACGAGCTTCGTGCCGCTGGCGTAGGTCGCCTCGAAGTGGACCTTGGTGGCCGTCGTGAACAGGCCGCTCTGCGGGAACTCGCCCTCGCCGACGATCTCCGCCGGCCCGGAGTCGTCCATGCCCAGCCCCCACTGGGCGATGTCGAGGTGGTGCGCGCCCCAGTTCGTCACCTGGCCGCCGGAGTAGTCGAGAAGGAAGCGGAACTCGTAGTGACATCGCTGCGCGTGGTAGGGCGCCCACTCGGCGGGTCCCAGCCAGAAATCGTAGTTGAAGCCTTCCGGCACGGGCTGCGGCTGCCACGTCGGCTCGCACGTGCGGTTATTGCCGGGCAGGCCGACGATCACGGTCTTCACCTCGCCGATATAGCCGTTGCGGACCAGCTCGCAGGCCTTGCGGAAGTTGTCGCTGGAGCGCTGCTGCGAGCCCGTCTGCAGGACGCGGCCGTAACGCTTCACCTCGTGGACCAACTCCCGGCCTTCGAGGATCGCCAGCGTCAGCGGCTTCTCGCAATACACGTCCTTGCCCGCGCGGAC
>Ga0214473_10005452_pt1 | contig 15221 bp, 12 predicted proteins | sample RVTome_7_FD_203509 | JGI IMG/M metagenome (GOLD analysis project Ga0214473, IMG submission 203509) | Soil microbial communities from uranium-contaminated site in the Upper Colorado River Basin, Wyoming, United States - RVT98D197 | ecosystem: Environmental > Terrestrial > Soil > Contaminated >... | reverse complement strand
GAAAAAGATCTACCTGTACGACACGACGCTTCGGGACGGCACGCAGGCCGAGGAGATCTCCCTTTCCGTGATGGACAAGATCGCCGTCACGGAGAAGCTGGATGATTTCGGGTTCCATTTCATCGAGGGGGGGTACCCGGGCTCCAACCCGAAGGACAAGGAGTTCTTCGAGTACGCCAAGCGGCTGCCGCTGAAGAACGCGAAGCTGTGCGCGTTCGGAATGACGCGGCGGGTGGGGAAGAGGGCCGACGAGGACTCCAACATGAAGGCCCTCGTCGCCGCCGAGACGCCCGTAATCACGGTGGTGGGCAAGGCGTGGGACTTCCACGTGACCGAGGCGCTGCGCACCACGCTGGACGAGAACCTGAAGGCGATCCGGGATACCGTCGAGTTCCTCAAAAAGCACGCGGAGCAGGTCTTCTTCGACGCGGAGCACTTTTTCGACGGGTACCAGCGCAACCAGAAATACGCGCTCAAGGCGATCGCGGCGGCGGAGGACGGAGGGGCGGACTGGATCGTACTGTGCGACACGAACGGCGGGTCGCTCCCTTCAGACGTGGGGAGGATCGTCCGCGAAGTCCGGAAAACGACCCATATTCCGCTCGGAATCCATACCCACAACGACTCCGAGATGGCGGTGGCGACCACGCTCGCGGCGGTGGAAAGCGGCGTGACGCAGGTCCAGGGGACGATCAACGGGTACGGGGAGCGGTGCGGCAACGCCAACCTCTGCTCCATCATCCCCTGCCTCCAGTTGAAGATGGGGAGGGAGGCCCTCCCGGAAGGGCAGTTGAAGAAACTCACCGCGCTCTCCCGCTACATCGCGGAGATCGCCAACGTGGGGGCCCGGCTACACCAGCCGTTCACGGGGAACGCCGCGTTCGCGCACAAGGGGGGGATGCACGTTTCGGCCATCCGGCGGAATCCCGGGACGTACGAGCACATCGAGCCGGAAGTGGTTGGAAACCACCGCCGCGTCCTCATCTCCGACCTGTCGGGGAGGAGCAACATCCTCTCGAAGGTCCAGGAAAAGGGGCTCAAATTCAAGGCGGGCGACCCCGCGGCGGAGCAAGTACTCGAGCAGATCAAGGATCTGGAGCACAAGGGGTACCAGTTCGAAGGGGCCGAGGCGTCGTTCGAGCTGCTGGTCCTCAAGGCGATGGGGCGGCACGAGCAGTTCTTCGAGCTGAAAGGGTTCCGGGTGATCGACGAGAAGCGCTCGGAGAAGCAGCACCCGATCGCCGAGGCGACCATCATGGTCGACGTGGACGGTCGCGTGGAGCACACCGCGGCGATGGGGAACGGCCCCGTGAACGCGATGGACAACGCCCTGCGCAAGGCGCTCGAGAAGTTCTACCCCGAACTGTCGGAAATGCGGCTTCTCGATTATAAGGTACGGGTGATCAACGCCGGGGGGACCGGGTCTTCGGTACGCGTTTTGATTCAATCCGGGGACAAGGATGCCACCTGGGGCACGGTCGGGGTCTCGCACAACATCATCGAGGCGTCCTGGCAGGCCCTGGTGGACAGCATCCGGTTCAAGCTCTGGAGGTCCCGGCGTGGCGAGCAGAAGGGGGGAGGAGACTGACGGAAGGGGCGCAGGCGGCGTAACGTCAGCCGAGAGCCTTTCCCGCAGTCGAGCCTGCCTTCTCGTATCCCTGATTGTTCTTGTCTGGAATGTCGGCGCTACGGGGCGCCGTTTTCTTTTGGAAAATCATCAAAACAAGGTCCTTCCGTCGGAATCGGGCCGGGAAGCCGGAATACAGGCGCCCGCGCTACCGGCCGTCGACTGCGTAATAACAGGCGGAGCGGGGACGCTTTCCGCAAAGCAGAAGTACCTCCTCGGGAGGAAGGTGGACATCAACCGGGCCGGACGCCGGGAGATATCGGACCTTCCGGGGATCTCCGACGCCGTGGCGCTCTCCGTCGTGGAGACGAGGAACCGGATCGGGGGCTTCCGGCGGTCCGAGGACCTGCTGCTCGTAAGGGGGATCAAGGAAAAAAGGCTAAAAAAAATACTTCCCTTTCTTGCTGGATTTACTAATAATTGACATAATTAGTCAAGTTAATGCCCATGGAGGGGGGGGTAGTATGTTCCGGAAAATACGAAATGACATCAAGGTCATCTTCGAGCGCGACCCGGCGGCGCAAAGCGTATGGGAGATCTTTCTCTGCTATCCGGGGTTTCACGCTATGCGCTTCCACCACGTGGGCCACTGGCTCTGGACGCACAACTTCCGCCTCCCCGCGCGCTTCGTTTCCCATATCTCCCGCTGCCTGACGGGGATCGAGATCCATCCGGGCGCAACGATCGGAGAAGGGTTTTTCATCGATCACGGGATGGGGGTCGTGATCGGGGAGACCGCGGAAATCGGCAGGAACGTGACGATGTATCACGGAGTGACCCTGGGAGGGACGAGCTGGAACAAGGGGAAACGGCACCCCACGATCGAGGACAACGTGATCATCGGCGCGGGGGCCGCCATCCTGGGCGCCATCCGGATCGGGCAGGACTCGAAGATCGGCTCCGGGTCGGTGGTCAACCGGGAGGTCCCGTCCAACTCTACCGTGGTCGGAATCCCCGGCAGGGTAGTGTACCGGGAAGGGAGCGTCTACAGCGATCCGACTGGCGTCGGCGGGACCCCGGACCCGGAAGGGAAGGCGATCAAGTGCCTGACGGACCAGGTCATGGCGCTCGAGAAGCAGTTGGAAGAGCTGAAAAACCGGATGGAGAAGGAGGACGAGAGCCCTTCCGTGGAGTCGGTCCGGTGAAGATCACCACCCGCGGACGTTACGCCGTCATGGCGCTGGTGAGCTTGGCCGCCGCCTCTCGTGGAAACCCGGTTTCCCTGAAAGACATCGCGCGGCAGGAAGAGATCCCCGAGGCATATCTTCAGCAGCTTTTCTCGCGACTTAGGAAGCGAAACCTCGTGAAAAGCATTCGGGGCCCCGGCGGCGGATTCCTCCTTGCGCGGCACCCCTCCCGGATCACCATAGGAGAGATCATCCGGTCCGCGGAAGGACGGGAAAGGGAGATGACCATCGGATGCCGCCGGTCCGGCCGGAAATGCGGACGGATCGAGCGGTGCAAGACGCAGGGGATGTGGGATGCACTGGAGTCCCGGATGGAGGAGTTCCTGGACTCCATATCCATCGACGATCTCTTCCGGGAAACCCCCGAAGAGATCCCCAGGGAGGTCAGGGCGTGAGAAAGGTCTACCTGGACAATAACGCGACGACGCCGGTCCATCCAGAAGTGAGGGAGGCGGTCGCTCCTTTTTTGTCGGAACTATACGGGAACCCTTCGAGCATCCACTGGGCGGGGCGCGACGTCCGGAAGGCGGTGGAGGACGCGCGGCAGGAGATCGCGGCGTTTTTCGGTTGCCAGCCGCTGGAGATCGTCTTCACCAGCTCCGGGACGGAGAGCGACAACCTGGCGATCAAGGGGATCGCATACCGCAAGGGGAACGCGGGGAAGCACATAGTCACCTCCGCCGTCGAGCATCCCGCCGTCATCAACACCTGCCGTTTCCTCGAAGGGCAGGGGTTCCGCGTGACGTACGTGCCGGTGAACCGGCAGGGGATCGTGGAGCCGGACGCCGTGCGAAAGGCCATCGAGAAAGACACCGTGCTGGTATCGATCATGTACGCGAACAACGAGACCGGGTGCATCATGCCGATCCCGGAGATCGGCCGCATCGCGCGCGAAGCGGGGGCCTTGATGCACACCGACGCCGTGCAGGCGGCGGGGAAGATCCCCATCGACTGGAAAGAGCTCCCCGTCGACCTGCTCACCTTTTCCGGCCACAAGGTCAACGGCCTGAAGGGGGCGGGCGGGCTGATCGCGCGCAAGGGGGTCGAGACGACGGCCGTCATCCATGGGGGGCACCAGGAACGGGGGAGGCGCGGCGGGACGGAAAACGTCGTGGGGATCGTCGGGATGGGGAAGGCGTTCTCCCTCCTGCGGGAACACATGACGGATGAGGTCCGCGAAATCCGCCGGCTGCGCGACCGGTTCGAGAAGTCGCTGTTCGAGCGGATCCCGGACCTGGTCCTGAACGGACACCCCACCGAGCGGCTTCCCAACACCGTCAATATCTCTTTCCGGTTCGTCGAGGGGGAGGCGCTTCTGCTGAACCTGGACATGATGGGGATCGCCTGTTCCTCCGGCTCGGCCTGCACCTCCGGGTCCCTCGAGGCGTCCCCGGTGCTCATGGCGATGGGGGCCGACCCCGTGGATGCGCAGGGGGCGCTCCGGTTCAGCTTCGGGATGGGAAACAACGACGAGGACGTGGAGTACGCCGTCGGAGCGGTCGCGGCGGTCGTCGACAAGCTGCGGGCCATGTCGCCCCTGTCCCGGCGGGAGGCCAAGGTACGATGAAACGGCGCATCCTTGCCGCCATGAGCGGTGGAGTCGATTCCTCGGTCGCGGCGCTCCTCCTGCAAAAAGATGGGTACGATGTGATCGGCGTCTCCATGGACCTCTACGACTTTTCCGAGGTCACGAAAAACCGCTCGGGGACCTGTTGCTCGCTGGACGACCTGTACGACGCGCGGCGGGTGTGCGACCGGCTTGGGATCCCGTATTACGTCCTGAACTTGAGGGAAGAGTTCCGCAGGGAGGTCATCGACCCGTTCGTCCGGGAATATTCGAGCGGGCGGACGCCGAACCCGTGCATCCTGTGCAACGAGCACCTGAAGTTCCGCGCCCTCCTGCGGAAGGCCGACGAACTGGGCGCCGAGGGGGTGGCCACCGGGCACTATGCCGTCATCCGCCGGGAAGGAACGGGAAAGTGCCGGCTGTTCGCCGCCCCCGACGCTTCCAAGGACCAGTCCTATTTCCTTTATTCGCTGGACGCCCCACGGCTCGAACGGATCCGGTTCCCGGTGGGCGGGATGATGAAGTCCGAGGTCCGGCGCATCGCGGAGGAGGCGGGCCTCGCCGTGTTCGAGAAGAGGGAAAGCCAGGACATCTGCTTCGTGACCGACGAGACCTACTCCGCTTTCTTGAGCCGCAAGGGGATCCGGGAGAAGGAAGGGCGCTTCGTCGACCGGGAGGGAAACGTCCTGGGCGCGCACAGGGGGATCCTCCGGTACACGGTCGGCCAGCGCAAGGGGCTCGGGATCGCCGCCAGGGAGCCGCTTTACGTGGTGGCCATCGACGCGGAAAAGAACGAGGTGATCCTGGGGACGGAAAGCGAAAACCTTTCGGGTGGGGCGGTCGTGGCGCACTGCTCCTTCGTGGCGGGAGCGCCGCCGGCGCAGGCGTTCCGGGCGACGGTGAAGGTGCGGTTCCGTCACCAGGGAGTTCCGGCAGTCGTCCGCTGCGAAGGGGAAAAGGTCGAGGTCCGGTTCGACGTCCCCCAGAAAAGCGTGACCCCGGGGCAGGCCCTGGTCATCTACGAAGGGAACGAGGTGCTGGGCGGCGGCTGGATCGAATGCGCAAGCGCGTAACGGTCCTGACCGTCGGGTGCAAGGCGAACTTCGCCGACTCCGCGTCCATCGCGAAGGAGGCGGTCGCAGCGGGGTTCGATGTCGTGTCCTCCGCGGAACCCTCCGACATTGTTATCGTCAACAGCTGCACGGTGACCCACCGGGCCGACCGGGACTGCCGGGCTCTCGCGCGGCGTGCGCGGCGGGACCACCCCGGCGCCACGGTCGTCATGACCGGCTGCTACGCCCAGGGTTCCCCGGAGGCGAAGGAGTCGCTTCCCGAAATCGACCACTGGGTCGGCATCGCCGATCCCGGCGCGATCGGTTCCCTGCTGCGGCGGATCGGCGGCGGGGACGGACACGCGGAGCCGCATCGCATTTCGGAATACGCGGCGGATCTTCTCCTGGGGCACCGGCGCACATTCCTCAAGATCCAGGACGGATGCGATTTCACCTGCGCCTATTGCGTTGTCCCCCTGGTGCGGGGGAGGAACCGCTCCCTTCAGGAAAACGAGATCGTGGAAAAGGCGGCGGCGGCGGAAGAGGACGGGGCCCGGGAACTGGTGCTTACGGGGATCCACGCGGGGCTGTACGGCGCGGACCGGGGGGAGGGGGACGCCCTTGCAGGCCTGGTGCGGTCCCTTCTCCGAGAGACGTCCTGCGCGCGCATCCGGCTCAGCTCCATCGAGCCGATGGAGTTCACGGACGTTCTTTTGAACGCGATCGCCGGCAGTCCGAGGGTTTGCAACCATCTGCACATCCCGTTGCAAAGCGGGTGCGACCGGACCCTTTCCCGGATGCGGAGGCCGTACGCCGCGCGCCGGTTCGCGGAGATCGTATTCCGCATCGCCGCCATGCTCCCGGGAGTCAATATCGGGGCCGACGTGATCGCGGGCTTCCCGGGGGAGTCGGAAGACGATTTCGAGGAGACGGTTCGATTCCTGGCCGTCGTTCCGGTAAACTACCTGCACGTTTTCCCGTATTCGGCACGGCCGGGGACGGAAAGCGCGAAGTGGCCCGACGACGTTTCCCCCGGGGAAAAGAAGGAGCGGGTCTCCCGTCTCCTGCGGATCGACGGGGAAAAGAGGGCCGCTTTTCTTGGAGGACAGGTCGGGAAGGAGCTGGAGGTCCTTGCGGAGTCGGCGCATCCGGGTAGGGGAGAGCTGTCCGGATACTCCGGCAACTACTTAGAGGTGGCGTTCCACGGAGAAAGCCGGGAGACCGGGGAATTGATCCGGGTCCGCGCAACTTCCCTGCGGGGGAGGGGACTGGCCGGAGAGCGAGAGGATCGGGATGTCGTCTGAACTGGAGCTCAGGATAGGGTACCGTTTCGCTTCGCCGGTTCTCCTGGAGCAGGCCTTGCGGCACGCTTCTCTCGGCGGGGGAGAGAACGGGGAGATGTCCTACCAGCGGCTGGAATTCCTGGGGGATGCGGTGCTCAACCTGTGCGTGGCGCAGGAGATGTTCCGCAGGATGCCCTCCGCGGGAGAAGGGGAGCTTTCGAAAGCGCGCGCCGCGGTCATCAACAACCGGAGCCTTGTCCGGGTGGGGGAGCGGATCGGCGTGCCGGAGTCCCTGCGGACCGACCCTTCCCTCCGGACGAAGGGGGGAGGGGTGACGCGGAAAATGGTGGCCGACGCCGTCGAGGCTATCGCCGGGGCGATCTTCCTGGACGGCGGGTACGAAAAGGCGTGCGAGTTCATCAGCACCCATTTCCGGATGGAGGGCGGGGAGGAGACGGCCGCCGGGTTCGACGCCAAGAGCCGTCTCCAGGAGTGGTGCCAGAAGCGGCGGGTCGGGCTCCCCAAGTATCGCCTTCTCGAGATCTCCGGACCTCCCCACTCCCATCTCTTTACAGTGGCGGCGAGCCTGGCGGACGGGACCGAGGCGACGGGCAGCGGGGCGACGAAAAAGGAGGCGGAGATGGAGGCGGCGGAGCGGATGCTGCTTCTCGTCGGGACGGAGGAAATGCCGGGATGACCGCGGGGAAAAAGTCCGGATTCGTCGCCCTCCTCGGACGTCCGAACGTCGGCAAGTCCACGCTCCTGAACCGCATCCTGGGCGCGAAGGTCGCCATCGTCAGCCGGAAGCCGCAGACCACCAGGGACCGGATCGCAGGGATCCTGACCGAGGAAAGGGGACAGGTCGTCTTCCTCGACAGTCCCGGGATCCACCGACCCAGGAAGGCGCTGAACGCCTACATGGTGAGAACGGCCCAGCGGATCGCGGAGGAGGCGGACATCGCCGTGCACGTTGTGGACGACCGGCATGCGGCGGCCGGCGAGGAGGAAACGCTTGTCCGCGGCATCGTGGCGAACCTCTCCGTCCCCCGCCTGCTTGCCGTGAACAAGGTGGACCGGATGGGGGAAGCAGAGGGAAGGCGGCGGCTCGTAGCGCTTATGGGCGAGGGACTATATAAGGAAGGGTTCCTTATCTCCGCGGCGACCGGAAAGGGCGTCCGGGATTTTCTCGACCGTCTCTTCTCCCTTCTGCCCGCGGGACCCGCCTATTACCCGGAGGAAGACCTCACCGACCTGCCGATGCGGTTCATCGCAAAGGAGATCGTCCGGGAAAAGCTGTTCGAGGCGCTTTCGGAGGAGCTTCCATACAGCGTCGCCGTGACGATAGAGGAGTACAAGGAGGAGCTGGAGCAGAACCTGATCCGGATCCGGGGGGAGATCTGCGTGGAGCGGGAGTCGCAGAAGGGGATCATCATCGGTCGGGGCGGGCGGATGCTGAAAAAGATCGGAACGGAAGCGCGGCTGGAACTGGAGAAAGAAACCGGGGAACGGGTATACTTGGAGCTGTTCGTAAAGGTCGAGAGGGACTGGAGCCGGAACGAGACGATGCTGCGGCGGCTGGGATATGTCTAAGACCGGGTTCACCGTTTCGCTGGTCGGACGGCCGAACGTCGGGAAATCGACGCTGTTCAACCGTATCGCGGGGAAACGGCGGGCGATCACCTTCGGCCAGCCGGGGGTGACGCGCGACCTGGTGTCGCTCCCCGTCGAATGGGACGGGAAGCGGTTCCACCTGATCGATACCGGCGGATATCTCTCCCCCGGCAAGGAGGAGGACGACCTCCTTTCCAAGGTGCGCGGCCAGGTTCTGCGGGCGATCTACGAGTCCGACGCCGTCATCTTCCTGGTGGACGCGCGCGACGGACTCCTGCCGCTGGACAAGGAGATCGCGCAGATGCTCCGGGAGCGGGAGAAGCGGTTCTTCCTGGCCGCCAACAAGGTGGACGCCCGCGCGGGGGCCGAGGGGGTCGACCAGTTCCACGAGCTGGCCGTCGGCCGCATATATCCCGTCTCCGCGGAACACGGAAGGGGGGTGGACGATCTCCTGCGGGACATCGCCGCGCTTATCCCCGATACCGACCCCGCCGAGGCGGCGCCGCAGGATGAAGCCGTCTCGCGGATCGCCGTCGTCGGGCGCCCGAACGTGGGGAAGTCCACGCTGGTCAACACGCTGGTGGGATACGAGAGGGTCATCGCCTCCGAAATCCCCGGGACGACCCGGGACTCGATCGACGTCCTGGTGAAGCACGAGGGGAAGCGGTACCTGCTCATCGACACGGCGGGGATCCGGGCGAAGCGGAAGACGGAGCACGTGCTGGAGAAGTTCTCCGTATTGAAAAGTCTGGAATCCCTCAAGCGGTGCGACGTCGCGGTGCTGATGATCGACGGTCCCGAGGGGCTCACCCACCAGGACCAGCAGATCCTCCGGTACGTGCTGAACGAGGAGCGCGCGGTGGTGATCGCCGCGAACAAGGCGGACCGGTGGAAGGGGGAAGAGGGAAGGCGTGCGGGGATCCACAAGATCCATGAAGGGCTGGGGTACGCCACGTTTGCCTCGGTGGTCCCGGCGTCGTCGCTCACCGGGAAGGGGTTCCCGCTGCTCTTCCGGAAGATCGAGGAGGCGTTCGCAAGCTTCCGGCACAGGGTCCCCACCGCCGTCCTCAACCGGATGGCGGAGGCGTTCGTTTACACCGTTCCCATCCCGTCGAAGGAGGGGAGGAACCGGGCACTCTACATGACGCAGGTCGGCGTGATGCCGCCCTCGTTCGCCGTCTTCGTGAAAGACAAGAGCGGCATCCCGGAATCCTTCACCCGGTACCTGCAAAACAAGATCCGCGATAACTTCGGCTTCAACGGGTCACCCCTACGCATCGTGTACCGGGAACGATGAGACTGTCTTCGCAGCGGGCCCTGCGGGTGATTTCGGAAGGGGCCGCCCACTTCGTGCGGAGCCACGGATTCGTGTACAGCGCCGCGATCGCCTTCAACCTGCTATTGGCGTCGATCCCCGTCCTCTTCCTGGTGTTCGCAGCGACCTCCCTGCTGATCGGGCGCAACGAGCTCCCGTTCTCGATGCTCACCGCCATACTCAAGGAGACGTTCCCCTACGGAGCGCAGGTCCTGGTGCCGAACTTGAGGAAGCTCTTCGCGTCAGGCGCCACCTTCGGAGTCCTCGGCACCGTCCTGCTCCTGGTGTCCTCCTTTTCCGCCACCGACGCGGTGCACACCTCGCTCGCGGTGATGATGGGAACGCCCGGGGAGAAGCGGTTCTTGCGTTCCGCTACATTCCACGTGGGGCTGGTGCTCGTCCTCATCGTCCTCTCGGCGGCGGCCATCGTGATCCCGACACTTTGGAAAGGGCTTTCCATTCTCACCAAGGGGATGTCCGCGGGATGGGACACCGCTTTCCACATTCTTCTCGCCGGGATTTCCGACGCGGCGCTGGCGGGAATCCTTTTCGCGGCGGGGCTCTTGAGCTACCGGCACCTCTCCCCGCGGCGCGTCCGGCTGGAAAACGCGATGGCGGGCACTCTTGCGTTTCTGCTGTTCCTGTACGCAATCCGGGCGGGTTTTACCTTTTATGTCAAGAAATTCAGCAAGTTGAATGTAATTTACGGTTCCCTGTTCAGCATCGTCTGTTTTATAATCGTCGCATACCTGTTCTCTGCCGCTTATCTCTTCTGCGCCAGCATAATCGGTTCGTTGGAAAAAGATGAAGATTCTGGCAGCGATTGATATCGGGACCAACACGGTCCGCATGCTCGTGGCGGAGCGGAACCGGGGGAAGCTGCGCCCCGTGGAACGGATGCGGCGGATCACCGGGATGGGAAAGGAGATCCGGGCCACCGGCGGGATCGGCGAGAATGAATTCGCGGATTCCGTTTCCGCTCTTCGGGAATTCCGCGGGCGGATGGATGCCCTCGGCGTGGTACAGTACAGGGCATGCGGCACGGCGGCGCTGCGGGAAGCCCGGAACCGGGACGCGTTCCTTGAGGCGTCCGCGGCGTCGGGAGTGAAGGTCGAGGTCATCTCGGCCGCCGAAGAAGCAAGGCGAACATGGAACGGGATCGGCGCGCGCCTCCGCGGAGGGGGAAACGCGGTCGTGATGGACATCGGGGGGGGGAGCACGGAATTCATCGCGGGCCCGGGCAGGGGCGAATCGGTCAGCCTGCCCATCGGCGTGGTGGTTTCGTGCGGTTTGTTGCCTCTTTCCGATCCGCCGGAAGCCTGGCAGCTGCGGAACCTGCGGCTCTATTTTTCGGAGCGGATCCGCTCGGGGACGGCGGCGTGGGGGACGCGGAAGTTCCGGCGCCTGGTCGGCACCGCGGGGACCTTCACGACGCTTGCGGCGCTGGAACAGCGGATGAAGGCGTACCGGCCGGAAAAGATCGACGGGTACGGGATATCCATCGAAAGGCTGCGATACTGGGAGGAGCGGCTGGGGCGCCTCGGTGAAAAGGAGCGCCTTCGCCTGCCGGGGATGGAAAAGGGGCGGGAGCGGTACATCGTTCCCGGGGTCTGCCAGGCCGTTGCGGCGATGGAGAGGTTCGGCACGGAAAAACTGGTGGTGAGCGACGCGGGGCTGCTGGAGGGGATCCTCCTGGGGCTTGCGGACGGAAAAGGAGAGAAGGGATGAGCGTCGGCGGCGAATATTTCGAGGGCGATGGAATGATGGAAGGGTTGACGTTCGACGACGTCCTGCTCCTCCCGGGGGAATCGAAGGTCCTTCCCAAGGACGTGGACGTCTCCGTTTCGCTGACCCCCGAGATCCGGCTGAACATCCCCCTGCTGACTTCGGCGATGGACACGGTCACGGAGGCCGACACGGCGATCGCCGTCGCGCGGGAGGGCGGGATCGGGATCATCCACCGGAACAACACCGCGGACGAGCAGGCGGCGGAAGTCGACCGGGTGAAGAAGTCCGAGAGCGGGATGATCATCGATCCCATCACGGTGGACCCGGACCAGAAGGTGTACGAGGCGCTCGACGTGATGAAGAAATACCGGATCTCCGGGCTGCCGGTGACGCGCAACGGCAAGCTGGTGGGGATCCTGACGAACCGGGACTTGCGGTTCGAGACGAACTTCGAGCAGCCGATCTCGAACGTGATGACCAAGGAGGACCTGGTCACTGTCCCCGTCGGGACCACGCTGGAGCAGGCCAAGGAGATCCTCCACAAGAACCGGATCGAGAAGCTGCTCGTGGTGGACGGGAAGAACAACCTCCGCGGCCTGATCACGATCAAGGACATCCTCAAGATCAAGAAATATCCGTTCGCCTGCAAGGACGGGAAGGGGCGCCTGCGGGTGGGGGCGGCGGTGGGCGTCGGCCCCGCGTGGGAAGAGCGGGTCGAAAAAGTGCTGAAGGCGGGAGTGGACCTTCTCTGCGTGGACACGGCGCACGGGCATTCCAGGGACGTCCTCGACACGGTACGAGCGATTCGGAAGCGGTATCCGGGCGTGCAGCTGATCGCCGGGAACGTAGCCACCGGCGAAGGAGCGGAAGCGCTCATCAAGTCGGGGGTGGACTGCGTGAAGGTGGGAGTGGGGCCGGGCTCGATCTGCACGACGCGCGTCGTCGCCGGCGTCGGCGTTCCCCAGGTGACGGCGGTCATGAAGTGCGCGGAGGCCGCGGCGAAGAAGGGGATTCCGATCATCGCGGACGGCGGGATCAAGTACTCGGGCGACATCACCAAGGCCATGGCCGCGGGCGCCTCCGCGGTGATGATCGGCGGGCTTTTCGCCGGGACCGACGAAAGCCCCGGGGAGCTGGTCCTGTACCAGGGGCGCTCCTACAAGGTGTACCGGGGGATGGGCTCCCTCGAGGCGATGAAGCGCGGAAGCAAGGACCGCTATTTCCAGGCGCACGTAGACATGGAGAGCAAGCTGGTCCCGGAAGGGATCGAGGGGCGGGTGCCGTACCGGGGACCGCTCGCGGCGGTGGTGTTCCAATTGATGGGAGGGCTCAAGTCGGGGATGGGCTACGTCGGGGCGAAGGACATCGCGGAATTGAAAAAGCGGGCGGTCTTCATGAAGATAACCTCCGCGGGGCTCCGGGAGAGCCACGTCCACGACGTGATCATCACCAAGGAAGCCCCCAACTACCGGGTGGAGTAGCCGCTTGCAGGGAAAAATCCTCATCCTGGACTTCGGTTCCCAGTACACGATGCTGATCGCCCGGCGCGTGCGCGAGCTGAAGGTCTACAGCGAGATCCACCCATTCAACGTGAGCGCATCCTTCATACGGGAGTTCCGCCCGTCGGGGATCATCCTTTCCGGCGGGCCGGCCAGCGTGTACGAGGAGGATGCCCCGATCGTCTCCGCGGAGATCCTGTCGCTCGGAGTCCCGGTGCTGGGGATCTGTTACGGCATGCAGGTGATCGCGCTGCTGCTGGGCGGGAAGGTCGCGAAATCGTCGAACCGGGAGTACGGCACGGCGAACATCCGGGGGGAGTGGGGCGACCCACTGTTCCTGGGCATCGAGGAGTTCCGCCACAACATGACGATCCAGGTGTGGATGAGCCACGGAGACCGGATCGAGGAGCTCCCCAAGGGGTTCGCCCCCATCGCGCGTTCGGGGAACTCACCCGTGGCGGCGATGAGCAACGAGGCGAAGACCATCTACGGGGTCCAGTTCCACCCGGAGGTGGCGCACACGCCGAAGGGCAAGGAGATCCTGGCGAACTTCCTCTTCCGCATCTGCGGCCTTTCCCCGTCGTGGACGATGCACTCGTTCGTGGAGACGAGCATCCGCAAGATCGGGGAGACGGTAGGGGAGGAACACGTCGTCCTTGGCCTTTCGGGCGGCGTCGATTCGTCGGTGGCCGCAGTGCTGCTGCACCGGGCCTTAGGGGACCGGCTCACCTGTATTTTCGTGAACAACGGCCTGTTGCGAAAGGGCGAGGTCGAGGACGTCCTGGAAACGTTCCGCAGCGGCATCGGGCTGCACCTGGAGTACGTGGACGCGACGGAGCGTTTTCTCACCGCGCTGGAAGGCGTCGAGGACCCCGAGCGGAAGCGGAAGATCATCGGGGAGACGTTCGTCCGCGTCTTCGAGGACGCGGCGCACAAGATCCCGGGAGGGGTCGGTTTCCTGGGGCAGGGGACGTTGTATCCGGACGTCATCGAAAGCGTTTCCTTCAAGGGGCCGTCCGCGACGATCAAGTCGCACCACAACGTGGGGGGGCTCCCCGAGAAGATGCGCCTGAAGATCATCGAGCCGCTCCGGGAGCTGTTCAAGGACGAAGTGCGGGAGCTGGGGAAGGAGCTGGAAGTCCCGGAGCACATCCTTTTCCGCCAGCCGTTCCCGGGGCCGGGCCTCGCCGTGAGGATCGTCGGCCCGGTGAACGCGGAGCGCCTGGCCATATTGCAGAACGCCGACGCGATCGTGGACGAGGAGGTCCGCGCCGCGGGCCTGTACGAGTCGATCTGGCAGTCCTTCGCCGTCCTGCTGCCGATCAAGACGGTGGGGGTCATGGGGGATTTCCGGACGTACGAGAACGTGGTCGCCGTCCGCGCGGTGCAGAGCCAGGACGGGATGACGGCGGACTGGGTGCGACTGCCCTACGACCTCCTCCAGAGGATCTCGACCCGTATCATCAACGAGGTAAAGGGCGTCAACCGGGTCGTTTACGATGTCTCCTCGAAGCCGCCGAGCACGATCGAATGGGAATGAAAGAGTTCGTCCACCTCCACCTCCACTCCCAGTACAGCCTCCTCGACGGGACGATCAAGATCAAGGACCTGGTGCGCAAGGTCGCCGAGCTGCGGATGCCCGCGGTCGCCGTGACCGACCACGGCGGGATGATGGGGACGATCGATTTCTACGAGAAGGCGAACCAGGCGGGGATCCGCCCCATCATCGGATGCGAGGTGTACGTCGCCCCCGGGTCGCGGCATGAAAAAAAGCCCGTCCAGGGGGAGGAGAAGTCGTACCACCTGATCCTTCTGGCGGAGTCCGCGCAAGGGTACAAGAACCTGATCCGGCTGGTTTCCATGGGACACGTCGAAGGGTTCTATTACAAGCCCCGCGTGGACCGGGAGATTCTTCGGGAATATTCGGAGGGGCTGATCGCCACGTCGGCCTGCCTCCAGGGGGAGATCCCGCGGACGCTGATGCAGGACGGGGCGAAGGCGGCCGCCGAAATCGTGGATGTATACAAGGATATCTTCCGGGACGGGAGATACTTCCTCGAGATCCAGGACAACGGGCTCGCGGAGCAGAACAAGGCGAACAAGGAGCTCGTCGAACTTGCCCGCAGGACGGGGACCCCGTTGATCGCCACGAACGACTGCCACTACCTCGAGCGCGGGGACGCGCGGGTCCACGACGTCCTCCTCTGCCTGCAGACGGGGAAGACGATCGGGGCGGCCGACCGGATGCGGTTCGGGAGCGACCAGTTCTACGTCAAGTCCGCCGAGGAGTTCGATCTCGCGTTCGGAAAGATCGCCCCCGACGCCCTGAAGAACACGATGGCCATCGCCGAG
>Ga0214473_10005451_pt1 | contig 15222 bp, 16 predicted proteins | sample RVTome_7_FD_203509 | JGI IMG/M metagenome (GOLD analysis project Ga0214473, IMG submission 203509) | Soil microbial communities from uranium-contaminated site in the Upper Colorado River Basin, Wyoming, United States - RVT98D197 | ecosystem: Environmental > Terrestrial > Soil > Contaminated >... | reverse complement strand
TTCAATAAAGCAAATCAAACAGCTAAAGCTATTCTTTCAAACCAATCATTAATATGTCAATGAGTGTCAGGCATCCGAGGAGCTTGCTCCTCGGGGGTGCCATTCCGTGCTACGACACGGAATCCAGAAATTAACTGGAACTGGATGCCGCATCTATGTGCGGCATGACCATTAATTTATAGTTATTATAATTAACTTACTTGTTGGTGGTGGTCGACGTCGTACCCGTGGTGCCGGTTGTACCGGTGGTAGAAGTTGTCCCAGATGTGTCGGTTGTTGTAGTGGTACCGGTTGTACCCGTAGTTTTGCCAGTGGTACCCGTAGTCCCCGTTGTGCCGGTCGTCGATGTGGTACCGGTTGTCCCTGTTGCTTCGGTTGCATCACTTGTCGGTGAAGTAGTGCTGCTTGATGAGCTGGAACCGCTCATATAGTAGTAGACGGCAACAGCCGCTAGGGCTAACATTATCAGCACCAATACAATAGTGCGCGTCTTGTTGCCGCCACCGGCGGGAGCGGGTGGTTGGGGCGCTTCGGGCGCTTGAGGGGCGGGCGCGGCGGGCGCGGGTGTCGGGGCCGGTGCGTTGGTGTCGCCGCTGGGTGGGACGACCGGTTGATCTGCCATAAGAATCCTCCTAAATTAGTGAGCTTTAAGCTCGCAATTATTATCTTGGCTAAAACTACACCACTATTATATCATACTCCGGCGACTGGTATTATTTGTGTATGAGTAGCATGTTAAATACTTTTATTGTTCGAGCACCAGCAGGTGCGAGAACTAAAGGAGGTGATAGTTCTCGGATTACCTCGAACAATATTATCATTCGAGCTCGTCGAGAACTTTCCTTTTGGCTAATAATAGTAGTTATTGATCTGGTGTGGACGGGGAGCGCGCTGGTTTACGACTGGCCGGCGCTCGGGCACATACCCTTTTATGCTTGGCCGTTTATCATCATCTGCCCCGTCTATCCGTTTTTGCTGGCGCTGGTTTGGCGGCAATATAACCGACGACGGAAACCGAATCAGTATCTGCTTGCCTTTGCCGCCCTGCCGAGCGCAACCTATTTTGTGGCGGCGCTTATTTACTACCCGACTTGGATGGCGGCCAACGGCTTCGACTGGCTGGCCTTCGGCCAAATTTTCTGGGTGGCGTTTTACGGCCTGCAGGGTTTTTGGCTCTTGCGACATCAGACAATAAATGTCAATGCGTTAAATCTAGCCGCCGCATTTCTGTTAATTTCCTTTGTTGCTCAATACTTGAGCCAAACTTACGGCTACCTCGACTTGGCTGGTATTGATAGGACGGTTATTATAACCGAATACATCGTTCTCGGCCTGATAGTTATTGGTCTCAATCAGTGGTTACGGCGGAGGTAGCGCGTCGAGTGAGGACTTATATTCCGCGAGGGTGGTGTACTGCCCCGAGATTGGTTCGAACCATTCAACTTTACTTGAGCTAACGATGCGAAAGGTTGCTACTAAAGGTGAGAACTGCGGGTCGCCCGGGCAGCCGGCGCCGTCGTGCTTTTCGCGAATTTCGAGCATCTTGTTGCTCTCTTCATCATAGGTGCGAACAAAAACGCAGGACGAATCGAGCCAGTAAACATCGATGCCGGCCGCCTTGACTTGTTTTTTTACCGCGTCGAAATACTCTTGGTCCGTGGTGGCCTCGGTTGCTGAAGATGGCTCGTTCGTGGTGGTATTGGCACTTATCAGCTTAAGGGTAATCAGCACAATTCCCGCTATCACAATAAGTACTACAAAGACGAACAGTATTATTTTTGTTGGTTTCATAATCGGTCGATAATAAATTTCATTACACGACTTACGCAAGAATTGACTTATTCTTCGAGCTTGTCGAGAAGTTCTCGGCCACTGGCCTCGAACCATAAATTACGTAAGTCGTACGTTACTAAACAATCCCGCATAGCTCAATATTTTTGGATATTGAGCGACGTGGGATGGCTCCGCGGGCTGGATTCGAACCAGCAACCAATTGGTTACACTTAATCCCATTGTTTCCAATGGGCGTGGACTATCTCATCACCTTATACTTGTGTATTTAGGTGCTGGGCGCTTAGTCTCTGAACCTTTCCTTTGTTTCGATGTTCTCACATCTCACTCGGGACTTGGCTGCGGATTACCTTCTTGTTACCGAAGACAAGGAGGGCTTCCCGTCAATTCACCCAGTTATCACTCCAAGGTTTCCCTTGGAGGCTGCAGTGTGCCTCCGTGCAATTCTCTGTGACAATTAGCGCAAACAAGGATACATTTATCGAGCTCCTGTTTCACTCTTTCCCACGAGCGTGTATAGCCTTTATCAGAGATACCGAAGTCCTTACCGCTATTTTTGCTATGATGGAAGTCGAAAGCTCCTATATAGCCTGAATAACCACAAAGAACACACTTACCACCTTTGTATTCAACTGCCAGCCTGCGGATTTTCCTTCTCCGCTTCATGACAGCTTGAATCAAATACTTGGCTCGGTCGGCATATGTTCGTTTTTCTTTTGCCATTAGGTTTATTATACCTGATTGACAAAATTAAGATGCTACAGCCAACTGCTCTACCATTGAGCTACCGCGGAATATATATTGTATTGTTAAAGAGCGCGAAACAATTATAAGACTACCCTTTTAGGGACGAATAATCAAGAGAACATAGGGTAGGGATTATCACCGGCGCTAATAATCTTCGATGGTTTTGCACTCGTTCTGGCCGTAATCGGCAAGACCTTTTTTCTTGACAATATCGCAGGTTTCCGCGTCTTGAAGGATGTCAATCATCCGTTTCTGAACGGCGCCTATAATATCTTGATTGCCCCAGCGGTCGCCAATATCACCGATACCCTCGCATTCGGCCAGAGTGCCGCACTGCGTCGCGCAAGCCGCCAAGATGTCGGCGAAAATCGGCTGGGTCTCTTTGTTGACGCGTCCCAGGGCTATGAGAGTGCGCACGGCATCGGCCTTTTCGCACATACTGGCATACTCTTTGCTAATCGTATCCCAGCAACCGTTGGCAATATCGTCATCGGCGTTTCTTTGCGCCGCGTCGTTAGCCGCGACGTCACCCCAATCTTGAATATTATCGCCGCCGCCATTGCCAGGGTCGGGCTCGGGACTATCGGGCGGAAAGAGATTATTTAATATATCGCTCCATGAGCTGGAGCTACCTCTGTCGTCGCCATAATCGACACCGTTATCGCCTTCGTAATTGCGCAGAGGCGGATTATTGGACTGGTCGCCGCCATCGTTTCTGTTGCGCACCTCGCCCCAATCCTGCAATTGCGCCTCCGAAGCGTAAGCGACATGCGCCCTGCCGAATGATATTTTTTTACCTTTGCGCGCTACTTGCGCTTCGACTTGCATGGTTACCGCGGCGTAACGCATCCATGGTATGAAAGTCGAACGGATATCTTTTGATTTTTTGGAAATCGTGTCTTTGTAGCTATGAACGCGCGCCGTTGCCGTGTTCTTATCACCAATCGCCAACGCTACCATAGCATCTTTCAGAACCTCGCGCGGATAATCGTCTTTGCCGCGTTCAAAATCGGCTATTTCCGATTTATATGGTTTAAGGTCGCCGCCCAGCGCCGCCAAGTGGATATATGTTTCACCCTGGTTGACAATATCGGCGCCATTATCGAGCGTCATTTTGGCAAATTTTTCCACTGTGTCCTTGTCAACTTTCGCGGCAAAATAATTACCGGGCCAATAGATTATGCCGTTCGTGGTATGTTTCATACCGGTGTAGACCGTTGGCTCAAGAAGTATTTGGTTGCTTCTCTCCGGATGAACACCGGCCAATACCTGCCCCGGCGCGACACCGAGGCCGAAGGGGATTTTCGCCAAACCGGCGCAAACTTCCGGTTCATACATCGCCGAGCCGACACTGCAATAATCGGCTTTCGCTTTCTTGCCGAGTTTCTCGGTGTTGGGTTGAATGGTCAGATAGGCCGGACGGATAAAGGAGAATTTGCCCGCGAGCGCGACGCCGTTGCCGGCGGTGGCCTTGTCGATACCGGAGAGGGGCAACTCGGAAAGTGAGGTCATGGTTACCATAGAGGGAAGAATGAGTGCTTCCGGTGGAACAGTCAAAGTGTAGAGAGTGCCGTCATTGCCGCGCACCGACATAACGCCGCCAGCCGAAGAGAAAGTGGCGCTTTTAGTATTGGCCTCTTCCAGTTTGGGCGTTGTTACCTTCAGTTCACCGGTGGCCTTACTGGTTGAGCCCCGCGAGCCGCCATTAAACTTATTAAGTACATATGCCAGTCCGAAGTATAAGATAGCCAATAAAATCAGACAGGCAGCAGCGATAATACAGCAATACCACCAGCGGAACCCTTTTTTTGATACCGGCGCTGGTGTTGTTGCCGGTGCGGCAACAGCGCTTTCTTTCTCCCCCACGTTTCCTCCTTATCATCAGCTGCCAATGAGACCCAAAAGACCGCCCGGGCCACCGAAAAAGCTGATTACCAGCCAGATAATAATTAGTAAGGCAAGGCAACCACAGCCGCCGCAGCCGCAAACCCAAAGCCAGGTTTTAGAGGATTTTTTTTCCTCTTGAACCGGCGCCGGCGGCTGGGTCGCGCCAGTTTCGGCTGGTTTTTCCGTCTCTTTTTTCTCTTCCGGCTTTTCTTCCGGCGCCGGTGTTTTCTCTTTGGTATCCTGCGGCTTTTTTGCCTCCGGCTCTTCCGGCTTCTCGCCTTTGGCGCTCACGGTTTTTTTTGCTTCTTTACCTTCTGATTTTTTTGTCATAATTATATTCTACCACGAATTGCACATTTACTGTTCGAGGAGTCGGCGACCTGTCCTATCGTAGCTCGGCGAGCGAAGGTGGACGAGAACTAAAAGGGGTATGTAGTTCTCACCCCGCTGGGGTTCGAACGATAGTATATTGTTCGAGGTAATCCGAGAACTAAAGAAGGTCATAGTTCTCGCCCCGAGCGAAGCCGTGAGGCTCGAACGATAAAATAAGCCGGCTGCGAAGTCGTGTATAATGTAATTGTGCAAGTAAATAAACCAACATCTTTTTGGGTTTACCTGCTGGTTATTGCAATCGTTATTGCTGGCTGGCCTGTTTCGAGGGCTTATGCTTTAGCGCCCATTGATCAGGCGTGCCAGTATGCCATCAGTCCCAACTCTCCCTATACCTTCCTTAGCCACGAACCGGCTCAAGTATTAATGCCCTCGAAAAACACGCTCGACGCGGTCGCGGTTTACATTAAAACCGATATTGGCGGCACCTCCCAAGTCAAAGCCACTTTTCTAAGCGCGACAGATACTTCGGTGCAAACCATTGCCACAAAAACTCAAACTATTGACAGTACGGCTCAATGGGTAACTTTCGACTTTACCGATGTCGCCATACCCCACCCATATGGCATCATCCAACTCACCCAGGCCGATAGCAACCACGCCGTCTGGTACCAGTGTCCCCAAGCGGAATACACTAGCGGTAATGGTGTTACGGGAGGCGCTAATCCGGGATATAATTATCGCTTCGCGGTTTATGCTTATGATGCTTCTACTCCGGGTGCTTCCGGCAGTTCCTCCTCATTGACCAGTAGCGGCACCACATCTACGCAACCAAGCGCTACGGGTGAACAGTTGCCAGGGAGCAGCGGTAAATCGACCTCGAGCGGCAGTAAGACAAAATCTTCAATTGCTTCTACCGCGCCTCCTGACACGGAAGCGATACTCAAGAGCTTCAGAGAAAACCAGCAGGGTTCTGTTGGCGGCGGCATCTTTTCAATGATACTTTTCTTTTTGGCGCGCGCCGCTATTCCGCTAATCTTGCTTTTCTTTGTTTTCTGCGCCGGCCTTGTCGGTTTGGTTCTTTTCCTGCGGTCCAGAAGTAAAAAGTCCGCTCCGGTTTCCAATCCGGTGCCCGCGCCGCCGGCAGATAAAAGCACAAAAAAAGATACTACAAAACCAAAGGAATAAAGCACTTTGTGTTATAATGCAAATTGAATAACGGTTTCAAGGAGATACATGAGAAGAATATTGTTCTGTATCATAATCGCTGTCTTGTCGGTGGCGGTGGGGCCGACGGTGTACGCTCTTGCCGGCTATAGCGATGAGAATATTAGTGTTGACGTTAAAATCGAGGCCTGCCGGCTAGCTACTTGCGCCGCGAGTGATTGGCACAATTACACGGTCGATATGGTGGGGGATGCTGAAACTCTAACCGTATCACCGGGCGACACCGTTACTCTGCGCGGCTCGACTTGGAACAGCGGCGAAAACTATGCCGCCATGGGTCTCACTGGCGCAATAGACCATACCAACTATCTAGAGACGATTAACGCTTTTGAAAGCGGCGACAGTGATGTTGACGGTACTCACGGCTACTACGTTTTGGATAGCGCGACGAATACCGACAACACCGAAATAATGGCAATCTCCCTCTCCGACATTTTATCCACGGCGAGCGACGCCGACCATCCTGAACTTGGGCAAATAAAAATAACTCTTAAAAACGACATTCCCGACCAAACGGTTATTACCGCGGCTTTTAATGTCACGACCGCAACTTTGGGAGTGGTAAGAGGTTTATTTCTGGGACGCGCGTACGCGACCGACCTCACCACTTCAACGGTGCGCCTATTGGTTAGCAACCCGCCGGCGGCAACTGTCTCTACCGCGGCGGCCACGACCGCGACCGTTCTGCCCCAAACCGGCGGCGGGCTGTAGTATATCAAAACATTCACTGACCGTAAGGAGGAAGCAATGAAGAGGTTGAGGGCGTTAATCGCCGTCTTTTTAGCGCTGCCTATTATGTTGGCCTTTGGCCAAATAGCCCGCGCCGATGTCCTGACCCCGCCAAGCGCCGGCAAGTTGGCGGTAACGCCGCAGTATTACGATGATATGGGAGCGGTACTCCAGAAATTGGGTTACACGGCCGATGTCATAAACGAAGAGGACCTGAAATCTGCCGCCAAGCTAAGCGCGTACGACGCGATTTATCTAAACTGCTCAAGCTCTATTGACAGTGTTGTCGACGAAGCGGCCCCGGTGGTCGCCGAGTATGTTAGAAACGGCGGTGTTGTCTATGCCTCCGATTTCGCGCAGTCACTTATTAGTAAGGCCTTTCCCGATAGGATATTGTTTTTCGGCGGCGATGACGGCGCCAGGTCGGGAGTTACCGGCAAGGTACAAGCCAAGATAGTGGACCCGGGCCTGGCATCGGTTATCGGAAAGTCCCAAGTTGAGATAACTTTTGATTTGAGCGGCTGGGTTATAATTGACAAGGCCGGCGCCGGCGCGCAAGTCCATATGACGGCGCCGATCCAGACAAATGATTATTCCGGCTCGGGCGAAGCGGCCACTTCGGAAAAACCTCTCGTCGTTACATTCAGGGAAGGCAAGGGCGCGGTTCTTTATACTTCGTTCCACAATGAAGCGCAGACCTCGACTGATGTCGGCAAGATTCTAAACTGGTTCGCGATATGGGCTAAGTCCGGCAAGACGACGCAGGCGGCGCGCTCCCTCGCGGAACAGGGCGGCAATAAAGTATTGCAAGAAATTATCGACAGTATCAACCTCAATGAGGCGAAAAAGTATGCTATCACCTCGACGGGCGACAATGAAATCGCGTTTATCCTCAACTTCGGCGGCAGCGCTTTGTCGCTCAAGGTTACGGACGCGGGCGGAAAAAAGGTAATAAACGAGAAAGTATCCAAGCCGCCGTTCACCAAGAAGGTTACTCTTGCTAAGGGAACATACGATATCGAAATCGGGGGTGTGGATGTGCCGCAAGAGAACTATCCCTTCACTCTCGCTATGGGCGGCAAAGAGGGCGCCATCGAGGGCGCGTATACGTCTGCCGAGGTTACCAAGATAAAACCCAGCATATTCAAAAGTCCGTGGTTATGGGTGGGGGTAGGGCTCTTCCTGGGGTTGGTATTTATAGTTGTTATGGTTATCGTCCTTGTCCTCAAATTATCCAAGAGAAACGCCGCCAGCCAGACAGAGAGCAAGGAATAATTAGATACCGCTTTGTTCTACGGGGGAAATGCGCTAGAGTGGAGGTATGGTCTTTTTGATTGGTGTTGCCACTGTACTATGTACGCTCGCGGGCGGGTTTTTCGCGTTGCGGTTTAAGGATAAACTGCATTTGATACTCGGTTTTAGCGCCGGCGCTGTGATGGGCGTGGCGTTTTTTGATTTGATTCCGGAGGCCTGGGAGTTGGCGACGACTCGTTATGATGCTTCGCTGGTCACCTTGTTGTTCGCGGCGGGATTTAGCGCTTATTTGGTGCTTGACCGATTTTTCTCGCTCCACCCACAGGAGTGTGAGGACTGCCATAAACCTCTTCATCGCGGGCGCTTGGCCGCCGCCACGCTGGTGTTCCACAGCATGCTCGACGGTTTGGGCATCGGCCTGGCGTTCAAGGTATCGCCGGCGGTGGGCTGGGTCGTGGCGGCGGCCGTCCTCACTCACGATTTCTCCGACGGCATCAATACGGTGGGGCTTATCCTTAAAACCAGCGGCGGCCGGCGCCAGGCCAAGTGGTGGCTGGCGGCGGACGCGCTGGCGCCGGCCGTGGGCATTGGCATAGCCTGGTTCATAAGAGTTCCCGAAGCGACGCTCGGTTTATTGCTGGCGGCGTTTACCGGCCTTTTTCTCTACATTGGGGCGAGCGAGCTGGTGCCGGAGAGCCATCACCGGCACCCCAGTCGCTGGACAACGATTATGACACTCGCCGGCATCGCGACGCTTTTCGCGGTAACCAGACTCGCCCAGCTATAAAAAACTTTAGCTTAAGCGCTTGTATCATATTTCATGTTTAACCCTATTTCCTTTAATCGTGTCGGGTAGAAATATGCTACAATTTTATTATGGCTTTGGATTACCCATCAACACAGATAGCAATCTTTAGGAACAGGCAAATCAGAAAAACCATCTATCAAGATGAATGGTGGTTTTCTGTTGTGGATGTTGTTGGGGCATTAACGGATAGTTTTAATGCGCGTGATTATTGGTTCAAGATGAAAATTAGAGTAAAAGCGGAGGATAAAATTGAGTTGTCGACAATTTGTCGACAACTGAAATTAATGTCATCAGATGGCAAAAAATATAATACCGATTGCGCCAATACAGAGAGTATTTTCCGCATTATCCAGTCAATTCCATCACTAAAAGCCGAGCCCTTCAAACGCTGGCTTGCCAAGGTTGGCTACGAGCGAGTGCAAGAAATCGATGATCCGGAGTTAGCCACCAAGCGTACCCGCGCGCTTTACAAGCTCAAGGGCTATTCGGACGGTTGGATAGAAAAGCGCATGCGCGGCATCGCTATTCGAGAGGAGCTGACAGATGAATGGCAAAAGCGAGGCGCGCGCGAGCAAAGGGATTATGAAATATTAACGGCGGAAATATCCAAAGCGGCGTTTGGTGTTACGCCGAACCAGTATAAGCGTCTTAAAGGACTAAAACGAGAAAATCTGCGAGACCATATGGATGATTTTGAGCTGATTTTTAATATGTTAGGCGAACGCGCCACCACGGAGATTCATCGCAACGAGGACTCGCGCGGAGTACCCAAGCTAAAATCAGACGCTCAAGCCGGCGGGGATATTGCCGGCGGAGCGCGCAAGAAACTTGAGAAACGTCTAGGCAGACCTATTGTGACCAGAAAAAACTACCTTAAAAACAAAGAACAGCTTTCGTGATTTATGGCAGTGCCACGTACTGTAGACCAACCCTTAACCGCTCTGCACACTTCCGAAGTGTGCAATTAGCAGGTTCAGAAAATTGAGTTTGGGTATATAGGTCACGATTTATAGTGGCACAGGCAAGCTATCGGAGCAAGGGGAATTTTTTGACGAGAGGAGTGCCGGCCCACCAGCGACCGAAACCGAGGTAATGGCCGGCTTTTGTGTGGTTAATTAGCATTAGCGCCAAGATGTAAATTATATGCTCGTCGAGAAATGGATTCTGTTTGGGCGGCAGTATGGTGAGCCAGATAAAGAGCATCATCATCGAGCCGGAGTAGCAAGCAACAGTCGTGCCAATGCCGAAAATTAGCGCTAGGCCGGTCAAAAGCATGCCCAGCATAAACAGCCAGTCAACCGCGGGGCTGCCGGCTAAGTTGTGGGCGAGGTCCGCGAAGGGGCCGTATGTTCCCGATTTGAGAAAACCCAAGGTGGGCGACGCGCCGTCGAGCCACGATTTACCGCTCGGAGTGGCAAAACCCAGGCCGAATGTTTTATCGAGGTATGCCCATAAGAATATCCAGCCCAGCCCCAGCCGCGTGAAACCCAACAGATATTTTTCTTTAGTCATAAGTCGACTCTATGTTTTAGTGGTTACGCAACTTACGTGTTTTATGGTTCGAGGAGTCCGCCAGCTGGCGGAGCGACGAGAACTAAAGAAGATAATAGTTCTCGGATTACCTCGAACAATATTATACTTTTCAATGGTTTCCTCAAACCCCCGAGGCGCCGAAGAGTTTGCCGATGAGATAGCCGACGAGTGCCGCGCCCATGCCGATGAAAAACATTTGGAAACCGCTTTTTGTCGAATGCCCGATGGTCGCCCGCGCCTTGAAAACTCCCACGAGAAAGAGGGCAACGGCGGAGGCGGCGAGAGAGATGTAAATAGCGCTGCCGATTGGCAAGAAAAAATAAGGTGTAAGCGGCACAAAAGAGCCAATGAGAGCCGAGAACCCAACGATGAAGCCCGAATAATATACTTCTTTATTGGGAATCTCTTTGAGCTCCAGCTCCTCGCGCATCATGGTCTCAAGCCATAATTTTTCGTCTTGGGTGATGTGGCGCACTATATCATCCAGTACTTTACCCTCAAAACCCTGCGCCTTGTATATTTTGCATATCTCTTCTTTTTCTCGGTCGGGCATAGTGGCAATTTCCGTTCTTTCCCGCGCCAGCTCCGACCAATAGTGGTCGCGTTCGGCGATTTTGGCGGTCAGGACGCACGCTCCCATAGAGACGCTTTCGGCAAAGGCCGCCGCCAGCCCGCCGGCAACGACAATTCTGATGTCGCCCGAGGCGGCCGTCACGCCGAGTATGACGCCCAGGACATTTACCAACCCGTCCTGGCCGCCCATAATGAGGTCGGCGAGGACGTTTCCGGTATGTTTGCGACTCAATTCATGTGGATGCACAACTTCATCTTACCAGATTTTCCCACTGGTACGTAAACCGCTCTGCACACTTCGGAAGTGTGCAATTAGCAGGTTCAGTTTTTGGAGTTTGGGTAGAGTGCAATATTATTGTAGGCCAACCTTTAGGTTGTCTGAAACAAGCTAAAGCTTGCACTACAATACCCAAGCTAAAGCTTTTGTCCTACAAAACCCCTTCCCGTAGAACAAGGTTTCCTGCCCGAATGTTAATACAGGCGGGAGCGTGTCTGAAACAAGCTTCCAACTTCGCTGGACAGGAAAGCTTGTGCTACGAAAAAACCTCTCGCGTCAAAGATCATTATAAAACTACATTGACTAGAAAAACTAATAGGGAGTACGATGGTGTTATGCGCAAGGATTTAAGAACCATTATAAAGCGACAAAAGCAATATTATAAAAGCATAGTATCTGTCAACTGCCCCATATTGCAAGACGCGATATTTTTTACTTCGGAAGGTTTTAACCACCTCCTTTATAAATCCAATCGTGAGCCGCGTAAGTTAAGTGAGCGGTATATGAAGCTGATGTGTCTAAAGTACGCGCGGGAAGTTATCAAAAATTGCAAGGTCGTTTCTGAAACAAGAGAATTTCGGAGAAAAGTTAAAAGCAAACAAAAAACAATCATACAGCACGAACTCGTTTACGAAGTTAAAAAGGGGACAAAAATTCGAGTTATTGTTGAGAAGATTGGAGGCGGCAAACTAAAATTTCGAAGTGTGATGCCTCACAATAATCGTTCGAAGCCCAAAAAACGCCCGTAAGGGCGTTTTTAGGCGTGCTAGCTCTCGGCTTAGAATATTCTTAGCCGAAGAAGGGCTTTCGCCCACTAGCACATTTTAAATGTAGCCCATGTGTCGACTTTTGTCAAGCTCCCGTAGAACAAGGTTTACCTTGTTACCGGCAAGCTTCCAACTTTGCTCTTTGAGCTCCGCTGGACAAGAAAGCTTGTACTACGAAACCTTGACAACAAAATAAAACTGTTTGTGGTAAAATGTTTTTATGACCCAGAAAGGAGGATTATGAATAGACCTAAACTTAAAAAGAGAGCTATTATTGTTTCGTCGTTGGCGGTGTTGATGGCAGCGATTATTGTTTCGATTTTTAACTATACCCGCTTCGTGGCGGCGGAGCAGAGCGGCTCCAGCCCCGACTCTGGCGAGACCTCGCGGCTCAAAACTATTTACGACTCCCTGTCCGCCCTTACTCACGGCTCCGACGCCGCCGGCTCTTGGGGCGACTGGGGCGCCTATTGGAACCGGACTCGCTCGGCTGGTGAATGGGTGCCAACGGACGCCGCGGCGGTTACCGATGTTAAAAACGGCGTAACATTCCACTCAACTTCTCGCACCCAACTGACCGGCACTTACCCCAACCCCACCAGCTGTTCCACCCAACAGTACCACGACTCCTACGGCGCGCCGGTCACGCAAACCACCAACTGTACCAACAACATTACTTGGACCGTGGCCAGTCCGGTAGTTACCGGCGACGACAGCAGCGCCACCGGCAACACTGACCCGAGAACCGGCCTTATATTGAGCCAATATCTCGGGCACACCGGCGCGACAGTAAACTTTGTCGCTACCGGCGGTGTGACTTGGAGCTGGGATGGCACGACCGACCAAGACAGTATTGACGTCGGCAATAAAACCGCGTCGCAACTTTGCTCCGAGCGCGGCAACGGCTGGAGATTGCCGGTCCAGAAGGAGCTGATGCAAGCTCATATTGACGGCTCGAACTTCAACCTGACCAACCCCGCCCTTAACTTTTGGTCGGTGACGGAGAGCAGCGCCACGAATGCGTGGAACGTTTACTTGTCGACTGGCGCCACGAACAACTACAATAAGGCCACGAATAGCTACTATGTTCGTTGCGTCAGGACCCCGTGAGATAACTGCGTATCTCACGGGTTAACCATCGGTAAATATACCAGCGAGTAAGATAGTTGCTGATGAGATTGATTATCTCACCGGGGGGTCATCTGGTAATTTTGGTAATTTGATTTTTTTATTTTCTATTATGGAGTATGTGTACATCTTAAAATCACAGAAAGATGGAAAAATGTACACAGGTTGGACAAACGATTTGCGCAAGCGATTTTCAACACACAACCAGGGCTTATCGAAGTCGACCAAGTACAGAGTACCCCTTGACCTGATATATTATGAGGCGTGTATCGATCGTCAAGACGCCAGGAAAAGGGAAGTGTATCTCAAAACGGCATGGGGGAAAAGATATATCAAAAATCGTTTGAAAATATATCTGGCGAGGTAATGCTCGGGTTATTTAGTTATTTGATGATTGGTTTGCGGTTTTTTCGTAGAACAAACTCGTGTTTCGTAGAACAAGCTTTCTTGTCCAGCGAAGCCCCGATGAAGTCGTGGGCGAAGTTGGAAGCTTGTTTCCGACACGGTAAATCGTGGCCTACGGAAAACAGTTCCCGTAGTACAAGCTTTAGCTTGATATATCGTTACCTGACTACTATGACAGACGAAATATTGAAGCAAACCAAAATCGCCATATTCAAGGGGCGGAAAATCCGTAAAACTATTTATAAAAGTGAGTGGTGGTTTTCGGTTGTGGATGTCGTCGGGGCGCTGACCGATAGCGTTGATATCGGCCAGTACATTAAAAAGATGAGAAAACGGGAATCGGAGCTGGAAAAGAACTGGGGTACAATTTGTACCCCCCTTGAAATGATCGCGAAAGATGGCAAAAAACGAAAGATTTTAGCGGCTAACACTGAAGGTATTTTTAGAATTATCCAATCAATACCATCACCCAAAGATAATTACCTTTACAGCCCGCAAGATAGGAAAAGGATAACGGGGAAATAACCAGTTTATGGCTCGCTATGAACATTTGCAGGTTTACAAAAGCGTTTATGATTTAAATCTATATTTTTTTAAGCTTTCTCGCGGCTTCCCCAAGGATTTTAAGTACGGTTTGGCGCAAGAGATAAAGCATTTACTGACAGAGCTTCTGGACCAGATTATAGTTGCCAACAATGCGGTCGACAAGACGGATATTTTAAGAAAAGCCGAAGTTATCATCGAGAGAATAAAGATAAAAGTTCGTATGCTGCGCGATATGGCAGCGATTAAGCTGTCGAGCTATAAATATCTTTTTGTAAACTTGATAGGTATTTCGAAGCAACTTGAAAAGTGGCTCGCTTGGGCAAAGAAGGGTGAACGCTAGCGCCAATTATCTTGCTCTTGGCTGATAACTGGGAACGCATTTACCCCATTACGGCTGCCGCCCCCCACACCAACTTACTATAAAATAGAGTAACATTCGTTTCGTAAGTCACGCTTTCTTGCCCGAATGTTAATACAGGCGGGAGCGTGTCAGCCAACAAGCTTCCAACTTCGCCCACGACCCCTCCGGGGTCGGGGCTCCGCTGGACAAGAAAGCTTGTACTACGGTACCAATACAGTAAGTTGGTGTGGGGGATAGTTTCATATTTTCCTACCTCGCTTGTCGAGTTTGGAAAGTTGTGTCAGGAAAGTCGGCAGCAGAAGGTTTGCCCCCGCCAATAACTTTTGGTCGGTGACGGAGAACAGCGCCACGAATGCGTGGTACGTTAACTTGTCGAATGGCAACACGAACAACAACAATAAGGCCACGAATAGCAACTATGTTCGCTGCGTCAGGTAATGGGAGACCCCATTAGATGCAAAGTTATCTAACGGGGAGACCCTTTTTTGTCCAAAATGAGCCACTTCACTTTTGAAAACTTATATCGCGCTTATTTGGATTGCCGCAAACGCAAGACCAAAACCTTGAACCACCTTCGGTTTGCTGAAAATCTGGAGGAAAACTTACTCAACTTGGAAGAGAGGTTGCAAAACCGGACTTATAAGCCCGGGCGCTCGATTGCTTTTGTAGTTCGCAAACCGAAGATAAGGGAAATTTTCGCCGCCGACTTCCGCGATCGCGTGGTGCACCACTTGCTTTTTAACTACCTCTCGCCGGTTTTTGAAAGAACTTTTATCTACGACAGCTGGGCGTGCCGCAAGGGCAAGGGAACACATCGGGCAATGTTACGTTTGAAGTATTTCGTATCCGAACTCGAGAG
>Ga0214473_10005450_pt1 | contig 15224 bp, 16 predicted proteins | sample RVTome_7_FD_203509 | JGI IMG/M metagenome (GOLD analysis project Ga0214473, IMG submission 203509) | Soil microbial communities from uranium-contaminated site in the Upper Colorado River Basin, Wyoming, United States - RVT98D197 | ecosystem: Environmental > Terrestrial > Soil > Contaminated >... | reverse complement strand
TCCTCGTGGTCGCAATCGCCGGACTCGTCTATCTGCTGTCGCGCCCCGGCGTCAGGCGGGCGATTAACGAGCGAATCGTCAGGATCCCGGCCCTGGGCCGCCAGCTTCGCACCTATCAGCTCGCACGGCTCTATCGCACCATCGGCATGCTGCTTCGTGGTGGGACGCCGGCTCCCGCGGCCATGCGAATGTCGGAAGGCCTGCTCGGAATCTCACTTCGCCCCGCGCTCGCCGGCGCATTGCAGGCGGTCCGTGAAGGACAGTCGCTCGCCAACGCGCTCGAGCAACACGGCCTTACGACCGCCGTGGCGGCGCGGATGCTTCGGGTCGGGGAACGCAGCGGCAACATGGGCGAAATGATGGAGCGCATCGCAGCCTTCTATGACGAGGAGCTGGCGCGGGCCGTCGACATCCTGACGCGCTTGATCGAGCCCCTGCTGATGGCTGTCATCGGCCTGTTCATTGGGCTGATCGTGGTCTTGATGTACTTCCCGATATTCGAACTGGCCGGAACCCTGCAATGAGCGCCCTGCCAAAGATTCCGCTGCTCGAGGACGTGACGCTTGCGGCTGCGATCGCGGAGGCGCGGCGCAGCGGTGCCTCGCCCATCGACGCGCTCGAGAATGCCTGCGGGATGGATTCCCAGGCACTGGCCGCCGCGCTGGCATCGACGTTCAATTACCGCATGATCGGTCCGTCCGAGCTCGACCAGCTTGGTCCGGCGTTTGATCTTTTGCCGCCGGCGGAGGCATCGCGACGCCGCTGCGTGCTGGTGCACGAGAGTGAGCGGTTGCTCGCCGTGTTCTGCGATCCCTTCGACACGGCGCTGCGCCCCTGGCTCGAATCCCGTGTGCCCGCCATGATCGAGTGGGCGGTTGCGTCGCGCCAGGTGATCGCCACATACATCGCCCGGCATGAGCGATCGATCCGTGCCATCGACGCCGCGCTCGAGGGCGCCGTCTCGGTCGCGGATGCCGGCCATCAGGTCGAAGACCTGTCGCTTGGCACGATCAGTCGTGACGAAAGCCCGGTCGTCAAGCTCGTCCACTCGACGATCTACGATGCGCTGCGCGCGGGGGCGAGTGACATACACATCGAGACCTCGCCCGCGGGGCTCGTAATCCGCTACCGCATTGACGGCGTGCTGGTACAGGTCGCGACCGTCTCGGGTGTCGAGGTCGCGGAACAGGTGATTTCCCGCATCAAGGTGATGTCGGAGCTCGATATTGCAGAGCGCCGGATCCCGCAGGATGGACGCTTCAAGATCGCGATCGACGGGCGACCCATCGACTTCCGGGTGTCCATCATTCCAAGCGTCTTCGGTGAGGACGCCGTAATCCGCATCCTCGACAAGCAGGCGATCACGGACCAGATGAAGGGTTTGCGTCTGGATGGCCTCGGATTCGACCCGCGCACCGTCGCCGAGCTGCGCCGGTTGAGCCTGCGGCCGCACGGAATGCTGCTGGTGACAGGCCCGACGGGCAGCGGCAAGACGACGACGCTTTATGCCGCCATCTCCGAAACGAACAACGGTGCGGACAAGATCGTCACGATCGAGGATCCGGTCGAGTACCAGCTGCAGGGAGTCCTGCAGATTCCGGTCAACGAAAAAAAGGGGCTCACCTTTGCGCGCGGACTGCGGTCGATCCTGCGCCATGACCCGGACAAGATCATGGTCGGTGAGATCCGCGATCCGGAAACGGCGCAGATCGCGATCCAGTCGGCGCTGACTGGCCACCTGGTATTCACGACAGTTCACGCCAACAACGTGTTCGACGTGTTGAGCCGCTTCGTTCACATGGATGTCGATCCATACGGTTTTGTCGCGGCGCTGAACGGCATCCTGGCCCAGCGGCTGATCCGCATCGTATGCCGCCAGTGCGTGGAGGCGGTCGTGCCTTCGCGACAACTCATCGAGGAATCGGGCATCTCGGTGGTGAGCAGCGCCGGCTTCTCGTTCCGGGCTGGCCTTGGGTGCGGGCATTGTCGTGGCAGCGGTTATCGTGGGCGCAAGGCCATCGGCGAGCTCCTGGTGCTCAACGATGAGATACGCGAAGCCATCGTCGGGCGCGTGCCGGTGCGACAACTGAAGGAGCTTGCCGAGAAGGCGGGTGTCCGGCTGATCCGGCGAGCCGCGATCGAATTGGTGCGAAATGGCGAGACTACAATCGAGGAGGCCAATCGTGTCACCTCAATGGCGTGACGAGGTCGGCATCTTCCTCGGGCCGCGGCGGATCGTGCTCAATCGCATGCGGCGGGGCCTGCGTCCGGTCTGCGTCGCCGAGCGGACGGTGGCAGTGGAGGGTGGTGGCTTTAACGGCTGGCAGCCGGCGTTGGCGGTGCTGGCGGCGGAACTCGCCGATTCCCGGTGGCGCAATGCGAATACGCGCGTGATCATCGCTAATCACTGGGCGCGGTTCACCATCGTGCCCTGGAGCGCGGACCTGGCGGATGACGCGGAACGCCTGGCGCACGGGCGGCTCCTGCTGCAGGAAGTCTTTGGGGATGCAGTGAATGGCTGGACCGTGGCGCTGGGTGAGACCGTGACCGGCCGGCCACAACTGGCCTGCGCCATACCCGCAGAACTGCCGGCGGAACTGGGCGATATCCTTCAGACCGCAGGGCTGCGAACGATATCGCTGCAGCCGCACCTCGTGGTCTCCTTCAATCGCTGGCGTCATCGAATGCCGCCTGCGGGCGGGTGGCTCGTGGTGATCGACGACGGCACTCTTGCCGCCGTTCGGCTGAATCGCGACCGCTGGGAAGAGGTGCACTGCGTGCGCATCGGTACTGACTGGTCGGCAGAACTCAGGCGGTTGCAGACCTTTGGGCGTCTCGCCGGCGGGCACCCGGATTCTTCCCGGGTGCTGGTCGAAGCCCCGTTCTGGCTACGACGCATCGCGGTGGACACGAGCGAGTCGCTTGAGTGGCTTGAACCGGGCGACGCTGCGGCCGGGACACTCGAGAAGCTGGCGCAGCTTGCGGAGATGCACGCATGAGCGCCGCAGCAATCAACCTTGATTTCGCATCAACGGGCCGTCGGCCGCGGAAGGGGGCCATTGCCCTGCTGCTGGTCGGTGCGATCGCAATCGTGGCGACGATTGCGAGTTACCAGCAATTCAGGGGACGGGCGGAAGGGCTCGAACTCAGGGTCGCTGCGCTTTCCGGAGGTGCCGGTGCAAGCGACGCTTCCTCCGAGGACACGGGCATGGCGATCGCGGAAGCCGATGCCGCCGTCGCGCTGCTCGCGACCCCCTGGAGCCAACTCCTTGCCGATCTGGAAGCGGCTGCAGCTGACAGTCGCGACTCGGTCGCGCTGCTCGCGATCGAACCGGATCGGGAAAACCGCCTGGTCCGGATCATTGCCGAGTCGCGGACCTTGCCTGCGGCGGTGGCCTTCGCCAAGCGCCTGCAAAAAAGCGGAGCGCTGCTCTATCCACTGCTCGACAGTCACGAGATCCAGGTCGACGAGCAGTATCGTCCGGTGCGGTTCCAGATCACTGCTGCCTGGAGGCTGACGTCGTGACGCATGGCGTGAAGATCGACCTGCCGGCCATTCGCCCTGCCATGTGGCTCGGGGCAGCCCACCGTGCGGCTGCGGTATGGTATCCGAGGGTGCTGATGCAGGGCCGCTCGCTCGCTGAGCGCAGATTGCGCGGCCTGCAGTCCTTCCGCCTTGATCGGATGCCGCGGATCGGGCGCATGAGCGGCATTGGCCTGCTGCTGCTGACGGCCAGTGGCGTGCTGTGGTTGAGCACCATCCTGCCGCTCGCGAGGAACGTTTCGGGCCTTGAAGGCGAGGTTGCACGACTGGAGGCGGCGACCCGAGCCGGCGCGCCCGCGATCCGATCGCAATCTGGGCAGGTCGATGCGTTCATGAAACGCCTGCCGACCCGTATGGAACTGCCGGCGATGCTCGCCGTGGTCGTGACCCAGGCCACCGACGCCGGTCTGGAGCTCGAGAGCGGACGCTATGAGTTCACGCCGGCCAAGTCAGGACGGATTGCCCGTTATCATCTGGCGTTTCCGGTCCGGGGAAGCTATGTGCAACTGCGCAAGTTCATCGACGGTACGTTGGGCGCCCTGCCGACGGTGGCGCTCGAAGGACTCAAGTTCGAACGTGCATCGGTCGGGGACGAATTGCTTGACGCGGATCTCAGGTTCACGGTCGTCGTGAGGAATGGCTCATGAAACTGCTAGCAGCACCCAAAGGCGGCCGGAAGAGGCCCATCCTCGTGGTCCTTGCGGTCCTGACCATCGGTCTTACCTTGTTTGGGCCAGATGAACCATCCGATTCAGCCGCAGACCCACAGTACACTGTTCGTGCATCCACCTCCAAGGCAGCAGGCCCGGCGTTGTCGCGTCGCACCCTCGAATTTCCTGAGCGGAGTGCGAAAGATCTCGAAATATTGAATGTCTTTGCGGGGCATTCCTGGTACGTGCCGCCCCCGCCGGCGCCAGTGGTGTATATGGCCCCGGCCAAGCCCGTGGCGCCGCCGCTGCCATACACCTTCCTCGGCAGCTTCGTCGAAGCAGGCGGGAAGCCGGTCTACTACCTGACCCGGGGAGACCGCGCCTACGACGTGCGGGTCGGTGAGACGCTTGACGGGACCTATAGCCTTGACGCCGAGGACAATGGACATTTGATGCTCACCTATCTGCCACTCAAGGAACGCCAGACGCTCAGCGTCGGGAGATGATCCGTGCCGCAACTGCGACGCTGCCTGCTTGCAATGTTCATGACCACCGCCGTTCTGACTGTGGGCTGCGCGACCGATCGTCTGCACAAGGAAGGCCTGAACTCGATCGACGCCGGCCAGTTCGAGGAGGGGCTCAGCAAACTCGAACAGGCGGTCGACGCAAGTCCCACCAATCTGACCTACCGCCTGGACCTTAAGAGCCGTCGCGAGCAGGTCATTCAGCTACTGATCGGCGAGGGCGACCGGGCACGCGCTGCGGGCCGGCTCGATGACGCCCAGGCAGCATATGCGCGCGCGCTGGGCATCGATACCGGCAACGCGCGCGCACAGGCCGGACTCGCGTCGATCAAGGACGACAGACGCCATGCCGAGATCGTAGCCGCGGCGAAGCGCGACATGGATCAGGGCAATCTCGACCAGGCCGAGGCCCGATTGCGGGAAGTCCTGGCCGAAAATCCGGGGTCGGTCGCGGCCAACAGCTTGCGGGCGCAAGTCGACGCGGCTCGTGGGCCGCGCAGCGTCACCGCGCACCTGAAGACCCGGGAAAATCGTCCGGTGACGCTGCAATTCCGAGATGCAATCACCAAGATGGTTTTCGAGGTGCTCGCGCGGCAGACAGGGATCAATTTCATCTTCGACAAGGACGTCAAGAGCGATGGCAAGACGACCATTTTCGTGCAGAACGTGCCGGTTGAGCAGGCGATCGGGCTGATCCTGAGCCAGAACGCCCTCGGCCAGCAGGTGCTTTCAGAGAACATGGTCCTGATCTATCCGAATACACCGGCGAAGCAGAAGGAGTACCAGAGCCAGATTGTCCGCACGTTCTACCTGTCCAGTTCGGACCCGAAGCGGACCATGGAAATGCTGAAGACGATGCTCGACGCGAAGACTCTCTTCGTCGACGAGCGCGCCAGCGCCGTGATCATGCGTGACACGCCGGAGGCGGTGCGAATGGCCGAACGGCTGATCGCCTCGGTCGACCTACCGGATTCCGAGGTGATGCTCGAGGTGGAGGTGCTGGAGCTCACGCGGACTCGCCTGGAGCAACTTGGCATCAATTACCCCAATCAGGTGACACTCTCGCCTACGCCGCTCGCCGGCGATCCGCTGGTGCTCGCTGACCTCCAGGACCAGGATAGCACCACCATCCAGGTGAGCCCGATTTCCGTCACGATCGACTTGCGCAAGGAGCTCGGCACGGCAAACCTGCTGGCGAGCCCACGGATCCGCGCCCGCAATCACGAGAAGGCCAAGATCCTGATCGGCCAGCGAGTACCGGTGATCACCAACAGCGTCACGCCGACGACCAGCGTTCCCGTCGTGACCGGCAACGTGCAGTACGTGGATATCGGCCTGACTCTCGAGGTCCAGCCCGACATCTATCTCGACGGCGATGTTGCGATCAAAGTGAATCTCGAGGTCAGCAACATCATCCGTGCAATCGAGAATGCGCAGTCCGGTACGCTTGCCTACCAGATCGGCACCCGCAACGCATCGACACTGCTGCGATTGAAGGATGGCGAAACGCAGGTGCTTGCCGGACTGATCCAGGACATGGATCGCCGCTCGTCGAATCACATTCCCGGACTGGGCGACATCCCGATCGTGGGCCGGCTGTTTGGTACGCGGAACGATGACGTGGAAAAAACCGAAATCGTGCTGTCGATCACGCCGCGGATCATCCGGGCACAGTCGCGACCATCAAGCGACAACATCGAGTTTTTCTATGGCACGGACTCGAATCAACGCAGCTCGCCGCTGGCCTCGACGATGGATTCGGGCGCCACGGGTGGGCAGTCCCGGCGCTCCGGGGCAGGCTCACCGCCCGCGACGGTTGAGCCGCAACAGGGCTCCTATGATGGCCGCAATGACGAGCCGGCAGATGCGGCGACCGAGGCGGCGGAGCCGGCGCCGGTCACACGTCCCGTGTTGCGGCTCGACGGGCCCGGTCAGGTCGCTGTCGGCCAGGAATTTGACGTGACGCTACACGTCGACCGTGCGCAATCGCTCGCCACAATCCGCTCGGTACTCCGGTTCGACGCCAGCGTTCTCCAGTTCGTTGGCGGCTCGGCCGGTGCGCTCGTTCCCGGGGATCAGCAGCAGGCGGGCGAGCCACGGCCCGACACCGGCGCGGGCCGTGTGCGATTCGAGATTGGTGGGACCTCAGTCAGCGGAGACGGCGAGCTCTTTATCGTGAGATTCAATGCATTGCAGCCCAGACCACAGACGATGGTCACGATCCAGCAGTTTACTGCGATGAGTGCCGATGGCGAACTGGTAGGCCTGATGGCGCCGCGCCCGCTGGTCGTCGTCGTCACGCCATAGGCACGGGCAATGCGCACGCGAGGCTTCACGCTCATCGAGCTCGTCATTACAGTGGCAATCGTCGGATTGCTGGCGACGGTGGCCTTTCCGCTCGCCGAAATGACGGCGCGACGGACAAAGGAACAGGATTTGCGCCTGGCGCTCAGGGAGATCCGCGACGCCCTCGACGCATACAAGACCGCATTCGACGCCGGCCATGTCACTCAGGAAGTCGGCCAGAGCGGTTATCCGCCGGATCTTGACATGCTTGCCGAGGGGGTCGAGGACGCCGAGGATCCGGAGTCGAGAAGGATTTACTTTTTGCGCCGTGTGCCGCGAGACCCCTTTTACCCGGATGCGACGGCACGAGCCGCCGAGACTTGGGGACTGCGTAGCTACGAAAGTCCGCCCGATGACCCGCAACCGGGAGGGGACGTGTTTGACGTCTATTCATTGTCGCCGGGAACCGGCCTCAATGGAGTGAAGTACCGTGACTGGTGAATCCAGGGTCCGGGCGTGTGGTGAAGGATTCACGCTGATCGAACTCCTGGTCGTCATCTCGATCATTGCGACGCTCCTGACGATCGCTGTCCCGCGTTACTTCCAAAGTCTGGAGAGGTCCAAGGAGACGGTGCTCCGGCAGGACCTGTCGGTCCTGCGCGATGCCATCGATAAGCACAAGGCGGATCTTGGCCAGTACCCGGACACACTCGCGGTACTGGTGGAAAAAGGCTACATACGGGCGATTCCCGAGGATCCGATCACGAAGTCCTCCGAAACCTGGGTCCTGGCTCCCAGCGAGGACCCGGAATCCGCGGGTGTGCGTGACGTGCACAGCGGTGCCGAGGGCGCCAGCGCATCCGGCGTACCATTCGAGGAATTCTGAGCACCCGATGTGCGGCCACGATGCGAATGCCTTTGGACGCCGCGGCGCAGCGGGGTTTACTTACCTCGGAGTCCTCTTTGCGGTCGCGGTCCTCGGCATGGCCCTTGCAATGGCCGGCACGCTGTGGTCGATCTCCGACCGGCGCGAGCGCGAAGCGCGATTGCTCTGGACTGGCGATCAGTACCGGCAGGCCATTGCCAGCTACTTTCTCAGTGGTCCTGCTGGTGTCAGGCAGTACCCTCAGTCATTGGATGACCTGATCGAGGATCATCGCGGGCCGGTTCTTCAACGCCACCTTCGGCGCCAGTATCCAGACCCGATGACGGGCCAATCCGACTGGCAACTCGAGCGACTCGGCGATGGCGCGATCATTGGCGTACGCAGTGCCTCGACAGACCGGCCGATCAAGCAGGCGGGATTCAGGGAGGAAGACACGGCGTTCGAGTCCGCAAGCTGCTACTGTGACTGGGTGTTCGCATATCTACCGCAGTTGAGAATGCGCGACAGTGACGGCCAGAGCGCAACAGAGAAACTGTGATGGAGTTCACATTTTGGCCCCCCGGCTCCAAAATTAAGTCAAACGCTGGAATGCGGCAGCTTGAGGCTTCGTGTAGTGTTTGACTACCAGAGCCTCCAAAATACAAAAGCTTACGTGAAGAAGTCTGGAGTTCGGGCAAGGGAGGCCTGCGTTCCAAACGAACTCCTAACCGATGCCGGACGCATCGAGGCGGTGCCAGCCAAGGCGCGGCTTCGGCTCGCGCTTGTCGACGACCATCTGATCCTGCGCCAGGGGCTGCGGGCTTTGCTCGAGATGGAGATGGACCTGGAAGTCGTCGGCGAGGCGGGCGACACGGCGAGCGCCATTGAGCTCGTACGTCTTACCCGGCCCGACGTGGTCATATCCGACATTGCGCTGCCGGGCAGGTCAGGACTCGAAATCATCGGCGAACTTCGTGCCTGTTGCCCGGAATTACGGGTGCTCGTGCTGTCAGCGCACGGGAGTGAGGAGTACATCCGCGTGGCGCTTGATGCGCGCGCGGACGGCTACGTGCTGAAAGACTCGAGTCGCGAGGAATTGCTGTACGCGATCAGGAAGGTCGCCAGGGGCGAGCAGTACCTGTGCCAGACGATTACGGCACGCGTCGTAACTGGTTACCTGCAGGGCAGTACCATGCAGCGTGGCGCGGGCGGGGCGGCATTGGTGACCGACCGGGAACGGCAGGTTCTGAGCCGCATTGCACGGGGCCTGCCGAACAAGCTGATCGCCAAGGAACTTGGACTGGCGGTAAAGACAGTCGAGAAGCATCGTTCAAACCTGATGCGGAAACTGTCGTTGCATAACGCCGCCGCGATAACGATGTATGCGCTGAAATCGGGAATCGTCAGCGTCGATGATGTCAAACCAGCCGGCTAGCCCGGCATCGCGGCGAGGGCCGATGGTTCTTGTCGCCATGTTCCTGGGCGCATTCGTGCCGGCCGCCGCCTGCGATGACATCGTGACAGTCGCAAGGCTGCGACCAAATGCGACGGCATTCACCCACTCAAGTGGCATCGACAAAGCCGGGCAATTCGTACTCCGCAACGCTGGGGATTGGGCTGCCATCTGGCAACGCATCCACAGTCGCATGAGCCCGGTGCCGCGCCTGCCGGAAATTGATTTCGCGCACGATATGATGATCGTCGTGGCGCTGGGTCGGCGCCGCTCCGGGGGTCATGCGATCCGGATCGACCAGGCCTGGCGGGAGGGGGAGACGACGGTAGTCGTCGTGCGCCAGGAATCACGGGCCGCCGGCTGCATCGTCCCCAGTGCGATGACGAGTCCCGTCGATGTCGCCAGGTTGCCCGCTGCGCAGGATCCGGTCGAGTTCCGATTCGAGTCGGTTATCCTCGACTGTAACTAGAAGACCTTCTTGGAGCGCCAAAGCAGCCACACGAGCGCTGCCAGGGCCAGCAGCCAGCCACCGATGATGAGTTTCGCGACCACGGCCCCCCCCGATCTACGACCGTTCAACCTGCACTCCGCGCGCGGCGAAGTTGGCTGAAAGTTTGTTATTGGATTGAGTCTCACCCCGTCCTGTGGATGTGGCAATGGGGCGTTCGGTGGCCGTGTCGACTACAGTATTTCCCTACTTTGACCGCCAATCCCTGATGCAGCCACCAGACAGCAAGCTCCCCGGCGTCGGCACAACGATATTCACGGTGATGTCGCGGCTCGCGACCGAGGCTGGCGCGATCAACCTTGGCCAGGGCTTTCCGGATTTCCAGCCTCCTGAACGGCTGCGCGAACTCGTGGCGGAACACCTGGCGGCGGGCCACAACCAGTACGCGGCGATGCAGGGGTTGCCGGCGTTATGCGAGGCCATCGCGGAACAGATGAGCCGGCGCCAGGGGCTCGCGATCGACGCAGCGCGCGAACTCACGGTCACGGCAGGCGGCACCGAGGCGCTGTTCGCCGCGATCCATGCAATCGTGCGCACGGGCGATGAGGTTGTCATGCTGGACCCGGCCTACGATTCTTACGGCCCGGCAGCCGAACTCGCGGGCGCCCGGGTGTTGCGCGTGCCATTACGCCTGCCCGAATTCACGATTGACTACGAACGACTCGCGGCCGCCATTGGCCCGCGCACACGCCTGCTGATCGTCAATACGCCGCACAACCCTACCGGTGCGGTGCTGGACGCGGGGGACTGGGAGCGCATTGCGGAGCTGATCGAGCCGACCGAAGCGATGGTGTTGTCTGATGAAGTCTACGAATGTCTGGTTTACGGCGGCCGCCGCCATGCAGGCGTGCTGTCCAACTTACGGCTGCGCGGCCGGTGCTTTGCCGTTTACTCCTTCGGCAAGGTCTACAACGCGACTGGCTGGAAGGTCGGCTATTGCGTCGCGGCACCGGCGCTGACCGAGGAGTTCCGCAAGGTGCATCAGTTCCTGACATTTTCAGTGTCAACACCCATTCAGCACGCGATCGCCGACTTCATGCGCGAAGAACCGGCATTTCATGATGGGCTCGCGCCTTTCTACCAGGCCCGTCGCGACCGCTTTGCCGCGTTGCTCGGGAGTTCGCGATTCAAGTTGCGACCGACCGCTGGCACTTATTTTCAGCTTGCGGACTATGGGGCGATCTCGGACGAGTCCGACATCGAATTCTGCAAGCTGCTGATACGGAAACATGGCGTTGCAGCGATTCCGCTGTCGCCATTTTGCGCCGAGCCATTGCGGGCCCGGCTCGTGCGCTTCTGTTTCGCCAAGGACGACGCGACACTCGAGCGGGCTGCGGAGCGGCTCGCAAGGGCCTGAATTCGCGATAAACTGTCGGTCATGAAACCCATCACCGAAGTTGCGCGCTCGCTCGGCATCGATCCGGCGGATCTCGAGCCATACGGCCAGTACAAGGCCAAGCTGTCTCTCGGCGCATTCAAGAACCGTCCCCGGCGCGGCAAGCTGGTGCTCGTCTCGGCGATCACGCCGACGCCGGCCGGCGAGGGCAAGACCACGACGAGCATCGGCCTCGTGCAGGGACTGGCGAAGATCGGCGTGCAAAGCGCGGCCGCGCTGCGCGAGCCGAGTCTTGGTCCCGTCTTCGGCATGAAGGGCGGCGGGGCGGGCGGCGGCGCCTCGGAAGTCGTGCCGATGATGGACATCAACATGCACTTTAACGGCGACTTTCACGCCGTGTCGAGTGCGCACAACCTGCTGGCCGCGCTGGTGGACAATTGCCTGCACAACGGCAGCGTGCCCCGGCTCGACCCGCGGCACGTGACCTGGAAGCGCGTCATGGACATGAACGATCGCGCCCTGCGCGACATCGTCATCGGCCTCGGCGGCCGCAGCGAAGGCTTTCCGCGCGAGACCGGGTTCGACATCACGGCCGCGAGCGAGGTGATGGCGGTGCTCTGTCTTGCGGACGGCATCCCCGACCTCAAGGCGCGTCTCGCCCGGATCGTCGTCGGCTACGGAAAGGACGGCACGCCCGTCACTGCACAGGACGTCAAGGCCGTTGGCGCCATGGCCGCGCTCCTCGCCCAGGCAATCAAGCCGAACCTCGTGCAGACGACGGAAGGTGTCCCGGCTTTCGTGCACGGCGGCCCGTTCGCGAACATCGCGCACGGCACCAACAGCATCACGGCCACGAAGGCGGCGCTTTCGTATGCCGATATCGTCGTCACCGAAGCGGGCTTTGCCTTCGAACTCGGGGCGGAGAAGTTTTTCGACATCAACTGCCGCTACGGCGGCTTTGCACCGGCCTGCACCGTGCTTGTCGCCACCATTCGTGCGCTCAAGATGCACGGTGGCAAGCCGCTCGCCGAAATCGGCAAGCCCGACGTGGCGGCCATGGTCAAGGGTTTCTCGAACATGGAGAAGCACTTCGAGAACATCCGCAAGTTTGGCCAGCCCTGCGTCGTCGCGATCAACCACTTCCCGACCGACTCGGAGGAGGAGATTGCGACGCTCAAGCGGCACTGCCGGACGCTCGGCGTGCAGGCCGTGGAAGCGAGGCCGTTCAGCGAGGGCGGCAAGGGCTGTATGGAGTTCGCCACGGTGGTGCGCGACCTGGTGGCGGCGAACGAGCCGCGGTTCACGCCGCTCTATGACTGGAACGCGTCGATCGAGGAGAAGATCCTGACAGTTGCACGCGAGATGTACGGCGCGCACGCGGTCGACTACACGGCGCGAGCACGGCGCGACCGCGAGCAGCTCGAGAGGGCTGGTTTTGGCAAGTTGCCCGTGTGCATTGCCAAGACACAGCAGTCGCTGTCGGACAACCCGGCCCTGTTGGGCCGTCCAAAGGACTTCCTGGTGACGGTGCGCGAGATTCAGCTCGCCGCGGGCGCCGGATTCGTGATTCCGATCACCGGCGAGATCATGCGCATGCCGGGCCTCCCAAGGGAGCCGATGGCGCACTGGTTCGACCTGACCGACGACGGCGAGGTTGTCTTCAACCGCTAAGGCCGCCCGGGTCGATGTGGTGCTGTGCGCAAGCCGCAGTCACGGTGTTGCGCAGCAGGCAGGCTATTGTCATCGGACCGACGCCGCCCGGGACCGGCGTGATGGCGCCCGCGACCCGGACTGCTGCGTCGAAATCGACATCGCCCACCAGCCGCTCGCGCGGCCCGTCCGGGGCCGGGACACTGATGCGGTTGATGCCGACATCGATCACGGTTGCCCCCGGCCGGATCCAGTCACCCCGGATGATCTGCGGCTTGCCGATCGCGGCGATCAGGATGTCCGCGCGGCGGCATTCCCCGGCGAGGTCACGCGTGCGCGAGTGGGCGATGGTCACCGTGCAGTGCTCGCGCAGCAGCAGTTGCACCATCGGTTTGCCGACGATGTTCGAGCGGCCGATGACCAGGGCGCGCTGACCACCCAGGTTGCCCAGGTATTCCTTGAGCAGCAGCAGGCAGCCGAGCGGCGTGCAGGGGATCATCCCGGTGCCGCGGGCGGCCAACAGTCCCGTGTTGATGATGCTGAAGCCGTCGACGTCCTTGTGCGGCGCGATCGCATCGATGATGGCCCGCTCGTCGATCTGCCGAGGCAAGGGCAACTGGACCAGGATGCCGTGCACCGCGGAGTCGGCATTCAGTCGTGCGACGTGACCGAGCAGCTCGGCCTGGGAGACCGACGCCGGGAGTCGCGTCTCGAATGAGCGCATGCCGGCCTCGAGTGTCTGGCGACCCTTGTTGCGGACGTATATCTCGCTGGCGGGATCCTCACCCACGAGAATCACGGCGAGACCCGGCGTGACGCCGTGACGCCCGCCGAGTGCCGTAACCTGCCGCGCAACCTCGGCCCTGAGCCTGGCCGCGCTGGCGCGGCCGTCGATGAGCCGGGCCCGGGGCAGGGTATCGGGAGTCATGCCGGATCCGGACTCTGGCATCGATCGGGCCTCATGCCATACTGGTGGCCGCGAGGGTACCTGAAACTCGCGCTCAAGTGCGATATCGCGAGCCATCATGAACGTCAAACGTGACGTCCAGCCAGTCCGGCGAATACAGATCGACGCGATGCGCGGCGGCCAGCTCCGTTCGCACGAGGATCTCGTGGTCGTCGAGGAACCGCTCGAGATCCGCCTGGCCCGACCGGGTGAGTCCGGGCCGGGACGCGCGATTTCGATCACGATGCGCACGCCGGGAAACGACGTCGAGCTTGCCGTCGGCTTCCTGCATGGCGAGGGGCTCGTCCATTCGCAGCGCGACATCGCATCGGCCCGAATCTGCGGTCCGGGCAACAACGTCGTGCGCGTGGAGCTTGCGGCCGACGTTGCCGTCGACCTTGCGCGCCTCGAGCGGAATTTCTACACGAGCTCCAGCTGCGGTGTCTGCGGCAAGGCCTCGCTCGAGGCCGTACACGCGATGCTTCCGACCGGCCCGGTCGACACGGCGCTCAAGGTATCCGCAGGACTGCTGGGCACCCTGGTGATGCGGGCCCGCGCCGCGCAGGATGTCTTCCGGGACACCGGCGGCCTGCATGCCTCGAGCTTGTTCGACGAGCGCGGAGACCTGCTCGCGACCTACGAAGATGTCGGCCGGCACAATGCGCTCGACAAGCTCGTGGGAGCCAGGCTCCTCGAGGGTGGGCTGCCACTCTCCGGATGCGTACTGCTGTTGAGCGGACGGGCGAGCTTTGAACTGCTGCAGAAGGCAGCTGCGGCCGGCGTGCCGGTGGTCGCGGCCGTCGGCGCGCCTTCCAGTCTCGCGATCGATCTCGCGGACCGCACCGGGATCCTCCTCATCGGGTTCCTGCGCGACGCGTCATTCAATGTGTACACGCATCGGGAGCGGCTGCAATGAGCCCGGGTGCGACACCCGTCCCGCTCAGTCAGGCGGAGAAGGACGAAGTCCTTGCAATCGTGGCCCGTCATCGGCATCAGTCAGGCCCGTTGATCGAGATCCTGCATGAAGTGCAGCGATCACTGGGCTGCGTGCCTGCCGGGGCGGTACCCCTGATTGCCGGGGCATTGAACCTGTCCCGCGCGGAGGTCCACGGTGTCGTCAGCTTCTATCACCATTTCCGCAGCGCCCCGGGGGGCCGGCGGGTATTGCGATTGTGTCGGGCCGAGGCCTGCCAGTCGATGAATGGCCGGGCACTCGAGCAGCACGCCATGCGTCGCCTCGGCATCGGCTTCGGCGAGACGACGCCCGACGGCGGATTCACGCTCGAGGCCGTGTATTGCCTGGGGCTCTGCGCCTGCTCGCCCGCGGCGATGATCGATGAAGAGGTGCATGGGCGCCTGACACCGGAGCGCCTGGACGAGCTGTTGCAGAAGGCCGGCGCAATGGTGAAAGCATGACGGTCACGGTGTGGGTTCCGCGGGATGCGGGTGCGCTCGCGTTCGG
>Ga0214473_10005449_pt1 | contig 15226 bp, 11 predicted proteins | sample RVTome_7_FD_203509 | JGI IMG/M metagenome (GOLD analysis project Ga0214473, IMG submission 203509) | Soil microbial communities from uranium-contaminated site in the Upper Colorado River Basin, Wyoming, United States - RVT98D197 | ecosystem: Environmental > Terrestrial > Soil > Contaminated >... | reverse complement strand
ACGTCGGTCGATCTTCCCGTCCCGGACTACCCTGCGGCGGCGGAAAAGGATGTGAAGGGGCTCAAGGTGGGCCTCCCGAAGGAGTATCTCGAAGGGGAGGGGCTCGACCCGGCGGTGAAGAAGGCCGTGGAGAAGGCGCTCGCGGCGCTCGTGTCGCAGGGGGCCGAGGTGCTGGAGGTCTCGCTTCCCCACACCTCCCTTGCGCTGTCCGTCTACTACATCATCGCCCCGGCGGAGGCCTCTTCCAACCTGGCGCGGTACGACGGGGTGCGGTACGGCTACCGGGCGAAAACCGACGGCGGGCTGATCGAGATGATGTCGAAGACGCGGGCGGAAGGATTCGGCGCGGAGGTCAAGCGGCGCATCATGATCGGGACCTACGCGCTGTCGGCGGGATATTACGAGGCGTACTACGGGAAGGCGCAGAAGGTACGCACGCTGATCCGGCGCGACTTCGAGGCCGCCTTCTCGAAGGCGGACGTGCTCCTCACCCCCACGTCGCCTACCCCGGCCTTCCGCCTGGGAGAGAAAACGGACGACCCGTTGACGATGTACCTCTCCGACATCTTCACCATTCCGTGCAACCTCGCCGGCATCCCCGGGATCTCGGTGCCGTGCGGGACGTCCCCCGGAGGTCTTCCGATCGGCGCGCAGCTTCTGGGGAAGCACTTCGCCGAGGAGACCCTTCTCGCGGCGGCCGCCGCGGTCGAGCGGGCGATCCCGCTGCCGCGTGTGGCCCCCGAACCGGGAGCGTGAGGCGATGGAATTCGAAGCGGTCATCGGCCTGGAGGTGCACGCCCAGCTCTCTACGCAGAGCAAGATCTTCTGCGCCTGCTCCGCCTCCTTCGGCGCCCCCCCCAACGAGAACACCTGCCCGGTGTGCACCGGGATGCCCGGGGTCCTCCCCGTCCTGAACCGCCGTGTGGTCGAGTTCGCGATCCGCACGGCGCTGGCCACCTCCTGCGAGGTGCAGAAGAAAAGCGTCTTCGCCAGGAAGAACTACTTCTACCCCGACCTTCCCAAGGCGTACCAGATCTCCCAGTACGAGCTTCCGCTGGCGCTTGCGGGGTACATCGACATCGAAGCGAACGGCGCGGCGAAGCGGATCGGGATCACGCGCATCCATATGGAGGAGGATGCCGGGAAGCTGGTCCACGAGGGGGAGTTCGCCGGAGCGCAGGCGTCGCTGGCCGACCTCAACCGCTGCTCGGTGCCGCTGATGGAGATCGTCTCGGAGCCCGACCTCCGGACGCCGGAAGAGGCGGGGGCGTACCTGCGGCGGCTGCACGACGTGCTGGTCTACCTCGATGTGTGCGACGGGAACATGGAGGAAGGCTCCTTCCGCTGCGACGCGAACGTTTCCGTCCGCCCGAAGGGGCGGAAGGAATTCGGCACCAAGGCCGAGCTCAAGAACATGAACTCCTTCCGCAACGTGGAGAAGGCGTTGGAGCACGAGATCCGCCGGCAGATCGAATTGATAGAGGACGGAGGGAAGGTGATCCAGGAGACCCGCCTGTGGGACGCCGCCGCCGGGGTGACGATCTCCATGCGGGGGAAGGAGGAGGCGCACGACTACCGGTACTTCCCCGACCCCGATCTGCTCCCGCTGGTGGTGGACGACGCGTGGGTCGAGGAGCTGCGGAAGACGATCCCCGAGCTTCCGGGAGAGAAGATCGCACGCCTCGAATCGGCCTACGGCATCCCGAAGTACGACGCGGGAATCTTGTCGTCGAGCCGGGCGCTGGCCGATTTCTTCGAGGCGTCGGTGGCCCTCTACGGCGGGAACCCGAAGGTCACCGCCAACGAGTGTATCCACTGGAAGGACGCCGCGGTCTCCGGGAAGCTCTCCCCCGGGACGATCGCCCACGCCGTGGAGGATCGGGAGTCCGGAGCGATTTCGGCCACGGTCTCCAAGAAGCTGGTCGAGCTCTCCATCGAGACGGGGAGGCCGATCCGCAGCATCCGCGACGAGCAGGGGCTCACCCAGGTGTCCGACGCGGGAGCGCTCGAGGAAATCGTTTCCCGGATCCTTGCGGCGAACCCTAAAGAGGCGGAGAGCTGCCGCGGCGGGAAAACCGGTCTCCTCTCCTTCTTCGTCGGCCAGGTGATGAAGGAGACACGGGGCAAGGCCAACCCCAAGATCGTGCAAGAGGTGCTCCGGAAGAAGCTCGGTTAGCATACAGCGTCTTTGAAGACCGGGGAGGAGAGCCATGCGCAAAGCGGCCGTCGTCATCGCGGTCGTCGTCATCGCGGCGGCCGTCATGGCCATCGTCCTTCCCCGGGTCCTTCCCCTCGATTTCCTGAAGCCGCGCATCGTGGCGCTCATGGAAGAGAAGACGGGCCGCAAGGTCGGCTTCTCGGAGGTCTCCCTTTTGTTGTTCCCCGGAATCGGGTTGAAGATCGAGGGCCTGACCGTTTCGGGGGACCCGGGCCATCCCGACGAAAAGCTCCTGTCAGTGCCCGAAGCGGAAGTCCGTGTGGCCATCGGGCCGCTTCTCGCCGGAAGGGTGGAGTTCGGAAAGGTCGTCCTGCGCCGTTCCCAGGTCACCTTCCGTAGATACCGGGACGGCACCCACTCCGCAACGCAGATGGCGGAAAGGCTGGCGAAGAAGGAGGGGGCAGCCCCCAACGCGGCCCGGGAACCGGTCTCGGTTGCGCTAAGGACTCTTTCCGTCGAGGAAGCGAAGTTCCACCTGTTCCTGGAGGACGAGGACGGGCGGGAGACGCATTGGGAGATCGACCCGTTCACCTTCCATATCGACGGGATCGGCCGGAAGCGGAACGATTTCCGGATCGAGACCCGGATCGGCGGCGCGCTGCAAGGCGAGGTCCGGATCGCCGGGAGCGTAACCCGCGAGGAGGGCAAGGCCGCCGAATCCGCCCCCTCTCGTCTTGCCGCGGAGGGGAAGGTATTCGGGCAGCCGGTGAGCGTGGAAGGCAGGATCTCCGCACCGCTGGGGGTCACGGAAGCGGACGCCACGATAACCTTCCCGAAGATCGACATGGAGAAGGTCCCCCGGATGTTCGCCCCCGTTCCGGCCTGGCTTGCGAAGGCATCCCCCGAGGGACTGGCCACGCTCGCGGTCAAGGTCTCCGGAAACCTGCAGGCGATGGGGTTAGAGGCCGAGGCGGATCTCACCCGCGCGGGCTGGACGGTGATTCCGGGCCTGCGCAAGTTCATCGACGCGCCGTGCACCGTGGTGGCGCAGGGGCGACGCTTCCCGGGCCTTTACGTGATTTCCAACGCGGAGCTTGCGTTTCCCCCGCTTCGCGTGATCGCGAACGCATCGCTCTTTCCCTCCACCGGGAAGAGGGAGTGGACCGCCTCGGCCCGCATCGCGTCGCTTTCGGATCTCGCAAAGAGCCGCGGCGGCGGACTCTCCAAGTGGTCGCCGTCGGGCCAGCTGACCGCCTCCGGGAAAGGGATGCGGCCCGCCGCGTCGGAAAAAGACACGTGGAACGTCTCGCTCGACATGGGAAACGTCGCCCTGGTTCTCCCCGAGGAGAAGATGGACCTGCGCGACATGGACGGCCACGTGGAAATCACCCCCAGGGCCGTCGATTTCCAGCCGCTTGTGGGGCTGTGCAACGGGCAGCGCTTCTCCCTCAGGGGGTCGGTTTCCCTCGGGGCCGCGCCGGTGGGGCAGGTGAGTCTTTTGATGCCTTACCTGGACCTGGACGCCATGTTCCCTCCCTGGGAGGCCGGCGGGCAGCCGAAGGAGAAGAAGCCGTCGACTCCCGCCGCGAAAGGAGCGGAGGGGCGGGTGATCTCGGCGCGCGGGAACGTGCGGATCGACGCGGGGAAGATCAGGGGATTGGAATTCAAGGACCTGGCGGGGATCGGGCGCTACGAGGGCGGGACCCTGTCGATCGACTCCCTGCGGGCGAATCTGTACGGAGGGGAGGCAACAGTCGCCGGCCGGGTCCGGTTCAAGCCGCCCGTCCAGGATTTCCGGGTCAACGTGGCGCTGAAAAACCTTCAGGCCGACGAGGTCCTGTCCCGAACGACTCGCCTGAAAAACTTTCTCTCCGGCGCCGCGTCCCTTTCGGCGGACCTTGGCGGCGGGTCGCGTGATTTCGCGGAATTCACGCGGACGGCCGCCGGGTCGGGTTCCTTCCGGGTCACCGGTGGTAAAATCAAGGGGGTGGATCTGTTGAGCGCCGCGGCGGGCCTGTCGGGCCTTCCCGCGCTCTCCCCGGCGAAGGAGGCCCCGGGCGGAGGGAAAGCGATGGAGACGTCGTTTTCGGATCTTGGGGCCGACTTCCGGATCGAGGGAGGAAAAATCCGCACGGACGGCTTGCGGATCGCCTCCGGAAAGCTCAGCCTCGAGGGAAAGGCGTCCCTGGGCTTCGACCGGTCCTTCGATTTCCGCGGGACGCTCGCCCTTTCCAAGGATTTGTCGCAGGGGATTCGCGGGGGACAGGGGAAATTCCTTCTCGGCCCGTCCGGCCGGGTGGAGATCCCGCTGGTGATGTCCGGCCCCGTCACATCCCCGGCGATTGCGCTCGATGCGGAGACGCTCGCCAAGGGAATTGCGGGGAGGGCGATCCGGAAGCTGCTGGAACGGGCCCCGGAGAGCCCCGCTCCTTCCGGAACCGAATCTTCGAAACCGCAGGACCGGCCTTCGCCGGAAAAGACGCTGAAAGGCCTGTTCGACCGGCTCCTGCAGGGGAACAAGTAGGAGAAACGCGATGGCATCCGAAGGCAAGGCCCTGCTCGTCATCGACATGCTGGAGGATTTCGTCCGGCCCGGGGCGCCGCTGGAGGTCCCGGAGACGCGGGCGATCCTGCCCGCGCTGCACCGCCGCATCGCCCGGGCGAGGAAAGAGGGGGAGCTGGTCGTCTACGTGTGCGACTCCCACCGGAAGAACGATCCCGAGTTCGAGCGGATGGGATGGCCTCCGCACGCCGTTGCGGGAACGCCGGGGGCCGCCGTCGTCGCGCGGATCTCCCCGGAGCCGGGGGACGTCGTCGTCGACAAGAAAACGTACTCGGGGTTTCATCGCACTTCGCTTGCGTCCATCCTCCGCGGGCGCGGGATCCGGCATCTTTCGCTTTCCGGCTGCGTCACCAACATCTGCATCCTCTACACCGCCGCGGACGCCGCCATGCGCGGCTACGACGTCACCGTCGACGAGGCGCTCGTGGCGGGACTCGACGCGAAATCGCACGCGTTCGCCCTCGGCCAGATGGAAAAAATCCTCGGCGTCAAGGTGGTCCGCCGGAGGGCATGACCCGGACAGGAGGAAAAACGATGGACCCGATCCCCGGCTGGGAGGAGATTCGGCGGGGGGAGACGACCGACATCTATTTCCGCCGGACGATGGAGGTCCTGCGGAAGCTGGGGAAGGACCGCACGAGGGTAACGGCGGAGGCCTTCATCAAGCGGATGCCGGGCGGGTACGATTATGGGATCTTGTCCGGCATGGACGAGATGCTGTCGCTCCTCTCCGGCCGGAAGATCGGCCTGCGGGCGATGGAGGAGGGGACCCTCTTCTTCGCGTGGGAACCGGTCTTCTCCGTCGAGGGGCCATACGGAGAGTTCTGCGAGATGGAGACCGCGATGCTGGGCATCCTCTGCCAGGCCTCCGGGATCGCCACCAAGGCATCCCGCATCAAGCGCCTGGCGGGGGAGAAGACGGTCTTGAGCTTCGGGGCGCGGCGGATGCACCCCGCCCTCTCCACGATCATCGACCGGAACGCCTTCATCGGAGGCGCGGACGCCGTGTCGGTGATCCGGAGCGCCGAATTCCTCGGGGAGGTTCCCGTGGGCACGATGCCCCACGCGCTCATTCTCGTGGTGGGCGACACGGTGGAAGCGATGCGCGCCTTCGACGGGACCGTGGATCCCTCGGTGCCCCGCATCTGCCTCATCGACACGCTGCAGGACGAGAAGTTCGAGGCCCTCCGGGTCGCGGAGGCGCTGGGGGAGCGGCTTTCCGGGGTGCGCCTGGACACGCCCTCCTCCCGGCGCGGCGACTTCCGCCGGATCATCCAGGAGGTCCGCTGGGAGCTCGACCTCCGCGGGTTCTCCCGCGTGAAGATCCTGGCCTCGGGCGGCCTCGGGGAGGAGGAGGTCCAGGCGCTGGCCGACGTGGTCGACGGGTTCGGCGTCGGGACCGCGCTCTCCAACGCGCCGACTCTCGATTTCGCGCTGGACATCGTCGAGGTGGAGGGCAAGCCGTTCGCGAAGCGCGGGAAGCACTCCGGGGGGAAGCAGGTCGCAAGCTGCCCCGCCTGCCTTTCGCGGAGGGTCGTGCCGGAGTCCGCGGGGCCGCAGCGGTGCGCCTGCGGAGAGGCGATGGAAGATCTCCTCCTGCCGGCGATGCGGGAAGGGAAGGCGTTGTCCTCTCCCAGGTCCCCGCGGGAGATCCGGGAACGGATCCTTTCCCAGGTGGCGCGTTTCCAATCCCGGAAAGAGAGGAAATGAGGGTGACGTTCCGGACAATCGAGTGGACGGGGGATGCGTTGCTCCTGCTGGACCAGCGCCTTCTTCCCGGGAGGGAAACGGTTCGTCGATATGCGACCGCCCGAGGGGTCGCCGACGCGATCCGGACGATGGTGGTCCGGGGAGCGCCCGCGATCGGCGTGACGGCGGCCTTCGGACTCGTGCTCGCGGTGCGGTCCGCGGTGCGCGGGAGACGGCCATGGCGGGAGGGTTTTTCCGCAGCCGCGGAGATGCTGGGGGCGACGCGCCCCACCGCCGTCAACCTCTTCTGGGCGATCGAGCGGATGCGCATGGCCGCATCGGTCCTCCCGGACGATGTGAAAATGGCCTTGCCTGGCCTGGAACGGGAGGCCATCCACATCTGCGAGGAGGACGTGGCGGCCAACCGGGCTATGGGGGCCCACGGGGCGAAGCTCCTCCCCCGGAACGGCTCGGTGCTCACGCACTGCAACGCGGGGGCGCTGGCGACCGCGGGATACGGCACGGCGCTGGGGGTGATCCGGGCGGCGGTCGCCGCGGGGAAGAGGATACACGTCTACGTCGACGAGACCCGGCCGTTCCTGCAGGGGGCAAGGCTCACGGCCTGGGAGCTGTCGAAGGACAAAATCCCCTGCACGCTGATCACCGACAACATGGCGGCGAAGCTTTTCGGGGACGGGAAGATCCAGGCGGCGATCGTGGGGGCGGACCGGATCGCCCGCAACGGCGACGTTGCGAACAAGATCGGCACGTACGGCGTGGCGGTCCTGTGCCGCGTCCACAAGGTCCCCTTCTACGTGGCGGCGCCCCGCTCCACCATCGACCCCGCGATCCGCTCGGGGAAAGAGATCCCGATCGAAGAGCGGAACGGGCGGGAAGTGACCCATCTCATGGGGCGCCGCATCGCACCGGACGGCGTCCGCGTCTACAACCCGGCCTTCGACGTCACCCCGGCCCGGTACGTTTCCGCCATCGTCACCGAGAAGGGGGTGCTGTCGCCTCCGTTTTCCCGGGACATCCGGGCCCTCTTTGCGCGCTGACTCCCTGGTCGACCGGCTGCTCTCGCTCGGCGTGTCGAACACCGCGCGCGCCCTGCCGCTGGTCGAGGATATCCGGAAACGGCTCTCTTGGGCGGAGGCCGATCTTGCGCCGCTGTGGAAGGGGGCGGAAGCCGCGCCGGACCCGCTGGTCTTTCTCCTCGGCCTTTCCAAGCTGGCGGACGCCGTTTCCCCGGAGGATCTCGAGGGCATCCTGTCCTGCCCGGATAAGCTGCCGGTTCTCGGGGCACTTCTCGGCGGGTCCGAGTTCCTCGCCGACCAGGCGGCGAGGCGGCGGGAGATCTTCTCCTTCCTCTTCCTGGAGGACGGGTTCCGTCGCCGGGCCGTTCCCTCGGATCTCCTGGACGAGGCGGATTCCGCAGCGCGGCATTCCCGGACGGAAGACGAGGTAAAGTCCGCGCTTCGCCGCATCAAGCTGCGCGAGGTGGCCCGGATCGCCTCCCGCGACCTTTCGGGGCTTTCCACGCTCGCCGAGGTGATGGAGGATCTCTCCGCCCTTGCCTCGTCGGCCCTGTCGGGCGCCCTCTCTTTCGCCCGCCGCGCGCTCACGGAGAGGTACGGCGCTCCCCGGGTCGAAGGGGCGGAAGGGCGCGAGGCCGGCTTTGTCGTCATGGGGATGGGGAAGCTCGGCGCCTTCGAGCTAAACTTCAGCTCCGACATCGACCTCCTCTACCTGTATGAGACCGACGTCGGGATGACCGACGGCGGCGCGGAGGGGAAACCGGTTTCCCTGCACCAGTTCTTCGTCCGGCTCTCGGAGATGGTCACCCGGATCGTTTCCGAGGTCACGGGGGACGGTTTCGTCTTCCGCGTCGACCTGCGGCTTCGCCCCGAGGGGATCAAGGGGGATCTCGCCAACTCGCTCCGCTCCGCCGAAATCTACTACGAGTCCTGGGGGCAGACGTGGGAGCGTGCGGCCCTGATCAAGGCCCGGCCCGTCGCGGGGGACCTCGCGGTGGGAGAGGAGTTCCTGCGGATCGTCACCCCGTTCGTCTACAGGAAGTACCTGGACTTCACCTCCATCGAAGAGATCAAGGAGATGAAGGACCGGATCGACCTCGCCGCCGCGCGCGCCAGGAAAAGCGGCAGGGACCTGAAGCTGGGGGTCGGGGGGATCCGGGAGATCGAGTTCTTCGCGCAGGCGCACCAGCTGATCTACGGAGGGAAGACCCCGGCCCTGCGGGTGCGCGGGACGCTGGAGGCGCTTTCGGTCCTGGCCCGGCTGGGGAATGTCTCCGGGGAGGAGCACTCCGCCCTCGCCGAAGCGTATGATTTTTTACGGAAGCTCGAGCACCGGATCCAGGTGTTTCAGGAACGCCAGACGCACGTGCTCCCCCAGCGGGAGGAAGATCTCGCCCGGCTGGCCCGGGCGATGGGGCTCGACGGCGGGGACGCGCTCCTGGAGGCCCTGGACCGGCACGCGGAGAGCGTCCGCGCAAGCTACGGCCGGCTCTTCCGGGGTGCGCCGGAGGAGGCCCCCTCCGACGTCCCCCCCGACGTGCAGGCGCTCTTTTTCCCGGAGTTGGGGGAAGCGGAAGCCGCCGCCCGGCTGTCGGCCCTCGGATTTTCCGATCCGGAGACCGCCGCGAGGAACCTGGCGACCCTGCGGGAGGGGCCGCCGTTCGTCCGCCTCCCCGCCCGCGCCCGAAGGTACCTGGGAAAGATCGCCCCGGCGATCCTGGCCCGGGTGATCCGCACGCACGACCGGGACCTGGCGCTTGCCCACGTCGAACGATTCCTGGCGGCGATCGGCGCGCGCACGATGTTCTACGCCCTGCTCTTCGAGAATCCGAAGGTGGTCGATGCCCTCGTCCGGCTCTTCGGGAGCAGCCGCTACCTCTCCGGATACCTCCTGCGCCACCCGGAGCTCCTGGACACGTTTCTCAAGCAGGACCTCGCGTCGCTCGGCAAGTCGAAGTCAGACCTGCGGAAGGAGATCGGCGAGACGCTGGCCTCCTGCGCCGACTTCGAGCAGGAGATGGACGAGCTGCGCCGGTTCAAGAACCTGGAGACGCTGCGGATCGGCACCCACGACCTGTCGGGGAACCTTTCCCTGGAGGAGGGGATGCACCAGATCTCGGCGCTGGCGGAGGTTCTCCTCTCCTACGCGCTGGTCATCGCGCGCCGGGAGGTGGCGCGGCGGTTCGGCGTCCCCATGGCCGACGGAAGCGATGGGGCGGAGGAGGCAAGGTTCTGCGTTATGGGCCTGGGAAAGCTGGGATCGGAGGAGCTTTCGTACCACAGCGACCTGGACATCATTTTCCTCTATTCGAAGGAGGGAGAGACCGAGCCTTCGCCCGGCGCCGATCCCTCCGAGTTCAGGAGGGTGTCGAACCATGAATTCTTCGCAAAGACGGCCCAGCGGCTGATCTCGATCCTCACCACGGTGACCCGGGAGGGGTACGTCTACAAGCTGGACACGCGGCTGCGCCCCTCCGGCAACGCCGGGCCGCTCGTTTCCTCGCTCGCCGCGTTCGAGAAGTACCACGAACGTTCCGCCCAATTGTGGGAGCGCCAGGCGCTGCTCAAATGCCGGTTCGTGGCGGGAGACCGGGAGTTCGGAAAGAAGGTCGAGACGAAGGTGGCCGGGTTCATCTACGGGCGCCCGCTGCCCGCGGATGCGGCGATGGAGATCCATCGCCTCCGGATGCGCATGGAAGTGGAGCTGGGGAGGGAACGGACCGACCGGCTGAACCTCAAGGTGGGCAGGGGCGGTGTGGTGGACGTGGAGTTCGCCGCGCAGTACCTCCAGCTGCAGCACGGCGGGGGCACCTCTCTCCTGCGGGCGCGGTCCACGCTGAAGGCGCTCTACGAACTGATGCGGGCCGGCAGGATCGCGGTGCCGGACTACCAGGTGCTCGACGGGGGGTATCGCTTCCTGCGAGCGCTGGAGATCCGGCTGCGCCTCTCCCACGACGCTTCCATTGAGCAGTTCGATCCGTCGGGGTTAAGCCCCGAGCTCATGGAACGGTACAGGGAGGAAACCGGAAGGATTCGGAAGGTCTACCTCAAGATCCTGGGGTTACCCTCTTAGCCGATCTCGTCGTCGGGAAAGTCGAAAATCGGGAGCCGTTTGATCCAGTCCGAGGCCACGCCCTGAACGATGGGCGGAGGGACGGCCCCGGATTCGACGTCCAGCATCGCATTCCGGATCTCCATCAGCAGCTGCACGTTGAAGCCGCCGATGTCCTCCCAGCTCCCGGTCAGTCCCCGCTTATTTTCGTAAAAGTTAGCCACGTTTCGCTCTCCTGCCTATTAGAACGGACAAAAGGGGAAAAAGATTCAATGAAAATTCGCCCCCCCCTGTTTTGCGAATGAATCTTAGAGGCGAAGCGGGGAATTGTCAAAGGGAAAAAGATGAATGGGAAAAAAAGCGGGAAAGTGAGGCCGCCTCAGTATTCCGGCTGGACCTCGTAAGGGATCGGATCGGGGACGCCCGCCTCCGCGAAGGCCCGCAGGCGGAGCGCGCAGGAATCGCACCGGCCGCACGCCTTATCTCCTCCGCGGTAGCACGACCAGGAATGCTCGAACGGCACTTCCATCGACTTCCCCATCAGGACAAGGTCCTTTTTCCTCAGGTGCACGAAGGGAGCCCGGATCGCGATCCCGCTTCCCTCCTTCGTCCCCCGGCGGACCGCCTCGTTCATCGCGTCGTAGAACTCGGGACGGCAGTCCGGATAGCCGGAGGAGTCCGCCATCACCGCCCCGATGTAGACACTCTTCGCACCGATCACCTCGGCCCACGACACGGCGATGCAGAGGAAATGCGCGTTGCGGAAGGGGACGTAGGTGACGGGCACTCCCTGGCGGCGCACGTCGGCCGGGGGGATTGCGATGGAAGGATCGGTCAGCGCGCTTCCCCCGATCTTCTTCAGGTAGCCGATGTCGGCCACCAGCAGCTCCTTCACCTTCAGGGATTCGGCGATCTTGTAGAAACAGGCCAGTTCCTTTTGCTCTGTGGGCTGGCCGTAGTTGACGTGCAGCAGGGCGATATCGCTTTCCCGCGTGGCGAACGCCGCGAGCACGAGGCTGTCCATCCCGCCGCTGGCGAGAACCACCCCTTTCGGCTTGGGAGGAACGATCATACTCCCCTCGCGCCGGGTCCCCACACCAGCTTGTGGAGCTGGAGCTGGAACCGGGCGGTGAGCCCGTCGCCCACCATCCATCCCGCGAGCTTCTCGGGGGCGAGGAACCCGAACGCCGGGGAAAACAGCACGGAGAAGGAGGCTTTCGCGCAGTACCGCCCGATGATCTCCTTGGCGTACAGATAATCCTCCTCGGAGGCGATGACGAACTTCACCTCGTCGCGAGGCGTGAGGGCGGAGAAATTTTCCCAAAGCGTCTTCCGGTCCTCGCCGGAGCCGGGGCACTTGACGTCCATGACCTTGACCGCGCGGGGGTCGAGGGAGGCAAGGGGGACCGTGCCGTTGGTTTCCACCAGGACGGTGAATCCCCGGTCCAGGAACGTCGCGACCAGCCGGAAAGCCTCTGGCTGGAGAAGCGGCTCCCCGCCGGTGACGGTGACCCTCGGAATGCCGAAATGTTCCACCCGTGATACGACTTCCTGGAGAGAAAACTCCTCCCCCGCGTCATATGCATAGGTGGTGTCGCAATAACGGCATCGGAGGTTGCAGCCGGTCAGCCGGACGAAGGCAAAGGGGAGCCCGACATACGAGGTTTCCCCCTGGATGCTGGCGAAGATCTCGGTGACCTGGAGCATGCCTCAAATTTTACCAGATTCGGTGTGCTATTCTGCAAATGATGACCGAAACGCTCGGAAACGAGGAAAGGGACCGGAAGCGGATCCGGACGGCCCTGTTTTCCCTTTGCAGCGCCGTTGCGCTGGCCTCCGTGAAGTTCGTCATCGGAGTGCTCTCGGGCTCGCTCGGGGTTCTCTCCTCGGCTTTCGACAGCCTGGGCGACATTTTCATGTCCGCGGTCAACTTTCTCTCCATCCGGAAGTCGATGGAACCCCCCGACAGGACGCACCCCTACGGGCACGGCAAGGTGGAAACGCTTGCCACCGTGTTCCAGGCCGTGGTGATCGCCGGAACCGGCCTGTGGGTCGTCGCGGAAGGGATCCACCGCCTGGTCGAGAAGCGGGTCCCCGAATCGGCGGATGCCGGGATCGCCGTCATGGCGGTCGCGCTTGTGGCTTCGTGGTTCATCTCGAGGCGGATCCGCAAGGCGGGGGAGGAGACCGGCTCCTCCGCGCTCGTGGCCGACTCGCTCCACTTCGCCACCGACGTCTATACGAACGCCGGGATCCTGGTCTCCCTCGTGGTCTTCCGGTTCGCGGGGTGGGCGTGGCTGGACCCAGGGGTCGCACTGCTCGTGGGCGCCTACATTTTGTTCGCCGCAGGGAAACTGTTCGTTTCGGCGATACAGGACCTGCTGGATCGCGGCCTTCCCGAGGAGACGGTGGAGCAGGTGCGGAAGATCATCGAGGGGCACCGCCCGATGCTCGTCGATTTCCACGACCTCCGGACGCGGCGCGCCGGCTCGGAGAAGCACGTCGACTTCCACGTCGTCGTCTGCCGGGAGTACAAGCTGGAGGACGCGCACCGGGTGGCGGACCACCTGGAAAAAGAGGTCCGGCTTTCCCTGGGGAACGTTCACGTCGTGACCCACGTCGACCCCTGCGCATTGGAATGCCCCGGGATGGACCACTGCGAGCGGGTCCTTTCCCGGATTCGGGACCTGAAGGACCCGGCGGAAGAGAAAGGGACGGGGGAGAAACCGCTTTCCCATCCCCCGTCGCGGGTGTAGGCGGGACGACCGCATGCTATAATCCCCCCGCATGGTGCGTCCTGAAAGCTGCACTATCCCAGCCGGTGAGAGTCCGGTCCGGGTAAGCGCCGGAGCGCCCGGTAGCAGGCACCAGCCTGCGGGAGAGATCCCTCAGGCCGAGCGGTGCGTCGAAAGCCTCGAAGTCGGAGGGAGCAAAGAAGCGGGCCGCAACATGGTGAACGCTGCAGCCTCGTCAGATTATCAGCCGAAAGGTGTTCGGGAGGGCCGAGCCAGTCATGTCGGGGCGAAGGCCAAGCACAGCGTCCTTGTTCCGGAACGGGCGTTGGGCCTCTCCGGGGTATGGGCGGCGGCACGTTTCGAAGGGGCGGTGCGGAACAGGAGAGACCCTACCCGGCAGCCAACGTCTGGCAAAGACCGTGCGTATAAGGCGGGAGCTGAAGTCGCGCGGAGCCGGGAGGGAGTCCGAGGGGTCCATAGGTACCTATGAAGGCGGGGACAACTCGCCGGAGGGAAGGGACCCTGCTTCGGTCACGCTTGCGATGGAGGTAAGCGCGAGGGCATGGCCGTGAGGCCCAACAACCCCTGTGACAAAGTGCGAGAACTCCAGCGCAAGCTCTACGTGTGCGCCAAGCGTAGCAGGACACGGCGTTTCCACGCGCTGTTTGACCGGATCTGCAGGGGTGACGTCCTGCGGGAAGCGTGGAAGCGGGTGCGCAGCAACAAGGGGTCAGCCGGCGTGGATGAAGAGTCGATCCGTGCCATCGAGGGAAAGGGTGTTGATATGTTCCTTGACGGCATCCGCGCCGACCTTGTGACAGGCTGTTACCGCCCGAGTCCGGTGAAGCGGCGGTACATCCCGAAGGCAGACGGGAAGCAGCGGCCGCTTGGGATACCGACGGTCAGGGACCGCGTGGCGCAGATGGCGGCAAAGCTCGTCATTGAGCCGGTCTTCGAGGCGGATTTTCTTCCGGTAAGCTACGGCTTCCGCCCGAAGAGGAATGCGACGCAGGCGCTGGAGGCCATTCGTGAATCAGGCAACCGGGGCTACAACTTCGTGTTCGACGCGGATATCCGCAGCTACTTCGACACGATCGACAGAGGGAAGTTGCTGGCGATGGTGTCGGAGCGGATCTCGGACCGGCGGGTGGTAAAGCTTATCCACAAGTGGCTTGTGGCCGGGGTGATGGAGGACGGGACGGTGAGGGAGACGCTTGCGGGGACTCCGCAGGGCGGAGTCATCTCGCCGCTTCTGGCCAATATCTTCCTGCACGAACTCGACCGCACGTGGGAGCGGGAGTGCAAGCAGCTGGGTCTCCTGGTGCGGTACTGCGACGACTTTGTGGTCATGTGTCGTAGGGAGTCGCAGGCGAGGGAAGTGCACAGGCGCATCGGCATCATCATGGAGCGCTTGGGGTTAAAGCTGCACCCGGAGAAGACCCGCATCGTGGACTTAAGGCGGGGGAAGGAAGGTTTTACCTTCCTTGGCTGCACGATCAGGAAGCGGCGCAGCATACAGAGGGCGCCGCGCCTTCACTTCGTGCAACGATGGCCGTCGCCCAAGGCGATGAAGCGGGTCCGGGAGCGCATCCATGATCTTACGGATGCGAGCCGAAGCGGGAGAAAGGACGTGAAAGAAATCGTCACGTCGCTAAACCCCGTGCTCCGGGGATGGGGCAACTACTTCCGGACGGGTACTGCCGACCGGGAGTTCCACCGCATCGACGAGTACGTGTACCGCCGTCTACTTCGGTGGATGCGCCGCCGTGGCGGACAGCGGGTACGATACCGGATGGATGCGTGGCCCCGGGAACGTCTGCATGACGAGATGGGCCTGTACCGGTTGCGCGGCACCGTGTGCTACCCCGCGAATGCGACACCGCGAAGACCGTCGGTAAGCCGTGTGCGGGAAATCCGCACGCACGGTTTGAAAGGGGGACCTGGAAACGGGGTGGCGTAAGCGCCACTACTGCGCCAGAATTCTACCAATGA
>Ga0214473_10005448_pt1 | contig 15226 bp, 14 predicted proteins | sample RVTome_7_FD_203509 | JGI IMG/M metagenome (GOLD analysis project Ga0214473, IMG submission 203509) | Soil microbial communities from uranium-contaminated site in the Upper Colorado River Basin, Wyoming, United States - RVT98D197 | ecosystem: Environmental > Terrestrial > Soil > Contaminated >... | reverse complement strand
GGCCAGGAGCAGAAGCACCGCGACGTTGGGATCCACGATCACGTTGAGCACCCGGGTCAGCAGGTCCATCTCGATCACGCGCTGCGGGGCATCGGCGAGGTCCAGCACCACCGTCCCGCCCTCGAATGGAAACGGATGCCCGCGGAGCTGCGTGAGCAGGTCCGCGCGGCTCGCCGCCACGATGTCGATCACCCCCAGCTCGAGGGCCTTGTCGGCGGTGACGGCGACCGACTCCCGCACCGCCTTGGCCGCCCACTCGACGTTGCGCTTTCGCTGCTCGGCGATCGACTCGATGAAGGCGGCGAGCAGGTTCTCGGCCTTGCGCGCGCTCTGATCGGTGGACTCTCCCTCCTCCTCATCCGAGGGTGCTCCCCCCCCGATCCCCACCGGATGCGCGGCACCGATGCTCGAGCCCGGCGCCATCGCCGCCACGTTTCCGGCGATGGTGATGAAGGTCCCCGCCGACCCGGCCCAGGCGCCCTGGGGAGCGACGTAGACGATGGTCGGGACCCGCGCGTTCAGCATCGCCTGGATGATGTCCTTGGTCGATGCCACCAGGCCGCCCGGCGTATCGAGCTCGAGAAGCAGGGCGGCGGCCCCGTCCTTCTCGCTCTCGGCGATGGCCTTCTGGAGGTAGTCCGAGGAGGCGGGGTTGATGGACCCGTCGATGGTCACCACGTTGAGGTGACCCTTCCTGGTGACGGGCCCGGCCCCGGCCGCCGCCATCGCGAGCGCGGCCGTGAGGACCAGCAGCCATCCCAGTCTCGTCAAGATCGCGCTCCTCGCAGCTTCTCGACCCTGTCCAGGATGCGGGCGGCCACCTCGGCCTTGGAGAGAAGCGGGAGCTCCTCGGCGTCGCCCCCGGGGGAGAGCAGGATCACCGCGTTCTGGTCGCTGTCGAAGCCGGCGTCGCGCCGGGAGATGTCGTTGGCCACCATCAGGTCGCAGCCCTTGCGCTCGAGCTTCCGCCGAGCCGCCTCCACGACATCGTGGCTCTCGGCGGCAAACCCCACCACCACCCGCTCTCCGCGCTCGCGGCTGATCTCGGCGAGGATGTCCGGGTTGGCGACCAGATGGATCTGGATTCCCGCCCCCGGCGGGAGATCCTCCTTCTTGATCTTGCGCGCCGCGGGATCGGCGGGTCTGAAATCCCCCACCGCGGCAGCCATCACCACCACCGTCGCGGAGCGGAATTCCGCCAGCACCGCCTCGCGCATCTCGAGCGCCGTCTCCACGTCGATCCGCCGGACGCCCGGAGGCGTCGGCAACGCGCTCGGCCCGGAGATCAGGACCACGTCGGCGCCGCGCAGCGCTGCCTCGGCCGCCAGCGCATAGCCCATCTTGCCCGAGGAGCGGTTGGTGATGGCGCGAACCGCATCGATCGGCTCTCGGGTGCCCCCGGCCGTGACCAGCACCCGCTCAGCGCCCAGGCTCGGCCGCCCGAGGAGCAGCTTCACCACGGCGGCGATCGCCTCCGGCTCCGCCATCCGGCCCACCCCCTCGTCGCCACACGCGAGCGGGCCGCTCTCCGGTCCGACGAAGCGGATGCCGCGGTCTCGCAGGGTGGCGAGGTTGGCCTGGGTCGCGGCGTGCCTCCACATGTTCACGTTCATGGCAGGCGCGGCGAGGACGGGGGCGCGGGTCGCGAGCAGCATGGTGGTCACCAGATCGTCGGCGATCCCGACGGCCATCTTGGCCAGGAGGTTCGCCGTGGCCGGGGCCACCACCACCACCTCGCCCCAGTTGGCGAGGGCGATGTGGTCGATCTGGCCTTCCTCTCCCGGATCGAAGAGCTCGGTGCGGACCGCGTGCTGGGAGAGGGTCTGAAGCGTCAGGGGCGAGACGAACTCCAGCCCCGCGCGGGTGAGCACGCAGCGCACCTCATGGCCCGCCCCTCTGAGCTGACGGACGAGCTCGGGAATCTTGTAGGCTGCGATCCCGCCGCTCACGGCGAGCAGCACGCGCCGTCGCTCCATGGAAAAAACCACCGAAAAACGCGCGATTCCACGCGAATGTACAGCGATTCCCGGTGCCGTGCTAGGAGCCTTCGCGGGCGCGGACGCGGCCCTCAGCGGCCCGCCCGACGGAGCAGCTCCGCCCCGGCTCTCAGCCGTCGCGAGAGGAGCCGCGGCCCCCGCGCCTCCGCGTAGATCCGCAGAACCGGCTCGGTCCCGGATGCCCGGAACATGAGGAAGCCGTCATCCAGGGTGACGCGAAGGCCGCCCTTCTCGTCGCACTCGAGGACCCGCGCTCCATCGACCCTGGACGGCAAGGCGCTGCGAAGGGCCGCGAGCCCCCTTCGAGCGCCTTCGTCCGCGGCGATCGCCATCCGACCGCAGGCGCTGCGCCCGTGCTCTCGCTCGAGCGCCGCGAGGCGGGCGCCGAGAGGAGCCCCCGTCGTCGCCACGATCTCCGCCAGCAGGCAGCCGGCGAGGATGCCGTCCTTGTCCCGCGCGACGCGTCCCCATGCGAAGCCCCCGCTCTCCTCCCCCGCCACGTCGGCCTCCCCTTCCACCAGAGCGCGCGAGAGGTGCTTGAAGCCGATCGGGAGGCGTCGCACCGGAAGCCCGTGGGACCTCGCCACCCGCTCGACCAGCGAACCGGTGGCGATGGAGATCGCCACGCCACGGCGCGCCCGGCCGGTGCGAGCCAGGTGATCGACCAGGAGCGCCAGCGCCGCCGATTCCGAGAGCACCCGGCCGTCGATATCGATCGCGGCGAAGCGGTCGCCGTCCCCGTCGGTGGCGAGCCCCAGCCGCAGGCCCTTGCCCTTGCGAACCTCGCGCGCCAGCGACCCCAGGCGCTCGGGGATCGGGTCGGGCGACTGCCCGCCGAAGCCGGGATCCGGATCGCCCCGACGCACGTCCACGGCGACACCGCAGCGACGCAGCGCCTCGTCGAGGACGCCGGCGGCAGCCCCGTGGAGGGCGTCGTAGAGAACGCGAATCCCCGATCTTCTCAGACGGGATCGGTCCAGGTGACCGAGCAGATGCTCGAGGTAGGGACCGGTCAGGTCCACCGCGCGCCCGCGCGGCTCGGTCTCGGGCGGGGGCCGCGAGGCGAGCACCTCCGCCGCCCACCTCTCGAGCCTCGCGGTGATCTCCTCGGTCGCTCCCCCTCCCCAGGGCGCCACCACCTTGAGCCCCTGGTATTCCGGCGGGTTGTGGCTCGCCGTGAAGACGATTCCCGCCGCCGCTCGCCGACGGCGGACGGCAAAGCTGGCCACCGGGGTCGGCACCGGGCCCCTCGCCCGAATCGGCCGGACTCCCGCACCGGCGAGCACCCGAGCCGCGGCGCTCGCGAAGCGGCTGCCGAGGAAGCGGGTGTCGTGGGCCACGACGACCCGGGAGCCGGGTCCGGACTCGCGCGCCCAGCGGGCCACCGCGGCGGAGACCGCTCGGGCGCCGTCGAAGCCGAAGTCGTCGGCGAGGATCCCGCGCCAGCCGCTGGTTCCGAATCGAATCGCCATCCGAGTCATGACCGAGAGAGACGGACCCGGGGCCCGGGCTCAGGCCCGGTAGAACCTCTCTCGCATCCGCTTGGCGACCAGCGGAGGCACCCACTCGCTGATGTCCGCACCGAACTGCACGAGCTCCTTCAGCCTCGACGAGCTCACGTAGAAGAACTGCTGGCTCGTCATCAGGAACAGCGTCTCGATCTCGGGGCAGAGATGGCGGTTCATCAACGCCATCTCGAATTCGTACTCGAAGTCCGCGTTGGCTCGAAGGCCTCGAATCACCACCCCGGCTCCGATCTCCCGGGCGTAATCGACCAGCAGGCCCTCGAAGGCCGTCACCCGCACGCCAGGGAGGTCGTCGACCGCCGACTGCAGCATCTCGACCCGCTCCTCGACCGGAAAGGCGCCCGACTTCGCCACGTTGTGAGCCACCGCCACCACCAGCTCGGGGAAGACGCGGCGGGCGCGGTGCACCAGATCGAGGTGGCCGTTGGTCACGGGGTCGAAGCTCGCCGGGAAAAGGGCCAGTCCAGGGCGTGCGCGATCCATCATTCCGCTCCTCCGCATCCGTGGCAGTTCCGAAAGCGCAGCATGACGGTATCGCCATAGCTTCGCTCGTCCACCCTCTCCAGTCCGGAGACCTCTCCGGGGAGACGGCGCCGCGAGCACTCCACCACCAGGGTCCCACCCGCGGCGAGGATACCGGCCGCGACCACCTCCACCATGGCCTTCTCCGCCTCGCCCGATGCGTAGGGGGGGTCGATCAGGATCAGCTGGTAGCACCCGCCGCGGCGTCCCAGCCGCCGGATCGCGGTCCGCACGTCCGAGCGCAACACGCGACTGCGATCACGCAACCCCAGCTCGGCCAGGTTTCGGCGTAGGCTCTCGAGCGCCCCGGCGGCCCGCTCCACGAAGACCGCGTCGGCGGCCCCCCGGGAGAGCGCCTCGATCCCGAGTGCGCCGGAGCCGGCATACAGGTCGAGCACGCTCACCCCGTGCAGGGGGCCGAGCGTCGCGAAGACCGACTCTCTTACCCGATCGGCGCTGGGTCGCACTCGAGAGCCCCCGGGCGCCCTCAAACGGCGTCCCGCCAGCGATCCTCCGGTGACGCGCAACCGAAAAACCCTCCCCGTGCCCCGCAGAAACCACGCGGTGACGCCGAGCCTTCCGGGCTCGCTCGCAGCCTGGGGGCCCAAAAAAAATTTCCTCCGACACCGAGATGCACAACTTTGCCCTTGGTGCAACCCGCCGCGTTTCCCTAATATCTGCTTGCTGCGCAGGCGGCGTGACACGCTCGCGTGACGCAGCCGGGTCGGCGTGCCAAGGAGAACGCCGGCTCCGTAGGTCCGAGTCAGGCGATCAGAAGGAGCTGCGCTCGCCCCGGGGGAGCCCGCGGAGCTCGGGGGAAGGCGCGGCCAACACCAACCCATGCAATCATCAGGAGAATGTCACCGATGGCGAGTGCGGCAGTGGAACGACACAAGAGGAAGCTTCCCGAGCGGTTGGCGCAGGTCCGCGGCGACCGATCCCAGCGGCAGTTTGCGCGCGATCTCGGAGTGTTCCAGCAGAACGTCAACCGGTACGAGAGCGGTACCACGCCGCACACGGATTTTCTGATCCAGCTCGCGCTGAAGGAGCATATCTCGATCGACTGGCTGCTTCTCGGAAAAGGGAGGATGCGGCGAACCCGCTGACCCAATAACGGAAAGCGATTACACACCCCGGGGGGAGAATCCACACCCGCGGGGGACGGCGAAATGCATCCTCGCCGGCAAGTCGGCGAGGTCGCGGTCGCTTTCGATTTGGGCGCCCCAGGGCACGGAACTTGCGACGAGGAGGTCGTGGTCCACCTCCTCGTCGCGTTCGCCCTTCTCTTGTCGGCTGCCGACCACTGGACGACCTATCTCTGCCTCCGCTCCCCGATCAACGGATTCGAGGTCGCCGAGGCGAACCCGCTCGCCGCCTGGCTCTTCCAGTCCGTCGGCCTGGTCGAGGGGCTGTGGATCGACAGCCTGGTGACGATCGCCGCCCTCGCCTTCCTGCTCGCCACCCCGCGGCTGCCACGCGCCGCCAAGCTGGTCTTCCTCGCCGCCGTGGTTGGATGGACCGGCTTCGCGGTCGCCAACAACCTGAGCGCGATCTTCCTGCTCGGCCTCTCGCCTCTCGGCAGCGGCTAGCGCCCGGGCGAGGCGCTCACCAGGGCTGCAACGAAGCCGTCGAGCGCCTTCATCGCCTCCTTGTCGCCGCCGCGGTAGCCGTTGGCGAGCACCGAAAACACGAGCTCCCTGCCCCCCTGGTCCTTCGCGAATCCCGAGAGGCCGGTGACTCCGGTGAGAAGCCCCGTCTTCGCCCGCGCCCGCCCGACGGCAGCGCTGGCTCGTCGCTTGAGGGTCCCGTCCGCCGCCGCGATGGGCAGGGCGGCTGCGAGCTCCGGGCCGATCGCGAAGGAAGCGTCCGCAAGGCGGAGGGCCGAGACCAGCAGGCGCGCCGAGGTCCGATTCTCGTAGGAGAGGCCGGAGCCATCGACCAGGCGGAGCCCGCCGGTATCGAGACCGAGCGATTCGAGCGCGCGGGCCTGTGCGGCAATCCCCTTCTCCCAGCTGCCCTGCACCGGCCCCACCGCGGAGCTCGCTCCCATCGACTTCACCAGGGATTCCGCGATGAAGTTGTTGCTGTTCTTGAGGAAGAGCCGGGTGATCTCGGCGAGGGACTGGCCCTCGAACCGGTAGAGACTCGAGGCGGTGTCGGGAGTCTTCTCCACACGGACTCCTCCCTCGACCGCGATCCCATTCGCCTCGAGCTGCATCCGCAGCACCGCCCCCGCGTAGCGCGCTGGATTCGCAACGCTGCGCCAGAGCTCCAGGAACTCGCTCCCGGCGGGGATCGACCCCGCCACCACGATCCTCTCGAAATCGCCCGCCAGCTCCCGATGCACCTCGATCGACTCGGGGGAGCCGCGGGCGCCGGTCTGCGCGAGGTTCTCCACCCGCAGGTAGGGAACCGGTGGATCGACGCTGACCCGAACCGGGCCGCCCGGAGCCGGGGCCGATTCGACGGCCACCAGGAAGGCGCCGTAGTTCGCAGAGAGGGCTCCGACCGGCGCGTGGTAGGCGCGCGAGGTGGCCTCGCCCCACGAGGGATGCCACCGCTCGGCGTCGAAGAGCGTATCGTCCAGGACCAGGTCGCCCCGAACCCTCCGAATCCCGCGGATCCGCAGGTCTGCGGCCAGCCGCCACCACTGCTCCGAGGTGAGGCTCGGGTCGCCGCCGCCGCGAACGTAGAGCGCGTCGATGGCGCCATCGCCGCCCGGCTCGCCCTTGGCCAGGATCTCGGTGCTGAAGCGGTGGGCGGGACCGTAGACGGCCAGCGCCGCGATGGCCGTCAGGATCTTGAGGTTCGATGCCGGTACCAGCGCGCGGTCGGGATCCCGCGCGAAGAGTTCGCCTCCCGTCTCGCGATCCACCACCAGGGCCGAGATCTGCGCCCCGCCCAGCGCTCGCGCCGCGAGCGAGCGATCGAGCTGGCTCCTCAGCGGATCCAGGCCGGGATCCGCCCCGATCGCAGGTGCGGCGCTGCAACCCCACGCCACCAGTGCGACCGCGAGTGCTCGGCGAAGGTCGCGGCGCTGGATCATCGAGGTCTCGCAGCGGGGGAAGTGACTTGACGGCGAGGAGCTTATCCCCGACGCTGCCCTACAGCAATCGCGAGCCGCGGTCGATAGCCAGCCCGGAAGGCAAGGCCTTGCCGCGCGAAGGCGAGGCTCCCCCTGCCGACCCGCAGCGAGGGGGACTTCTTGCTCAACTGGATCTGGCTGGGGCTGGTGCTCACCTCGGTCGTCTTCGCCGCCTTTACCGGGCGCATGAAGGCGGTCTCCAATGCCTCCCTCGACGAAGCCAAGCACGCCATCGAGCTGGTGATCGGCCTGACCGGAGCGATGGTCTTCTTCCTCGGGCTGGTGCGGGTCGCTTCCGACGGCGGACTGCTGCGCTTCATCATCCGGGGCCTGCGCCCGATCCTGCGGCGACTCTTTCCCAGCGTGCCTCCCGACCATCCCGCGATGACGGCGATGGTCATGAACTTCGCCGCGAACATCCTCGGCCTCGGCAACGCCGCCACACCCTTCGGTCTCAAGGCCATGGTCGAGCTCGACAAGCTGAACCAGCACAAGGGTGTCGCCACCGACGCGATGGCGCTCTTCCTGGCGATCAACGCCACCTCGATCACGCTGCTGCCTCCCCTCGGAACCGTCGCGGTGCGCGTCGCCACCGGATCGCAGTCTCCCTTCTCGATCTGGGCTCCGACCCTCTTCGCGACGACCTGCAGCACCGCGGTCGCCATCGCCGTCTGCCTGGTCCTCCAGCGGCTGCCGCTCTTCGCGGCGAGGCCGCTGCGCAGCCGGGGCTTGGAGGACACCCCGGCACCCGACCTCTCGAACCTCCCCGACCTCGAGATTCCCGAGGAATCGGCGCAGCCCGGGTCCGCGGGCCCCTGGCAGTGGGCCATCCTGCTGAGCTTCACCGCCGCGGTATCGGTCGGCTACGGGCTGCATGTCGACAATCTGTTTCGCTCGGTGGGTGTGATCGGCGTCCTCCAAGACGCCGCCGACGCCTGGCTGCTGCCGCTTCTGATCTCCGGCTTCCTCCTGATCGGGGTGGCGAGCCGGGTGCCCGTCTACGACGCCCTGGTGGAAGGCGGCAAGGAGGGGCTCTCGGTCGCAGTTCGCATCGCGCCCTTCCTGGTGGCGATCCTGGTGGCGATCGAGATGTTCCGGGAATCCGGAGCGATGGAGGCGCTGATCGGAGCCGTCGAGCCGCTGACATCCCTCGTCGGCTTTCCTGGAGAGGCGCTTCCCATGGCGATCATGCGCCCCCTCTCGGGAAGTGGGGCCTTCGGAGTCATGACCAGCATCCTCGAGACCCACGGACCGGATTCCTTCGTGGGCCTGCTCTCGAGCACCTTGCAGGGCTCCACCGAGACCACCTTCTACGTGCTCGCCATCTATCTCGGCGCCGTCCGCGTCCGTGATTCACGTCACATTCTTCCCGCTTGCCTGACGGGAGACTTCGCCGGATTCCTGGGCGCCCTGGTCGCGTGTCGCTTCTTCTTCGGATGAACCAGTGATCGAAGCCGACGAGGCGTGGGAGGCGACCTTGGTCCGGATCGTCGAGCGCGAGCTCGGCTCGGCCGTCGCTCGGATCGAGCCCCTCGCCGCGGGACTCGGGCTCCGCCGCTTCTACAGGGTGACGACCGCGGGCGACCCGAGCAGCGTGATCGCCAGGGTGGAGGCCAGCGAGGATCCCGCTGGCCGGCCGAGCGACACTCCGCCGGAGCCGCCTCTCGAGCCCCTGCGCAGCTTTCTCGAGCGGCAAGGGCTGCCGGTTCCCGCGCGCCTGGGCGGCGATGCGGAGCGCGGAATCGAGCTTCTCGAGGATCTGGGCTCGCGCACCCTTGCATCCGCCGTGGCCGGCGCCACACCCGGGGAGAGGGTGGCGCTCTACACGGCTGCGATCGACCTGATCCCCCGCCTGCAGCGCCTCGAGGATCCCGCGGGAGAGCTTCCGGCATTCCGGCGGCGCCTCGACGGCGCTCTCTTCGATTACAAGGCCGAGCTCTTCGCGCGATGGAGCCTTCCGATGGCGCTCGGTCGCGAGCCGCTTCCGAGCGAGGTGGACGCGGTCCGCGGGGCCTTCCGGTGGATCGCCGCCGAAGCCTTGGCCGCACCCCATCGCCTCGCCCACCGCGACTATCAGAGCCAGAACCTCCACCTCTGCAGAGACGGCCGTGGCGGGGAGCGGCTGGTGATGATCGACCTCCAGGGCGCCTTCCTGGCGCCGCCGGAATACGATCTCGTCTGTCTGCTCCGGGACTCCTACGTCGAGCTGCCCGAGGACGAGGTCGCCTGGCATCTCGAGCGGGTTCGCCCGGCGCTGCCCGATTCGCCCGATGCCGAGAGCTTCGCCCGGCGCTTCGATCTCCTCACCCTGAGCCGCAAGGGCAAGGACCACGCCCGCTTCGTCTACGCCGCCAGCGAGAGGGGCGAGCGTCGCTTCGCACGCCATCTCTCCACCACCGCGCGCGCTCTGCGCACCGCCGCCGCGCGCACCGCCTTCCTCGACCCCAGCCTGGCTCGGCTCGCCGAAATGATCCAGCGGCTGCTGGAGTCGACATGCGCGGAATGATCGTCGCAGCGGGCCTCGGCACCCGCCTGCAGCCGCTCACCCATCATCGGGCCAAGCCGGCGCTGCCGATCCGCGGGATCCCCTTGATCGCGTATCCCCTAGCCTTCCTCGCCCGGGCCGGGGTGAGCGAGGTCGCGATCAACCTCCACCATCTCCCGGATTCCCTGATCGCCGCCGCCCGGCGCTGGTGTCCGGCCGAGATCGAGCTCCGCTTCTCCCACGAGCCGGAGCTCCTCCACACCGGGGGCGCCCTCCGGCGAGTCGCCGGCTTCCTGCGAGAGAGCGATCCCTGCGTGGTGCTGGGCGGTGACATGATCCTCGACCTCGATCTGGCGGAGCTGATCCGCCGCCATCGCGAGGGCCGCCACGCGGCGACGCTGGTTCTCCGGGAGGGGGACCCTCGAGCCGCACGCTTCGGCACCATCGGGGTCGACGGAGAGGGGCGCGTGCGGCGCATCGGGCGGCGATTCGATCTCGGAGGTGCGGAGCGCGCGGGCATCTACACCTGGGCGAACCTCTTCTCCAGGAGCGCGATCGAGAGCCTCCCGGATCGCGAGACCTTCAACCACCTCGACGACTGGCTCGCCCCCCTTCTGGAGAGCGGAGCCGATGACATCCGCGGCGTGCTGCTCTCACCCACCGAGTGCGCGTGGGAGCCGGTGGGCACGCTGGCCGAGTACCTGGAGGTGAACCTGCATCCGCCCGCGCTCTCGTATCTCGACCCGGACGCGGTGGCGCGCGAGCACGGAACCCGCATCGAGGGGGATTGCATCATCGGGCGCGGCGCCGTGATCGGAAGGGGAGCCCTTCTCACGCGCGCAGTGGTGTGGGACGGTGAGACGGTCCCCGACGGCTTCGCGGGAGAGGACGGAGTCTACGCCGGCGGCGCATTCCACCCCTGTGTCGCGATGCCCGGCGCGGGAGCGGAAGCGCGCGGATGACTGGCCACGCGCGGCCAGGGCGAGCTCCGGTGGCAGGCCAGCGGCGCGGATCTCCTCATCCGAGAGCGCGCGCAGGCGCGGAGGCGATGCGATCTCCCGCCTGGATCCGCACTCCCGGTCCCCCCGGCGCGATCTCACCCAACACCGCCCCCTCCCGAGCGCCGGTGCAGCGGGGGAGGGAGTTGGGGATTCCGAGCAGCGCGTTTCGACCCATCAGCGAGAAGGCCATGGCCTCCGCCGCCTCCGCGGGGACGCCGGCGCGATCGAAGGGCTCGACCGGGATTCCGGCAAATCGGTCGGCGAGAGCACCCATCAGCGCCGGGTTGCGAGCGCCCCCGCCGCCCACCAGCACCCGGTCGATCGGAGATCCGCAGAGAAAGGCGCCGGCCGCGAGCGACACCGCCTCCGCCGAGAAGGCGACCAGGGTCGCGACCAGATCGTCGGAAGAGCGCCCCGATCGAGCCCACTCCTCGACCAGGCGTTCGGCCTCGGCGATCCCGTAGCGCTCGCGACCGGTGGACTTGGGCGGAGGGCGGCGCAGGAACTCGTCATCCAGCAGCCGCGCGAGGAGGTCCTCCGCCACCGCGCCCCTCCGCGCCCGCAGCCCATCGCGATCCATCCGCTCCACGCCCCCGGAGAGCGTCGCGACCACTCCGTCGATCAGCGAGTTCGCCGGGCCCACGTCGAAGGCGACGACCTCTTCCGGTGTCGCAGCGCGGCGAATCCATGTGATGTTGGCGATGCCCCCCAGGTTCAGCACCAGCCTCCCCTCTTCGGGGTGGCCGAGAGCGGCGTGATGGAAGAAGGGGGCCAGCGGCGCCCCCTCTCCCCCCGCAGCCACGTCCCGGGCTCGGAAGTCGGCCACCGTCGTGCAGCCGGTGCGCTCGGCAATCACCGATGGATCGCCGATCTGAAGGGTGGCCCGACGCTCCGGGAAGTGGGCCAGGGTCTGGCCGTGGGAGGCGATGGCATCGACGGCTCCCAGGCCCACTCCGGCCGAGGCAGCCACGTCGGCGGCGGCCGACGCGAACCGCTCACCCAGCAGGACATCCAGGCAGGCCAGCTCGGCGAGCGCCTCCGGCCCCGGCACGCGACCCGCTGCTGCCCGATGGATCCTCTCCTGGAGCGCCCGCGGATAGGGCGTCTCGCGGTAGCCGAGGAGGCGAAACGGCCTGACCTCCGGCGAGTCCGGCCACTCGACCAGCGCCGCATCCACGCCGTCTGCCGAGGTACCCGACATCAGCCCGATCACCTTCACGGCGCGGATCATAAGCCGCGACGCGTTGACACGCCGCAGCGCGACGCGAATAATGCCCCACAGTTCGTCGAGCAGAGGGGCAGCGGAGTCGGTCGCGGCGGAATCGAGCAGCCGCTCGGCCGGGAGGAGCCTTCAACCTTCGACGCTCGACGGACGCTCAACGGAATGGGCGAGTGCGAGGCTCGCCGTGCGGGCAGGGTGACTTCTCGCTCTTCGGCCCGCGGGACCGGAGTTCCATGACCGATTCTTCGCGCAATCAGGGGTTGCTGATCTGCGTTGGCGCCGCCATCGTCGGCGCGGTGTTCCTGTACGGCCTCATCGCCGGCGCATGGTGGGCGGTGGCCATCCCCGTGGGAATCATGCTGGCCTTCGTGCTGGGCCTGACCTTCTGGGTGGGATGGACGATCGCCACCGTCCAGGTGGAGCCGGAGCCCGATCCGGGTGCCGCTTCCGCGGAGCCCGAGGCCGCATCCGATTCCAGACCGTCCAGCTGAAGCAACCGAGGCCCCCCGTGCGAATCGCCCTTCTCACCTACCGAGGCAACATGTACTGCGGCGGCCAGGGGATCTACGCCGCCTACCTGGCTCGCGAGTGGCGAGCGGCCGGACACGACGTCCACGTGATCGCGGGTCCACCGCTCCCGGACCTCGAGCCGGGGATCCCGCTCCACGTGATCCCCAACCAGAACGTCTTCGGCTCCCGTTTCCGCGAGTGGGCGGCGCGGGGGGACGCCCGGCGGCTGCTGACGCCGCTGAACCTCTGGGAGCTCGGGGTGTCGCGGATCGGCGTCTTTCCCGAGATGCAGAGCTTCGGCCTGCGGCTGCTGATGCGCTGGCGGCAGCTGCAGAGCCGCCACCGGTTCGACGTCGTCTTCGACAACCAGTGCCTGAGCTGGGGCCTGCTGGGGCTCCGAGCCACCGGGGTCCCCGTGGTGTCCGCGATCCATCATCCGCTGCACATCGATCGCGAGGCGGATTTCGCCATCGATCCGCGCCTGGGCAAGAAGATCAAGCGCACCCTCTACTTCCCGCTCTTGATGCAGCAGCTGGTGGCGCCCCGCCTCGACAAGATCGTGACGGTGAGCGAGGCCTCCCGCCGGGAGATCGAGCGCTACTTCGGAATTCCCGAGAAGAAGGTCGCCGTCGTCTACAACGGGACCGACACCGATGTCTTCCGTCCCGTGGAGGGCGTCGAGAAGGAGACCGACCTGATCTTCGTGGGACGGACGGAGGACCGGAAGAAGGGCATCGGCACGCTGCTCGAGGCCCTTTGCCATCTCCCCGACACGGTCACCCTGAAGATCGTCGACGGAAGGATCCCCGAGAACGGCCTGGTGCCGCGGCTGATCCGCAAGCATCGGCTCGAGAACCGGGTGGTCTTCCAGAGCCGCTTCCTCGAGGTTGCGAAGCTGGTGCGGGAGTACTCGACGGGGAGGATCGCCGTGGTGCCCTCGTTCTTCGAGGGCTTCGGCTTCCCCGCCAGCGAGGCCATGGCCTGCGGGCTCCCGGTCGTCGCCAACGCCGCGGGCGCCCTTCCCGAGGTGGTGGGCACCGGTGGCGAGGCGGGGAGGTTGGTCCCGCCGCGGGATGCAAGGGCTCTCGCCAGCGCGATCGCGGACGTTCTCGCCGAGCCCGAGCGGGCGGCGCGCATGGGTCGCGCGGCACGGGCGCGGGTGCAGCGGATCTTTCGCTGGAAGGACACTGCGGCCCACCTGGTCGAGGTCTTCGAGGACACCCGCCGTGCTGCTCACCGTCGACCTCGAGCGGCTTAGGCTCCGCCCCGGAGACACCCTCCTCGACGCGGGCTGTGGCGAGGGCCGGCATTGCTTCGGCGCTCTCGAGCGCGGGGCACGGGTGCTCGGGCTCGATCTCGACCGAGGTGCGCTCCGGGCCGCCGCCGGCGGACTGCGGGCGCGCGCCCGAGAGCTGCGATCGCTGGGCGCCATGCTCCAAGGGGACACTCTCGCCCTGCCCTTTCGGGACGCGAGCTTCGACAAGGTGATCTGCGCCGAGGTGATGGAGCACGTCCACGACTTCCGCGCCGCGGCTCGCGAGCTCGCCAGGGTGACGAAGCCCGGCGGCAGGCTGGCGATCACCATCCCCACCGTCACCAGCGAGTGGCTCTATCTGCGGCTCGGCGACGACTACTTCGAGAGCCCCGGCGGACACATCCGGATCTTCGCCCCGCGGCGGCTGGCCGAGGGGCTGGCCTCGGCCGGGCTCGCCACCGAGGGGGTCGGCTTCGCCCACGGCCTTCACACTCCCTACTGGGTGCTGCGCTCGGTCGTGGGCCTGCCCCGCGCCGACCAGAGCTCACTGGTGCGCGCCTTCCGGCTCTACCTGATCCGGGCGACCGGCTCCAAGGCGATGGACTGGCTCGAGCGAAGAATCCTCAACTACGTCTGCCCGAAGAGTCTGATCCTCTATCTGGAGAAGCGCCCTCCCAAGCACCCGGAGCGGGTGAAGGGAGCCGGCGGATGAGCCGCCCGCTCCGGGTCTGCCTGGTCGCCTACCGAGGCAACATGCATTCCGGCGGGCAGGGGGTCTACCTGTGGTTCCTCGCGCGGGAGCTCGCCAGGCTCGGGCACTGCGTCGACGTGATGGTGGGCCCCCCCTACCCCGACCCCATGCCCTTCGCTCGCGAGGTGGTGACTCTCCCCAACCAGCACTTCTGGGCGAAGTGGTTCTCGCGCGACTGGGCCCGCTTCCTCCCGCGCCCGAACCCGCTTCGCGTCTTCGAGCCGCTCAACTTCTACGAGCTCGCGTCGAGCCGTCTCGGCTTTCTTCCCGAACCCTTCGCCTTCAGCGTCCGGGCGCTGCGGGCGATGGCGGGGCGGCTGCGCCGCGGAACGCGCTACGACCTGGTGCACGACGTTCAGTGTCTCGGCTACGGACTGCTCGGCATCCGCGCCTTCGGGCTCCCCATGGTGAGCACGATCCACCACCCTCTCAGCGTCGATCGCCGCGCCTCCTTCGTTCGCGACCAGACCACCACCGACGCGATCGGCACCATGCAGTTCTACCCGATCGGCATGCAGTCCTTCGTCGCCCGTCGCATGGACCGGGTGCTCACCTCGTCAGGGGCGAGCGCGCGGGCGATCCTCCGGGACTTCGGCGTCCGCAAGGACCGGCTCGAAATGGTGTGGAACGGCCTCGATACCGGGCTCTACTCTCCCGACCCGTCCGTCCCCCGAAGCGAGAGCGAGATCCTCTGCGTCGGCCGGGCGTCGGATCCGAACAAGGGAATCAAGACCCTGATCGAGGCACTCGCCAGGCTCGGATCCGCGGTCCGCCTCACCCTGGTCGACGCGGGCAGCTCGGGCAACGAGGCCCGCGGCTGGGCCCGCTCGCTCGGCTGCGCGGATCGCCTCGACATCACCGGCCGTATCCCC
>Ga0214473_10005447_pt1 | contig 15226 bp, 13 predicted proteins | sample RVTome_7_FD_203509 | JGI IMG/M metagenome (GOLD analysis project Ga0214473, IMG submission 203509) | Soil microbial communities from uranium-contaminated site in the Upper Colorado River Basin, Wyoming, United States - RVT98D197 | ecosystem: Environmental > Terrestrial > Soil > Contaminated >... | reverse complement strand
ACGCCATGGGTTCCCCCTGCTCTCGTGACTCCCTTCTTCCCCACGTGAGTGCTCCCGAGCCATCCGTGCGTCTGAAGGCGATTGAGCTCCTGTTGAGGATCGGCGACCGGGAGGCTGTCGCCCTCTGCCGTGAAAACTGCGCCTTTTCCGAAGCCGAGGTTAACCGGAGGTTCGTTTATTACCTGGCGGTCGCGGGAACCATCGACGATATGGGAATTCTGTGCGATGTCATGCGGAAACAATCGGAAATCCGGGACTCTTGCCTCTTGGCCCTGGGCCTTTGCGGAAACATAGAGGCCGTGGATCTCCTGATCGCCTACCTGGACAGGATCGACGATCCGGATGAATATATCGCGGCGTATCAGGGGCTCCGGATGATCACCGGAATGGACCTTATCCCCCGGTTCGACCTTTCCGAAGCGAAACCTGTGGAGATCCAAAACTTCCGGGATGCTTGGAGGGAATGGTGGGAGCGAAACCGCAACAGGTTTTCCAGGGAGGGGAAATGGAGAGGGGGAGAAAGAATATCTCCTGCGGTCCTGCACAGTGATGCGATGCGTTCCGGCAACCCTTGCCGGGACATGATTGACCTGGAAATGATCGTTCGCTACGGCTGCCCGGAACGGTTCCGGCACGACCACTTCCAAGAAGTCCAGGCGCGCCAGCTTCAGGCGGTCGGCCAGTGGGCGGGCAGGGAAAACGGCAAATTCCAGCCTGGGCTTTCCTACTTCCACGCACTTCCGTCAACGTAGAACCCGGAGGAGCCGATGGGCGTAACTGTCAACGTCAACATGCGGTCCGTGGTTCACAAGGACAGTTCCGGCATCGCTTCCGCCTTCCCCGATGTCTGCAAGACGCCGGCGCCTCCCTCGCCGAGCCCGATCCCCATCCCGTATCCCAACATCTCCAAGTCGGCGGATACCTCGAAGGGAAGCACTTCCGTGAAGATGGACGGAAACCCGATCATGCTCAAGGATTCGGAGTTCATGATGAGCACGGGGGACGAGGCGGGAAGCGCTGGGGGAAATGTGGTGACCAACAAGATCAAGGGACCTGCGAAGTTTCTCATGTATTCCTTCGACGTAAAGGTGGAAGGGAAAAACGTCCCTCGCCAGTTCGACATCATGATGCATAACATCGCCGCGAGCAGCGGCACGCCGCCTTTCCCCTGCATGCAGCCGGGCGGAGGGATGCCTCCGATCACGAAGGAGAGGGACGAGAAGGGCGAGATCATAGAAGTCGAATGGGACGAGTAGTGACCGACAAAAGGGGTGCACGGAATGCCTAAACGGTGCGGCGACCTGGCCGGATTCTCCTTCAAGGTGTCGTCCGAGTTGGTCGGAAAATACGCAACCACGATGGTTTGCCGGAAGAATAAATTCAATATCACGGTAACCTATACGGAAAAGCTGCAAAAGGAAGAGACGAAAAAAGTGAAGTGGCCGGACCTCCCGGAGGACGGCAAGCCCGATGGGAACTTCTACGGAGGTCGTAAGGTCGACTACAAAGGTCTGAACAAACTCTCCTACAGTGACAAGTTCAAGGAACAGGAATTCGACCTGGAAATCTTCCAGGGGAAGAGCGTGAAAAAGTCGGCGGGTTCGCCGCTTAAGATCGAGGCGTATCCGGATGCCGCTTCCGAGCGCAAGGCGGTCGGGATTCCCATGCCCACGGCGATGTGGGAACTCAAGGATGAGTTGGATCCGGCCACCATGACAATCAAAAAAGTCCGGAAAAAGACCTGGAGCGACCCTGTGGGTAACGCCTACGTCGCCGGACAAAACTGCGGGAATTTCCACATCGAATTCAAGGACGGCGTGGTCACTGTGACCGTCAAGATCACGCTGACCGCCGCTGCCGGGAGCAAGGGGAAGGTTAGCGGGAAGATGTTCAAGAACGTGAAAAAGACCGTGGAAACGTTCTGGAACTCGAAAGAGAGAGGAATGTTCCAATGGGTCTATCATCGGGACGATTGCAAGCGGAAAGACAAGTGCAATTGTCCCATCCTTAAGGACAGCAAGGGGAAGTACATATATACCGGTTGCTGCAAGGTCCCGTTGCAGGTGAAGATCGAAAAAGGGAACGACAATCCGGTAACCGTTCATTTCCTGTCGCTGGCGCAGCAAAAAGAGAAGAAGAAGAAAGGATACGTGTCGGGCCTGAGGGCGAACACCCTAAACCTGTATTACCCGGAAAATAACCCAGGCACGTTCGCGCACGAAGTGGGGCACATGATGGGATTTCCGGACCAGTACTGGTATGGTGTCGTTGAAGGAGCTTCGATGGATGCGAACGGCCAACCGCAGGCGAGCGGTTCTTTCCCGATCGATGACGACAGCATCATGGGGCAGAACATGGGAAAAGCGAAGAAGGAACACATCGGCGCCAAGTGGTTCAGCGACTGGATCAACGCCAAGATCGACAAAATGTCTCCGTTAAAGAAATGACGCCCCGAATTGATGTGCCATCATGAGGCATCCGATTCTTCGCACCTCCTGTCATGCGAATTGGAATGCGCTTTTTGCATGCGTTGTCCTGTTTCCACTTTTTCTGATGGCGGGTGAGGGAATGACGATGAGCGACACGCTGCAGGTTGGAAAAGGGTCCGGCGGATTTTCTCTTTGGTATATGTGTAAATACGGAGAGGTAGTGAGCAACCAGCTCTCGATCAGGACCGACGGCGCCTATTATGGAACGATCAGGTACTCGCAAGCAGGGATGCCGGTTCGCGACCTTGGGGTATATTACCTGCCCTCGGGGAATGACAAAGGGATCATCGCAAGGATCTGGAAAATAATGTGGGAAAAGAAACTGGTCGAAGGCCCCTCGTATTCGGTCCCGCCGACCTTCGGGATCCGGTCGAAAGTCTTCGAGTTCCAGGCGGACGGGAAAACGATCACGCATAAACTGAATGCGGACGATCCGCTTCCGAAGCCGCTCGAGGAGGTCGATGCTGCCGTCGACGACCTTTTCGCGGTACTCGATTCCGGACCGCAGAGAACCTTGTCGATCTCCGTTAAGTTCGAGCCTCAGGAGATCTCCACGGGCAAGAACCTGAAAGTGTTGCTGGAGTTCCGGAACCGGGGGAAATTCCCGACGGACTTCCGTAATCCGGCGGCTTTTTCAAGAGGGAGTGGACCGAATATATTGCGACTGAATTTCTGGACGAAAGGGACAGATGATAGTGGGGAAGTAATCGATGTATTCCAGTGGACGATGGATCTTGCCGGGAAGGAATTGCTGACCGGGGAAAGGGAGGCGATTCCATCGAATCGTCCTCTGTTGCGGCTCCCCCCCGGGGGTACGATTCGTGCCTGGGTCAATGTCAAGTTCCCGAAGTGCAAACCGGGCTCCTACCTTGTCGAGCCCTTCTATTACAGCGCCCCCCCTTCCGGGGAAGAAGAGAAAAACGATCTCCTCATTACGGGCGAATATCATGCCGATCCGATTCCGCTTTCCGTTATTGGCGCCGGCGAGCGGTAGTGCCGGCCGTGGAATCGGGACTCACATCGAGGATGCCATTGCGGGATCTTCCCTCCATTCTTCCTCCGGTGTTCGGAGCCATCGCGGTGCTTCTATTCTGCCTGTCCGCGCGGGACTGCTTTCGCAATGAGAGAAAGATGACCATCGGGGGGAGGACCCGGCTTCGGACGGCGTTTATCTTTACCGCGGTCGGACTCTTTCTGTATTTCCTGCAAGTATCTTTTCGATAGGGGCTTCCGGGGAGTTCGGCGGAAACGGACAGTTCGATGGAGGAGGGTAGCCGGGATCTCATCGGTCTTCCCACGAGCGAACCACTCAATCCCTTCGAAGACTGAATCGGAATGACGAAACGCCGCGAGGCGAAGCGAGGAGAGCCCCATGAAATCCGTCTGGTTGACGTCGCTCGGCCGGTCCGAGGAGAACGTGAAGAAGGTGATCTCCCTCATGAAGCCGTACGGTGTCCCGGTCCAGGGGCATTTCTGGGTGGATGACCTCCCGAAGATCGCCTGGATGGCCCCCCGCGAGGAGATGATCAAGCCCGACGTGGCCGCCTGGGTGATCCTCGCCACCGCGGAGACGCTTGCTTCCCCCTCCGTGCGCCAGGGCCTCGCCCTTCTCGCGATCACGGTGCAGGGGAAGAAGGGCCTGTCGTTCCCCATCGTCCTGCTCGCGGAGGGCGGCGGGACGCCGCCCGCTCCGCCGTTTCCCACGTCGCTCTCGGGAGCCGAGCTCCTTTCCGCGGCGGACCCGGGGCTGGCGGCGAAGCTCGTCGCGATGGTCCACACGCCCCGCACCGATCCGGCGTCGGAGTACCGGATCGACGTCTACGGGAACACGCACATCGGCCTCTGGTTCGAGGTGGGACCGCGGCAGGGCGGATGGGACGGGGCGATGTTCGGCGTGGCGGGGAGCGAGATCCTCTTCCACGGGAGCGGGCCGATGGAGATGCTCCCCGCGCAATGTTCGCTGGAATGGCCGATAAAGGGGATGAAGCTTTCCCTCGGCGAGCGGGAGTACACGGCGTGGGGGGTCCGGAACCGGTTCGAGTCCCGCGCCTCGTACTTCGTGAAGGTCAAGGAATGTCCGGAATCCGTTCTCTTCGGCCCGTTTCCCGCGGAGGGGGAGGCGGCCGATTTCTTCGTGGTCGGTCTAACCTGACGAACGTGAAGGGCAAATTGTATTGACGGACCGATTATGGTATCTCAGTAGGTAAATTCGAATCCCGGAAGGACGACCGATGAACGTGGATGCGATCGCCCGGAAGAACCTCGACAACGCCGAGTTCGTGCAGCTCCGCCGCGCGACCGACAAGCTCGCCTCCTTCCTGAACAAGCGCCTGGCGGGCCACCTCGAGGTCCTGAAATCCCTCTTCATCGCGCGCGCGCTCCTCGGCTCGTACGTCAAAAGCGCGTCGATGGAGGACGTCCCCGTGTCGGACAAGGCGTTCGCCGACCTGCAGGAGCGGTACGCGGCGGTCTGCGAGAAGCCGTTCGGCCTCCCGCGGAAGCTCCAGACGCCCCTCTCTCCGATCGCGACCCAGCTCGACGCGTCGCCCTTCCAGTATTCGCTCGCGATCCCGGGGGAGGCGAAGCCGATCATCGTCTCCTCCCCGACCCGCTGGGTCCTCTCCTACCGCGGCGAATGCCCCCTCTCGCGGCTGCGGTCGATGGTGGCGGGAACCGAAACCCGCGTCCCCGACGAGATGCGCCAGGGGCTCGTCAACCACATCGCCCTGGTCGTCTTCCTGAAATATTTTCCCGCGGTGGGGCAGCTCCTCTCGGACCTGCGGTATCGGGTCGAAGTCGAAACCCTCCCCGATCTCGGGGGGCTCCCGGTGGTGATCATCACCGCGCCGCTTTCCACGTTCCTGCCCGCGAACGATTTCATCCTGCAGGTCACCCAGCTTTCGGGGATCGCCGCGTTCCAGGAGATCATCGACCGCGAGGCGATCGAGCAGATCCCCGATCTTCTGAAGGATTCGCTCCGCGATCTCCTCTCCTGACCACACCGTAAAGAAGAAGGGGAACATGTCCAATTTCCAGCCCACCCGATTCGGGAAATATCTCCTGCTCGAAAAGCTCGCGACCGGCGGGATGGCGCAGCTGTACCGGGCGAAGATCATCGGCGTCGAGGGGTTCGAGAAGTTCATCGCCATCAAGCAGATCCTTCCCCACCTCGCGCACGAGGAGGAGCTCATCACCTCCTTCATCGACGAGGCGAAGCTTGCCGCACTCCTGAATCACCAGAACGTCGTCCAGATCTACGATTTCGGCTCGATGGAGAATTCGTACTTCATCACGATGGAATTTCTCCACGGGAAGGACCTGCGCTCGGTCAACGCGAAGGCGAAGGAGAAGGGGTCCCCGGTCAGCCTCGAAAACGCCCTGTACCTGATCTCCAAGGTGTGCGCCGGGCTCGACTACGCGCACAAGCTGAAGGACTTCCAGGGGAAGTCCCTGCACATCATCCATCGGGACATCTCTCCCCAGAACATCTTCCTCACCTACGAGGGGGATGTGAAGATCGTCGATTTCGGGATCGCGAAGGCGGCCAGCCAGAGCACGATCACCCAGGTCGGGATGATCAAGGGAAAAGTCGCCTACATGTCGCCCGAACAGGCGGCGGGAAAGGTGATCGACCACCGCTCCGACATCTTCGCCACCGGGATTCTCCTGTATGAACTGATCGCCGGCGGCCGCATGTTCAAGGGAGACGATACCCTCCAGATCCTTTCGAAGGTTCGGGAGGCCGAGTTCACCCCGCTCGGGACGCTGAAGGGCGGACTGCCCGAGAAGTTGTACGAAATCGCCTCCAAGGCGCTCGCCAAGGATCCCGAAGACCGGTACCAGTCGTGCGCCGACATGCAGGCGGACATCGAGGAGTGCATCTTCCGGCTCAACCTGCGCCCTTCCGGACGCAGCCTGGCCGAGTACCTGAAGCTTCTCTTCGCCGAGGAGATCGCGGTGGAAGGGAAGCGGATGGCCGACGCGGCGGGCGCCGGCGCGGCGAGCGACCGGGCCCAGGAGGCGGAGGCGGAACGGCGCTCGACCGAAAAGTCCCCCGTACCGGAGCCGCCCGCCCCGAAGGCGGAGCCCTCACCCACGGCGAAGGCGGGCACAAAGCCGGCCGAGCCGGCACAGGGTGGGAGGAAAGGCGCCATGGCCGCGATCGCGGGCGTGGCCGTGCTGATCCTGCTTGGTGGAGGATATTACATCCTGGAGAAGGGGAAGGGCCCGTCCGTAATGATCGCCACCGCCCCGCCTTCCCAGGCGACGCCCCCGTCCCCGGCCGCGCCTTCCGCGCCCCCGCCGCCGGCCCCCTCCGTTCCGTCGCCCGCCGCGGAGGCGGAACAGATGGTGCGGAAAGCCGTCGGGCTCATCGAATCGAACCCGGCGGACGCGAAGGCGCTTCTCCTTCAGGCGGTCGCGAAGGATCCCCGGAGCGTCCAGGGTCATTTCCAGCTCGGGCACGCGTACGTGAAGCTGAAGGAGTATCCGAAGGCGCTGGAGGCGTACGCGAAGGCGGGCGAGACCGACCCGAACTTCGCGGACGCTTTCTTCAACATGGGATATGTCCACGCCGTCAGGAAGGAGTACGCCAAGGCGGAACAGATGTACGCGAAGGTGGTGAAACTGTCGCCGATGTACGTCGACGAAGCGCTGTTCAATCTCGGGATGGTCCAGGAGAAGCAGGGGAAGCGGAAAGAGAGCCTCCAGAACATCGAGAAATCCCTGTCGATCAATCCCGGCAACGAGCCGGCGAGGAAAGCGCTCGCCAGGATGAAGGGGAAATAGGCGATGACAGGCATGCGCTCCGGGCAACGGCTACATTTGCTGAAACTCGTCGTTTCGCTGGGCGGGATCGCCCTGTGGATGTGCGCCGGGTGCGCGGCGAAGAAGGCCGATATCCCTCCTCCTCCTCCGTCCCAGGTCCAACCGCAGCCGCCGGGCTCGGTCCCGGCCCCTTCGGTTCCGAGACAATCCCCGGCGACCCGGGGCGGCGCGCCCGGGGGATGGCCTCCCGGAAGGGACGTCGGGAAGCCCCCTGCGGATCTCCATTCGGGTCCAATGCTCGTTCACCGGGTCCGGTATCCCGGGGAATCGGTTTCCATCATCGCCGGCTGGTACACCGGCGATATCGAGAACTGGAAGGTTCTGGCCGAAGTGAACCCGAATCTCAATCCTAATGTCATTAATGAGGGAATGAAGATCAACATACCGGAATCCATATTGAAAACACGAGAGCCTATGCCGAGAGAGTTCGTGGACAGCTTCTATCCGAAGGCGAGATCGAAATCGAAAGGGACCGGCTCCCGCGACCCATCCCCTGCGCCTGCCGACGAGGAACCGATCCTTTTCGGCCCGAAGCATTAACATCAAGCGGACACGCCGAGGTGAAGACCAGGTGAACGCCGTCGCTCCGCCGCGCTCCGCCGCGCGTCTTGCCGCGATCGTCGCGGGGGTGGTCATGCTGGCCGTCCTCGCCGCGGGGTGGGTCGGCCGCTCCCGTTCCGTGGATTCCCTCTATCGGGAAAAAGTTCGCGCGGCGGAGAACACCCTCGACCTGCTCGCCGCCGGATCCGTTCTCCCGTTGGTCGCGGAGGATGGACTCACGCTGAATTCCCTGATCAAGGGCGCCTCTATCGGGAATCGCTTCCTCTTCGTCTCGGTAACGGACGCCGGGAACGTCGTCCGCGCCGACACGGAGCTTTCCCGGGTCGGTTCCTCCCGGGGGGGGGCCGGAAAGGGAGGACTCGAGCTTTCCCGTCCGATCCTGTTCCGGGGAAAACCCGTTGGGACCGTTCGCCTGGGACTTTCCACGGAGCGGCTCCGGGCCGACGCGAGCCGCGATGCCTTTCCCGCCGCATGGATCCTGGTCGCGGCGATCCTGTCCGCGGCGGCGGCGGGCGGGATCGGGTTCGCGACCGCCCGCCGGACGGAGGAATCCGCCGGGGGAGCGGGAACCCGGGAGGCGATGCCGGGATTGCGGTCCGCTTTCCCGGGCACGATGACGGAAGCGGAGGGGGGCGATCCCGGAACGGCGCGCAACCCGGTCACGGTTCTTTACGCTTCCGTAAAGGGATTCGGGTCCTATGCGGACGCGACGCTTCCCGACGACCTGATGCGTAACCTCAAGGAGATCTTTTCGATCGCCTCCAGGAACGTTCTCGGCTACGGCGGGTGCGTCGAAAAATATCATGGGGAGTCGCTCACCGGCGTGTTCGGCGCCCCGGCCGATCTCGCCGATCACACGCGCAGGGCGGTCCGCGCGGCGGTCTCCATCCAGAAGGCGCTGCAGGAAGCCGCTTCGACCGGGAACGAACTTCTCCGGAAGGTCTCGATCGGCATCAGCACCGGAGTCGTCCTGTCCGGGCATGTGCCCTCGGGCGAAACGAGCTCGCCCTTCTACGTGGGGCAGATCTTCGAGGAAGCCGCATCCCTCAACCGGGCCGCGCGGGAAGGGGAGATCGTGATCAGCCGCGATGTCTACCACTCCGTGCAGAACCTGGTGGCGGTGGAGCCGCTTCCCCCCCAGAGCGCCGGCGCGGGCAGGGGATCCTGGGAAGCGTTCCGGCTCCTGCGGATCGAGGAACGAAAAAATCGTGCCTAGGGGTCTTCCCGCTCTCCTCCTGTTTTTTCTTCTGACCTGGGGATGCGCGGGCCCGGAGATCCGTCCTCCGGCGCTCCCGCCGCCGGCTCCGCCGATCCCGGTCCCGTCGGCGACCGCGCGCGGCTTCCCCGAGGCCATCGTCGCGATCGTCCAGCGCGGCGACAGCTACGCCTCGCTTGCCCGGCAATACCTCGGCGATCCTTCCATGGACTGGTTCATCTCGGAATTCAACGGGAGCGCTCTCCCCGCGCCCGGCCGGGACGTGCTGATCCCGCTCGCGAGTTACGCGCCCGGCGGCCTGTGGCCGGGGGGATACCAGACCGTCCCGGTCCTCACCTATCATAAACTTACCCGGAACGGGACTCCCGACGCGATGACCGTCCGGGAGGCCGATTTCGAGGCGCAGATGCGCTTTCTTCGCGAGAACGGCTACCGGGTCATCCCCCTCGACGACCTGTTCGAATTCCTCCGGTTCCGGCGCCAGATCCCGGCCCGCTCCGTCGTCATCACGTTCGATGACGGGTGGCGTTCCGTGTACGACATCGCCTGGCCCATCCTGAAGAAGTACGGATACCCGGCAACCCTGTTCGTCTACACCGACCTCATCGTGGGGAGCAGGGAGACGCTGTCCTGGGAACAGGTCCGCGAACTGTCGCGCGACGGGCTCGATATCCAGTGCCACAGCAAGACGCATCGGTACCTGGGGAGAAAAGAGCGAAAAGAGTCGTTCAGGGACTACTTCGAGGCGGTGCGGAGGGAGATCGTGGAGTCGTCGAGGATCCTTCGGAAACATACCGGCCGCGAGGTGAAATACCTCGCGTATCCGTACGGCGACACGAACGCACTTGTCGTGGGGATGCTCCGTCAGGAGGGGTACCGCCTTGCCTTCACCGTCGAGAGGGAGAGCGCTCCCTTCTTTTCGAACGATTTCCGGGTCAGCCGCGAGATGATCTACGGGAGTTTCAATCTGGAGGATTTCAGAAACAACCTTACGACGTTCAGGGAATTCGGCAAGGAATGAAAGCGGGAAAGGGACGCTTCCTGCTGGTGGCGGCGCTGCTCGCGGGCTGCGCGGGAGCGATCCCGTCCCGCGTGGAGCAGGCGAAGGGATATCCGCCCGCGCCGGCGGTCTCCCGATCCGCGGAGCCATCGGACGCCTTCCGGGGCGTTCCCGGCAGATACAGGGAGCGGGCCGACGCCGCGGAGAAGGCCGGGGATCTCCGGAGGGCGTTGCTCTACCGGAAAGTCGTCCGCGGCTTCTCGCCGGAGGATGCGGAGGCCGGGAAGCGCGTCGAACGATTGGAGAGGAAAATCCGCGCCCAGGCCGATCGCCATTACCGGGCCGCCCAGGCGCTGGAGGAGGGCGGGGAAACGGCGAAGGCCCTGCGGGAGTTCCTCGCGGTCCTCGTTCTCGATCCCGATCACGAGGCGGCGCTCCGGCGGGTGAAGAACGGGAGGAACGGTAAGAACGGAGTCGCGGAGAAGGAAACCCGCTCCTGGACGGTGCGGGAGGGGGACACCTTGCGAAAGATCGCCGGCGAAGCGTACCGGGACCCCGAGAAGGATTTCCTGATCGCCTATTTCAATCGGCTTCCGGCAGGGTCCCCGTTACCGATCGGTACCGAATTGCGCCTCCCTGATGTCGATACGAGGTCGTCGACGGCGTCGGAGAAGGTCTCCGGATATTCCCAACCGGACAAGGAAGGGAAAGATCTCCGGAACGCTGCCCAACGGAAAGAGGACGCCGAGAGGAAACTTCGGGAGGCGGATGCCCATTACGCGGCGGGCATTCGTCGTTTCCTTGCGGAGGATCTGGAGGGGGCGATCCGGGAGTGGGAGAAGACGCTCTCGATCGATCCGGCGCACCCGAAGGCACGCCGGGACATCGAAAAGGCGCGACGCCTGAAGGGGAAAATCGAAACTCCGAAGTGAGCGGGTAGCGCGGCGTTCAGCCGAAGAACTTCTTGAACACGGACTTCTTCGCTCCGTCCCCCGTCTGGGGTGGGCCGGTGCCCTTTCCGGGTGAAGTGCCGGGAGCGGGGGAAGGAGCGGGCGGGGACGATACCGTCACCTCGGCGAACCGTCCCTCTCCCATGAACCGGAAGACGGGGCCGCGGGACCCGAGGGAGAGCTCGTCCTGGAGGTTCAGTGGAACCTGTGTCCCGACCATCTGTCCGCCGACCTTGACGACGCCGAGTCCCGTCAGGTCCTTGACCCAGTATTGGCCCTGCGCGAAGAAGATCTGGGCGTGCGCCTCCTGGATCCCGGGAAACGGGAGAACCAGCTCGCATTTCGTCCCGGTCCCGATCGTGACCGGAAGTTCCTTGAACGAACGCAGCGTCGGGCCGATCTGGATGATCATGGAGGTCTTCGTTTTTCCGACCGGGGGCGTGGGGGGCGGCGCCGCTCGTTCCTCCCGGGGCGCGAACGGAGCGGGCCGGGGAGTTTCGACGCCAGGAGGCTCGGGCCGCGGGACCTCGGGCGTCCGCGCCGGCGGACGGACCGGCGTCGGCGGAGGCGGAGGGGAGGGCGCGGCGACGGCGACCGGCGCTTCCTTCACCTCGGTCAGGAAGCTGACCTTGGGCCCGCCATCGGCGAAGGCGAGGACGTCGCCGCTCTTCAGGAACGTCTCCGTGATCCGCTTGCCGTTGACGAAGGTGCCGTTGGTGCTCTTGTCCACGAGACGGAACTGGTTTCCCTCCCGAACGATCTCGGCGTGCGTGCGGGAGAGGACCGTGACGTCGGCCGGGAATCGGACATGGCACGACGGGTGGCGGCCGACGAGGATCGACCCCTCCGCGAACTCCTGGATCCGCCCCTTCAACGGGCCGGAGAGGTGGATGAGCTGCACGACTATGATCGGTGGGCGTTTCATATCGGCGACGCCTTCAATATGCCCCACGGGGCGGTCGGAGTCAACCGGGCGGCGGCTTGCCCTTGGTGGAAGGGGACGGATAATGTATAAAGGATAGGTATGATCCGGATCGAATCGTGCGGCAGGACGGATGTCGGGATGCGCCGCGCAAACAACGAGGATGCGTTCGTCTCCTGCCCGGAACTCGGCCTTTTGGCCCTGGCGGACGGGATGGGAGGGGCGGCTTCCGGCGAGGTGGCCAGCGGAATCTTCGCGGACACCGTGCGGGAACTCCTTTCCGCCGGGCCTCCGCCCGGCGAAGCGGAGGCGGAGGAACTCGTCCGGAGCACGTTCCTGCTCGCCAATCAGCGCATCCGTGAGTTGGCCGCGCGGGAGGCGGCGCACAAGGACATGGGCTGCACGGGGGAGATGGTCGTTTTCACCGGCGAGGGGTACGTGGTGGGCCATGTCGGCGACAGCCGCATCTATCTCTTCCGGGGAGGCCGGCTCCGGCAGGTGACGAAGGACCACTCGTTCGTCCAGGAGCAGGTCGACCACGGGATCCTCACTCCCGAGCAGGCGAGGGTCCACGCCTATCGTCATGTGATCCTGCGGGCCGTCGGGATCCACGACTCGCTGGCCGTCGACCTGATCTCCGGGAAGGCGTTCTCCGGCGATCTCTTCCTCCTCTGTTCGGACGGTCTCTCCGACATGGTGGGGGATTCCCTGATCGAGGAGACGCTCGCGTCCGATTCCTCCCTCGAAGAGAAGGCGGACGGCCTGGTCCGGAATGCGTGCGATGCGGGGGGGCACGACAACGTGACGGTCGTGCTGGGTCTTGTTCTCCAGGCCGAATGATCGTCCTGTCTCGTCTTCCGCGGGTCGTCCTCCTGCTCCTGATCACGGTCACGGCGTCGGGCGGGGAGCGTCCCTCCGCTCACCCCGTGGGGCTTCCCGCGCCCGAGACGGCGGCGCGGCTGGAGCGGTGTCTCGCGGCGTCCGGATTCGACGTCACGCGGCACGAAACTTCGGGGGCGGAGATCCGGATCGAGGCGATGCGCGGAGCGGACGTTCGGACGCTTCTCGTCTCCCCCCGGTCTCCCCTCGCGTCGATGGTGGAGTGGGGACCGGACACCGGGGACCCCCGCGCCACGGGAACGCCTGACGATCTGCGCGCCTGCATCGAACGTGGGGGAGCCCCGACGGAGGTCCTCGCGGGAGAAAAATTCGTGGCGTGTCTTCGAACGCGCCGCGATGGGCGGGAGATCCGCTTTTCCGGCCTCCTGGTCGGGGCGGAAGGCACGATCGTAACCACCGCGCACGACCTCGATCGGGTCGAGGCGGTCTCGGTCCGCCTGCGCGACGGCCGGATCGTCCCCGGCAGGATCGGGAGAAGGGATCCCTCGCGGGACCTCTCACGGATCGATCTTTCGGAGGCGGTCCCCGGATTCCTCCTCGAGGTGGGGGGGCGGGACCGGCTTTTCCCGGGCGAGCCGGTTTTCTCCCTCGGGTGCGTCGACGGCGGCACGGTGCGCCTGCGGGAGGGGCGCGTAGGGGGGAATCCCCGCAAATCCGGCGGAATGCCCCTTTGGGAGGTCAGGATGGAGACGATCCCGGGGAGCAGCGGGGGGCCCGCTTTCGACGCCTCGGGGAACCTTGCCGGGCTCGTCAAGGGAAGGTTCCGCGGGACGAAGGATCGGGGGTACCTGATACCCGTCGGGACGATTCTCGAATTCCTCGGCAACGCGAAGCGGGGTGATCGATGAACTACGGAAGGTACAAGGTCCTCGAGGAGCTGGGCCAGGGATCGATGGGGATCGTCTACAAGGCCCACGACCCCAACCTGGACCTGATCCTTGCCGTCAAGGTCCTTCGTGCCGAATGCCTCCAGGGCGAAACGCTGGTGAAGCGGTTCCTCGCCGAGGCCCGTGTCCTGGGCCGTCTCGACCATCCCAACATCGTCCGCGTCTACAACGTCGACGAGGACCAGGGAACGGTCTACATCGCGATGGAGTTCCTCGAAGGCGAGGCGCTGAACGACCTCGCGAAGAGGAAACGGCTTCCCCCCGGGGAGATCGCCGACCTCGGCGCGAAGATCGCGGAGGCGCTGGGCTACGCCCACTCGAAAGGGGTCGTCCATCGCGACGTCAAGCCGGGAAACATCCTGGTCCGGTCCGACGGAAAGCCGAAGATCACCGATTTCGGGATCGCGCGGATCGAGGACACCGCCGAGCACCTGAGGACGCAGGCGGGGGAGGTTCTCGGTACGCCGGCCTACATGTCGCCCGAGCAGGTGCTGAGCGAACCGGTGGACGGACGCTCCGACATCTTTTCCCTCGGCATCATCCTGTACGAGTTGTGCGCGGGCGAGCGTCCTTTCCGGGGCGACAGCCTCGGGGCGGTCTTCCAGGCGATCACGCAGTCGGCCCCCGTTCCCCTGTCGGAACGGAACCCGGAGATCCCGGCGGCGCTTGCGGAAGTGGTGGATCGATGCCTGCGCAGGAATCCCGCGGACCGCTTCCAGTCGGGGGAGGACCTCGCCGCCGCCCTTCGCGGCTGCCTCCGGGTGGAGAGCCCCGCCGAACCCGCGCCGCAGGATTTGCCGGAGTCCGCGAGGAAGGGAACGCCCGCCTGGGTGTTCGCCGTCGCCCTCGCGGTGCTGGCCGCGGCGGGCGGCGGGATCTTCCACTTCACCCGGGGACGGGATGCCGCCGCACCCCCGGCGGCGCCGTCGGCGCCCGCCGCCGTTCCGAAGGAGGCCGCCGCGTCCTCTCTCCGGCTGACGACGTCCCCGGCGGGTGCGCGCGTCTTCCTGGACGGGGCGTCGAAAGGGGAGACCCCTCTCCTCCTTTCAGCGCCGCCGGGGAAGCACGAGGTCCGCATCGCGCTCGACGGGTACGAGGAGTGGGAGGCCCAGGTGGACCTTGCCCTGGGGACGGAAGTCCCGCTCGACGTGGAGCTGGCGCGCAGTGCGGCTCCCGCCGCACCCGTCGCGACTCCGAAGGCGGCAAGGGAGCGGCCCGCCCGCGCGGCGAAGGAAGCGGCGCCCGCGGCGAAGGCGAAACCGGCGCCGGATCCGGCCGTGCTGAAGGACCTCGAAGAGGGGATCCGGAGCTATGAACAGGGGAAGATCGACGTGTCGATCGTGAAGCTCGAATACGTCCTGCGCCAGGACCCGGAAAACGCGCAGGCGAAGCGGTACCTCGCCATGGCCCAGGAGCGGAAGCGGAAGGTGCTGGAACAGTGGGGGAAGCAGCTCGACGAGGCGCCGGTCTCGGG
>Ga0214473_10005446_pt1 | contig 15229 bp, 8 predicted proteins | sample RVTome_7_FD_203509 | JGI IMG/M metagenome (GOLD analysis project Ga0214473, IMG submission 203509) | Soil microbial communities from uranium-contaminated site in the Upper Colorado River Basin, Wyoming, United States - RVT98D197 | ecosystem: Environmental > Terrestrial > Soil > Contaminated >... | reverse complement strand
CAGCTCATCCGCGAGCCGCAGATCCTCCACCACCACCCGGTAGTGCGCCACGGCGCTGTCCCGCTGTCCGGCCGCGTCCCACGCCCGGGCCAGCGCCGCGTGCAGTTCCGTTCGGGTCACGAAGATGTTGGACGCCTCCAGCGGTCCCCGGAACGCCGGTTGCAGGATGGCCACCGCCTCGCGCGCTCGCCCCAGCGCCAGCAGTGTCGCGGCCAACTCCACATTGGTGCGGGTATACCCCAGCGCCACCGAGAAGAGAGCGGCCCGGAATTCGGTCACCGCGCCGTCCCCGTCCCCCCGGGCACGCAGCATCAAGCCCCGCACGTGGTGGTGCAGCCGTCGGTCCCGCCCCACGGCGCCCAGCAGGCCCCACGCCTCCACAGAGTCCGCCAGGGCGGGCAGCAGCGCCGTGTCCCCAACCGCCGCATGCGCCACCGCCACACCCGTGAGGTTCAGGACCCGCTGCCTTGCTTCCGCGCCGGGCGTGGGCGCCGGCTCCCCGAGGCGGGCCAGGGAGTCGTATAGCGCCGCGGACGCCAGGGGCCGTCCCGCCTCCAGAAGGACGTGGGCCTGGTGCCGTCGGAACCCGGCGTCCAGCGCACTGCGGCCGTCCCGGGACACGAGGATCCGCAGGTGGTCGTCCAGCGCCGCGAGCGCTGCCACCATGCGCCCCTGGTTGCGCAGGCTCAGAGCAAGGAACCACAGGGCCTCCGCCTGCACATCGGAAACTGCACTGCGGGCCAGTTCACGGAGCGCTGCGTCGGCCACCTCATACTCGCCGGCGTAGATGCGGGTGATGGCCGGGAAGACGGCGTCCTGCAGGTCGATGGGGTTCAGCTCCTGCGCCCGCCGCCGTGCTGCCTCAGCCTCGTCGTAGCGACCCTGGTAGAGGAGGGTGCCCGACAGGGCCTGCCAGGGGCGGCCGGCGCCGGGCTGTCGCCGGATCCAGTCCCGCGCCACCCGCTCGGCGGCGGGGGCGGAGTCGGCGAACTCCCAGGCGTCCACCATGCGCCCCAGGGCGTCACACGCCAGGCACCGCGCCACCGCGTCGTAAAAGCCAAGGGAGTCGGCGCTCACTACGCGCTCCAGCGCGTCAACCGCCCCGGGGAAATCGCCGTCCCAGATGCGACTCACCGCCACCAGGTAGTGCCCCTCGGGCTCAGCGGGATAGCGGATGGAGAGCGTGTCGGCCAGAGCGGGGAGTGAGCCGTCGTCCATGACCAGCGCCCAGGTGCCGCGCATGAGGAGGCGGTCCCGCTCCGGGGCGCGCTCCGCCAGCCGGAGGAGCCGGTCCAACTCGGCGGGATCCACGGGCCGCTCCAGCGCCACCCGACTCTGCCAGGCGTAGTAGAAGGCCAGCGCGAAGGTGGTGTCCTCGGCCACCGCGGCGTCGAAGAGCTGCACGGCGCCGCGGTAGTCCCCGGCGCCGAACCGTCGCAGCCCCTCCTCGTACAGGCGGTACGCCCCCAGCGACGCGGTGGTGGCGTCGGCCAGCCGTAGCGCACCGCCCGCCAGACCCAGCCCCACCGCCACCCTCCCGGTGGCCGCGTCCACGAGCCCGAAGAGCTCCGGCCCCTCCACCTGCAGCCCCTCCATCACGGACCCGGTGCGGAGGTCCACGCGCCTGAGCTCGAGACGCAGGCCGCCGTCGAAGGCGTGGATCGACCCCTCCAGGAGCTGGTCCGCGCCCGCTGCGCGCGCCGCCACGGCCCAGGCGGCGCGCGGCTCCGCGTCCGGCGCCAGCCGCGCCCGGAGTTCGTACATGCGGGCGCTGCTCACCACCTGCAGCCCCGGCACACGGGCCAGGTTGGTGGCCAGCATCTCGCCCACTGCGGCGGAGGCCATGCCCTCCCCCGCACCGGTGAGATCCTCCATGGCGCCGAGGGCCAGCAGCGGTCCCCCGAGCCCGGCGGGGCCGGCTGGTTGCACCAGGAGGAGCACCGCCACCACCAACGCCGGAGCCGCCACGGCGATCGCGGCCCGCACCCACCAGCGCGGTTGCAGCCCCGAATGGCCGGGCGGCGCAACACTCGCGCCGATTTCCCCAGCGTGGCCGCCCGGGGGTACCACGGCGGTCCTGGCCATCTCAGCGGCCACCCTCCGCACCACCGGATGGATGAAGGTCAGCCACCCCGGCCGTGACTGCACCTCCCGCAGGAGCCGCCGCCCCAGGAGTTGGTTCAGCGCCTCATCGAAGGGCAGGGGCGCCAGGCCGGCGACGGTGGCCAACTCGGCGGCGGCCGCCGGTTCCGTGGTGCGGGCCGCCACAGCCAGCAGCGCCGTCGCATCGGGCGGCAGAGCAGCCAGGCGGCGGCGCACCGCCTGCCGCAGGCCACGGGGGAGCGCCAGCGCCATGACGTCCGGGTCCCGGGGGCGCCACATCCCTCGCGCGTCGGGGACCAGGAGGCCCTCGTCCACCAGGCCCGACACCAGTTCGATGGCGTAGAGCGGATTGCCGCCGCACTCGGAGTGGAGCCGACCCGCCAAGGTGCGTCGGGCCGCCGGCTCCAGCTGCAGCATCCCGTCCAGCAGCGCTTCCATGGCAACGGCGTCCAGGGGGCGCAGCCGCAGATGGCGGACGCTCCCCGGCGGCCGTTCGGGGACGAGCGTGGCCCCCTCCTCCCGATCCCGTGCAGTGAGGACCACCATCAGCCCCCGGGGAGCCGAAGCCAGCATCGTCGCCAGGCCGGTACGACTGGCGGCATCAACCTCGTACAGGTCGTCCAGGACGAGGAGGATGGGCACCTCCTCCGCCACCACCTCCAGCGCTTCCCGTACGGCACCGCTCCACGCCGTGGCGTCATCGCCGGCCGGGGGCAGGCTCGGGTAACGGGCGCGAATCCCCGGCACGAGCACCGTCAGCTCGGCCAGCGCCCCGTCGCTCACGCCGCCGAGGCCAGGGGCGCCGGCCAGTGGGGCCAGGAGGATCCGGAGGCCCGCCCCGGGTGCCCCACCATCTCCCTCGGCGCCCCGCAGGCGGAGCACCAGGTGGTCGGAGGGGAGCGCCCGGACGAACTCCTCGCAGAGAAGCGTCTTGCCGATGCCCGCGTCCCCCTCCACCACCACGACAACCCCCGCCTTGGCGGCGGCGGTGCGGGCTGCGTGGAGCTCCCGGAGCGCCGCCTCCCGGCCCGCCATGCCGGGCGTGAAGAGGGCGATCGAGCCCGGGACGGCCGCCGGCGCCGCCCCGGCCGCCACCTCCAGCGCCGGTCGGAGCGCCAGGAATCCGGCGGAGGGCACCTCCTCCAGCTCGCGGTCCAGCGTCGCAACGAACGCCTCATGCTGAGCCAGCGCTTCCGCGGCCCGCCCGTCCTCTGCCAGCGCCGCTATGAGCTGGGTCCGGGCCCCTTCGTCCAGGGGGAAGAGCTCCACCCGGCGGGCGGCACGCAGGCGGGCTTCCTCCCACGCACCCTCCTCCCGCGCTGCAGCAACCCACGCCTGGGCGGCGCCGGCCAGGGCGGCCTGGAGCCGATCCCTCCGGCCCGCCAGCCACAGCCACCATGCCTCGCCCCCCGCGTCGTCCAACCCGGGCAGAAAGGGTCCGGTCCAGAGCGCCATGGCCTCGGCCGCGGCCCCCGCCCCCGCCCGCGCCTCGAAGTCCGCGGCGTCCACCGCCACGGCGCCGGGCCGCACCAGCACGCCGTCCCCGTCGAACTCCAGCGCGTCCCCCAGGGCGCGGCGCAGACGCATGAGGGCCTGGCGGAGGGAGTGACGTGCCCGGCGCTGCTCCCGCTCCCCCCACAGCAGCGTGGCCAGCTCGTCCCGGCTGGTGGGACCATCTCCGAGGGCCAGATAGGCTAGGAGCGCCAGCTCTTTCCGCCGGCCGCGCAGGTCGTCCACTCCAGCGCCCTCCAGCCGCACGGACCCCAGCGTCACGAGCCTCATGGAGCGAGCCGCCAGGTGGTTACGCGGCATGGAGTTGCGTGTGTCATCCCGGAGATTGACGGCCCGTTGCGGGCAGCGGTGCAGATTGGTCGGCGTCGCAGCGGGGTCCCCGGATGGAGGCCCCCGGCGGCCCAGAACGGAGGCCAGGAGACGATGACGGAAGCGGCAGGGTGTGAGCGGGCCGGGAGCACAGAGCGCTTCGTGTACTTCGTGGTTCGGATCAGGTTCGACCCGCAGGATCCCGCGGCTGGGCCCACCGGCATCATCGAGCGCCTCGGTAGCGGTCGGGCACGCCGCTTCAGCGGCACGCAGGACCTGCTGGCGGTGCTGGCGGAAGAAGTGGGAGTCCCCACGTCACCGCCGCCTGCCAGCGGAGCAGAACCCGGGTGTGCAACGACGCACCCCGGCCACGATTTCAATCAAGGAGTCGGATGATGCCTACGCACAAGATACGTCCCATGGAGCCGTCCACCACAGGCTCTCGTTTCCCCATGCGCATCCCCGCCGGCACCGCGCGGCGTGCCATGGCAGTGGCCGCGGCGCTGGTGGCGCTGGCGGGCGGTGCCCGGCCGGCGTCGGCCCAGGCGGGCCTCGGCGCGCCGTTCACCGGGGCGCACTACCTCACCTTCTACACCACCGAGTTGTCCTCGGATGGCGTAGGGGCGGACCGCTCCACCCTCTTCGGGGGACGCTACGGCCGGCGGTTCGGCGCGGCGGCCAAGCAGGCGCACTTCTCCCTGGGACTGCAGGTCGCCGCCCGGGCCCTCAACGCCGATGACGGCGTGCTCGACGTCTCCGTGAACGCGGCCTGGACGCGGCGCATGGACGAGGTGAACCAGGCGCTCTCCGTGACGGCGGCAGTGGGGGCGAGCGCCCTGGCGTGGGGGTCCGAGGATCCCAGCACGGGGAGGTCCAACGTGAGCGTGCCTGCCACGCTGGGGGTGGCGTACGACCTCCACATTGGTGGCGCCGTCTTCACGCCCTTCGTGGCGCCCTCGGTGGCGTACTACCGGACGCGCCAGTACCTGGATGACGTGCGCGTGGCCGGCGAGCACGGATGGGGCACCCGCTATACGTCGGGCGCGTCCCTCCGCGTGCGGGACCTGGTCCTCAGCACCAGCACCATCCGCGGTGAGGATGGGCTGACGGAAAAGACCCGCTGGACGTTTGCGGCCGGCGTCTCCTTCTGATCCGCAGGCCGGACACGAGGAAGCCCCGCCCGGCACGTAGCCGGGCGGGGCTTCTTCGATCTCGAAGCGACGTTCGCGCCCGCGCCGACCACCGCGCCTCTTCCTGCGCGGGACACGCAGTGCGCCGCACGTTTGGGATAAGGGCTGCCCGTTTGACGAGACCGCCGCAATTCCTCGCACTTGCGTATGCACATCCATCTCATTAAGGTATGCGCATCTGACGCACCACCGTGTGCAAGGAGCCACTCTGTCCCAACGTGAGCGAGCCACCGTCTGGATAGAGGAACACGGCCTTCATCGAGCGCCTGTGTTCCTCCCGGAGGAGATACCCGGGGACGTACTCCAGACGCTCCGGCGCCTCGAACTGGCGATCAGCGTTCCCGGCGGGCTGATCGTTGTACGCTCCCCGCGCGATGAGCCAGGCGATGTCCTTCGAGCACTGGCGTGGCCGATCGTACAAACCCTGACACGGCTGTATGCGCCTGCGGTGGTCGAGCGCGATTCCGCCGTGCGGCTATATCTGGGGAGGACGGATCCGGGACCAGAGATCCGAATTCGCCAGACCGGAGGGACTCGGTGGCGCGCGGAGATTGCTCCAGGGGTGATGGTCCGGATAGAGCGGGGTGAGGTTGGGGACAGCCAGATCGTCGAGGTGGGGGACGCCGCAATCCCCGTTGATCAGCCTGAAACCGTGCTCCTGATGCTACCGCTGAGCTTTCTCCGCGATCAGCTCTCCGATGTGGCGGTCTGGCTGAAGTCGCTTGTGCTCGCTCGACCGGCCCTGACAAGAGCGTATCGTCAGCAGCCCCGGCCTGTGGTCCTGAAGCGTATCGAACACCTGGCCCGCGACGTCGGCAACGTGAGACTGGCTGACCTGATCGGCCAGGTGGTAGCCGGAGAGCAGACGGTACGGATAGGTCGTGATCGAACCGGCGTCGGCCGGGAGCTGATCGTGTCTCCGTTGATCGCCCGGACCGAAACCACGAGGCAGCCGTGGCTCGATCGTCTTCGAGTGGCCATCCGACGCTCCCGGGAGGAAGTAGCTGGCGTGCTGCGATCGGCCGACCTGTCCTTGCCGACTCGAAGCCTCGAGGACCTGCTCCGGCATGCCAGGGAAGCCAAGGCCTATGATGCATACCATTCCTCGTCGATCGAAGGCTACCGACTCAGTCTCGATGAGGTTGCCCTCCTTCTGGGAGCCAACGATACGGAGGAGCGGGCCATTGAGGACGTTCGGTCGAAGCTGGCCATCATCGGTTACGGGATTGCCTTCGACAGCCTCCTCGACCACCTGCGGCGTGCGCGTGGCGCCGTTCAGCTCGATGGGGCGTTGACTCAGGAACTTTACATGGACCTGTTCACGCCTTCGGTCGAGGCAGGGGTGGTAAAGGCCGAAGATCTCAGGGGATGGCGGACGCATCCGGTGTTCATTCGGGGTACCCTGTTTGTGCCCCCGAACCATGAGAAAATCCAGCGCATGATGGATGTGCTGTTCCAGGAACTGAGCGAAATCGATGTGTCGGAGGGTCTTCTTCGAGGGATCCTGGTGCATCTGTGGTTCGTCTGGATCCATCCATTTCCGGATGGCAACGGACGCGTGGCCCGCTTCCTGATGAACACGGCCCTCTTAAGCGGCGCTGTACCATGGCTCACGATTCGCGTGGAGCAACGCCGTCCCTATTTCGACGCTCTTCGACGTGCACAGTTCCAGGACGAGTACGGGACGTTCGCGCAGTTCATCGTCTCTTCGGTCCTGGCTCGTGGCAGGCAGGACTAGCACCGGGACCAACGTCCACGATCTCGTAGTCCGCCTCTACCACGTCCTCGTCCGCACCAGCGGCGCCGGCCGTCCCGCCCCGGCCTTCCTGGCCGAGCCTGCGGTTACGGCAAGCCCCGCACCCTCCAGAGCACCGGATGAACCTGGCCGCCCTCGTCCACACTGCTCCCCACGATCTCGCCCGCCTCGTTGATCGCCCGCGCGACGCTGCCCAAAGAAGAGAGACCGGGAAGCTCGGTGAACAAACCCGCCGGTGACCGGATGTAGGCGCGCCCACTGGTGCCCGAGGGGGTGCTCACCGTGTATACGCCCACGACCTGCCCCCGGTCGTTGATGTCCATGGCCTGGCTGTGGAGCATGCCGTCGGGGTGGATGTCCACGATCCCGGTCGCGGCCGACCAGAAGATGGCACGGCGCTGTCCACCCACGATCATCGTGCCGACCGCCTGTCCCCGCTCGTTGATGGCCGCCAGACCCGTGGGGCCGGCGGAGATGCTGACCTGACCGAGGTCCAGGGTTCCCCCCTGCTTGGTCCACTGGAACGCGTGGATCGACCACCCCGAGGGGCTCGCCGGATTCGTGACCTTGGCCTCGCCCACGACCACGCCGGCGTTGTTGACGGCGATGGCGTTCGCGCCGAGCCACCCGGTCAGCAGTGGGATCAGGGTGAGCCCGCCGCGCTCGTTCCAGACGAACGGCAGCGGATCGTTCACGATGAAGCCGCGCGTGCCGAGGTTGCCGACCACGTCGCCCCTGGCGTTGATCCCCCACGCCTGGTTGGGCCCCGCGGTGGGACCCAGGAGGTCGCGCAGTCCATCCCGGTCGTCCCAGGCGAACGATCGCACGTCCGCATCGGAGGCGCCGGCGAAGCCGACCACGGTCCCGCTGGCGTTCACGCCGGTGGCCTGATTGTTCAGTCCAACGGCGCCGAGATCGGTGAATCCGCCCCGCTCCGACCAGAGGAACGAGCGGTGCGCGAACGGCCCCCCGCCCGTGCCGCCGCCCACGTCCCCGCGCGCGTTGATGGCATTGGCGTTGGCGCCGGGCGCGCCGAACGGCACTCCGAGGTCGACCAGTTCGACCTGCGCGGAGGCCACCACGGCGGCCAGAGCTGACGACACGTCGGGCGGCGCGGCCGGATCCGCGCAGGCCGCCGCCATCCAGAGCGCCCCGAGCGTGAGGAACACCTTGCGTGGCATAACTTCCCCCCTTGTGAAAGGCGAAAGCTGCCCCGGGTTGGGCGTGGCCAGTGCGCGCGAACTGGGGAAGCGCGATAGTCACGCCCGCCGCGCTCATGGAGCGACTCCGTTCGGGCCTGGAGGCGAGCGCCCACCGCTCGGAGGGCCAGGTACTTGCGGGCGGGCTGGTTGCGGCCTCCGGCAGGAGTCCGCGTTATTGCGAATTGAACGCGAAAATATTCGCCCGGCTCGGGATGGGCAAGGAGCTTGGCTCGCTGCCCCCATCCGACCTCGCCATGCTACGTCGATGGGGTGGCCGACGAGGGCTTCTCCCTCAGCTCGGACCGCCGCCGCTGATCCGCCTCGACGAGGGCTTCCTGCATGGCGGGGCAGCTGTCGCGGATGGTCAGGACGTCGTCACGTCTGAGCTCATAGAGTGCGCAGGGCGTCACGGCCCGGCAGGTGGCGGTGCGCGGTCCTCCGTGCAGAAGCGCCATCTCCCCGAAGAAGTCACCGGACATGAGGGTCGCCAGGTCCCGGGAGGTGCCGCCGTCCCGCCGGGACACCCGTATCACGCCGCGGGCCACGAGGAACAGCGACGAGCCCCCGGCGCCCTGCTTCACGATGATCTCTCCGGCCGGGGCGGTCCGACGACGGAGGTGCTCGGCGACCCGGGCGAACTCGTCCGCCGGTAGCCCCTGGAAGAACGGGACCTTGCGGAGGAGCTCCTCCGGGGAGATGCGGAGTTTGCTGGCCTGACTGGCCCGGAGGTCGCGGAGCTCGTGGGCCATCTCCTCGAGCATCGCCTCTGCGACGCCGTGGGGGATGATCCCGGAGTTTGCTCGTTCCTCTATGGCCTCACGCTCGGCCTGGAGCACGAGGCGGTCGGCCAGGCGTTCCTGAGTCGACGCCACGAACTCGGGAAACTGCTCGGACGTCTGGTCGAGTCGGGACCGGGCGCTCTCGTGCCAGTACTCGTAGACGGGCCGCACCTCCTCCACGATCCTGGCCTGGGCCTGCTCCTGGAGGGCAACCTCCCGCAGATCGTCCAGGACCCGTCGGCTGCCCCTGTAGCGTGCCCACGCCACCTCGAAGTCCCGGGCGGTCCGCCCGGCCCGCAGGCTCTCCACCAGGTGATTCAGCCCCGGGAACCGGTCCAGCACCCGGAAGAGGGAGTTCTCCAGGCGCTCTCCGGTGGGGGGATGGAGCGTGAACTCCGGGAGCCGCCCCTCGTGGCGGATGCCTTCGGTCTGGAGCTCGGTCGAGTGGGCCAGATTCCTGTAGGCCCGCTCCGAGAGGTGCCCCCGGGTGAACATGAGATAGTAGAGGGTCTTTTCCTCGCCGAAGCAGCGCAGGTAGAGGAGCCGGCGCTCCTCCATGAGGTCCAGGTCCTCCTGCCGCATCCGGTCCAGTTCGCTCTTCAGCTCGTCCAGGCCGTCGGCGCAGCGCTGGCGCACCTGTTCCGCGATCCTGGGGCTGAACAGCCCGCCGGACTGGAGCTCCGGGATCTGGTCGAGCGTCCGGTTCTTGGCGCTCATGAGCCCCTCGATTCGAGCGACCCGGTCCGAGAGCGACGGCACGTCGAGACCGAAATGGCGGACGACCTTCTCGATGGTCAGTCCCTGAACGAGCAGGGTGAAGATTACCGCCCCGATGCTGACGGCCGCGAAGACCTCGAGCAGGTCGCCTCCGAGCTCGGCAGGAAGGGCCAGCACGATCGCCAGGGCCACGGCGCCCCGCAGCCCTCCCCAGACCATGACGGTCTGGTAGCGCCGATCCACCGGGTCGGCTCCGGGCAGTCGGCCCAGGAGTGGGACGATTCCATAGATGACCAGGCTGCGGGAGACGAGCATCCCGATCACCACCCACGCGAGCACCGGGAGCGATGCCCGGAGGGACGAGAGCTCCACCCGGAGCCCGACCATGAGGAAGACCAGCGCGTTCGCCACGCCGGCCAGGTACTCCCAGAAGTGCTCCAGGTAGTCGGCCACGGACGGAGAGATCTTCGCCTTCCCCCAGCTTCCGATGAGCATGCCCGCGGCCACCACCGCCATGACGCCGCTCATGTGCAGCGTGTGCTCCGCCACGATGAAGGCGGCGTAGGCCAGGATGGTGGTGAGGCTGATCTCGAGGAACGCGTCTCCATCCACCCGGCCCAGCATCGTGCCGACCAGGAGGGCGAGCCCCCACCCCACCAGCAGGCCGCCGAAGAAGACCACGGCGAAGTCCGCCACCCCGAGCAACATCTCGGCACTGACGTCGGTCATCCCCTGGCCGACGGCGAGGTTCGCCACCGCGATGCCCACGAGGATCTTCGAGAGGACGATGGCCGTGGCGTCGTTGAACAGGCTCTCGCCTTCCACGAGGACCGTGAGCCGCTTGGGAGCACCGAGTTGCCGGAAGAGCGCAATCACCGCCACCGGATCGGTGGCGCTCAGGATCGAGCCCAGGAGGAGGGCCTGTGGCCAGGTGACCTCCAACCCGACCAGCGGCGTGGCCATCCGCACGAAGAGACCGATGATGGCCGTGGAGAGGAGGAGGCCCGGCACGGCCAGAGTGAGCACCGGCCCGAGATTCTCCCTGAGCGCCCGGGAATCCAGGTTGAACGCCGACTCGAAGAGGAGGGTTGGCAGGAACACGAAGAGCACGAGATCGGGGCTGATTTCGAGATCGGTCACCGGCGCGAGGAACGCCCACCCGGCGTCGGCCAGATGGGCGAGGAGGATCCCCACCAGGACCAGCGCCACCGTGAAGGGAAAGCTGAAGCGCTTGACAACGGCGTGGGTGAGGGCGGAGACGACGAGGAGGCCGACGACCCCCACGACCAGCTCGACGACTCCGTGCCCCCCGGGCTCCATTGCTCAGCTCACACGGCGGCTGGAACGGGCCTGGAGATCATGGTGCCCTCCAGGGCGTCGCACACCGCACGGACGTCTCCTGGCGAGCCCAGGAGGACCAGCACCAGCCCTGCGCTGATCTCCAGCGTCCGCGGGGGATTGTAGATCCACTCGTCGTTCCGTCGACGGACCGCCATGAGGAGCGCTCCCTCGCCGGCGTGGATGCCGGCCGCTTCGATGGTTCGACCCACCGCCGGCGAGCCGGCCGGCACGGTGACCTCGTCGATCCGAAGATTCGTCTCCCGATCCCGGAGCATCTTGTCCAGGAAGGTGACCACCGTGGGACGGATGAGCTCCGATGCGAGGCGGAGGGCGCCGATGAAATCGGGCGACACGACGGCGTCCGCGCCCACTTTCCGGACCTTGGCCTCGGTCCCGATGTCGCTCACCCTGGACACGATCCGTATGCGAGGGTTCAGCTGCCGGGCCGAGAGGGTGATGACGAGGTTCTCCTTGTCGTTCTCGGTGCAGGCCGCGATGCCCGCAGCCCGCTCCACTCCGGCGCTGGTCAATGTGTCATCCGACGCCGGATCTCCGAGGGCCACCGGGATCTGGCCAAGCTCCATCCGGATCTGCGCCACCTGGTCCGGATCGTCGGCAATGAGCACGACCTCCCGCCGGACGGCCAGCAGCTCGGTGGCAATGTAGCGGGCGGTGGGGCCGGACCCGCAGACGATGAGATGATCCGTCATGCGAGAGATTGTCTTCTCCATACGCCTTCTCCAGAAGACGTGACCGAGCTGGCCCTCGAGGACGAAGGCGGTGGCGGTGGAAACGAAGTAGAGGACGCCTCCCATCCCGACGAGGATGAGGACTGCGGTGAACATGCGCCCGGCGGGGTTGTTCGAGAGATCGATGATCTCACCGAACCCAACGGTGGTGAGGGTGATCGCGGTCATGTAGAACGCGTTCACCCAGGTCGAGCCGGGAGCCAGCAGCCGGTATCCCATCACGCCGACTAGCGTGACGGCCGCGAGAAACAGGGCGGCCGCGGCCATGCGGAACCGCAGGCGCCGGAGATCATCCTCCCACTGCGGGGAGGTTAGATCATCTTGAGCCACGTGGCGATCCCCGGGTGGCGTAGGGGTTGGAAGGCCCAGCGTAGGATGCGCCTGAGCAAGCTGTGGCGCAAGCGTCCCGCGGGCCCGCCTTTCCGGCTCACCTCGAGCGGGATGCCCGGGGCGACCGGGAGCTCGACTGCGCGGAGGTCCTGGCGTAGCTCCCGCGGCCACGCCTCGCTCGCGACTTGACAGCATCCTCCGGCAGGTCCTAGAGTAATTAATGCAGGTTAACCAATTCTCTCCCGTCCCGACCCTGCGCAAAGCGGGCGTGGCGCGTTTGCTGTCGCGCCGCGTCCACCCACTGGATCCCTTCCATCGAGGGGGCATCATGCGATTGATCGTACCACTTGCGGCCGCGGCGCTGCTGCTGGCCGGCTGCCAGGACACCGCAGGCCCCGTGGCCGAGAGCGGCCCATCGCCGGCCACGGCAGGGCTGCAGGCAACGCAGACGAGCAGGACCGGTGTGCCGGTGATCGTGCTGGGGCCGGGTGAGGCCCACGACGTCAACGCACGTGGCCAGGTCGTCGGCTGGAGCTACAACGCCGCTGGGGACAGGATCGCGGTGCTGTGGCAGGACGGGGAGATGATCGATCTGGGCGCCCCACCCGATCTGTGGGCGCTGGCCATCAACGACCGCGGCGAAATTGTCATTGGTGTCTGGCATCCATATTCGGGCCCATCCGATGTGTACTACTGGTACCGGGGCGAGCTGACCATGATCGTTCCGGATGCCACGGTCCGGGACATCAACGCGCGGGGCCAGGTGCTCGGGTTCCTGCGGCGAGACGCAGCCACCGACCTCGCGTTCGTGTGGGAGGACGGCGAGCTGACATTCCTCGATCCACTCCCGGGCAACACCGCGTCCCGGGCCGAGGCGATGAACCAGAAGGGGGAGGTCGTCGGCTTCAGCGCCTGGGGCGATAGTGGAGTTTACGCGCAGTTCTGGGAATCGGACGGCGACACCTACTTGCTCCCCGCGCCGGAAGGATATGCGGGCCGGGCCATGGCCATCAACAATCGCGGTCTCGCGGCCGGGCGCGTCGAACTATCGGGAAGGGTCGACCAGCAGGCGGTCCTGTGGCAGGATGGCCAACTCCTGGAACTGGACGACGCGGGTGGATTCGGGTCCGGGGTACACGACATGAACTCCGGGGGAATGATGGCCGGGTATTACACCCCACCGGACGGCGAGGAGCGGCCGGCGCTCTGGCTCGGCAACGACCATCACCTCGTCGACCTTGGTCTGCCGCAGGGTGACGAGTACGCCGGCCCCGCACGTGCCTTCGCGGTCAACGAACGCGGCGTGGTCGTGGGCTCAGGCGGAGGCGCCACGGTCTGGGCCTACCTCTGGAAGCCCTGAGCCGCTGACCTGTTGGAACGGGGACGGTGCTGCGGGGGGCCTCGGGTCAGGCCCCGGGTCAGGATTCTTGATCCGGGGGTCCCCGGCCCGGCGTATTCAGCGTACGCGTTTCCGTTCGGTGGGCAGCGCGTCCGGGACGCGCTGGACCGATTGCCGTCACGAACCATGCCGGTCCGCGGGGCGCGCTGATGAGCGACCGTCGCTTTGTAAAAGAGCCGGGTGGCGCCGCGCCGAAGGCGAAAGGCGCGCACCCGGTGAGGTCCGCCTACTTCTCCTCGTCCACGATCTCGTAGTCCGCCTCCACCACGTCCTCGTCGGCGCCACCCGCCGCGCTGGCCGTGGCATCCGCCGCCGCACCCTCCGTACCGGGCTCGGCGCCCTCGGGAGGGGCCTGCTCGGCGGCCTGCGCCTGGTAGAACTGTTGCCCCGCCGCGCTGAAGGCCTGCATGAGCTCGTCGCGGGCGGCGTTCAGCTCGCCCAGCTCGTCCTGCTTGAGCGCCTTCTTGGCGCGCTAGTACCACGGCCCGCTTATGTTCCTGCCTGCTCGTGGCTGTCCGCTCCACTCGGGGCTCCTTGAGAGACCCGGAATGTAGGGGACAGTTCTATCCGTCACGGAAGGGGACCTTACAATCCGTCGACAACACATCTGGTTGATGCGGCACTGAAACACACCTCTGCTCATCCTGATGGAGCGCGGCCCATTCAGGTAAGACTGCTCAGGTGCGAGCCAGAATCGATCCCATGGTCAAGGAGGTCAGGGACTGGATCCGGCGGAGCCGCCGATCGCGAGCATGAGTGTCACTCCGCACAGTGGAATGCGGCTACGGACGTGGTCGGGAATGAATGCCGCGCGCACCTCGACGCCGAACCTCTCGCGCCCCTCGCGCCAAAGCAGCCGCAGCCGGGCAGCGGTTCCACGGTGCCACTCGCCCAGCTTGTCATTCGGCGCGGGGCCGACGAACGCGCAACCCGTGCCACAGCTTCCCACATTGCCGCTGCCCCATTCGCCATGGACCCAGGCGGCCCGGGCGGCGCCCGAGCTGTTCAAGCCCCGACGCCGCACAGCGAACCCGGGGCCGATCCCCAATTCGCCCGTGAGGAACGAGTATGTCTGGCCGGCCGTCAGACCCGTGGTCTCCTCCTATTCGGAACACCGGTCCAACGCTTACTACCCACATGCGCTGCGCGGCCAGCATGCCGGGAGCCAGGATGAGCATCAACAGCGCGAGGATACTCCAGTGCAGCAACCCAGCCTTCTTCGTCGTCGCTACGCAAGCGTCCATGATCCCTCCTTCAGTGGTCTTGTCACGTTTCGACCTCCAGAACGTTGCTGATGCAAATGGGCCCATAGTTGTGAATTCCGGTGCGGAGCACTTGGCAGACGGCCTGCGATTGCTCGACCAGGTCGCGGCGCGGTGGTTGTGATCGCCGGGACGTTAGCAGGCGACGAACACGTCGAGGTCGGCGCGCACACTCGGATCCGTTCTCAGAGGTCCAGGCACGACCAGCCTACGAGCCGCCGCTGGCCGACCGGTTGCGTGCACGCCTCGTCACTGAACGCGTCACACGTACCGAGAAAGTCGAACATCTCGGAGCAGAGGCGTTCCCGATTGCCGATGCAGAGGCCACGCGTGATGTCCGCGCACCTTATCCACAAGTTCCCGCCGGCGAGCGGATGGCACGCGCCGGCGGCGACGACGGTATTGCACTCCCACTGCTGAATCTTCACGTCGCCGATCTGCGGATCACGCGTCGGATCGTAGGGCCGGTATTCCCTTTCTTCCGCCTGCTTCTCACCGTTACGCGCCATCCATGACCAGGTGCGGCCGTTCACACGCGCGCCCATGACATCGGCGACGCGCTCGCGGTCGGCGGGCCGCA
>Ga0214473_10005445_pt1 | contig 15232 bp, 16 predicted proteins | sample RVTome_7_FD_203509 | JGI IMG/M metagenome (GOLD analysis project Ga0214473, IMG submission 203509) | Soil microbial communities from uranium-contaminated site in the Upper Colorado River Basin, Wyoming, United States - RVT98D197 | ecosystem: Environmental > Terrestrial > Soil > Contaminated >... | reverse complement strand
GCACGTCGGGCTCAAAGAGCTATGGACCCTCCGGTGGCATCGCGAGTACGATACCTCCGGTCCATGGACGAGACTCGGTGGCGTCAAACCCACGGACTGGCCCCAATGGCTCGCCAAGTACAAGGAGTATTGATCGCGTGCCCTGTTCGTGCCTGTGACTGGCAGGGGACACGATGGGCTGCACGCGCGAGACAAGCAGGAAATGACAGCGAGAATGGCTGGGGACCCAACCATTCTCGCCGGATGTCAAGCATCAATTCGTCTGACTCACAGTTGCCGGATCAGGTTCACGCCGATCGCCGTGTCATCTTCGGTGAACTGGAATTCGACATCGAGACCCGTCCTCGCGAAGGGATTGATCCGGGCGCCGAAATAGCCGCCGAAGTTGGAGGTCGGATCGACATCATATCTCTCGTGGTAGCCTGGCTCCTTGTACGTCTTCTCCCCGTCGATGCACTGCCAGAAGGGGCCTCCATAGATGGACGCATGGTCGCACAGGCGGTAGGTCGGTCCGGCCGCGACTTGAATCTGCCAAAACTCGATGTCCGCGTCGCCTGACCAGCCGACTCCACGCCATTTGCCGTCGATATCATACCAGGCCATTTGAAACAGTCCGCCCCAGGTGAGTCGCTCCTGCTTGCGCAACGTGGCTTTGGCGCCGAATCCATAGGCGAGTCCGTCGCCGCTGAACCGGTCATCGGAGTCGCCTGTGCGCCCGCGGACGCCGCCCAGAAGGCCCGTCACTTCCAGGTAGTCTCGGACTCCATATCCGGCCCGGGCGGCAAGGACGTCCGTCCTGACAGGATCGGCGATGAACCGCGACACCGGGCCAATGCTGCTCGTACCTTCATCCATCTCAAGGGAGAGATGGCTGTAGGTATAGTCGGCGCCGATGCCGAATTGCCCCTGCTCGAGGCCGGCTGCCGGCGGACCCATCGTGACGGACAGGCCAACGGAGGAGCCAATCAGAGTCGTCATCACAACCAACAGCAGCACTTCTCTCGTTTTCACAATAGCCCCTTTCTCGAAGAAGTCATTTCATGGTCCGCCCAACGCGGGCTGGAATCCAAGACACGCCACGCCAGAGCAGGGTCCAAGTGCTAAAGCCACCGGAAGTACATGTCACTACCAGAAATGTTGTGGACTTGTCAAGAATATTTGGGTTCTCGGATGTGAGAATTCCGGGCCTGTAGCGGGGGGGGGGGTACTGCGTGACAACTCTGGGACTTTGCGTATCCTGCCTTACGCGAGGAAAGGGCCGAAAACGCATGCCGTCCGGCGACAATCCATATACCGCAGAGCAGTCGCCCGACAATGGGTCTCTCGCGATCAGTAGATGATCGCGGTGGCTTCCTCGATTTTTCTGACGACCTCTGTCACGTCGGCTGGGTTCGAAACGTAGCCGTCGAAGCCTTTTTGCATCAGGGCGGCGGCCTCCTGCGGGCTCAGGTGGTTGGCCAGGGCAATGATCTTGATCGTGCCGTGCTCCTCGCTGGTGCGGACGCTCCTGCAGATGCCGTGCGCGTCGATGTCCGTGGCGAGCAGGTTGATGAGGATCACGTGGGGTGAGAACTTCTGCACGGCGGCGCCGGCGTCGAAGCCGTTGGACACGGCCAGAATCTCGTAGCTGCCCCGCGACGTCAGGGCGTCGATCACCGGGGATTTCGAGCCGTTCTCCCCGTCCAAGACCAGGACACGAATCTTGCCCACGGGCAGGATGTCCGTCGGCATATTATTGACCTTCATGAACCGGATCAGCTCGTTGACGGGGATACGCCGGTCCTTGCTGCCCGGGATGCGATAGCCGCGGAGCTGGCCGGAGTCGAACCACTTGGAGACGGTTCTCGGAGCGACGTTGCAGATCTTCGCCACATCGCCGGTTGTCAGTACGTTTCTGCCTTTTGCCATGCGTGCATTCCTGTATCTATAAACTGATGCCGTATTGTTCTTCGGCTGTACGGGACGGGGCATTTAGCCGGGCCGAAGGAATTCGGGCCCGGCCCGTACGGGACACGCCCCGGGACGCTGCCGCGTCCGATAAAGCAGCCTATCGGTGTTTGCCCATGCGATGCATTTCTGGATTCCCGCCTCCGCGGGAATGACCTGTGGCCGGGTGGCAGCGGCAAGCGGAGCCCGCGGAGCTTGCCGATGCCACCCATCCTGAGTGCCGTGGAGTTTTCACGCACCCTCAACCGCTGTACGGAGAGAATGTATTGGCTTTGGAGGGTGGGGGGCTTACAATGCGATTAGATTGCGTAGAGACGCAAAATCTTGCGTCTCCATCAAGGAGACCGCGATGCGGATTTATCTGTCTCGGCCGGATATCACGGAGAAGGAGATCGAGCGGGTGACGCAGGTGCTGCGCGGCCCGGAGCTGTCGCTGGGGCCGGTGGTGCCGGAGTTTGAGCGGGCCTTCGCCGAGTATATCGGCCGCCGGCGGGCCGTCGCGGTCAACAGCGGCACGAGCGGGCTGTTCCTGAGTCTGCTGGCGCTGGGCATCGGGCCGGGCGACGAAGTCATCACGACGCCTTTCACCTTCGTCGCCTCCACCACGTGCATCATGATGACGGGCGCCAAGCCGGTATTCGTCGATATCGATCCTGTGAGCCTGAACATCGATCCGCGGCGGATCGAGGCGGCGATCACCGGCCGGACAAAGGCCATCTTGCCTGTCGAGGTGTTCGGCAATCCCGCCGGTTTCGATCGGGTCCGCGAAATCGCCGGGCGGCACGGCCTGCCTGTCGTGGAGGATAGCTGCGAGGCCCTCGGCTCGGTCCTGAACGGCAGGAAGGCGGGCACGTTCGGCGCATTGAGCACTTTCGGATTTTACCCCAACAAACAAATCACGACCGGCGAGGGTGGCATGATCCTCACGGACGACGACAACCTGGCGGATATATGCGTCTCGCTTCGCAACCAAGGCCGCGGCAAAGGCGGGAGCTGGCTCGCCCACGAGCGGCTCGGCTACAATTTCCGGCTCAGCGACATCAATTGTGCGCTGGGCGTCGCACAGCTTTCCCGCATCGAGGAAATCAAGGCGAAGCGCCGGCAGGTGGCGACGTGGTACCAGGAGATGCTTGCCGGGGAAGACCGGCTGATCGTCCCGACGGAGCCGGCCGGGTGCGAGCTGAGCCGGTTCGTCTTCGTCGTGCGCCTCCGCGAGCAGTTCCAGCAGCAACAGCGGGACGCCATCCTGCAGGAGATGAGCCGGCAAGGCATCCAGGTAAGCAACTACTTCCCGCCGGTGCACTTGCAGCCGTTCATCGCCGATCGCTATGGCCATCGCGAAGGCGAGTTCCCCATCACGGAATCCGCGAGCCGCCGCACGATCGCGCTGCCGTTCCACAATCATCTGACGGAGCAGGACGTGGCCCTCGTCTGCGGCACGCTTCGAGCCATTCTCGACACCTGCCTCCGATAATCAGAATCCCGACGCGGCGCCGGGAAAGCGGGGAGGTAAGAGGATAAGAACGTAAGAAGGCAGGAGTTGAGCGAGGCTCTCCGACCTTCTTACCTTCCTCACTTCTTACCTTCGTCCACACTCCGCGGCGAGACAGTGTATTCATTTCCCATTTGGCACGTTCGTTCCATTATCGTAAGTATTTAGTAGGCGGTAACGTGAACCACAGGGTTGGGACGCCGACCTCAGAGTCCTGCGAAGGAAGGGGAAACTCCATGGGCTGGAGATCGAAGTTGGTGTTTGTGCTGATCGTGTATTTTGCGGGCTTCGCCACCGCGATCTACTGCCTGGCGCCCGCGCCGGAGGCGCCAAAAGGAACGGCTCGCGGAAAAGGGCTGTTCGGTCCGGCGCTGACGTCGGACAAGATCGTTATGAGTGTGAACTCCGGAATACACAAGTGCGTCGATCTGGGCAAAGAGGCGGCGATGCGAACGGCGCAAATGATCAAGGAAAAGGTGGAAGAGGCGCAACTGCAGTCAGAGAAACAAGGGTGACAACCTTCACCTCGCCGAGGGGTTGCAGGCGACTCTGGCGGCCAGTAGCCGAAGTCGCAGACTGAAATCAAGCAGGAGAGAGTCGGCCGCGAGCCAGCAATGACCCGCGGCCATTCTTGTTTGCAAGGCCTTCTCACACCTCCCACTCTACAGCGACACCTCCACCGTTCCCGTTTCATTCACGCCTGAAGACTCGATGCCCTTGAGCACCTTGACCCGGTCCGTGCCGGGCTCACCGACCTTGATCGTGTACGTCGCGGCTTTGAAGACCTTCGGCCGGAACTCCGTGCCATTGATCCGCAACGTGTAAACGATCTCGTCCGTCTCCTCGTCGATGACCTGGAGGACGGGATTCCTCAAGCCGGCGACCTTGATCGTGGGCAGATGCCCGACGGCCTTTCGCCCATAGTTGTCAAGCTGATGGATCGTTCTCGGCCACCCGGGATAGGGCCTGCTATCCGGCGCCGTGATATCCACATTGCGCGGCCAGCACTCCATCGTGATCTCCCGCGTCTTCCTGTTGAATTTCACGACGCCGACGCCGGCGGCCCGCGTGGTCAGCTTGTCGTGGTTCTCCTCAGGGCTGGGGTTGGCCACGGCGAGCATGGTGATCTTGTTGCCCAGGCCGTCCTTGAATTCGCCGAGATAGTCCGGCATCCCCGGCTCGCGATTTTTCCCGGGCTCCAGCGGCGCCCACCAACGGAGATACAGGTTGGCGATCGAAGGGACGCAGAACGAGTAGCACGAATCGTTCCAGTCATTGACGCCGTGACGGATGATCGTGGCCAAATGCTGGTCGCCGGCGATGTGAAGGGCGAAGGCTTTGCGCATCTCGACAAGGGCGCCATTGCGGCCGGTCTGGGGCCAGCCGTTCGAGTCGAGATCGGCGTACAGCCGGTTGTCCCGTGTGCCGTGCAGGTGCGCCCCGCCGGCGAAGATCGTCTGCGAGAGCACCGCCTTCATGTCGCAGTCATGCCAGTCGGCCGCCCACTGCCGCAGGAACCTGATCTGCCGTTCGCCGAGCAACTGCGCCTCGGGCACGTCGAGCGCCTGCGGGTCGTAGTCCCGGACGGAGACGTGATCGGGCCGGTTGGGCCGCCATGCATCGGCAGGCAGGACGCTGTCGGGGCCGGTCTTGAACTTACGATCCTCGATAATGGCGAAGTTGACCCGGCCGACCGTCAGGTTCGTGTAGTACACGCCGATGCCGCGCTGGATGGGCGTCGGATCGAACGGGTCGGGCAGATGGCTGGTCTGGGCCCGCTCGACCTCCTGCACGTACTCGACGGGCTTGAAGTAGCCGCCATCGTCGCCGTTGGCGCGGAGCGACTTTTTGCCGCCCTGGCCCCAGAGGTTTGGATGGCCGACGTCGTGGTCGTCGGGGATCGTGACGGTCGGCGTGCTGCGAATGATCTCGCCGAAATCGCGGCCGAATTTGAGCCAGTAGGCGTAGTGCCGGTTGTGGTCATAGACCTGGTCGCCGGAGAAGAACAGCAGGTCCGGCCGGACCTTTTTGAGGTTCTCCACAATGTCGTTCTTGGGGATATCGCCGCCGTGGCCGGGATAGATCGAGTTGCCCGTAAAGGCCGCGACCATGATCCCGTCCTTCTCCACCGGGTCCCTGCGCACGACGCCGGCATACTCCGCCGCCTTGCCGTGACGAAGCCGGTACTCGATATCTTTGGTCGAGTCCCAGCCCTCGATGCGGAAATGCGAGGTCCAGCCCTGTTCGATCACAGGCGATTCCGCGACCTGCCGCCATTGGCCGTCCGCACGGGTTTCAAGTCGCACAATCCGCTGCTCGCCCTCCCTGAGCGGATAAAGCTGGGCCGTCATTTTCATGATGTCGTTGTGCACGGTGTATAGTGCAAAGCAAATCACCTGGTCTCGCGACACCTCAGGAATCTCGAGCAGCTTGTCCCGCTGAGCGGCGCCGACTGTCGAGGTCACAAACGCCAACACAAAAGCCGTCATGGCTCCCTTCTTCATATATTCCTCCTTGCCCTCAGAGTACTGAAGAACTGCCTGGATAGCCGCCTATCCATCACCGCCGTAGAATAATCCGGCGGGTCGGAGACTGCAACGGCATTCCCATCGCGACAGCGGCGGGCGCATGAAGAAAGCCGGGTCTGTGGAACCCGGCTTGTGGGAAATCCATCGGTAGTGACGGGACAGCCCGTCCCGCCCTTGTGTGACAAGTCTATTGCCTTTGCACCCGGAGCAGGATCAGGACATCCTCTCCCGTGGGGATGATCCCCCGGACTTGGACCAGAACGGCGCCGCCTTCCTCGGTGCTGACATTCGGGACTTCGAATCCATTCTCGCCGTCATGGAAGGAGAAGGTGGACTCAAGCCGGGTGCCGTCGCCGGAGATCGTGGGCAGCCAAGCGAGAGCGAAAACGTCCGTGCCGATCATTCCCTCCTGGCCTTCCGAAACGATGATGCGAGGCGAACTGATGGGTCCAACAGTCAGACCATCCTCGAAGCGTTCGGCTTGCTCCCGGCTGAGCGTCGCGTAGTACGTCTCCGGGGCGACGGATGTCTGGATCAACCCGACGCCTTGATCTCTGAGGGATTGCCACACGGCCTGCTCGGTCGCGGAGATTGTGAAGAAGCGGGCGGCGCACATGACCGCTCTAAGGTCGGAGGCCGGCGCCTGCTCGTCGGCGCCGCTGGATTGAGCAGGGAGGAGCGGTGGCCGAGCCATGGGCTCTCCCGTTCTGATCTCCAAGATCAACTCTTTGAGGCGAACCAGGGTTGAGCTGACGGCGTGTCCGACCTGGCTGAACGCGACAGACCCTCCGCCCAGACCGAACACGCCTGCGAGCAGCACGGCCAGCGCGATCAGGGCCGCTATTCTTGTTGGTTTGTGTCTCATAGCTGTTCTCCATATGCGTGGATGCTTGCTTTGTGAACGTTTTCGTTTGGAATTCCTGTGGGCCTGCAGGACGTCGTCGAGGACCTCACGGTCTTTTCCGGCGTCGGTGGCCACATCGACCTCTGTAATGAACCTTTCGATTTTCTTACGTGACTTCATATCACACCTCACCATCAAGGATGGACCGGAGTCTCTCCAGGCCGTAGCGATACCGGCTCTGGACTGTGTTGATGGAGACTTCCTGGGACTTCGCGATGTCCCGGAACTTCATGCCGGCCTGCAGGTGCAGGAGCACGGCCTCTCGCTGCTCATACGGAAGCTCAGCCAGGGCGTTGTTGAGCCTTGTGAATCGCTCGTTGGCGATGATCCACCGCTCCGGCTCCGGATGATCCGAGACGACCGCCTCAGCTTCTTCGAGGCCACCTGTCCGCCGTCGCTGTGCGGCCTTGTTGGCATCACGTACGCGGTTGACGACGCACGTGGCTAAGAAGCTCCGCAGGTTGCCCCGCAGCCGGACCTTCTCCGGTGACTGCGCCAATTGCACGAAGACATCGTGTACGATATCCTCGGCCAGGCTCGTCTGATTCAGCAGCCCCGCGGCGATTCGAAGCAGATTCTGCCTGTGATCCACATAGATCGTCGCCAGGGCGGCGCTGTCGCCCAAGCGGAACCGCCAGATGAGCAGCATGTCATTCAGCATCGATGCCACGAATACTCCCGAACGATCGTCCTTCACTCATAGCACAATTAGACCACCCGATTTCGTCTAACGAAAACGAAAATCCTCGTTCGGCGGAACTGGGCGAGAGCGCATGAGAAAAGCCGCCAGGAGCCTCAGTGGCGACCTGAGAGGTTTTCCGAGGGGCGCGCGCCTGTTGACTCTCGGATTCTCAACGTACAGTTCTGGATCTTTGGGTGGCAGCGTCAAGCGCAGCTTGGCGATGGCTCACCTCGGATGCGGCATAACCATCGCCAAGGCCTTCGGCCTTGACGCTGCCACCCGATACCGATGGGTTGAATACCTGAGAGTCAATAATCGATCTCGCGGGGCAGGCCGTAGGGGCCGTGGACGACGCAGGAGGCTGTGTCCCCGAATTGGCGGAACTGCACGATCATCTGCTGCTCGGCCTTCTTGCCGTTCTTCAGCTTGACCACAACCGGTACGGTCGCAATGGGACCCAGTGCGGAGCGTCCGGTCTTACTGATTTGCCCGATCTCCAGAATCTCCACGATGCGGTCGTCCTTGTCTGGCTTGAAGATGATCTTCCGCAGGAACTCGTCGCCCCAGTTCCGGCACAAGGGACTGATGTTCTTGAGCGTGTTCATGTCCTGATCGATGACCGCCAGGTAAAGGGCCCGCACGGTCTTCTCGGCTGCTTCTTGCTGCGTCATGCCTTCGACCGAGATCCCGTCCTGGGGATTACTCATGATGCCCACGGCCTCATCGGGGATCTGCAGCGGCTTCTCGACGTGTTTCGCGTCGCCCGGTACGTGAACGTCGAAGACATCGTCCGGCAAGTCCTCGTAGTACACAATCTTGAAGGCATCAAAACTCGGAGGCCCGCTGCGATCCAGGTTCTGCCACTGCTTCATGGCCACCGGCAGCTTGCTGGCGACGTCGAACTCAATGACCCAGGACTGTGCCCCGTGGACGTCTATCAAGCTGCACAGCAGCATTATGCGGTCCCGGCCCGTGGCCGGGTCCTTGCCGCGCACGATCTTCGCGTTCTCCGCTGTGCTGAGCATCTCCAGCAGCTCAGGGCCGAGCCACTGTGCCATGCCGATCGTCAGGGCGTGTTCGAAATACACCGTGTTTTGGCTCGGCTCGTAGTGATAGGTCGAGCCATCCCGGGTCCATGTGATTGCCCCGTGACTGCCTCTGACCACCACGTCGGTCGACTGGGTCTTGGTTTTGTTGGCCCGTATCCAGATTTCGGCCGTGCCTCCCGGAAAGGCGCCGACCATATAGACGGCCGGGAAGTTCTTCATCGCTTCGATAGCATCCTCAAGGGCCCAGGCTGACTGGGTGAAGCCGCCGAAAAATGCGAAAAACAGAACCGCGCCGACGACAATGGCCGCCGCAGTCAGCTTGCTTGCTTTGCTCGTCATGATCGTTCTCCATAGTATGCGGCCCGGCTGAGCCGCTTGTTGTTTTGTTCTCTGCATGGCTGTCAGCGCATCCGCAAGCACCTTCGCGTCGCCCTCGGCGCCTTGCCGCGTGGGCAAGTGCTCCAGGTATGCCTGCAATAACCGTTCTGTATCTCTGATTTCACTCATGGTTCCAACTCGCCATCCAGCGCCGAACGAATCTTCTCCAGGCCGTACCGGTAGCGGCTCATGGCAGTATTTATGGACATCTCCTTCAACTCAGCGATCTCTCGAAATGGCAGCCTGCTCTGCAGGTGCAGGACGATGATCTCTCGCTGCTCATCGGGTAATTCGGTCATCGCTGCATCGAGCTTTGCGATCAGCTCGTGGCTCATCGCCCTGTGCTCCGGGCCAACTGTGCCCGCTGGATGTGACATTGCCTCATCCAGAGTCGTCGAGCAGCGTCGCTGCATCGTGCGGTTTCTATCCCGGGCCCGGTTGGCGACACAGATCGACAGGAAGCCCTTGAGACTGCCCTTGAGCCGGAATTGGCCCGTTGTTTGCGCGAAGTCTACGAACACATCGTGCAGCACGTCCTCGACGCCGCTGCGGTCGTTGAGCAACGCGGCGGCTACCTTGAGCAGTGGCGCGCGGTACTTCTCATAGATCCGGCACAACGCCGCCGGGTCCCCGCGATTGAACCGCCACATGAGTACTTTGTCCTCAAGCATCAGCAAGAATCGCCAAATTCCAACAACCGGCTGTCATTGTAGAAACGTCCCGACCCGTCATTTTAGTCTATCGCCTTCGATTTACCACAAAGAGCCGAGGTTCAGAAACTCGGAATCGGCGTTGACTGGCCGGCGTGCCGCACTATGATGTCTGCGACACGTAAGAACGTCCGGCAGATTCATGGGAACGATGGTGGACGCCGCGATGCGGTTGATAGGGAAAATGAAATGATCTGGCTGTATGCAGGTTTCATCGCCTTTGTGCTGCTGATGCTGACGCTGGACCTTGGCGTCTTTCATCGCAAGGCCCACGTGGTCTCGGTGAGAGAGGCCCTCGCGTGGTCTGCCGTGTGGATCACCCTGGGGCTGGCTTTTGCCATGTTCGTGTACTTCGGCTATGAGGACCAGTGGTTTGGACTTGGGGTCGGGGTGGACGCCGCCGATGGGTTGGTCAATGACGGCTGGACGGCAACTCAGAAGTACCTGACCGGTTACATCGTCGAGAAATCGCTGAGCGTGGACAACATCTTCGTGATCGCCATGATGTTCGGCTTCTTCGCGGTGCCGGCGATCTACCAGCACCGGGTGCTGTTCTGGGGTATTTTGGGCGCTTTGGTGATGCGAGGCGCGATGATTGCCATCGGCGCGAAACTCATCGCGGAATTCCACTGGGTCCTGTACATCTTCGGCGTCTTCCTGATCCTCACGGCGATCAAGATGCTGGTCCTGAAGACCGACCACAAGGACCCGAACCAGAACGTCGTGGTGCGTCTGGCACGGCGGTGGTTTCCAGTCACCGGCCGGTTTCACGGGGAGCATTTCATCGTGCGGGCCGGGACACGAGCCTCCCACGAGAGCGAACAACCCGGTATGGCCATCGAGCCGGATGAGCTGGTGGATCGAGCCAGGCCCGGCACGCTGCTGCTGACGCCTTTGGCGCTGGCCCTTGCCGTGATCGAATCGACGGACCTGATTTTCGCGGTGGACTCGATTCCCGCCATCTTCGCCATCACCGCCGACCCATTCCTGGTATTCACGAGCAACGTGTTTGCCATCCTCGGCCTGCGGTCTCTCTATTTCGCGCTGGCCGGCATGGTGGACAAGTTCCGCTACCTCAAAGTGTCGCTCGCGCTGGTGCTGGTGGTTGTGGGAGTCAAGATGCTGACCGCCAAGTGGCTCAAGGCCGCCCTCGGAGAGCACTTCAACCTGTATTTGTTGACGGTGGTGTTCCTGATTCTCGCCGCCGGGGTCGTAGCCTCCTTGATCGCCGACCGCCGCAAAAAACACCGCCCGGCCATCAACCTTCATGCGCCATAGCACCCCGACGCCGACGACCGACAGAATCGGCACTTCCTTCTGTTGACGGGTCTCGGCCTGCCGTGCTATGATATTTTCAGCGAGGGAGGGGAATCTGGGTATTCGGAGAATGTATGCAAAGGGATGTAGTATCAGGTGTGAGGTATCCAGTTGTGTGACAATCCTTCGGAAGGTAATTGTCTTTGAGCACAGTCAAACAGATGGGTTTCTGGAAAAATGAGACGTGTGAGTACTGTGGGGGGCCGATTGTCGAGAAACGCGTGACTCTCCATCGCAAGGTCAAACGCGGATACGTGCTGATTGAGAATGTGCCGGCGGGTGTGTGCAGGGAGTGTGGGACACATTATTATGCGGCCAACGTGCTCAAGACAGTCCAGGAGAGCATCCGAGGCCGCCGAAAAGCGGATCGAGAGGTCTGCACGCCCGTGTATTCTCTGTGATACCGTGAGAACTGAGGTGAAATTGAAGATCCTGTGAGTCGTTTTGTAGTCTGCATCAACAACGAAAGCAATCCAGCAAGCCTGATCTTGGGCAAAGTCTACCGCAGGTTGGCGAAGCCATATGAACCTTGATGAAGCCGCGAAGCACCTAAAGGCGCGGGAAAGAGGTTATCTGACCCGTCGGCTGGCGTTGCTGGAGCCCACCCTCAAGGGGCGGGCAGCCACTTCCGCTGTAGCGATCTCTGAGCAGAATGGCTTTACGGACGATGCACTGCGGGCAGCACTCGTCCTCAAAGCGGCGGCTGGCCAGATCAACGTGCTGATCCATGCAGTTGGCATCCTGACCGCCCTCCCACATATTTTGAAGGACGATGAGCGTGTCGAATCGCTTTCTCTGGGGGCAGGCAATACAGGGCGTTGCTTCGATCTTGAGACAAACCTTCGCATCGCGGAGTTTCACTCACTTGAGATACACCGAAGCGAGTCTGCGACGGACGGTGCATCCGACTAACATGTTGACCAATCTGGATCGTTGTGTTCGCAGGCTATGCGCACGCCATTGAGTGGAAAGGCGGTATTATGACAGCGGAAACGGGATTGAAATGGGTGTTGCGGTTTATTTGGGTCACTACGTTATTCGCTCTTTTCGCGGCGGTGATGCCTCAATCGTGGCTTGCCTACTGGATTGATAAGGGGGTGCCGGGGACACCGACGGGGATTCTCGTGACCTATCTGACGCGGATGCTGATGATTATGTATGCCTTTGTGGGACTGGAGTGTCTTATCATCTCTACAGACATACCGCGTTACCTCCCCCTGATCTGGATTGTCGGCGTCGGAAGCCTGGCGCTGACTCTCATCGGGTTGATTGTCCTGTTCTCCCAGGTGCCGCCGGACCAACGGAACGGCATGTTCTGGATCATCTTCGTTGACTTCGCGGAAGGGCTTGCCCAGGCCGTGCTGATTGTTGTCCTTCTTCTGCGCATCCGTCAGCACAGTCTTCGTGCAAGCTCAAGCAGGGTAATCGGAACATCAGACGCTGGTTATACTTGAAACCTCGGCTGTGCCGGGGGCCTGGACAACCACGCTGCACCTCCTGCCGCGATGATGAGGATCGCCACCACCCATGAGACAGCGCCTTGAGTGGCTGTCGGCAGGGCGGGGACAAAATAGCCGGTGACGGCGATTGAGGCGTGAAGGAAGCAGACGGGCAGCAGACTGCCGCTGGTTCTATTGTAGACCCACGAGAACAGGATCGCCGCCGGAACGGTTGAGATTACCATCCACAGGGTGGAGAGGGCGGATGTGTCCGTCTGCTTCTGCGCGATCCACGTGGGGACGTGCCACAGGCCCCAGAACAGGCCGATGATGATACTTGCCGTCAGTGCACTGTACTTGGTCTGCAACTTCGGCAGGGCGAAGCCTCGCCAGCCGAGTTCTTCGCCCAGAGCGTTTGGAAAGGCGAACAGAATGATGAATGGCGCCTGCGGAATCCAGATCGCCCAGGAGAGCAGGCTCAGGCCGAAGAACAGGATCAGCTCGAAAGACAGCGATCTGCGGAACGGGTCCGATTTCATACTCCACACTCCAATATGCGAGAACACGCGGAGACGAGTGCCGTGTCCCCGCTGGCCACGCCCTCTGATGAGTTTTGACGAACAGAAACCGGTAATCAAGCCCTACGTTTGGAGTTCCGCGTTTACGCGGTCCTGGGCCGCCTGAAGGCGGAACTCCGAACGGAAGACTGGGGGAACAAACCCCACCCTGCACGTTACCGAACTTGTTCGTCAAGACTCATTAGGGCCTGTCGTCGTGATGTGCGTTATTATACTGGACGCACGATGCGTGAAAAAGTCGCGAAGAAAAGGGCAACGTGCTATCATATCAACTTTTGCGACCACCTTAGGGATGAAAGACATGAATGCCGAGTACGGTTTGATTTTCGACGTCGATGGCTTGGTTGCCGATACGGAGCCGCTGAATGCCCGCGTGACCATCCGGGTTCTGGATGCAATGTTCGGCCTCAAAGGCGTCACGTATGAGGATTTCGCGGCAGGGTATGGCAAAGGGGCCGAGGCGTATGTCAAGGCCGGGGCCAGATCTCACAGCCTGGAGCTGACCGATGAGCAGGCGGAGGCCGCTGCGAAGGTGCGTGAGCAGTACCTGACGGAAGCGGTGCGTGCCGAAGGGCTGCCCGCGTTTCCGGGCGTGCTGGACCTCATGCACGACGCCCTGACCCAGGACGGCTTTCAACTGGCCATCGCGACCTCGGCGACCCGTGAGCTGTCGGAGGCCATTCTGGAGGCCGTGAAGGTGCCCTATGGGCGGATGGTCTACGTCAGCGGCAGCGATGTGACGACGAAGAAGCCCGACCCGCAGATCTTCCTGATCGCGGCGCGCAGACTTGGCATGGAAGCCGCCCATTGCGTCGTATTCGAGGACGCCCCCAGCGGCGTGCAGGCCGCCAAATCCGCCGGCGCCAAGTGCATCGCCGTGACGAACACCGTGTCCGCCGAAGACCTTTCAGGGGCGGATATTATATGCGATTCCCTTGAACACGTTGACCTTGAGATGCTTCGAGAGCTCATCAGTTCAAGCTGATCTGTCATGGATTCGGCCACACGGGCATGAGAAGGGAGCAACACTCGATGTACCATTCTGGCATGGCGGATAGGTATCCACATCTGTGGGACTGGGTTCGAAGAAGAGGATGGATCGAGATCGGATGCGATGGACATCTACCCTCGTTCGCCAGGGCGTTGGACGCAGGCGGGCTGGTGTGGGAGAGCAAGGGCAGGTACAAGTCGCTGGAAGACACGTTGCGAGACCTGGATCGAGGAATAGCAGTATGGCTGCAGGGGGATGGCAGGTCTCAGGAATAGGCGTAATGCCGGGGCAAAGGCGAGGCGCAAGACGGTGTGCTTCTTGCCGGTGGTCGGCCTTGCCCCAGCACAGATGGAGAACGATAATCATGGCCCAACGTATCAACAAAGACGAGTTTGTGCGGCGAGTTGCCAAGCGCATGAAGGTTGGTGAAGCCAAGGCCCAGGTCTGGGTGGATGCCGTGCTCGACACGATGTACGACACCTTCAAACGTGGAAAGGGCTTGACGCTGCCCGGATTTGGCGGTTTCTACCTGGACAGAAGGCGCGACGGTTGCGCCTTCAAATTCAACCCCGGCCAGAAACTCCGCGCCGTGCTCGGCTGGTCATCCACGCACAAGGGACGTCTGTGAAGCCGCGTTCCCTGGCTTGAGTTCGGCGGCACGCGCGGTGCGTACCGGACCTCGGAATGTAGCTGGCCACAGAGAGCACCGAGGGCACAGAGATACGAGGTACGGATTCTCGTGCCGTCCCTGTTGACGTGCCGGGTGTGCCATGTTATCGTGTTGGCTGTATCCAGGGGAGAATCCGATGTTGGCAGTGTACAAGACCGCGATGATCTATACCCATGTCCTCAACCGGGGGCCATCAGGTGTCCGTAGCCCCGTGGATGGGCTTTGAAGAGGAGTCTGTTATGACGATTCGCATAACATGCCGGGATAAATGGCTGGACCAGCGGCAAGTCATTGAACGAACAGGCTTTATCGTGCCTTTGGCAGGAAATCCAAAGGTGTCTTATACGGACAGGAAAGCGAATCCCCGCATCTTATGCGGGTCCATCTAATTATTGTTCGGCAACCAGAAAGGAAAAGGTGTCATGAAGAAGTTCATCGTTTTTGTCTTGAAATACCATAGTCACAGGAGGACGACTGTCATAAATTCGAAGAACGTTCGCCACAGTGTTGCAGAACTGTTTGTGCTCGTAACAATGGTACTGATGTC
>Ga0214473_10005444_pt1 | contig 15235 bp, 19 predicted proteins | sample RVTome_7_FD_203509 | JGI IMG/M metagenome (GOLD analysis project Ga0214473, IMG submission 203509) | Soil microbial communities from uranium-contaminated site in the Upper Colorado River Basin, Wyoming, United States - RVT98D197 | ecosystem: Environmental > Terrestrial > Soil > Contaminated >... | reverse complement strand
GCCGAAGAGTTGGCCGGCGTCAGCGGCTCATCGAGCGATGATGAGCGCATGGTAAGTTCGGCGCCCGCCGTACCCACGATCAGCCGCAACAGCGACAGCAGATAGCGAATCTTGTCGACCGGACCGGAACCAAGCGTGCGGATGATCGGCGCGGCGTCGCCGATGGTGTCGTCGTCGAAATTCTCGTAATCATCGGCGACCGACAGAAACACGCTGCCGCCATTGGCATGGGCGAGACGCCCGCCATGCAGCGCCACGGCGCTGGGGAAGCTGCGCGCGTCCGACCAGTAGCCTTGCTGCCAGTTGTCGGAAGACCCAGTGTCGGAGAAGCGGGAGAGCACCTCGATATCGACATCGGTGTTGGTGTTATAGCCGGTGATGCGGCCGATGCCGGTGATGCCTCCGCCGCCGTAAGTTGCCGTGACGACGGCCACACCAGACGTGTACCCGTTGCTTCCCGTTCCCGTGTCGGCGAGTTCGGCGCGATACCAAACCTCTAGGTTATCGTCCGGGTCATCAATGGTCTTGGTGAAGGTGCCGGTATCGCTGGGGCTGGTGAACGAAGCCGGGATCGTTTTGAAACCCAGATCATCACCATCAATTGAGCGCTTGATGGTTATCCGCCCAGCCCATGTGCCGGACACGGCGAACACAATGCGCCGTTCGCTATCTGCTCCAGGCGTCCCCGTGTCGGAAATACCCGTGACCTTGATGGCGTCCGTATGTGCGCCGGCGGCCCCCAGCAGCCACTGGCCGCTCTGGCCATCATGGAACGCCCGCACGAGCGCGCCGACATGACCCGCATTGAAAAACGGCACATCGGAATTCAGCGTGGTGTTGCCGAAGAAATGCGACACCGACATTTTCGCCGATGACGATGGCGAAGGCAAGAACGGTCCGTTATTGGGCGCATAGTCCACGACGGACCATGAACGGCCCGTGCCGCGCCGTTCGATCTTGGATGGCCTGACGCCATCGCAATCGACATAGACCACGTCGGCGGACTGATCGTAACGGATGTTGCCGAGGTCGTTCGCCCCCCAGGGCGCGGTGATTTCCACCGTACCGCTGTCACCAATGCTGATCGATGAGACGATGCGGTCGACCTGGGCGTCGCTTTGGATCGTGATATAGAAATCATCGGCCGGGGTAACGGCAAGGTTGTGATAGCCGGTCCCGAGCGATGCCTCGGAAATATAATCGTCATCGCCGGATGTCGAGCCGCAACGCAGCGTGACCGGGCCTCGGCTAACGGCCAAGACCAACCCATGTTCGACATCGACATCGCCAGTGTCGACCTGCACCCGCCGAGTCGCCTTGGCGAGTCCGCCGATCGAGGTGGGATTGAGAGTCAGCGCGCCGTTGGAAAACTTAGCCTGTTGAGCAGTTGCCGCGTCGAACATCTCGATTTCGGCGATGACCACCGAGAGGCTGCCGTTGACGGTGGTGACATTGACCCGCCAATAGCGAAACGCCTCGATCGTGCCGGTATCTGCGTCGAGGCGTTCGAATGTGCGCTTTTCGCTGGCCGCCCACCCAGTCTGGCTTGACCGGGAATCGACCGTCGTCCAGCCGGCGCCGGTGTCGACATCATTCGATTGCAGCGTCCATGCGGACGGCGCGTTGGCAAGAAGGCCGGAATTCTCGTATGCGCGGATCGAATAGGACGACACAGCCTTGGTGTTGCCGGAGCCGAAATTCACCATCCACCACGATGGCAATGAGCTGACGCCCTCGATAAAATTGGCCCCGGTGTCTTCCCATTCCGTGGTGTTTAAGTTGTCCCCGGCTCGCCAGGCTTGCCGGCTCAGCGATGCCTGCTCCGAGGAAGCCGAGATGGTGATGCCATTGGTAGTCGCGCCAGTCATCGCTGGAATCAGATCGGTCGCGGTCGTAGCAACGGCGCCGCCCGTCGATGAATTATCCCAGCCGGTATCGGAAAAGCTTACCGTGGTGGCAACCAGCGGGCGGCCGAGCAGCGCCAGTTCATGGGCGTCATCGCCCAGCCAGATGCGCATGTTCTGATGCGTCAACTCGACGAGCGCAACATCGTCGGTCGCGGCGACGAATTCGAGATATTCGGCCCCGGTGTCATTCAGACTGGAGCCAAAATATTTCGTCCCCGGCCGGATAGTCATCGCTCCTTGGGTCTTGGGTATCCAGTTGGTGAACACCTCGGCCGACAGCTTGGTCCGCTCCAGATCGACGCGGGCCAGCGCTTTGGGGGAGACCAATCCGCGATTGAAGCTGATGAACGGCTGATTGACACGGGCCATCTGGCGTTACCCGATCAAACGGCTGCGCGAGCCACGGTCGCCGCCCGACCGCCCGCCGCGCGACAGCGTCCACGATCCCGGCGGCGGGAATTTGGGTTGGGACTCATTCATGCTGTCCTGATTTTTGGCGCTTTTACGGGCGCGGTCGCGCATTTTCTCGATATCGGCCTTGAGCGTGGCGCTTTGCGTCAGCTTCAGACAGACCCGCGCCGCCAATTCCAATTCGACATAGCGCGTGAATGCAGGCGGCCAGCGCGTCAGCTCCAGGCCGAGGCCGGTATCGTTGGACACATAGCGCACATAGATCGGCGTTGAATCCGCCGACCAGAAATTAGCGTCGTCGTAATAATTCAAGAGCGGGCAGGAGAAATTCTCATCCCCGCTGACGGCATAGGTGCGCACCCAGTCGGACGGCTTGGCGAACACCTCCGGGTAGCCGAATTCCGGGGTAACGCCAGTGTCGGCATCGGCCTGGATGGTCTCCATGGCAAAATTCCAGGAGCCCTCGGCAAGGCATTCGGCCACCACCTGGTCGTAGACCGCGACCAGCTCCCGGCCCTGTTCGACGGCCTCGCCGGTGTCGGCAAGCCGCCGGTGGCCGATTTCAACCAGCGCGCCGTTGAACAATCTGAGCTTGGTCGCCACGGCTATGCCTCTCGGTTAAGCGGTTTGCGGCGGCGTCACCGGGTCGACCCACGGCAACCCCGTTTTTAAATTGATCGGGCAAGGCTTGCCCGTGGCGAGATCGACGCTGGGGCCGACACAGATCAGGTTCACACCGCACGGGTTGGCCATATTATTGCGCACGATGCCTGTAATCAGCAGCCAGGCCATGAAGCTATTATCGAGCGTGGTGACGTAGACCAACGAATTGACGCGGTCGATTTGCGTCTTGGTCGAATTGGCGGCGATCATGCTCGCGATCGATGACCAGCTACCGGGGCTCATGACATCCGCCAACGTCCAGCTGGCGGGAACGGCCAACGTCAAGATTTCCGTATCGCCGTAGCCAAGCGGCTTGAGGCTGGATGGTGGGAAGGTCTTTGGTTTGACTTCCCGAAGCGTCTGAACCGCTCCAGCGAGGACGGGCGCGACCACTTTGCCCGGCTTGGGAGGCGTTACAACATCGGCCATAGGGTTTCCTTGTGAACGGTGATGGGAAAGCGGGGCGGCCCCGCTGCTGAAGCCGCCCCGTTATTGCGATTACGAAGTGTCGCCGATGATCACCGCGCCATCGAGCGTAAGCTGGGTGGAGCCGGTGTCGGTGACATTGGAGACGCGCAGTCCGTACCAAATGCCGCGCGACGTATCGAGATACTTCACGAAGTCGTTGGCCCGCGCGCCCTTCTTATAGCCGTCAGTGACGAAGCCGGAGGCGACCGCATCGCTGAGCGGTCCGGTATCCTCGTAGACAAACTCACGGCGTCCAGCGATGGACTGGCCCTGGAGATTGAACTTCGCGGAATTATAGTCAGCCATGTTTCAGCCCTCCTTAAATGGCCGAGGCGTCATGCAGGAACTGCACGATGCCGGACTGTTGAAGGAGCTTGGCGCCGGTGAAGGACGATGCGCGGGAATAGGAATAATCCTGCTCCTCGTTGTAACCGATCGCCGTCTTGAGACCTTCGCCGCTGTCGAAAGCGCTGCCCACCGCGTCGCGATGGTAGAAATAGCACTTCTCCGAGGCGGTCCCGACGCCGGTCAGATTTGGGTGGAAGATCCAGTTGAATCCAGCCCAGCGCATCACGCGGCGGATGGGACCAACCAGCATCTTCATGTCCACGTAATCGATCTTGGTGGCTTCGGGGATCTGCATGATGTAGCCGCGCACCGCCGGAGTGGCGAGCGCCCACATCTTGTCCTGCTCCTCGACGGGAACTTCGTTCTCGCCAAGAGTAACCGACGCTTTCGCCACGGCGCTCAGCGACATGGTCGATGCCGCGCCAAGGTTCGCGGTCGCGGTGTCGACCTGCTCGATGATGTCAGCATCGAAACGGCGGTTGAGCACCTTTTTTACCGTTTCCTGCATCAGCTGACGCTGGTTGCCCTGCGACTGGAAGATATTCCAGCTGGTTTTGGCGACCAGGTCATGCCATTCCACGAGTGTCGCGGTCGTCTGAGTGTTGCTGTCGGCGCGGCGCGGGATCAAGCCGTTGATGCCACGCGTAACGGCTGCGGCGCCACCAGAGCCGGCGACCAGGAACACCGCCTGATTACCTTTGATGACCGATTCCGTTACTGTCGTCTGCCGAAGCCACGACATGCCTTCTTCAAAGGCCCCGACCAGCTCTTGCCGGTATTGAGTTTGGGGCGCACTTTCTGCCATTGAGGCATCTCCGAATTGGTGGAAGATGCCGTCCGTTCCGGTTGTCTCCTTGCGATGCGGTCACGGGTTATCCCGCCGTGAGGCGAGCGCCGTTTGCGTATCCAGAAGCGCGTTAGTGACGGTGGGTCAGCGCTTTCGCGAATGTGAAAGTCGCCTGTGGGTGACGGCCTATGCGGCGCCGGCTATTCACCGGGTTGTCCGCGTCTGGCTGTCGGAAGCGGGCGATAAACGCTCGCTTATCGGGCTCTCGCCTGAATCTTGTCGCGCGCGGTCAGCAATTCGCGATAGCGCGCTTGTTTCGCCTCGTCCTTGAAATAGGCCGGGCGGTCGTCTCGCATATCCTTCTGGATGGCCTTGATCTCGGCGTCGACCGACATGCCGGACTGGTTGCCATCCTCGGTGATGGTCGCGGCCGGGTTGATCTCGGTAGCCAGACCGACCAGAAACCGCACCATGTCGGGATCGTTGCCGATGATCCGGCCATCGGCCATACGCCCGCCCATTAACCGCGCATAAAGCCCGCCTGCATTGGCGATGTCGGCGCCGCCGGGCGCGGGTGCGAACAGCGGGGCAATCGCGTTGGTCTTGCGCTTGAAGGTCGCGCCCAGTTCGTCTTTCAGCACGCGCTCGGACTCGCGGCGAAAACTATCATCCGCCTCGTCCATCGCGGCGGCCTGATCTTCCTGGTTCTGGTAGTACCAGTTCAACGTGGCGTTGACGACGGCAGGGGTGGCGCCGGCTTTATGTGCGGCGGCGGCGAACCCATCGACCAGCGGCTTATCGGCCGCGCCGATCACCGCGCCGTTCTCCAGCTTGACATGCTGAAAATAATCTTCCGGCTTTTCCGGCACGCCGAGCGCCTTGTGAAACTCGGCGATCTCTTCCGGCTTGGCGTCCTTGCCCGGCGCCTTGATCAGCCCGCCGCCGGTCAGTTTGCCCTCGGCCTCGCGGTACATGCCGTAGACGCCGGCCGGATCGGCGATGCGCTCCAGGCGCCTCAATTCCTTGGCGTATATCTTTTTGTCGCCGGCAGCCGTGTGCTCGGCAAGCTTCTCGCGCCAATCGGCGGGCCAATAAGGCTTGGCCGGCTCGGGGTCGGCCTTCTTCTCGGTCTCGGTGTCGGCCCCGGTGGCGATGGTCTGTTTGCCAGCCACCTTTTTGGCGGGATCGCCATCGGCCGGCGCATCGGTCGCGGCAGCCGCCGGAGGGGCCTTGGCATCAATCACAACGGGCTTTGCCTCGGCCGCAGCCGTTGCGGGCGCATCGCCTTTAACACCGCCCTTGTCACCGCCATTGTCATCCGCGAACGGCGCAAGGTCGTCGGCGGAAAAACGCGAACCACCATTATCCGCCATGATCATTTCTCACCCTTCTCCGGGACGATGGCAGCCATCGCGGCCATCTTTTCCTTGGCGCATTTCTTCGCCGCCGAAAACCGGGCGGCGTCCTTCTTGATCTTCTCGGACTCGATCAGCGTGTGCAGATCGTTCTCGGCCATCATCTTCTTTTCGTCGGGCATGCTGCCGTAAGCTCCGGCCATGGTCATCATCCTCTCCATTGAGCGAATTGCTGGTTGAATGCGAGCGCGTCCGCCTCGCTGCGTATGGCGCGGATACGGGCGATCAGGGCCGTGCAATCCATATCCGGCGGAAAGCGCTGAAGGATGTGGATATCCCAGTCGCATTCCCGCAAAGCCAGGCGAAGCGGGGCCGGAAGCGAGTCATAGGCCGATGTGAAGCACTGACGTGCATGCGCCTCGGCCTGTTCATCTGTTCGATGCCACCAGCACGCAGCTCTCATTTGTCGAACAGCGCCGGTTTCAATTTCATCAGCTTGACGATCGCTAGCCCAACGCTGCGGCGGCCGAGCATGTAGGCCACGGCGTCGGAACTGCCGGGCCGGAAAGGCTCGTCATAGGTGGCGGCCGCATTGTTGATGATCCAATCCAGCGCCTGTCTGCACTCATTCGGCGATGGCGGGTTCTCGCCGGTCTGAGCATAGCCGGCGATGGACTGGATGGCGCGGATGTCGGCTTTCTCATAGGTGGGCGGGTGCCAGGGCTCGCGGACGCGCCGCGCGGGCTGCTTTTTCACCGGGCGCTCAGTCGTCATGCCGCCTGCTGCCCGCCGACCGCCGCGCCGGCATCCACCCCGGCCGTGGCCAGCGCACTGATGCCCTTGCCCGCCTGCTCGGCGACCTGGCCGCCAGCGGCAATCTGTTGCATTGCCTGCTCGGCCTGCTGCTGCTGGGCTTGCGCCGCGCGCTGCTGTTCGACGGCTTCCTCCGGCGCGAACCAATCCTGCTTCCAGCCGGCGGAGCGCATCGCGTCGCGTGTCGCCTTGGCGAAATTCGCGGTCGCGGCAATCGCGGGGTCCTGCTGCAAAGCCGGCATGTAGATGCGGTCGCGAACGTCGACATAGATGTCGGCCTCGTTCTGCTCGGCCAGTTCATCGAGCGGGGAGCGGAATTTGAACTTGATGTCACGGCCACGGAGCGAATCCGGCATCTCCTGCATCGGAAACGCGCCGCCTTCGAGCAGCACCTGAAAAATGCCGTCGCACAGCGGATAGTTGTAATCCTGCTGGATCGGCTTGGAGATTGGGGCCGCCGCGCGGATATGCTCCTGGATGATGCGACGTATCTGCGTCGCGGTCATCTGAAAGTTGGTCTCCGGCAACTGGATCTTATCGAGGAAGAAACCTTTGCGGATGTCTTCCTTCAGCGACTCTGTGATCTCGCGGGCAATCGGGAAGCCGCCGCGATCCTTGTAAACAGGGCGAAGAACTTCGCCGAGCTTCTCGTCATAGTCCATGTCGGCCGTGGTGACACCGCCTGGGTAAAGCGCGATATCGCCACGGATGGCGTCAGTTACGGCCACCATCGGCGGGTTGACATAGTTCTCGCCAGCCTCGCGCGTGGTGCGCATCACCACCTGCAAGGTGCGCCCATCCGGCAGCAAAATGGCTGTCGCCATCGACACCCCGTAATCGGAGCCGGAAACCATCTGCCAGCGCGGGATCACATAGGGGAAATAGTTGATCCCGGTTTCTTCCAGCACGGTTTCGGATTCGCGTTCCACATAGAGTGAGACGAACGGGAATTGCCGGCCGTTCTTGGATTTATAGTCGTAGAGCCGCGATGGCAGCACCACATGGCGGCACAGGAACGTTTTCTCTGGGTCCTTCTCGCAAGCCTTCACCACCTCGGCACTGATCTTGTCGCGGAAAAGACGCTTGAGCTGACGCGCCGTGGGGTTCCAATTGCGGTGGTCGACGTCGATCGTGCCTTCGGCGTTGCTGCTCCAGGCATTGTCGCGCAGGTGGTAGTTGGTCAGCAGCAGACCATCGGCGGCGATGTTCGTACCGAATTTGAGCACGCCATTGCCGAAGGTGGCAAAGTCGTGATCGGTCTGCCCGGTTGCCGTCACCAACTTGGCGGCGGGATCGCTCATCGCCCGCCATTGGATGTCCGTCAGGTGCTCCAGGAACGCGCGTTCGGCGTCGGCCTCGTCCAGATCCTCGTCATCGACATGGATGGCCATGAATTTGCCGGGGCGCAGGAACTCGCCCAGCATATTGCCCAGCTCGCGCCGCGCCAGCACCGGATAGGACGAGAACAGGTGATCGGCGAACTCCTCGCCCTCATTGCGCTTGGTGGTGAAATCGGCCCGCTCGGGATAGAAATTGAGCGCGATCTCCTGATGCAGGCTGTCGATCTGCGCCTTCTTGGCGAATGCCGCATCGCCGATGCGGATCACCTCGCGCGCGCGGCTGTCCATCGCCATTGGCTGTTTAGGCTCCTAGCTTCTGGCCGGGAGAGCCGCTCACCGCCTTGGTCTGGTCGGTGAGGATGGTGGAAAGCCGGCCCTGCCGCGTCAGCGCCGCCTGCCGCGTGCGCTCGCCCGCTTTAACGACGCTGGGATCGGTAATATTGGGCATGCGCACGGGTTTGGGCGCTTCCGGAGGTGGCGAGGCCTTGCCGAACATACCAGCCATCATGATCTCCTTCGTGGCGTAGGTTGATAGGCTCGCTTGGCGTTGGCGTAAGCGAGTTTGACTTGCGGGGCGGAACGGCCCGTCGTGATTTGTCGCTTCACCGCCCGATTGCCGGGGGCAAGGCACATCACCACCGCATCACCCTTGTCCGGCGAGCGGCCCAACCGTTTCTTGATCTCGTCCTTAGGTTCGAGCTGGATGCCGGCGGTCTTGACCTCGAATGTTGGCGTTGCCAGATCGGCGAGCAGTTCGGGGTCATCCGGCAGAGCGATCACCGAACCGCCTTCGCGATCCGGGTTCAACTCACCGCGAAACCGCCACCAGGCCTCGGCGCGGGCGTTGACGAAGCGGATGCCATCGGCGGCAATCGCGGTGGATTTGTTCGCGCCGTTGAACGCCTGATAAGCGACGCCGTTTTCCTTCAGCCGCGCCGTGACGTCACCGCCATAACCGCCGCCCATGTCGACGACAATCGGCGCGTTGGCCCGGCGATGGATGACGACACCGGCCGCCATTTCCGAAGCGCGGCGCATTGATCGCTCCGATGCTGCGTTCGCGTCTTCATCGGGCTTTGCCGCATCGGCCTTGATCGACACGAGCGGCGCGTACCAGCCGCCATGCCGCCATGCCAGGACACCCGCGTCGCCACCGCCGCCAGCGGGATCGAGCGCCATGGCGGTCATCTCGTAGTCTTTCCAGCCGTCCGGCTTCCAGCGCGCCTGCGCCGCCTTGATCCAGGCTGTCGGGATCAGTTGGCTGTCGGCGTCGCGAAACTGGGTCTTGAAGCCGCCCATGAGCAGCGAGCGCCATGGCTCGGACATGGCGTCGAGTTGCCGCTCATAATCGCTGTCGATGTAATACGGGTTGTCCTTGGTGGACGCCGGGATATAGGTCCGCGATGTCGGCGCGCGGATTTTGCCGAGCACCTCGCGAACATCATCGGGGCCATCCACCCAGAGATCGTTGCCCTCGTCGTCCGAGATGACCCAGCGCAATTCGCCGGGCATCGCGGGGCGGCCGTAACGCTCATCCAGCCATGGCGCGAACATCTTCACCACCCACAGCCCCTCGGCTTGCAGCGGCGGGTTGGTGGCGAGCACGGTTCGTGTGCGCTGGCCCTTCTCCTCGGTGCGCACCCAGCCCATCATGAAACGGACCTGGCTTTCGGCGAACTGCGTTGCCTCATCGATGGCCAGCAGGTCGCGCCCCTGGCCCATGGTGCCCTGCTCGTCGCCGACGCGGTGCGCGGCGCGGAAGTAGATCACCTGATCCTTCGAGATTTTCAGACGCGGCGGCGGCGAGCCGTTGAACCCGTCGCGGCTGCCATGGATTTTCAGCGCGTCGTCGATGAGCCGGTCGAGCCCACCATATTCGCGGCGCATGATCAGCGTGCGCTTGTGCTCATTGAAGGCAAGTCCGAGGATAAGCTGACTTTTTCCGCCACCTGGCTGTCCGCCATACAGCAGCACGTCGGCCTTGGAATAGTATGCCTGCTCCTGCGCCCCAGGGTTTGGCCGCCATTGGCCAAGCCGCGCCTGAACTTCCGGCATTTGCGTCAGCGCCGCCATTTGCTCGGCCGGCAGCGCTCCAATCAGACGCTCAAGCGCCTGAAGATCAGCGAGGGTGGCTGCGCTCAAACTTCGATAGTGCCTCGGCGGCACTGCGTGCAGCCCGCTCGGCGTTCTGGGTGGAGCGGGATGACGTTCGCAGCGCTGAAATAGCGAGACATATCGAAACGATGGCCGCGACAATGCTCACGTAAGCCAAAATTTGCGATGTCATTCGCTTCCAAACAATCGACATGCATTCCGAACGTCGCATTCAATGAACGCGACAGTCATGTAGAAGCTCAAAAGCGCGACTGCGAGGGTGAGCCACCCGAGAACGACAATAACGCGGCTCCTTCCGTTGACTGTCACGCCAGTCCCAATGAATACAAGAGCTATCCCGGTGAATAAAAAAGCCAAAATCTGCATCCTCATGCCGGGACGCCTATCTTCTGCCAATCCGCGCACAGCCGGGCGAGGTCGTCGTGCGGCATGTCGTTCGCCATGAACCAATCGTAACCCCATGCAGGCGCCCAGACGCGGCGCTGCTCGTGGATCACCGGGATGGTCTCGATGCCGAGCGCCAGCGCGCAGGCGACACGATGGCTGCCCTGGAGCAGTTCGCCATATGGGTCGACGGGGACAGCTCCATTCGGATGGAAACCATCGTCGCGCATCATTTCGAAGAGCGCTTTCGCGCTGGCGACGTAATCATCCAACGAGAGTTTCCAACGATCCGTCGGCAACCCGGCCACCATCCGCGCGCCGGAGCGCTTGTCGATATGCCACCGATAGACGCGCTCGGCATCGGGATCATTACCACCATGGCGGAGGTGTTTGAACAGTCGCCATTTCACGGCCAGGTCCCAGCGTCGCGGCGTCACCAGGCTGAGCGTGGGCAAAAGCGACAAGCTGAGCTCGGGCGGCGTCGATGGGCTGGTGCTGGACGTCGAGTTCAAGGACGGGGACGCCTCGTTCACGCAGCACCTCTTTGGCGATATCGATGGCCGGCAGCATGTGCGGCACTTGGAAACTGCGATTTTCGTGTGCTGTCTCCGGGTTTTTCTCCCGGTCGCGATTGCGCTGCAGGATGGTTTCCAGATCGGCATCAAGGAACACAACGCCGAGAGATACCGGCATCAGCCACAATGAACGCCGGATCAGGTTGATGTCGCGGCCCAGATGGTGCAGCCGCCAGCCGAAGCCAAGGATGCGCTGCACGAACCCGGTCTGAATGAATGTGCCCAGATGCTCCATGCGCGAAACTGTGGCCATCTTCTTAGCCGACCGGTCGTTCATGCGGAGCACGGCTTGGAAGCTGGGATGATCCTCGACGACACCGCACAGCGCGGTGATCTCGTCGATGAAGATGCGCCATGATGCGGGAGGCGGCAGTCCATCCCAGCCCACCGACTTGTCGCCCCATAGCGGATAGCACAGGGTGGACTTGCCGGAGCCGGGCGCGCCCGCGACATCGAGCCAGTTCATGCCGTCGGTAGCCCCAACTTGTCTGCGATCTCATACACCGCCGTCATCACCGGGTTTAGCTGGGACAGCCTCTGATCGGTGAAGGTGACCCTGCGCTCTACGAAGACATTGCCATGGTTGCCGTATATTTCGAAGCATAACGACGACACCGCGATCGTGATGCGATCGGCGCCGCGAGACCTCGTTCTGGCTGCGTCGGCCGCTTGCTGAAGCTTTCCTAAGTCGTCAATCATATCCCGAACCGAACCCCGCCAAGGCACACGTCTCCACGGAATTTATCCGCAACCACCATCGGCGGCGGCAGCTTGGCAGGCGCGAACACCATCAGCGACAGTTTCTCATGCCGCGCGTCCATCGCATCCACCCGCTCGAAGCGTGCATCCGGCGAACGGTGATCACCGCACCAATAGGCGTCATAACCGGCGTCGAACAGCGGATGCACGGTCAGCGCGTTGGTCGTGCCGAAGCGTTCCAGCTTTTCCGGATCGTGCAGTTCGATGACGATCGCCGGGCGATGGCTTTGTATGGTCCGCATCGCGCCGGCGATGGCCTTGGCCTGATAGCCCTCGACGTCGATCTTGATTAGGTCCGGCGTCGGATTGTTCTGGCAGTAATCATCCAGCGTGATGAAATCGATCTTGGCCCACCCGCGCCCGCGATTGTCCTCGCCGCGCTGCTTCATCGCGCCGGGCGCGGTCTCCAATTTCTCCCATCCGCCATCCGGTTCCTCGAAGATGTTGAACCCGGAAAGCCAGACGCGCACATTCTCTCGCGTCTCATCCGAGATCGCGCACTGAACGCATTTGGCCCAAGGCTCCACATTGGCGCGCAAGGGAGCGACGATCCCCGGATGCATGTCGAATGCCGTGACCTCGGCATTCTCGAAGGCTTGCAGGGCGAACAGCGTGAAATACCCATAGAGTGCACCAAGATCGAAAATGCGGCGGCTGTTGAAACGCCGGGAGATGGCGATGAACGCGGCGAGCGTCGCCGGTTCATGCACCGCGCCGCCATCGTGTTTCTTGCGCAGCCAAGTGTCGGCGCCTTCGCCAAGCGCACATTCGAAGCGCACGCGGGGAACGCAGGGCACCAGCGCCATGGCTTCGTGGAGGTCGCCGAGAAAGCTATCGCTCACCGACGGAACTCCGCGACCCACGGATTAGCGGCGGCGATCGCGGCATCCCAAGGCTTCCCTTCGGACCCCGGAAAGGTCACCACCCGCGCATTGTCCGGCAACCTGCCGCTAACGCCGCTTCCAGGCGTATCCTCCCGCGCCAGCCGGTAGACGCCATGCGAGCCATCCCAATACGGCATGTCCGGCCCGAGCTTGTCCGAGAGCAACCATTGGTCGTCGCGGTATTTCGGGTCCATGGGGTTGAACCTCTCCCACAGTTCCGTCTTGGTGCCCGTCCGATGCAGTAGCATCGAGGTATTGTAATACGGCCGCCCAGTCTTGGCTGGCTTGTCCCAGGGGATGCGCGTGGGATTGCGCCACATCACCAGATCCTCGTCGCGGTCAACCAGCGCGTCCAGTTCGCCAACGATCACGGTGTCCAGGTCGAGTTGCAGCACGCGCGCGCCGACGAGCTCGCGCATCGCCGGGCTGAAGGTCATCAGCTTGGCGTAGCAGGTACCGACCACATGTGTGGTCAGATCGAGCGGCACCGCGCGGATATCGGCATCATCGGCGAACAGCTCCGGGCGGGAGGTGATCGCCACGAATTCATGCGGCTGTTTCAGGCTGCGCGCCACCTGCCGTTGCAGAAGGCGAACATCGTCGGGCGTGTATTGGTGATATTGCGCGCCGACGGTGCGGGGCGGGCTAGTCCACCAGTAGGCGGCCACGGTGAGGGTCATGCCGATTCCGCCCTGAATAGCATCTTCGCCAATTCGTATTTCATAGCGTAGTTAGGCGAAAGGATGCGCGGTGGGTCGCATTTCTCACAACAGCCAGACCGCTGGAGTCCAAGCGCGGTCAAAAGCTTCGCCGCCGCATTAGTGGCATCCCGCCATTCATCCTCGGTGAAACGAATATTCCAATAGCTCTCTGGTGTGGCTTCTCTCATCCCGGCTCCGCCATCAGAATGCGGTAATCCAGATCGACCCCAGTCTCGTTGCGGGTGATCTTCCAACCGTCCAGCACCGCCTCGAATAGTTCAACCGATCGCGCATGCGTATGGTTGGCCACCCGCGCTGTCCAGATGATGCGCTGCCTTGCCACGCGCTGCATCTCGCGCAGCATCTGCTGGCAGTCATTCGGGCTGAGCCAGCGGGTGATCCGGCAATTCACAGCCACATCGACGCTCTTGTCCGGCAGCCCGGTGGCACGGACATCGCCCTGGCGCAATTCTCCCATCGCCCTGGCCACAAGCGGCTCCACCTTGGCGGCGGCCTGTTTCAGCATGTCCAGGCTGATATCCATGCCCAGGATATAGAAGCCCTTTTCGACGTAATACGGCAGGAACCGCCCGGTGCCGACCGGGCAATCCAGCACGATGGTGCGCGTGATAGGGCGTGGCTGGTTTTCCTCATCCACCCCGCCGGGCAGGTCGGCGAGCATGCCTTCGATGATGCGCTGCTCAATGATCCATTTCGGGGTCTGTTCCCGCTTGGCGTCATAGCCTTGCGCGATAGCGCCGGTGTATTTGCCCGCGCCTTGGGCCGGGGCTGGGGGCTGCTGAATGGGGGGCAGATATTCCATTAGCGGCTGTGTCATGCGTTGACCTCTCCTGTGCGCCGCGCTTGCATCAACGCGGCGTATTTCTCCGGCGCGAGCGCTTGCGCCATGCCCCAGCTCGGAACGAGCTCAAGACGAACGCAATCCGTTTCATCGTCATACCAGCGAACGAAGAGCCGGTTGGGCTGGATGCAAGCACCGTTGCTGGCGTTGCTGACGGGCACGGCATCTTCCCTTGGCAATGAGATAAGCACAAACGGATCGGCATGCAGTATCGTGGCATCGCGCCCTTCAAATGTGGTTGACGGCGGCCCTGCCCAATACGCGTCGCGGCCATCCGGCGCTTTGCCGAGAACGGCGACCAAGTTGGCGGGATCGATACGGTCGACTTGGAATGGAGGCGTAAATTTAACGTCCATCATTTCGAGGTCGACACAGGATATCGTCCCCTCGCGTTGCCACATGCTCCCATCGGGGGCTATGTGAACGGCAACCATCGGTGGGTTAACCGGGCTGACACCACCCACCCCGCCCGCGTCGAAAACCCCGGCAAAGAGTGTCTGCGTTCCATCGACGAAACGCCAGATCATGCCGTCGCCGGCATTGCCGGAATCGTTCGTCACGTCAAGCCCGGCGGCGGCATGAAACAGCGGCGCGGCTTCAGTATCGCGGTGCGTCTGGATCAGCGCCTCGATTTCCGCCAGTGACGGCGAGCGTGGGCTTGAATTGATCAACGCGGCGATGGCCCTGGCGAGTTCATGCGGCTGTGTCATGGGGCGACCTGTTCAGATGTGTCACGTTCGGCATCCGTCGGAGGCGTAAAATCCTCTAACCAACGGCCATGACCGAGGGCAACGCCAGCCACGTACCCGGACTGGACCATTGGGACACTCAGTCGCGCCGGCAGTTGGATGGCGTCTACAGCA
>Ga0214473_10005443_pt1 | contig 15237 bp, 14 predicted proteins | sample RVTome_7_FD_203509 | JGI IMG/M metagenome (GOLD analysis project Ga0214473, IMG submission 203509) | Soil microbial communities from uranium-contaminated site in the Upper Colorado River Basin, Wyoming, United States - RVT98D197 | ecosystem: Environmental > Terrestrial > Soil > Contaminated >... | reverse complement strand
GGCCCGGCGGCGCCCGGCCGCCAGCGCTCGAGCCGCCGTTGATCGGGATCGAGCACCCAGTATTCGTCCACCCCGTCCTCCATGTACAAAGCGCGTTTCTGGAGGCGGTCGGTGCGTTTGCTGGAGTAGGAGATCACTTCGATCACCAGGGACGGGGGTCCCAAAAAGCGCTTTCGAGTGAGCTGCCCGGCGCGGTCGTTCAGGATGACGAGGACGTCGGGCTGGACGGCGGTGTCCTCGGTGAATTCCACTTCATACGGCCCCGGCAACACCTCGCCAAGTTGATGCCGCTCGACGTAGTCCTGCAGCCTCCGCGCCAGCTCGATGACCGCTCGCTGGTGGGCGGTCCCCGGCGCCGGACTCACGAACAGTTCCCCGCGGATGACCTCGTAGCGGAGCCGGTCGTCCGGGAACTGACGGACCTCTTCGGCCGTATAGCGCGGGACCAGGGCGGGCATGCCCATAAGATCGGCTCTCCTCGGCGGCCTTGGCAACTCGGCACTCTCCCAGGGTATCGTCATGCCGTGCATGGCCGTCACCGAATCGTCGCCCCGAGTAGCGTCGCGTCGCGGGCCTCACCCCTGTCCCCCTCTCCGTCGTGTCCTCACCCCCTGTCCCCCTCTCCGCCATGCGGAGAGGGGGGACGTAATGTCCGGGCTCGTGGTAGGTTTCTCTCATGTCACCCTCTGAACCAGCGGTGATCGTCGGGGCCGGGCCCATAGGGCTGGCCTGCGCCATCGCCGCGCGCCGGCGCGGGCTCGACCCGCTGGTGATCGACGCCGGCGCCATCGCCGCATCCATCGTGCGGTACCCGGTCGGCATGGTCTTCTTCACCACGCCGGACCGGCTGGAGATCGGCGGCCATCCGCTGGTGTGCGCCGGGCCCAAACCCACGCGGGAAGAGGCGCTGATGTACTACCGCGGGGTGGCGCGGGTCGAAGGGCTGCGCGTGCGGCCCTACACCCGCCTGGTCGGCGCCAAGCGCCGCGGCGGGAAGATCCGGTGCCGGGTCGAGCGCACCCTGGGCGACCGTGCGGCCGAAACGGTCGAATGTGACCGGCTGGTGCTGGCGACCGGCTACTTCGACCATCCCAACCTCCTGGGCGTGCCGGGCGAGGACCTGCCGCACGTCTCCCACTACTCGGAAGAGGCGCATCGCCTCTCGGGGCTCGACGTGGTGATCGTCGGGGCCAAGAACTCGAGCGTCGAGCTCGGGCTCAACGCGTTTCGCGCCGGGGCGCGGGTGACCGTGGTCCACCGGGGCGCGGCGCTCAAGCCCAGCGTCAAGTACTGGCTCAAGCCGGACTTCGAGAACCGGGTGAAAGCGGGCGAGATCGCGGTCCGGTGGAATGCCACGGTGCAGGAGATCGCCGCGCGCGAGGTGGTAGTGCGGGACGCGGCCGGGGTCGGGTGTCTCCCGGCCGACCGCGTGTTCCTGCTCACGGGGTATCGGCCGGATTTCACGCTGCTGCGCGCGATCGGGATCACGGTGGACGAGGAGACCGGGCGGCCGGCCCACGATCCCGAGACGCTGGAGACCAACGTCCCGGGCGTCTACATCGCCGGGAGCCTCACGGCGGGGCGGTTCACCTCCGAGGTGTTCATCGAGAACGGCCGCTTCGACGGCGAGAGGATATTCGGCGACGCCGAGGCTCGGCGGCGGGCCGAGGCGCTGGCGGCGCGGATCGAGCGGCCGGCGGGGGAGTAGCTGGTGCCGGCGCGCGAATGCGGCGCCCGCGCGTTCGAATGATCCCAACCAATCCGCACGCTGCTCCTATCGTGGGCCATGTCTTGCTCTTGCCCACCCGGCCGAGGAGGCCCGATACTATGGGCATGCCCGATACCGCGCGCCGTTACACCGTGGATGAAGTGCTGGCGTTCCCCGACGATGGGAACCGGTACGAGCTGGTGGACGGCGAGCTGTTCGTGACCCCGGCACCGGCGCAGGGCCACGAGATCGTACTGGTGCGGCTCGCCTTCTGCGTAGAGCAGCATCTGCGGTCGTTTCCGGGAGTCGCGCTCATGTTCGTTTCACGGGGAGACGTTATCTGGGCCCCCGGCGAGTACGTGCAGCCCGACCTGTTCGTCGTCCCGTCAGGCGAGGTCACTGGCGACTGGCGCGACTGCCAGACCCTGCTCCTGGCCGCGGAGATCGTCTCCCCCAGCTCGGCCCGGGCCGACCGCGTCCGGAAGCGCCTGTTGTATCAGCGTCGCGGGGTCGCGACCTACTGGGTAGTGGATCCCGATGCCAAGGTCGTCGAGGTCTGGCGGCCCCGCCAGGATCGGCCGGAGATCGTGACGGAGGCGTTGCGCTGGCGCGTGGTGCCGGAAGCCCGCGAGCTGGTGGTGGACGTTTCGAGCCTGTTCGCGGGCCTGCCGCCCGCCTGAGCCGCTACATCCGCACGCCCTTGGGGATGGTGGGCCAGTTGGGCACGAGCGGTGCGTCCCGGATCATGGGTGGCACGGGGAGCGGCTCGCCGTAGCCGGCCGGAGCAGCGTGGCCGTAGGCGGCCGACAGCCGGATGGCCACGGCCCACATTCCGTTGCGGAACCCGCCGTCCAGCGGTCCGTACCGGCTGAACCCGTGCTGATAGCGCGCATCGGCCGCGAGCTGGAGCCAGTCGAAGAGATCCGCGGCCAGTGCCGCGCCGGTGGCGGCGCCAAGGTCGAACGTCCGCATGTCCGCGAACGGGGAAGATGCCGGAGCAGACCTGCACGGCACGCGCTCCGCCAGCGGGGCCGGAACGTCCAGCCGACAGGTGAGCATGGCCGAGACGTGTGGTCCGGCGTACAGCAGCGCGCGCACGGGCATTTCGAGCAGCGCTCCCACGTCAATCCTCGCGAAGATCGGAGCCTGGACGAACCGGAACGACGCCAGGGAGAACGGCGCGTCCGACGCCTGGATGGCCACGGCGTCGGTCAGCCAGGCGCCGTAGGTGGTGTAGAGCAGCTCGGCCTGGATCCCCAGCCAGCGGTTGATGGACGCGGCGAACGTGGGTCCCATCGCCAGGCCGGGTCGCGAGCGCGCACCGTCGAGGCCACGGAGCTCGCCGACCGCGAATCCCGACCGGGCGCCGAATCCGGCGTCTTGTGCCGCAAGCGGGACGGCCAGAACGATGAGCATGGCGGAGGCGGTGAGCGAGGCGGCGTGGCTGGTCCGCATGGGACCTCCCGGCTGGGGTGGCACGGCACCGGCGTCCGGATAAGGTACGCCGCGGTTCCGGAAAGGGTCCAGCACCCGCGCCATTACCGGTTGCTCTGGTCCAGGTCGGCGGCGATGAGCCACCGGCCGCCGGGCGCGCGCCGGAGCGCCAGCAGGAACTTGCCGGCGTCGGGCGAGCCGGGCGTGTCGCCGTAGCCGTACGCGCCCACGATGTAGCCCGCCGTGTCGGCCGTGGCGTAGGCCAAGGCCCGCAGCCGGAGCGGGCCCTGCGAATCGGCATACGTCGCGCGAATGGCCTCCGAGCCCCGCACCCAGCCATTGCGCGTGGGGACGAATCCGTCGGGCGTGAAGAGCGACACCAGAACGGCCTCGTCGCCGGCCTGCCAGGCGCGGGCATAGTCCTGCAAGACCCGCTCGAGCTCCGGGGGGAGGGTGATGGAGGGAAGGGGCGTGGAGGCGGCCTCCTGCGCGCCCGCGGGCGGGGCGAGCAGGCCGAGGCCGGCAAGCATGAGCGGGACCCATCGCAAGGTCATCATCGGTTGGCCCTCTGTCGTTGCGTCCGTCTCTTGCCAGGTTTCCGAGCCGCCCGTGTCCCCCAAGCCTCGGTCAGGACTTCCTTCAGGAGCGGTCACTCTCAGTCTCCTAGGCCCGGTCCCGGCCCCGGAATACGCGGCGTGAAGCCGCGGCTCGGCCATCTGCCGCGTGAAGCGGCATTGTGCCCGGGGCCGGAAAGACTCTAGGGGTCGCCCCAGGGGCGCGCAACCACGCGGAGGATAGATGTCGTTTTCCAGGCTCCTCGTTCGACCGAGGGGGTGGAGAAGCCCGAATCGCCGCAACTCCAAGAGACCTGTCGATGAGGAGACCACTCATGACCACCACGGGCAGGATCGCACTCATGGCCACCGGCATCGCCGTCCTCGGGGCGGCACCGTCTCACGCGCAGGGCACTCCGTCCACGCCAGACTCGAGCGGCTACGTGGCCGTGAACGGGCTCAACTACTGGTTCGAGATTCACGGGAAGGGTGAGCCGCTGCTTCTGCTCCATGGCGGGCTGGGGTCCACCGGCATGCTCGAGCCGGTGCTCTCGATGCTGGCGGAGAACCGCCGGGTGATCGGCGTGGATCTCCAGGGGCACGGTCGCACGGCGCTCGGGACCCGGAAGATCAGCCTGGTGGACCTCGGGAACGACCTCGCCGCGGTGCTCGAGCGGCTCGGGCGCGGGCAGGTGGACGTGATGGGGTATTCGTTCGGCGGGGGCGCGGCGCTCCAGCTCGCGGTACAGCATCCCGCCATGGTGCGCCGGCTGGTGATCGTGTCGGCCCCGTATGCCCAGAACGGCTTCTACGCCGAGATGCTGCCGCAGCAGGCCGCGGTGGGGGCGGCCATGGCCGAGGCGATGAAGGACACGCCGATGTACCAGTCGTATGCCGCGATCGCGCCCCGGCCCGAGGACTTTCCCCGGCTGCTGGACGCCATGGGCGAATTCACGCGCCAGCCCTATGACTGGTCGGCCGACGTGAAGAAGCTCACGATGCCGGTGATGCTGGTCTACGGCGACAGCGACATGATCCGGCCCGAGCACATCGTGTCGTTCTACCAGCTGCTGGGGGGCGGGTTGAAAGATGCGGGCTGGATGCGGGAGCACATGTCGAAGAACCGGCTCGCGATTCTGCCGGACCTGACGCACTACGAGGTCTTCGCGGCCCTGGTGCTGGCCCGGACGGTGCTGCCGTTTCTCAATGGGGAGAGGGGGGCGAAGAGTTGGGCGGAGCAAATGCGGGAACGGCGCTGACCGTTGCCGCCAATCCATCATTCGCGGCGATACTTCTGATGGAACTTCATCGTCTTCAGCGCCGTCTTGTGCTTCGCCACGGCGGCCGCGTGCGCCTGAGGGTCCGACTTGCGCTCCAGGTAGTCGGCCTCGGCGCGCAGCTTGCGGTAGCTCGCGAGCCGGTCCGCGGCGATCCGGCCCTGGTCCGCGGCCGCCAGCACGGCGCAGCCCGGCTCCGATTCATGCCGGCAGTCCCGGAAGCGGCACCGGGCGGCCAGCTCGGCAATGTCCGGGAATGCCTGGTCGAGCCCCTGGTCCAGGGCCCAGACCCGAAACTCGCGGAGGCCCGGGGTATCCATGAGCAGGACTCCGCCCGGGAGCTGGAAAAGCTCCCGGGTGGTGGTCGTGTGGCGTCCCTTTCCATCGTATGCCCGCACGTCACCGGTGGCCGCAAGCGTCGCGTCGGCCAGCGCGTTGATCAGCGTGGACTTCCCCACCCCTGAAGGACCTAGCAGGGCGACGGTACGGCCCGGGCGAAGGTGCCCACGAAGCTGGTGTACATTGGCGGGGATCTCGACGCTGACCACGTGGATCGGCACGCCCAGCGCGACGGACTCGACGTCCTTCACCGCCTGCGCCGGCTCCGACGCCAGATCGGCTTTGGTGAGGACGATCTCCGGGACCGCTCCGCTGTCCCATGCGGCGGCCAGGTAGCGCTCCAGGCTTCGCAGGTTCGGAGCGGTATCCAGCCCGTGGACGATCCAGATCACGTCGATGTTCGACGCGAGGACCTGCTCGGCCGCGCCGTCACCGGCTCTCCCGCGAGACATGGCCGAGCGGCGCGGGAGCACCGAGACGATCGAAACGGGATCACTGGGCGCGGGTCCGGCCCGGACGGTTATCCAGTCGCCGGTGACCGGATAGGGGCCGACGAACGAGCCTATGATACGAGCGGCTGCGGGGCCAGCCTCGAGTTGCACGGTCCACCGGTCACGGGCCTGACCGGATACTCGACCAGGGAGCTCTTCCTGGTCCCGCTTCGCGGCTGCCAGCGTGGCTGCCCAACTGTCGTCCCAGCCCCAGGCGGAGAGCATTGTGATCAATCTAGTGCCGCGATCGCACCGCGCCCGGAGGACTTTCCTCGGCTGCTCGACGCCATGGGCGAGTTCATGCGGCAGCCGTATGACTGGTGGCGCTCCCCAAGACGCCTTGGAGCGGCGGACGACCCGCCAGGCTCCGGCGCTCAGCACCACGGCGGCCACGGTGATTCCCATGAACCACGCCCGCTTCACCAGGTCCGCTTCCTCAACGATGCGCCAGATGTGCGCAAAGCCCTCGCTGTCGGGAATGCGGTCAACGTATGGCGCACCGCCCGAGCGTGCCAGCCGCCCGCGGGTCGATGGCCGGTGTATATTGTCCCGCGATCACTCGCGGAGTCTGCGCATGGGCCCCGTTCTTTTCCTTGTGGCCGTGGTCGTCATCTGGGCGGCGTTCACGTTCAACCGGCTCACGCGGTTGCGCCAGATGAGCAACAATGCGTGGGCCGACATCGACGTCCAGCTCAAGCGGCGGCACGACCTCATCCCGTCGGTGGTGGCGGTGGTGAAGGGGCACGCGGGGTATGAGCGCTCCACGCTCGAGGCCCTGGTGGCCGCCCGGAACCGGGCCCAGGAGGCCGCGGGGCCGGCCGCCCGGTACACCGAGGAGAATCCGCTCGGACAGCAGTTGCGCGGCATCTTCGCCCTGGCCGAGGCCTATCCCGACCTGCGGGCCGCCGCCAGCTTCGCCGGCCTGCAACGGACGCTGGTCGAAGTCGAGGACCACCTCCAGAACGCGCGCCGGTACTACAACGCGGTGGTCCGCGACTTCAACGTGGCGATCGCGCAGCTCCCCACCAACCTGCTCGCGGGCGCCCTCGGATTCCGCCAGCGGGAGTTCTTCGGCCTGGACGACGCCGCCGAGCGGGCGGTTCCTCGGGTGGAGACCGGCACATGAGCCGGGTCCCGCTCCTCCTCGTGCTGCTCGGCGCCACGGCCGGCCGCGCGGCCGCGCAGCGCTCGCTCGTCATCGAGCGTTTCGACGCGGTGATCCGGGTGGAGGCCGACGGCACCATCGACGTGACCGAGACCATCACGGCGCGATTCACCGGTTCCTGGAACGGGGTCTACCGGAGCATCCCGATCACCTACCGCACCGCCCGGGGGCTGAACTGGACCTTGGGCGTCGATATCCGGGGCGCCACGGGCGCCGACGGCCGGGCTTTGCGGTTGGACGCCGCCCGGGAGCGCCACTACCTCAAGATCCGCATGTGGATTCCGGGCGCGAACAACGCGACGCGAACCGCGGTGCTGCACTATCGCGCCACCAACGCGCTCCGGTTCTTCGACGAGCACGACGAGCTCTACTGGAACGTGACCGGGGACGAGTGGGAGGTGCCGATCGAGGCCGCCACGGCGCGGATCGAGCTGCCGGCGACCGCCGTCGGGGTGCGGGCCATCGCGTTCAACGGGGTCTACGGCTCGACGGCGCAGGAGGCCGCGGTCGCGGTGGAAGGAACGACCGTGCGGGTGGCCATGCCCCATGCCCTGGCGTTTCACGAAGGACTCACGGCGGTGGTGGGGTGGGACAAGGGCGTCGTGGCCGAGCCCTCGGTCGCGGCGCGGACCGGGGCGGTGGTCGGCAGCAACTGGCCGCTGGTGATTCCGCTGCCGGTCCTCCTCGGCGCATTCCTTCTCTGGCGCCGGCGGGGCAGGGACCCCCGGCGCCTGGCGATCCCGGTGCGGTACGAGCCGCCGCCGGGGCTCACCCCCGGCGAAGCCGGCACGCTGATCGACAACCGCCCCGACATGCGCGATATCACGGCGACCCTCGTGGACCTCGCGGTGCGCGGTCACCTGAAATTCGAAGAGCGCGACCAGGCCAAGCTGTTCGGCCTCATCCACGAGCGGGAATACGCGCTGCACCGGCTCGACCCGCCCGCCGAGGCCGGCCCGCTCGCGGCGCACGAGCAGCGTCTGCTGGATGCCGTGTTCTCGGGCCGCGGGCGGACGGTCAAGTTGTCCGAGCTGGAAGACGAGTTCTACACCGAGCTTCCGGGGATCCGCACGGCGATCTTCGACCGGCTGCTCGAGCGCGGACTCTACCACGCCCGGCCGGACCGCGTCCGGCAGCGGTGGCAGGTGGGCGGCCTGCTGCTCGGCGTCGCGATCGGCGTCGGTGGCGTCGCGATCGCGGACCGCATGCTGCTCACGCCAGTCCCGTTTTTCGTGGCGGCCGTGCTGGTGGCGGCGATCGTGGTCGGATTCGGCTTCGTCATGCCGGCCCGCAGCGTGGCCGGGGCCCGGATGCTGGAGACCGTGCTCGGCTTCGAGGAATTCCTGCGGCGCGTCGAGGGGGAGCAGTACCAGCGGGTGATCGTGGGACACCCGGAGCTGTTCGACCGGTACCTCCCGTACGCCATGGCGTTCGGCGTGGAGAAGAAGTGGGCCCGGGCGTTCGAGGACATCTACACGCAGTCGCCCGGGTGGTACACGGGGTCGAGCATCACACACTTCAGCGTGGGGCGGTTGTCGAGCAGTCTGGCCGGTTTCACGACCAGGGCGGGATCCGCGTTGTCGTCGTCGCCCCGCAGCTCCAGCGGGTCCGGCTTCAGTGGGGGAGGATCGTCCGGGGGCGGGGGCGGGGGCGGTGGGGGCGGCGGATTCTAGCTCGGGGGCGACCCGGCCGCGATGGCCTGCCCGCCCTGTCTACGAACCTGCCAGCGTGTTCCCCAGATGGATCAGACCCGCGGCCACGGGCCCGGCGATCAGACCGAGCCACCCGCCGACTTTGAGGCCGAGAAACCACGTCGTCCGCTGGTCGCGCAGGCGGCTCACGCCGGGCTCAGTGTCCACGAACGTCATGTCCACGCCATAGGCGTCGAGCCCGATCGAGAGGGCACCCCAGTCCAGGATGCCCAGGTCGAGGCGGCTGGTGACGCCCGGCAGCGTGGCGCGCGGCGTGTCGGGGCTCCGGCCGAAGTTGCCGGCGAAGAGTATCCCGACCGATCCGGTGAGGGACACCAGGGGGTGGAGTTCGGTCCGGCCGCGGAGCTTGATGCCGGCGAGCACGTGCCGGAGGTCCGTCTCGTCGTAGCTCAGGTACAGCGTTCCGCCGAGCGCGCGCCGTCCGCTGCCCAGGGTGCGCATGAGACCAAGTTCCCAGAACACGGAGTGGACGCCCGGCGTCCGGCGCAGCTCGTCCTCGAACGCCATGAGCGCGCCGAACTCGGTGACCACGGTGACGCGGCAGGTCGGGCTGGGACGGTCGCGCACACACACCTGGCCGGCGGCCGGACCGGCGGCCGCGGGTGCGAGCAGAAACGGCAGGACGATGCGAACCAACGCGCGCGTGGTCACCCGACGGGCGCCTCCCGAGCCGCCGCGATGGGGCCCACGATCAGGCCGATCCCCATCCCGGCCACCCAGAGCCAGGTGCGATCCGGCGCCCAGACCGCCATCGCCGTCGCCAGCATCAGCGTGATCAGCGTCAACATGATGGTCTTCTTCCCGCCGATCTTCTCGTCCAGGAAGCCGAACGCCAACGCGCCCGTCTCGCTCGAAAACGCGTGAAGGTGTAAGTGATGTCCCTGGACTACTCTGTCAGCGATGTCCCGGGCCGTTCAGCCAACGCTCACGGAGCTCCCAAGAACACGAGCAGTTTCGTTAGGAATTTGGACGCGAGCAGGCTGCCCGCTGCCCCCTCCAATACGTTGCGCAGACTGCGGAGCGATTCCCGCACGATAGTGGCCTTTGGCCTGGGAGACGACAGCTGTGCGTCCAGCGTGTCCAGATCAGACTCCGCCTCCGCCTTTGCGTCGTCCGCGAGGCCGAGTTCATCTATAGACTGTCGTACCTCCCCCACTAGCGCACGCAGGGCCGTCGCCTCCCCCGCCGTAATCGAAGCGCTCTGAGCAGACTGGTGGCGCCCTGCTGGAATGGGGATTCACCATCTGACCTACGCTGACGATGTTTACGACCGGAGGAAAGTACTCCGTTTCTTCCTCCGGATGGGATCGGGCGGCCTCGATCTGAACGACGCCGTTGTGGGTGATGCTAATCCCGCCTCCGAGTGTGACATGCTCCACCAAATACTCGTCGGCCAGGAACTCCACTACGTCGGCACTCTCCTCACGCGTCAAGCCGGCCTGTTCGCCAAGTTCATACATGTTCACGATGGCCGACGACCTGCCGTCAGTGCAGGTGTACAGCGAGTCGAGGAACTTGAACCGCTGCGTCTTCTTCCGGGTCAACGCATCCATCGTGTGACGCTCGGGCGCTGGGTTGGCATGCTCTAACGACCTTGCGCATCAGCGGCGGGCGAAATCCTCGCCAGCAGCACTGAGCCCGAACGCAGCAACGCCACCCGCCACGCGGTCATATCAGTGGCTTCCTTTGAAGCGTACGCGCCCGTCCGCCTGCATGCGCCGGTTAGACAGCCGCTTGTGCGCGTTTACTCTCCTACGAATGCTCCGGTCGGGGTCATGATAAAGTCATCGCTGAGGGGCTTGAAGGCTCGCCAGCTGGCATCGTCCACGGCACCGACCACCCGCAGGTCCCCACCCTGCTTCCCGTCCCAGAACGCCTGGATCTCAATCTGATACTTCGCGCCCGACGAGGCCGCCACTTCATAAGCGTCCTGAGTCCCGAGAAGTCGCTGTAACGCCTGGTAACTCTCCATGCGGTAGCGGGCGAGCTCGGCGACGAGCACTGAGCGGGCTTCCTCGATGTTCATGGTGCGGCTGCCTAACTCATAAATGGGTTGACCAGTCTATGCCATTAGACAGCGGGAGCCCCGCAGCCTATTCGCCCCCCGTGACCAGCAGCCGCTGACGGCAAGGCGCTGACAGTGGGCGACTTGCGGGGCAGGGGCCGAACAGGAGAAATGCCCTAACGCTGCCAAGACCTCGCTTCCTAATCTGCGGAGCGGACTTGGCGTGGGCCAGACCCTCGCCGCAGCGGCCCAAGGGGTTCAGGCGATCGGCGCCTCCCGCGCCGCCGCCATGCCCGCCTCCTCGTTCACCGTCGCCAGGATCCACCCGCCCACCACGAAGAACAGCAGCACGGTCGCCACCCCGGCCCGCTGCGAATTGAACATCTGCGCCGCCGTCCCCAACAGAATCGGCCCAAAGAACGACGTCACTTTGCCCGAGAACTGGAAGAACCCGAAGAACTCGGCCTGGTGCTTCTCGGGGACGAACCGCGCCATCAGCGACCGGCTGGCCGACTGGTTGGGACCCACGAACAGGCCGATCAGCATCCCGGCCACCCAGAGCCAGGTGCGGTCCGGCGCCCAGACCGCCATCGCCGTCGCGATCATCAGCGCAATCAGCGTCAGCATGATGGTCTTCTTGCCGCCAATCCTGTCGTCCAGGAAGCCGAACGCCAACGCGCCCAGCCCAGAGGCCACGTTGAGCGCGATGCCGAACACGATCACCTGATCGAGCGTCATGTCGAACGTGCCCGCCGCGTAGATCCCGCCGAACGCGAAGACCGTGACCAGCCCGTCGTTGAAGATCAGGCGGGCGAACAGGAACTTGATGATGTCCCGGTAGCGGCGCAGGGCGCGGAACGTCTGCCCCAGCTCGCGAAACGTGCCGCGGACATCCAGCCGGAACGCGGCCGCCTTCTTTTCGGGCACCCACAGGAAGAGGGGCAGCGAGAAGACCAGGAACCACCCGGCCACCAGCAGATTGGTGGCGCGCACGTTCCACCCGTCCGCCTTGGACAGGCCGAACCAGGGGACCTCGGGCTGTACGAATCCCACCAGGGCCACGACCATGCACACCAGGCCGCCGATGTACCCCAGGCCCCAGCCGTAGCCCGACACCCGACCGATGCGGGCCGGCGAGGCGATGGTGGGGAGAAACGCGTTGTAGAACGTGTAGCCGGTCTCGAACGCCCAGTCGCCCACCACGTAGAGCGCAAGTGCCAACAGCGCCGCATTGGGCAGGCTGGGCGACACGAACGCCAGCGCCGCGGTCGCGACGATGCAGATGGCGGTGGTGGCCGCCAGGAACCGCTTGCGGGCGCCGGCCCGGTCGGCCGCCGCGCCCAGGATGGGCGACAGCACGGCGGTGAGGATCGCGCTGGTCGCGACCGCGCGCCCCCACCACGCGGTGCCCGTGACCTCGTCCGGCGCCATGGCCTTGGTGAAATACGTCGAGTAGATGAACGTCACGACCAGCGTCGTGAAGGCCGAATTGGCCCAGTCGTAGAGCGCCCACGACCAGATGATCTTGGGGACGTCTCGGGCGGGCGCGGCGGTCGCGGTGGGCTGAGTCATCGGGGCTCCAGTTGGGCGGTGTGCCGGTCGTAGAGCGTCTGGAGGCGCGCGGCCAGGTCGGCCTGCTCGGCCCGCAGGGCGGACACCAAGTCGCGGCGGGAGCGGAGCAGCAGGAATCGGCGGGCATCCTCCCACGATCCCCGCCACCGCTCGCGCACCGTGAGCCCGACCATGCCCACGGCCGGCACGCCGGTCAATGTCGCGAGGCCGGCCCAGGCGCCCCACCCCAGCGCCGCCGCGATCGCGAGCGCCACCACCCAGACGCCGTACACCCCGATCCCCACCAGCATCTTCCAGGTGGAGCGCTCGTCTTCCCGGAGCTTCACCCGGCTCACCAGCCAGCCGGTGACGCGAAAGGGGACGTAGAATGCCACCAGGCCGGCCGCGGCCACGAGCGCGGCGATCGGGAGCGCCAGGTGCGCGCGGCGCACGGCCCAGCCGAACGCCCGGCCGAGCCCCACGTCGGCGGTGAGGTCCGCCGGCCCCAGCCTGAGCCGGGCGAGCCGGCGCCGGTGGGCCTCGACCTCCGCGGCCAGGTCCGCCGCCGCGTCATCCTGCTGCCGGCGCACCGCGGCCAGGATGCGGGTGGTCGCGTCGAGCCGCGCCACCCGTTCGGCGGGGTCGGTGCCGGCGCCCCGCTCCGCCTCCCACACCCGTACGGCGCAGTCCACCAGCGGGCGGTCCTGCCAGCGCTCGAGGTTCACGGTGACGTGCTTCAGAGCGTGCCCGATGCGCTCGGTCAGGTCGCGCACCGCCTCGGCGTCGTCCGCCCCGCGCGCGGCCAGGTCGTCCCACGCCACCGGCCGCCCCGTGAGCACCACGGCCTCCGAGCGGAACTGGTCCTTGCGGCGGAACACCAGCCCTACCGGGATGACCGGGAATCCCGCGCCCGCGAGCAGGGCGCCGCCCAGCGCGATGCGGGCGGCGCCGGTTCTGAGCGGTGCCAGCGCTGGCTCGCTATGACTCAGGCCTTCGGGAAAGATCCCAACCGCGGCCCCGTCGGCCAGGGCCGAGTACACGGCGCGAAACGCGTCCAGGTTCTTGTCCATCTGAGCGGGGTCGTCGGCCCGGCGGTACACCGGGATGGCGCCGGCGCCCTTGACCAGCCAGGCGACCTTGAAGTCCGCGAACAGGGGCGCCTTGGCCAGGAACCGCACCGGGCGGCGCGCGGCGGCGGCCACCAGCATGGGGTCGAGCAGGGAATTGGGATGGTTGGCGACCAGGAGCACCGGACCGTCGCGCGGGACCGGCTCACCGGTGTAGCGAATCCGGTAGTAGACGAAGGCCGCGGCGCGCGAAACGCGGGGCAGGAGCGCGTGGAGCCACGGCATGGGCCACTAAGATCGGCGTTGCCCCGCGAGGCGCAACCCTCATCGCGGCTGGCCTTCCGGACCCGGTCGCTCCATCTTAACCAAGCACTTCCAGGGAGCCGCCGGGCATGCCTGACCAGGCGGATCGCGTCCAGCGACTCCGAGCCGCGCTTGCCTCCCGCTACCGCATCCACCGTGAAGTGGGCCGGGGCGGGATGGCGACCGTGTACCTGGCCGATGACCTCCGGCATGAGCGGCGCGTGGCCGTCAAGGTGCTGCGGCCCGAGCTGGCGACCGCGCTCGGCCCGGCGCGGTTCCTCCAGGAAATCCAGTTCACCGCCCGGCTGGCGCATCCGCACATCCTTCCCCTCTACGACTCGGGCGAAGCCGACGGCTTCCTGTTCTACGTGATGCCGTACGTGGAGGGCGAGACGCTGCGCGATCGGCTGGTCCGCGAGCGCCAGCTCCCGGTGGGCGACGCCCTCCGGATCGTGCAGGACGTGGCGGACGGCCTGGGCTACGCCCATAGCCTGGGGGTGGTCCATCGCGACATCAAGCCGGAGAACATCCTGTTCATGGGGGGGCACGCCGTGGTGGCGGATTTCGGCGTGGCGACGGCCGTCGGCGTAGCGGGCGGGTCGCGGCTCACCGAGAGCGGGTTCTCGGTCGGCACGCCGACGTACATGAGCCCCGAGCAGGCGGTGGGGGACCGGCAGATCGACGGACGCAGCGATACCTACGCGCTGGGGTGCGTGCTGTACGAGATGCTCGTGGGCGAGCCCCCGTTCGCGGCGGCCAGCCCCCAGGCGGTCGTGGCCCGGAAGCTGACCGAGCCCCTGCCGCAGGCGTCCCAGCTGCGGGAGTCGGTCTCGCCGGCGCTGGAGGACGCCCTGCGCCGGGCGCTGGCGAGAACGCCGGCCGACCGGTTCGGCTCGCCGGTCGAGTTTGCCGCGGCGGCACTTTCAGGCCAGCCCGCCACCCGCGCCCCGGGCGTAGCCCGTGGGCGGCGCGTCACCCTGGCGCGCGTGCTCGCGGTGGGCACGCTCACCCTAGCCCTGGCCGGCGCCGCCTGGCTGGTGCGCGCGATCGGTGGGATGGGGGGCTCCCCGCCTGAGGACGACGTCCCCCGGCCCACCAGCATCGTGGTCCTTCCGTTCGAAAACCTCGGGCCGGCCGATCAGGACTACTTCGCGGCCGGCATGACGGATGAGATCACCAGCCGCCTGGGCATCGTCCCAGGGCTGGCCCTGGTGCCGCGCCGGGCGGCCCAGCGCTACGCCAGCACCGCCATGACCCTACGCGACATCGGCCGCGAGCTGGGGATCGACTACCTGCTGGTCGGGAGCGTGCGGTGGGCCGGCGGGGATGCCGGCTCTCCCGGCGTCCGGATCACCCTCCAACTGCTCCGGGCCACGGACGAGCGCCAACTCTGGTCCACGACCTACGACCGCCGGATCGACGACATCTTCGAGGTGCAGTCGGACATCGCCGGCCAGGTGGTCGAGAAGCTGGGCGTGACACTGCCGGACGACGACCGCCGCCGGCTGCGGGCGCGCCCGACCGAGAATCACCAGGCCTACACGCTCTATCTCAAGGGCCGGTACTTCTGGAACAAGCGCACGGAAGACAACATCCAGGTAGCGCTGGACTATTTCCAGCAGGCGGTGGAC
>Ga0214473_10005442_pt1 | contig 15239 bp, 12 predicted proteins | sample RVTome_7_FD_203509 | JGI IMG/M metagenome (GOLD analysis project Ga0214473, IMG submission 203509) | Soil microbial communities from uranium-contaminated site in the Upper Colorado River Basin, Wyoming, United States - RVT98D197 | ecosystem: Environmental > Terrestrial > Soil > Contaminated >... | reverse complement strand
GCGGCGCTGCGCCGGCGCGGCGCCAGAGTGCAGCGGCCGCTGTGGGCCAGCACCGGCACCAAGAACCCGAAATACTCCGATGTTCTCTACGTCGAAAACTTGATTGGCCCGGAGACCGTCAATACGTTGCCGCCGGAGACGCTCAATGCGTTTCGCGACCATGGCAAGATCATCGAGGACGCGGTGCGGGAAAGCCTCGATGAGGCGGCGGCGGTGCTTGGCCGCCTGCACGCCGTGGGCATCGATCTCGATGCGATCACGGAGAGGCTGCAGCAGGACGGCGTCGCCTCCTTTGCCGCGTCCTTCGACCAACTGCTAGCCGCGCTGGAAAAAAAGCGCAGGTCGATGGCCGGCGTGGAGCTGAATCGTCAGGAGCTTCACCTCGGGACGTATCAACGACGCGTCAACAAGCGGGTAAAAGGCTGGGAGGCCGAGCAATTCTCCAGCCGCCTATGGCAAAAGGATCATACGCTGTGGTCGAGAGAGCCGCAGCCTGAAATGACCGACCGCCTTGGCTGGCTCGAGCTTCCCGAGAGCATGGAAAAGCCGGTAGGCGAGCTTCGCGTTTTCGCCGACAAAGCCAAAGCGGACGGCATCAAGCATGTCGTTCTGCTCGGCATGGGCGGGTCGAGCCTGGCGCCGGAAGTGTTTCAAAAAACTTTTGGTAACGCCGCCGGTTATCCTGAGTTGCTTGTGCTCGACAGCACCCACCCGGCCGCGGTGAAGTCCGTCGAAGCGCGGATCGATCCGGCGCGCACACTTTTCCTGATCTCAAGCAAATCGGGGACGACCACGGAGACCAATTCCTTTTTCTATTATTTCTGGGACAGGCTGAAGCAGTTGGAAGCCGAGCCGGGCCGGCATTTCGTCGCCATCACGGATCCCGGAACAGCACTTGAGAAGCTCGCTGCCGAGAGAAAATTTCGCGCGACCTTCAACGCGCCGGAAGAGGTCGGCGGGCGCTATTCCGCGCTCACCGTCTTTGGTCTAGTGCCGGCGGCCTTGATCGGCGTCGACGTCGGCGAAGTTCTCGCCCGCGCGCGGGCGATGAGCCAGGCATGCGGCGCTGCCGCGGCCGGCAATCCCGGCTTGATCCTCGGCGCTGCTTTGGGCGAGCTGGCGCTGGCGAAGCGCGACAAGGTCACTTTCCTTTGTTCGCCGTCGCTGATGGCGTTCCCGTCCTGGGTCGAGCAACTGATCGCTGAAAGCACCGGCAAAGATCGCCGGGGCATCGTGCCGGTGGCTAACGAAGGCGTGGGCGCGCCGGAGAAATACAGCGAAGACCGTTTCTTCGTTTACCTCACACTGAGCGGCGATGAGAACCATGACCTCGACCGGCAGGTGGCGGCGTTGGAGGCCAACGGCCACCCGCTGGCGCGCATCGACTTGAACGACAAATCCGATCTTGGCCAGGAGTTCTTCCGCTGGGAAGTGGCGGTGGCGGCGGCGGGGGCGGCGCTCGGCATTAACCCGTTCAACCAGCCCGACGTGCAGTTGGCGAAGGATCTGGCAAAGAAAGCGATAGAGAAAAACTCGCGCGGCAAAAAGAACGGGGCCGGTCTCAAAGGCGAAGTTACAGTCACGGATGATCAGCCCGCCCTTCGGCAAGCGCTGTCAGCATGGCTCGGCAGCAAGAAGAAACGGGACTATGCCGTCGTTCAGGCCTATCTCGATCCATCGCCGGAAAACATGGCAAAGCTACAAGCCATTTGCGCAGCGATTCGCGATCGACTGGGGGTGGCAACGACGCTCGGTTTCGGCCCGCGCTTTCTCCACTCCACCGGCCAACTGCACAAGGGCGGCCCCAATTCGGTTCTGGTATTACAGGTTGTCGATCAACCCGCCGATGACCTATCTGTGCCGGAGACGAACTATACCTTCGACGCCTTGATCCAAGCTCAGGCCGCAGGCGATTTTGCCGCTCTAAAACAGCGCCGGCGCCGCGTCCTCAGAGTCAATCTCGGAAGCGATCCTGCGGATGGCCTGAATCAATTGGCCGAGGCCGCGCGAGCGTAGTTCGGTTCTCCACGGAAGGGGAAACACGCATGGAACTGGGCATGATCGGGCTGGGCCGCATGGGAGCCAACATGACCGAGCGGCTCGTGCTCGGCGGCCACCGGGTGATTACCTATGACCGCAGCGCCGAGGCGGTTCAGCGGGTCGTCGACAAAGGCGCCGTCGGTGCTCATTCGCTGGCGGATTTCGTCAAACAGTTGAGCCTGCCGCGCGCCATCTGGCTCATGGTTCCGTCCGGCGATCCGGTCGATCAGACCATCGAGCAGTTGCGGCCCCAATTATCTAAAGGCGACATCCTCATCGACGGCGGCAACTCAAATTACAAGGACTCCATCCGGCGCGCCGGCAACCTCAAGCGCGACGGCGTGCATTTTATCGACGCCGGCACCAGCGGCGGCATCTGGGGTCTCAAGGTCGGCTACTGCATGATGATCGGCGGCGAGCCGGAAATCGTCGCCCGCCTCGAACCCATTTTTAAGACGCTTGCGCCCAAGGACGGCTTTCTTCACGTCGGGCCGAGCGGCGCCGGCCACTTCGTCAAGATGATTCACAACGGCATCGAGTACGGCATGTTGCAGGCCTACGGCGAAGGATTTGAGCTGCTCAAGGCGTCGCAGTTCGATCTCGATCTTGGAAAAATCTCTCATTTATGGAACCAGGGCAGCGTGGTGCGCTCGTGGCTTTTGGAACTCTGCGAAAGCGCGTTTCAAAAAGACCCGCAGCTTGCGTCCATCAAGGGCTACGTCGAAGATTCCGGCGAGGGGCGCTGGACCGTGCAGGAGGCGATCGAACGAAATGTGCCCGCGCCGGTGCTCATGCTCTCGCTGTTCGCGCGCTTCGCTTCGCGCCAGGACAGCTCGTTCTCCGCCAAGGTCATCGCCGCGCTGCGCAACGAGTTCGGCGGCCATGCGGTGAAAAAGGAGTAGGCCTTATGTACGGCGATCCGCACATTCATGCCGCCGCCGCCGGCTCAGGACAGGGCAAACGGCCTCACGCCTGCGTCGTGACTATTTTCGGCGCCTCCGGTGATCTCACCAAGCGCAAACTCATCCCGGCGCTTTATAATCTCGCGTTGGAAAATCGCTTGCCGGAACGCTTCGCCGTGGTCGGTTACGCGCGCAGCGACTTGAGCCACGAGTCGTTTCGCGCGAAGCTGAGAGAGGCGGTCAGAGAATTTTCGCGCACGGGCTTAAAGGATGAAGCGGTTTGGGAGAAGTTCGCGGCGACACTCTACTATGTGCGGGGCGGTTATGACGAGCCGGAGGGCTACCAACGGCTCAAGGAGTCCGTCGACGCCTTCGACCGCGGCAGCCGGGCTCTCCCCGCCCGAGTTTTATATTTGGCGACGCCGCCGGAGCTATACGGCGCCGTCATCGAGCGAACGTCGTCGGCCGGTTTAACGCCCAGGGAAATCGACGGCGAGCCGCGCACCCGGGTGATCATCGAGAAACCTTTCGGCACCGATCTGCAAACCGCTCAGGATCTCAATCACCGCGTACACGAGACCTTGGATGAGAAGCAGGTCTATCGGATCGATCATTATCTCGGCAAGGAAACGGTGCAGAACATCATGGTATTCCGCTTCGCCAACGCCGTTTTCGAGCCGGTTTGGAATCGCCGTTACGTCGATCACGTGCAAATCACCGCGGCGGAGAGCGTCGGCGTGGAAGGCCGGGGCGGCTATTACGACGAGGCCGGCGTAGTGCGCGACATGTTTCAAAACCACTTGCTTCAGCTCCTGTGCCTGACCGCGATGGAGCCGCCGGTGAGTTTTTCCGCGGACGCCGTGCGCGACGAGAAAGGCAAGCTGCTCAAATCCGTTCGTCCGATCGCCCCGGAGGAGGTGGCGGCGGCTGCGGTTCGGGGGCAGTACGCAGGGGGGAAGATCGACGGCGAGGAGATCGCAGGCTACCGCCATGAGCCCGGCGTCGCCAGGGGATCGACCACGGTGACTTACGCGGCGATCAAGCTCGCCATCGACAATTGGCGCTGGGAAGGCGTGCCGTTTTATTTGCGCTCGGGCAAGCGCATGGCAGAACGCGTCACCGAGGTCGCCATTCAATTCAAGCGGCCGCCGCTGCTGTTGTTCAAGTCCCACGCCGTCGAAGCGGTGAACCCCAATGTGCTGGTGATGCGAATTCAGCCCGACGAAGGCGTGTCCCTCACCTTCGAAGTCAAGCCGCCCGGACCCGACATGGTAATCAAACCGCTCAGCCTCGATTTCAATTACGAGCAGGCGTTCGGCAGCAGCTCCCCCGAAGCCTATGAAACGCTTTTGGAAGACTGCATCGAGGGAGATTCGACGCTGTTTACGCGGCACGACTGGGTCGAGTCCGCCTGGACACTGATGGATCCGATCATTCAGTTTTGGAAGCTGAGCAAACCGAAAGTTTTTCCCAACTACGATGCCGGCAGCTGGGGACCGAAGGAGGCTGATGAATTCATCCAGCGTGACGGCCGGCGCTGGCGCCAGCCGTGAACGGAGCCCTCACCCCTTCCCTCTCCCGCACGCGGGCGAGGGAGAAAAGGAGAAGGTGCCAAAGACTCCTGTTTCGTTTTTTACGTGAGTCAATTACCAGACGGCGTTGAGCTATGGCGCGTCGAGAATTAGTTCTGGCGGGTGACATCGGTGGGACGAAGACCAATCTCGCGCTGTTCTCCATCGATGGTGAAAAGCTCCGCGCGGAGAAATTTCAGAGCTTTCCGAGCAAGCGCTATACCGGCCTCGTGCCCGTGCTGCTCGAATTCCTCGCCGGGAGCGCGCACTCCATCGACGCCGCCTGCTTCGGCATCGCCGGGCCGGTGGTCGACGGCAAAGTCAAAACTCCCAATCTTCCCTGGATGATCGATAGCGGCGAATTGCGGCGCGCGCTCAAGCTCGATTCGCTGGTTCTGCTTAACGATCTCGAAGCCGCGGCGTACGGCATCTTCACACTCGAAGACGACGAGTTCTGCACCCTCAACCAAGGCGTCCAGCGCCATTCCGGCAACAAGGCACTGATTGCGGCCGGAACCGGATTAGGGGAAGCGATTCTGCACGACGATGGCCGTCATTTTCATCCCCTGGCCTCGGAGGGAGGCCACGCCGATTTCGCGCCGCGCGATGATTTGGAGATCGAACTGCTGCGCTATCTGATTAGTCAGTTCGGCCACGCGAGCTACGAACGCGCGTTGTCCGGGCCGGGGCTGTTCAACATCTACAGTTTCCTAAAGGAGAGGCGTGGCTTCGCAGAGCCCAAGTGGCTAGCCGACCGTCTCGCCGCGGAAGATGATCCGGCCGCGGTGGTCTCAAAAGCCGCCTTGGCGAACGAAGCGGAGATTTGCGTCAAGGCATTAGATATCTTCGTGTCGATTTACGGCGCAGAAGCGGGCAATCTCGCGCTGCGCGCCAAAGCGCTGCGCGGCCTCTACGTCGGCGGCGGCATCGCGCCGAAGATTCTCGATAAGCTCCAAGACGGAACGTTCATGCGCGCTTTCACCGACAAAGGGCGCTACGCGGACTTGCTCGCTGCCATCCCAGTTCAAATTGTGCTTAACGACCAGGCCGCGCTTCGCGGCGCCGCCTACTACGCGGCATTCTTAACGAGTGACTAATCCCGACCTCATCATCTGCCGGGACGCTGGCGAGCTGAGTCAAAAGGCCGCGGAGCGGTTCGTCGCTTTCGCCAAAGCGAGCGCAAGTTCCGGGCGATTCACCGTGGCGCTATCCGGCGGCTTGACACCCAGGGCCTTATATTCACTTCTCGCCGCGCCGGGTTTCGCCGATCGCATTCCGTGGCCAAAGGTTCACCTCTTTTGGGGCGACGAGCGCTGCGTGCCGCCTGACCATCCGGACAGCAATTTTCGGATGGTGCGCGAATCGCTGTTGTCCAAGATTTCCATTCCTTCGGAAAACGTCCACAGGATGGCGGGAGAAAAAAAGCCAAAGCTGGCCGCCGCGGAATACGAGAACGAGTTGAAAACTTTCTTTCAACTCTCAGAAGGGGAGCCGCCGCGCTTCGATTTGATCCTGCTCGGCCTCGGTGAAGACGGGCATACAGCGTCGCTGTTTCCGGGCAGTGCCGCGCTGGATGCATCGGAACGTCTAGTTGCAAAGGTTTACGTTGAGAAACTGAACGCTTATCGTTTGACGCTGACGCTGCCCGTCCTGAACGAGAGCGCTCAAATCTATTTCCTCGTCGCCGGGAAGAATAAGGCGACCATCGTGAAGGAATTATTGGGAACTCACCCGACAATCGCAAAATTTCCCGCTCAAAGAATTCAGCCCGTCGACGGTGCCCTCACCTGGCTCATAACTCGCGATGCGGCCGCAGAGCTGCCGACGCGTTGAACGATTCGGTTGACTCAGGCTCGTTGTTCTGTAGAGTGACGTTACGCTCCGCGAAGGAGGCTAAAATGATTCGACCGCGAAAATTTCTAGTGCCCGCGATCTTAATCGCGGCGCTCGTGGGCATACGCGCCGAAGCCCAGGTGCGGGCCGCGCCGGAAAAGTTGCGGATTGCATACAGCGCCATCGGCAGCTCTCAAAGCCCGCTCTGGATCGCCCACGAAGCGGGAATTTTCAAGAAACATGGGCTCGACGTCGAGATGGTTTACCTCGGCGGTGGATCGCGCGCCGCTCAGGTCGTGGTTTCCGGCGAGGTGCCGATCGCCATGTTCACCGGCGCTTCTGTGATCAGCGCCAATCTGGCGGGCGGTGATTTGGTCAACGTCGCCAGCGGCATGAACGTGATGCCGTTCTTTCTTGTCGTCACCCCCGCAGTGCGCCAGATCGAAGATCTCAAAGGGAAGAAAGTCGCGGTGACCCGTTTTGCATCGGCGACCGACTATGCGCTGCGCTACGCGGCCGAGAGGTGGCCGGTCAAGCCCGACCGCGATTTTACCGTGCTGCAGATCGGCGGCCAGCCGGAGATGATCGGGGGGCTGAAGAGCGGCGCGATTCAGGGCGCGATGCTTAATGCCGAGTTCACCGTGATCGCGCGGCGAGAGGGCTTTCGTGATCTCGCCGACGTGAGCGCTTTGGGCATTCCGTTTCCCACCTCGGCCCTCAACACCAGCCGGGCTTTCATTCGCAACCGGCGCGACACGGTGCTGCGCGTCGTGCGCGCCTACGCCGACAGTATTCACTACGGCAAGACGCAAAAGAAATTCACCGTCGGCGTGCTCGGAAAATACCTCAAAAATCAGGACGTGCCGTTTCTCGAAGCGGTTTACGATCTTTACCTCGGCCAATACGTTCCGAAGGTTCCCTATCCGTCGGCCGAAGCCATGAAAGTGGCGCTCGATCAAATCGGTGAGAGAGATCCCCGGGCGCGGAGCATGCGCGCCGAGCAGTTCATCGACGCCAGCCTGATGCAGGATCTGGACAAAGAAGGGTTTATCAAGCAACTGTGGCGCTGACGGCCACGTGTTCGTGGCTCGTGTCCGTGGTTCGTGTCCGACCGAGCACGAGAAACGAACACGAACCACGAAAACCGCCAGCCTCGTACTGAGAACTTTTTGCGCCGTCGGTAAACAGAGTTTTTCGGTAAGGCTATTTGATCTTCGCCAGCTCCCGGCGGATCTGTTCGTTGGACGGCCGCTTGGTATAGTCCACCTCGATAAACTTCCAACGCACCACGCCTTTGGGGTCAACCAGAAAAGTCGAGGGGTGCGGCCATCCCTTGCCGTCCGGGTTGAAAATCCCGTAGCGGTCGATGACCTTGTGCTCTTTGTCTTCGAGGAGTGGAAAGTCGAACTCGCCGTCGAAGCGCTTGCGCAGCATGTCGCCGAATTTTTTCGATTCCTCGTGACTGTCCACGCTCACCGCAAGGATTTGGACTTTGTCCTTTTGCTGCTTCGTCAATAGGCTTTTCAGCTTCCCGAGCTGTTCGACGCAGAAGGGTCACCAGTAGCCGCGGTAGAAAACCAGCGCGACGGTTTTCTTGCCGCGGAAGTCGGAAAGCGTGATGTTCTTGCCGTCCACGTCTTCCAACGTGAAATTCGGCGCAGCTTGACCCACCTTGACGCGTTCGAGCTCGGTGGCGCGTAGATCGCCGCCGTCTTTGGGGCCGAGTTGGGCGGATGCCGGCGCACTGGCCAACGCCGCCAGGAAAATCAGCACCGTAAACAGTTTCGCTGCCATTGATCCTCCGTTCGATGTTTGCAATCTACGTTCTTCAGGCTTTTGTGTAAAGCAGGGCTCGGAGTTTGCACCGCCGAGGCGCCCTTCGACGCCGCTCAGGACAGGCGCCGGGCGCAGAGAATATCGCCTAAAAATAACAACTTGAACATATCCTCTGTGAACTCTGCTGGGTCTCTGTGGTGAATATCTCTTCACAGCAAACCCAGAAGAACCTCAATTTGATTGCCGCCGAGCGCTTAGCGTTCTTCAGAGCGGCATGCAGGCCCGCAGCGTTTCGAGTAGTTTCGGAAAACGAAACCGGTAGCCGAACTTCTCCGCCGCCGCTGGAATCGCGCGTTGCCCGGTCAAAAGCATTTCGGCCATTTCTCCCAACATGAGCCGCAGAGCGAATCCCGGCACCGGCGCCCATGAGGGACGGCCCATGACCTGACCGAGGGTGCGGCAAAATTCCTTCATCGTCACCGGATTGGGCGCCGTCGCGTTGACGGCGCCACCGGCCTGGGAGTTCTCGACCAGATGGACGATCAGCCCGACTTCGTCCTCTAAATGGATCCACGACATCCACTGTTTTCCCGATCCCAGCGGGCCGCCGACGTAGAACTTAAACGGCGGCGTTATCTTTGCCAGCGCGCCGCCGCCCGCGCCGAGCACGATGCCAGTGCGCAGGCGGATGACGCGTACGCCGAGCTTTTCCGCTTTCATCGCTTCGTTTTCCCAGTCCCGGCAAAGAGCCGCAAGAAAGTCGGTTCCGGCCGCAGCTTCCTCGCTGACAGTCTCGTCGCCGTGCGGCCCGTAGTAGCCGACCGCAGAAGCGTTGAGAAGAAACTTCGGTTTTTGTTTCGCCTTTGTGATCGCTCTGACTAAACCAATGGTTGTGTCGATGCGGCTCAAACGAAGCTGGTGTTTTTGTTTTATCGTCCAGCGCTTTTTTGCGATCGGTTCGCCGGCAAGATTGATCACGCCGTCGGCCCCTGTCAAGGCGCTTTCCCAATCTCCGCTCATGCCTGGGCGCCAGTGAAGCCAGCGCTTGGTGCCCGTGCTGGTCTCGCGCGGCGCCGAGCGGGTGAGCAGCGTGAGCGTGTGACCTTTCTCTAAGAGTTGCGAGCAGAGGACCGAGCCGATAAAGCCCGACGCTCCTGTGACCACCAATTTCATCGCGCAGCTTTCTCCCGACTACGCCTTAACGGACGATAACGCAGGTGTTATGGTCCTTAATGGTACTTCCGGTTCCAAGTGTCAAGATGAGCGCGAATAACGGTCGAGCGGCGCGACGCCGGGTCGTAGTTACCGGATTGGGCGTGGTCAGTCCCAACGGCAAGGGAGTCGGCGCCTTCTGGGAATCCACGCGCAACGGCGTGAGCGGCATCGACACGATCTCGCTTTTCAATCCCGAGGCGCTTCCTTGCCGCATCGCCGGCGAAGTGAAGAACTTTCAGCCCGGAGAGTTTCTGCCGCAAAAGGAACTCAAGCGCATGGGCAGGGCCGTGCCGTTGGCCATCGCCGCGACCCGCGAAGCGCTGCAATCCGCCGGAGCCGCACTGCAAGAAGCCAATCTGGAGGCCAAACGTTCCTGGGGCGTCATTCTCGGCAGCGGCGGCGGCGCGCCGGATTTCATCGAAGAGCAGTACCGGCTCTACTTCAGCGATCAGGTGCGGCGAGTGAGCGCCTATAACGTTTCCAGCTCGACGCTTGGAACGATCTCCAGCGAGATTTCGCTTCATTTCGATCTGCGCGGGCCGAGCCACATGATCTCCACGGGCTGCACCAGCTCTACGGATGCCATCGGTTATGCGTTCAACATGATTCGCTTCGGCCTGGCGGATCACTTGATTACCGGAGGCGTGGACGCAACCATCACTCCGGGAATCATGCAAGGGTTTTGCGTCATGCACGTGGTGTCGACGTCCAACAATGAAAACCCGCGGCAGGCCTCGTGTCCTTTCGACCGCATGAGAGACGGTTTTGTGCTCGGTGAAGGAGCCTGGATCTTGGTGCTCGAAGAGCGCGAGCGCGCCCTTGCCCGCGGCGCCCGCGTATTCGCCGAAGTGCTGGGATATGGGTCGACCTGCGACGCCTATCATCGCGTACGCCTGGACCCGCGCGGCGAGGAGCCGGCGCGGGCGATGAGCGTGGCGATTGAAGACGCCGGGGTCGCCAAGGACGAGGTCGGCTATCTTGCGTTGCACGGCACGGCGACGGAACTAAACGACAAGACCGAGAGCCTCGCGGTCAAGCTTTGTTTTGGACGGCAAGCTTACAAAATTCCCATGAGTTCGATCAAATCGATGATCGGTCATCCGCAGGGGGCCTCCGGCGCCGCTGGTGCCGTCGCCGCCATTCTCGGCATGAACCATGGTTTTCTGCCGCCGACGATCAATTACCAAGAACCGGACCCTGAATGCGACCTTAATTACATTCCTAATCGCGGCATTGCAAAATCGGTCGACATCGCGCTGTGCAACTGCATCGGCTTCGGCTCCAAAAACTCCGCCCTGGTGATCGCCAACGGGTAGACGCAATGAAGCGCAGTTACGCAAAGGAGATGATGGATCTGCCCGGCCAGCGCAGGGAGCTGCTGGAAGATGATCTGCGCAACTTGCGCATCATCAACCGGCTCCTGGGCAACTATAGTAACGTGGTGCGCGGCCTGGCTAGGTTGGTTGGGACGCAAAGAATCGACCGCTTCTCTCTCCTCGACATCGGCACCGGCAGCGGCGATATTCCGACCGCAATCGCACGCTGGGCGCGGCGCAATGGCATCGCCGTGCGGATCAGCGCGCTCGAACCGGAACCGGTCACGGTCGCTCAGGCGGCAGAGCAGACGCGGGACTTTTCCGAGGTTACGGTCGTGCGCGGCGACGGCATGGCGCCGCCGTTTCACTCTGCGTCCTTCGACTTCGTTCTGGCATCGCAGTTGCTGCATCATTTTTCCGAAGAGCAGATCGTCAGGCTACTGCGGATTTGGTCTCCCCTGGCGCGCCGCGCAATCATCGTCAGCGATTTGGTGCGCCATCCGCTGGCCTATTACGGGATTCGCCTGCTCACGAAATGTTTCACGCGCAACGCGATGACCCGCACCGACGCTCCTTTATCGGTCGCGCGGGCCTTTACTCTCGGAGAGTGGCGGGCGCTATTGCGCGAGGCCGACGTCGGGCCGTTTCAGATCCTCTCCGCGTTTCCGTTTCGTGTCATGGCGCTCATTTTTGCCAAGGGTTGAGCATGCGCTCCTGCGACGTGGTCATTATCGGCGCCGGCCCCGCCGGTTCGTCCGCGGCCATAATGCTGGCTCGCCTGGGCTATTCGGTTGCGCTCCTCGACAAGGAACAATTTCCGCGGGAGAAGCTCTGCGGCGATTTCATCAATCCCAGCAATTGGCCGATCCTGCGCGCGCTGGGGGTGGAAGAAGAAATTCTCGCTCGCGCGCGCCAGAGAGTCACGGGCTTTCGCATCACTACCGTGGCGGGAGACGAAGCGGAATGCCCGTTGCCGCTAACCAGCGGCCCTTCGACTCGATCCCCAGCCTTGGCCGGGGGCTCTTGCTCAGGATTCCGCCCAACGGGCGTACTGGAGGGTGCCACGGGCTTGCCCGTCGGGCTCCACGAACCGTTCGGCCTCGGCATGCCGCGCCGCTCGCTGGATCATATCCTGGTTGAAAAAGCGCAGGGTGAAAGGGTCATTGTCCTCCAGAGCTGTCGAATCCAAAACCTGGAGCGGGAAGAAACCGGCTGGTGGATCGGTTTCAATGCATACGGGAGCGCAGAGACCCTTCGAGCGCGAGTCTTGATCGGCGCCGACGGCCGGCACTCCTGGGTCGCGCATCATTTGGGCCTGACCCGAAGCGCCGATATGCGGGGACGGGCCGTCGCGTTTCAGCTCAGGCTCCAATGCCGCGGCGGTTTGGGCGACCGCGTCGAAATTCATCTCTTCCCCGGCGGCTACGTGGGTCTATTGGGACTCGGGGAGAATCTGATCAATCTTTGCCTGGCGGTGGATAAAGACCGGTTGCCCGACGACCGACCGTTCGCGCGCTTGATCGAGTCTCGCCTGCCGCTCAATCCCCATCTGAAGACAGTTCTAAATCGCAGCGAGCCCGCCGGGGAGCTGCGCTCGATTTATCCCGTCTATTTTTCACCCCGGCGATCTTACGGTGACAACGTTTTGCTCGCCGGCGATGCCGCGCGGGTCAACGAGCCGGTTAGCGGGGAAGGAATTTACTTTGCGCTGAAAAGCGGTGTGCTTGCGGCTGAAACAGTCGACGCGGCGTTTCGCGCCGGCGATTTCTCGGCGGCGCGCCTGCGCGCGTACGAAACGGCTTGTCGAAGCGAATTTCGCCTCCGGCGCGGCGTCAACGCGTTGATCCGAACGCTCATTTATCGACCCGCGTTAGCGTCGCCACTGATCCGCTTCTCCGCCAAGAGACGCCGTCTGCTTGACTCGATCGTGCGAACCGTTTGCCTGCCGGACGGCGTGGTATGAACCAAGCTACGAGAGAAACGTGTCTTCAATTCCGAATTCCGTGTGGCTCTTTATTCGCCCCCTCAACGGGAGAGAATCAAAGATGACACTTCCAAATCTTTCTTGTGTTACTATAATTGAGAAGTTGCGCGGCTCGCCCAAATTATCCAGTGGCCTTTCGAAAGGAATGGAACTACCAGAGAACACACCGCGGAGGCACAGAGGGCGCGGAGGAAAATGTTATTAAGAAACACTGCGAACTCTGCGAACTCAGCGTCTCCGTGGTGAATGATGAGGGTTTCTTGGGTTGCGGCGCAGCCGCGCTGGGTTATTGTCCTAAAACCGACTAGGATGACGCCACACCGTCGTTGAGGAACGCCGTAGGATGACTCCTGAATTCACCGCTGACGAGCAAAGGGCGCTCGCCCCGTTTTTTACCAACCTCGACAAATCCGTTTTCGGCCTCAAGTTGCCGCAGGAAGTGGCTGGCGCGTTGTTCTCCCGCTACAGCCGCTCGACCAAGAGTTTGCGCCGCACTTTTCTAGATGAATTTCTCGGCGATCCCGAGTTGGGATTGAAGGATCTGCTCGGCGCGCAGACTGCGGCGAGCGACGACAGCGCCGCGCTCAAGAAAGCGCGGGCGTTTTACGATCGCGTGCTGGTCGGCTATGGCGACGACTCCGTGGCCCAGTTGGGCGGCGCCCATCTCGCCTGCGAGAATATTTCCAACGTTGCCGCCAAGCTTTTGGAAGACGCGCGCATCGGCATCGCGCCGCTGGAGAAATCGACGCGCTACGTGCGCTTCGATCAGAAAGACGCCGCGGGAAACTATCTTTTCTACCGCGAGCCGAGGATCATGGCTTCGCGCCACCGCGATCATTACGTCGAAGTGATGAATCTGCTCTTCGAGACTTATTCCAAGCAGATGGAGCCGATGATCGAGCATGTCGGCAAGTCGCTGCCCATCGAGCAACTCGAAGTGCGCGATCCGACCAGCGGTAAAGGTTTAAGTTATGCCGAGGCGGCGAAAGATGAGCGGCTGCGGCGCTGGGCGGAGACCGCCTATCGCGCCACGGTGCGCGCCCACGCCTGCGACGTCCTGCGCGGCTATCTGCCGGCGGCGACGCTAACCAACGTCGGCATCTTCGGTGTCGGGCAGGCCTTCGAATATCTCTTGAGCAAGCTCTGCTCGCACGAACTGACTGAAGCGAAAGAATTGGCCGGCGCCATGCACGGCGAGCTGAATCAGCTGATTCCGTCCTTCGTCAAGCGGGCGCAGGCGAACGAGTACATAATCGGCGCCGCCGCGGCGGCGAAAGCGTTCGCGCGCGATGCTCTAGAAACAGCGCCGGCTGGGGCCAACGAGCCGGTGGCGTTGATCGATTACGATCGCAATGCCGAAGAAAAAATCATCGCCGCGATTCTCTATCCCCACGCCCGCGATTCTTTGCAGCAGCTGCGGCAAATCGCGGCTCGCATGAGCGCGGCTGAGCGGCGAAAGATTCTGGAAGAACATTTCGCCAAGCGCCGCCACCGCCGGGACAAGCCGGGGCGGGCGTTCGAAAACGTCTATTACACCTTCGACATCGTCGGCAATCTCGGTCTCTACCGCGACCTGCACCGCCACCGCATTTTGACGCAGGAGCGCCAGGACTTCACTACCGTACACGGCTACGACACGCAGCCGGAACTCGAAGAGGCCGGCTTCAAGCCCGATTTCGACCGCTGCATGGCGCGGGCGGGGGAACTGTACGAAGCGATTCATCGCGAGCTTCCCTGCGAGGCGCAGTACGTCGTGCCCTTCGCCTACAAGATCCGCTGGTACATGAAAATGAATCTGCGCGAAGCGGTCCACCTCTGCGAGCTACGCACCATGCCCCAGGGCCATCCCGATTACCGCTTCATTGCACAGGAGATGTGGCGCAGGATTCAAGAGGTTCATCCGGCGCTAGCCGAGGTCGGCAAGTTTATCGACTGGAAGAGCTATCGCCTCGGCCGATTGCAGTCGGAGATGCGGACGGAGTTTAAAAGGGAGGGAATGAGGGAGGTAGACCGGACATCAAGATTAAAGACTTGACCCTCAGCCCCTCGCTCGGATCGACATCAGAAACGAAGGTGACGAGGCACTGATAAAGCAGTGGCTCGAATCGCACTTGGCTGAGTTTCGGGAAACCGTCAGTATTGACGGGCAAACATTCTCGCTCGCCGCCGTGTTTGAGCAACGGTTTCGCAACGGTCTCGCCCATAACGGTTACGTTGCAAGCCTTAGCCGGCTCTCGCGAGGAATCTATGGTCCCGTCCGTGCTGTCGGGCCAATCGTAACGGTGAATCCGTTTGCACTCGCTGACGCAGTGGCCGAGCGGTTCAGAGCTTACGGCAATGAACTTCGCAGTGGTGCCCGAGATATTAGGCGGTTCGCGTACCTTATGCGAGACCAATTCCACAAAGAGGTAGAACGTGCACGACAAGAGGTGGTGACCAGGGCCGACAGGTGACTGGGACCAGGCCTTGCTTTGTAAACAAACGAATCAAACTTGCAATGTCTCGATTCTGCTGAAAAACCCCCTCACTATTTGTTTCTTTTTTTTGGCCGTTGGCGGATGAGCCACAGTTTGTAGCGGGTATCAATTTTCCACTCCACCAT
>Ga0214473_10005441_pt1 | contig 15240 bp, 10 predicted proteins | sample RVTome_7_FD_203509 | JGI IMG/M metagenome (GOLD analysis project Ga0214473, IMG submission 203509) | Soil microbial communities from uranium-contaminated site in the Upper Colorado River Basin, Wyoming, United States - RVT98D197 | ecosystem: Environmental > Terrestrial > Soil > Contaminated >... | reverse complement strand
ACGGTACACGAAGGTGTCATTGAAGTTCTTGCTCTTGAACTTGTCCACGCGCGGCAGCACGGTGTAGAGCACCTCGCGCGCGGGGCGCTGCACGCCGAAGTTGGCGGCGCGGCGGAAGACCCAGAGCACGATGGCCACCGCCAGGATGGGCGCGGTGCCCAGGATGCCGAAGCCCACCAGGCTGACCAGCGGCAGGAAGGCCAGCGCCAGGCCGATGCCGAACCAACGCAGGATGCGGCTCGTCAGGAAGAGCTGCACGATCAGGGTGAGCGACTGCGTGGCCAGTTCCATGACGGCAAAGAGCCGGGTGCGCCCCACCGGATCATTCTCGTAGGCCGCCTCCACCAGGAAGTTCAGGTGCATCCAGAGGAAGGTGCTGACCACGGTGAAGAACATCATGAGCGCGGCAATGCCGAGCAGGTAGGGGGACTTCACCACGTGGGCCACGCCCTCCATGATGCCGCCGCCGATGACCTCCTCCTGCCGCTCCACGGGCGCCTCGGCCGTGGCGGTCTCATCCCCCTTGATCTCCGGATCCCGCTCGGCCACCTGCTGCAGGCGGCTCTCGAAGCCCTCCAGCAGGAAGGAGGTGCGGCCGGCCAGCTCCAGCAGCACGGCCGAGACCAGCAGCAGGTTCACGGGCCCCATGTAGCTGACCAGGAACGCCGTGATGCCGGAGCCGGTGATGGCGCCCACGGTGCCGCCCACGGCCACCATGCCGAAGAGTCGCTTGCCCTGGGCCGGCTGGTAGATGTCCGTCATGAAGGACCAGAAGACGGACACCACGAAGAGGTTGAAGACGCTGGTCCAGATGAAGAAGAAGCGACCGATCCAGACCGTGGCTTCCGGTCCCGCCGCCTTCAGCAGCAGGAAGAAGATGACCAGGTTCAGGATGAAGAAGCGGTAGATCCATGACACGAACTTCCGGCGCGGGAAGTTGGACACCATGCCGGTGAAGAGCGGATGGACCAGGAGCATGCCGATGAGCGTGCCCGTGACCAGGTAGGGCAGATTCTCCGCGCCGCCCGCCACGCCCATCTCGTCGCGGATGGGGCGGATCACGAAGTACGCGGCCAGCACCAGGAAGTGGTAGGCAAAGGAGAGCAGGAGGGCCACCGCCTCCTGGTCCTTCACCACCACCGCCCGGCGCAGCAGGTCACCCATGCGCACGCTCATCGGCCGCTCCCCTCAGCCGCGCCCCTCAACGGGACGGCAGCGCATCGACGAAGGCCGCCATGCGGGCCTGCATCTCGGCGTCCGGCAGACGACCACGCCCGCCGCCCAGGTTGTCGATCATGTGTCGGGGCTGGCTGGTGGCCGGCGTCACCGTGGTCACGGCGGGGTGCGCGCCGGCGAACTTGATGAAGAACTGCGCCCAGGTGGTGGCGTCGATCTCCGCCGCCCACTCGGGCAGCTCCACGCCCTCCACGCGGTTCCACAGGCGCGTGCGCCCGAAGGGCACGTAGACCAGCACGCCGATGTTCCGCTCCTGAGCCAGCGGGAAGATCATGTCCGCCGCGCCGCGGTTGTCCACGGCATAGTCCACGCCGATGAAGTCGAGCGGGTAGCTGCGCATGACCTCGGCCAGGGCCGGGTAGCGGTTCTCGCTGGTGGAGGTGACGCCGATGTAGCGCACGCGGCCGGCCGCCTTCAGCTCCTGCAGGATGCCGAGCTGGGTGGGAGGGTCGCCCAGGTTGTGCACCTGGATGAGATCAATGGGAGTCTTTCGCAGCCGCTCGAAGGAGCGGTCCAGCTGCGCGTGCACCGCCGCCGGATCCGCCGCCGTGCCGCCGCGCCCCGCCGCGTTCACCTTGGTGGCCCAGAAGATCCGGTCCGTGATGCCGTGCTGCGCGGCAAGCTCCCCCGCCACCTCCTCGGAGGCCCCGTAGCTGGGCGCCGTGTCGAAGACCCGCCCGCCGTTCTCCACCAGCGCCTTCAGCACCTCCCCGAGCGCGGTGGCGTCATCACTGCGCGCCACGGAGGAGAAGGTGGCCGAACTGCCCAGCCCCACCAGCGGCAGCCGCTCCCCGCTCGAAGGGACGGCGCGCATGATGAGGTTGTCCTGGCTGAGGCCGGCCAGGAGGCGGGGGTTCATGCCCAGGGCGGCGGCACCCGCGCCCATGGCGGCCGAGGTCTTGAGCCAATCGCGACGTGTGATCATGGCTGTCTCCGGATCGATGGGAATGGGGGGGTTGATCCTACCGGGCGGGCGCGCACGTGTCCAACGCGCCCGCATGCGTGCCCTTCTGTAAGCGACGACGCCCGTCTGCCTCACGCGCGCACACCGCCCGTTTTCGGCAGACGCGGGAACGCGCGCGAGCGTTGGCGGCCGCGGCCGGACAGAAGAAGCTTGCGCTCAGGTTTAACGACGACGTAGGGTAATGACCCGCGCGCACCCGGCCCTCCACGCGCAACGCCCGGCGCGCGTGGAACGCGGCCGGGCGTCGTCGCTTACGTCCTGACCCGGACAAGCCGGAGCCAAGCGGGTCACTACGTCAGGTGGTCCGGTCTACCTCCCGACAGGCGTGACCGAAAATGTGCCGCGCAACTCCGTGTGGGCGTCGAAATTCGAGCCGCCGAAACGGAACCCGTAGGCGTTTCCCGGGCGGGTGATGAAGGTGTGCTCCCCCTCGTAGCGGAAACTGCCAGACGGGCCGCGACAGCAGTTCGCCGGGCCAACGTCGAGCACGGTGATGAAGGTCGTTCCGTCCTCATTGGTGATGTGCGCTTCGATGAAAACGCGCACCTGGTGGAACGCGTGGTGGCCGGCGTAGCGGTACCGGACCCGAGCGGGGCCGCCCGCGGCGGAGACGGTGCCGAACTCCCATGTCTGGGTGCCGTGGACGGCGGGTCCCTCAAGCCGATAGCTCATGGAGGGGTTGGCGCTCACGCCGTTGCCGCCAACGGTGACCATGCCCGGACCCGACGCGCTCCAGACGGAATCCATGGCCGCGATCCCTACGTTCGTGCCGCCGGTAGGGACCGGTCCGGGCACCGTACCCAGGAGGGTTGCGGCCAGGGCAATTACGACTCGCGACAGGCGGTGCTCGTTCGCAACGTCGATTGTCTTGCTCATGGTTTCGACACCCGGGTTGGTGAACATCGAGAACGGGGGGCGGCGCGCAGGGCGCCTCCCCCCGTTCTCTCGTGTTGGAATGGCCAGATGGGGCCGATCGGCTATAGCTCCTCTGAGAGGGCGTGCAGGATGGCCGCGTGTTCTTCCCCGACCTTCTTCCCCGCCAGCGCCCGCAACTGGTTCTGGAAGGCCCGCACGCTGCCGTGCTGCAGCTTCTGGCACAACGAGTTGGCATTCCCGCGATTCGATACCCACCGTTGCACCAGGCCGCACAGACTACCGGCATCCACCGTCACCTCGAAACTGACCTGCGCCGCTCCGGAGTTGCCGGCCCCATCGGTCGCGCTCGCGGAGAACAGGTGGGTGCCGACGCCGAACGACCATGCGTCGCCGGCGATGTCCGCGCAGCTGTCGGAGGCTATGCCCGACGTGGCATCAAAGGCGGAGCACGCAATCGAGACCGCGCCGTCCACCGCATACACTCCCGCGTTGCCGGAGTAAGCCAACGCAGGGGACGTGGCGTCACGCTTGAACTCGACGCTCGCGCTGGCACTACCGCCCTGGGAGGAGGCGGTGCAGGTCACCGTCGTGCCACCCGTGTCGGCGCCCCAGACCGTGGCTTCGCACCCGTCCGTGGAGGTGATTGGAGACTCGTCGTCACGCACCGACCAGGTAACCTGAACGTCGGAGGTATACCAGCCATTGGCACCCGATGTCCCGGAGACGCTGCCGGCGATCACGGGCGGGGTCACGTCCGTCACCTTGAACGACACGCTCGCCTTGGCTGTATTACCGGCCTCGTCGGTTGCCTGCGCCGTGAACTCGTGCTTCCCTACGCCGAAATGGCTGGCCGGGACCGGGCCATCGTACGGGCAGGTCACGTCCACGATGGGCGCCTGACCTACCGCCTTGCCATCATCAGCGCCACAGGAGAACTTCACCGTCTCGTCGTGGCCATAGTGGACCCCGTCCACCGAGAAGTGGATCACCGGTGCGGTGCCGTCGACCTTTACCGTCACCGTCTCGGTGGCCTTGCCGCCGTCCGATGTGGCGGTGCACATGACGGTGGCGCCTTGGGTATCGGCGCTGATCTGCGTGACGTCGCAGCCCTGCACGTTGAAAAGCTTGGACTCCGGATCCTCCACCACCCACGTCACTGTCACCTTGGAGGTATACCAGCCGTTGGCGCCAAGCACCCCCGAAACGCTGCCGGTAATGACGGGCGGCGTCACGTCGGTGACCTTGGGCGGCGTCACGGGGCACTCTGGAAGCCCTTCGACACCGCCCACATGGATGTCCTTGTCGCACTCGAAATCAGGGGCCTTGTCGAAACCGGGGCCGCCGTCAAAGGAGTCGGCACCCGGGCCCCCGATGAGCACGTCGTCGCCGGTGGAGCCCACCAGGACATCGTGGCCGCTGCCGCCTTCAATGACATCATTCCCGCCGCCGGCGTGGACGAAATCATCGCCCGCACCCGCAAATATGGTGTCGGCCATGGCGCCTGTGCAGATCCGGTCGTTGCCTCCCCCGGCATGGACCACCATGATGGCGTCGTCCGTTCCCGCGATGACGTCATCGCCTGAGGTGCCGGTGATGCGCACCAATCCCGGCTGGGTAGCTTCCACCGTTGCGCCGGCCGTGGCCACCCACAGCCCCGCATTGAAGTCGAAATAGACGGTGGCAACGCCGCCGCACAGCGTCGGCAGCGGATCCGGCGCCGTAAGGATTCGGAGCTGGTCGGCCGTGCCATCCCCTTGCACGTTGATCGTCAGCGTTCGCCGGTCCGGTGAGACCGCGACTGTGTCCTTGAACTCACGCGACCCTCCCCGCCCAACCGTCCCGCGATTGAAGTGCTTCGGGTACGTTGTTCCCACCGCGCCCAGTTCGTCATCCGAGTCGTTCAGCGCCGATGTCACGAGGATCACGCCCACGATGTCGGTGTCAAACGTCAGCTTGCCCTGCACCTTGATCCCGCCCCCCTGTTCGGGCTCCACGTGCACCAGGTAGCTGTTCACCGGCGTCCCGGCCGGGAGTTCCAGCCCCACAGGCAGGTTGTTGGCCTGATAGGTCCCGGGGTCCACGATGTCGACCGCGACCTGTCCCGCGAGCACCACATGCGCGCGTTCCTGGAACCAGAACGCATGCGTGTCCGACTCCAGGTTGTTCAGCTCCGCCGAAGGCGGCGGCGGCCGGAGCATCTTGAGTTGCGAGGTGGTTGCTACGACGGCCGCGGACATCGAGGTCGGCTCGGTCAACGGACCCAGCGGGTCCGTAGCTCCCGGCTCGCAGCCGATGGCAACCGTGAGTGCGGCCAGGATCAATACTCGAAAGCGCATGTCTTGCCTCCAACTTGGATCGGGAAGAACCGGAGGGTACCGGCAGGTCGCGACCAAGATGAAGCAGGACACTCATCCACCTCTCACCTCGCCATCACCACGGCGGGTGAGGGCCCTGTCCATGGCCGAGGGCCACCGTGGCCGCTGGCATGAGTGGGTCGGAGCTAGCGGGAGCGGTTGGGATTCCCGCGGCGGCGCGCGGCTTCCGTCACTTCGGCAATTTCCTCGGCCAGCCTGTGAGCGGCCTCGGGATCGGCGTCATGCCAGAGGACTGCCAGACGCTGGAGATGGGGTGCAGCCGCCTCTGGTTGGCCCAGCCGGACCAGGAGCTGGGCCTGGCGAAGCTCGGCTGCCGGCAGGTAGAGAGCGTCGTAGGACATGGGGTCGGGGAAGGTGGCGAACCAACGGACGGCTGCGCGGAGTTGGCCGGTCTCCGCCAGGAGCTCGCCGCGCAGAAATCGCTCGGCGGCGCGGTGTTGATGCCAGATCCGCGGCAGCCGGGTTGGGTGGTTCCACGTCGGATCGTCCAGGAGCGCCAGGGCTTCCGCGGGTCGACCCTGCTGCCGAAGCGACTCCGCGCGGATCAGCCGCCCGAGCTGCGACCAGGATCCATCCGGGTCCACCTGGCGCGCCTCGAGCGCCTCCGCGACCGCAAGCGCCTCGGCGTGCTCACCCAGGCGGGCGGCGAGCGCCCCCCGCACGTAGAGGAGGTTCCGGTCGGCAGGCGCTTCATTACTCGTGCTGGCGCGCGGTAGCGCGGCAATCTGCGATCGGAGGTGGGCCAGTTGTACGGCGTCGAAATCGAGAAGCGGCACGAGCCCGCTGGCCGCACGGTATGCCAACACCGGCTCCGGCATCCCCACAGACGCACTGTCCAGGAGCGCGCTGGCCCATGCCAGCCGGCCGGTGGCCAGGAGGAGGCCCGCCCGGTGGGACAGGTTCCGAGCCCGGCGCTCCGAGATCCCCGCCGGATTGGCCTCGGAAGTCCGGACCATGAGAAGTTCGCCGGCGTCGGCCAGGCCCCACGAGATCGAGCCGACCGAGCGGATCAGGTTCCAGTCCAGGGGAGATGGTAGCTGTCTCAACTCGACCACGGCCGCCTCCCGGTCCTGCCGCGTGCCGAACGCGAACGCCCGGGTGGTAGTCAGCTCCACCCTCGTATCAACCGGAGGGGAGAGCGCCAGAATGCCATTGCGCAGCTCGTCGAAGTCGGACCGCCGCCGCTCCCTTGCCGCGATCCGCGCGAGGTGCAGCATCACTCCCACGTTGGCCGGGTCCAGGGCGAGCGCCTTTTCCCAACTGCCGCGTGCCTCCTCGGGAGGCCGGCCGAAGGAGCTGCCCCAGTGGTAATCGATCTCCCCCAGGGCAACCCAGGCCGCCACGCTGGCGCTGTCATCCCGAAGCACCTCCCGGTAGAGCCGCTCGGCCTGCAGGACCCGGCCCCGCAGGTAGAGGTCCCACGCTTCGACCTCTCGCCGGGCGGACGCCGAGAGCCGGTCCCCGTGCCGGACCGCCTGGCGCGCCGACTGCAGCGCGGAGGTTCCGATCCAGCTCTGGGCCTGGCTGAGCCTCATATATGCCAGGGCGAACGTGCTGTCCCGGACGGTCGCTTGCTGGAACGCCTGGGCGGCGGATGCGTGGCGCCCCGCCCGGTAGTGGGCCTCCCCCTGGATGAACGCTTCCAGAGCCGCAAATGAACCGGTTGTGCGCGTGGCGGAGCGGAACATGGCTTCGGCGGGACCAGGCCGGCGGCCTGCCAGGAGACCCGCCGTTACCCTGTCGACTATAGCGAAGAGCTCCTCCGGGGAGCCCTCCGCAGTGACCCGAACGCCATCCCCGCCGTTCCCTCCGGAGCTCATGGCCGCGCTGACACGCACCCGGGCGCCCGCCTGGGTCACGCTCCCGGTCACGACGTACTGGGCACCGAGATGGGCCGCCACGGCCCTGCCGCCATCGGGGGTCGAGGACCCCCGCACACTTTCCAGCGCGGCGGCCAGGGCCTGGGCGTCCACGGTCCGGAGGTCCGTCACCCCATCCAGGTTTGCCGCCAGCAGAAACGTGGCCCCCTCGGCGGTATGGCCCAGTTCGGGCGCTCCGCTATAGGAGAACGGCACGACGGCCACGCGCCCCGGCGTTGGTAGGCGGGGCCGGACCGAGGACCACGCGAGCAGCCCGCCGAGAACCGCAACCATTAGCGCCCCCGCAGCCAGCAACGATCGGCCGCGGCGCGTTGCCGCAACGGTGGTCGACGGAGGAGGACGAAGGGGAGGCCAGGGGGCGTCGGAAAGGGGGTCTACGGGAGGCTCGTTGGACCGGGCGTCGTCGTCGGCCAGGGAGAGCGGAGCGGCGGTCCTTGCCTCCGATCGCTCCCGGATCTCCTCCATGAGTGCCACGGTCTCTGGCGACGGCTCGGCCCCATACTCCTCGGCCAGGCGTGCCGCGAAACGCTCGTAGTCACCGAGGGCCCCCGACCGGTCTCCCAGGCGATCGTAGAGGGTAAGCAGGCGCCTGAGATCCGGCTCGTTCATCTCCGATCCAAGCGACACGGCTCGGCGGGCCCACCCGAGCGCTTCTCCGTCAGGCGCGGCCCTCTCGGCCAGCGACCATGCGGCGTCTGTGGCATCGCGGGTCAGGGAGGACCTGGCTTCCTCAGCCCACCTTTCGAAGCCTCCGAGGCCGGTGAGATAGAAGCCTTCGAGGAAAGGTCCCCGATGGAGCCGCAGGGCCTCCTCATGGTCCCCGCGCTTCAGCGCCTCCCGGAAGGCCGGCACGTCACACCAGATATGTTCGCGGGAGAGGGCCAGGCCATCCTCTCCCTGGCTCAGGATTGCGTTCGAGCCCAGCTTCCCGCGGAGCCGGTAGACGGCCTGGTTGAGCGCCGCGCGTGCACGGCTCTCGTCCAACTCCGGCCAGAATAGCCCAAGGAGGGTATCGCGGCTGCAGGCCCGCCACGAAGGGCTGCTCGCTCCGAGGTAGGCCAGGAGGCCGATTTGCTTCGGCTGGGAGGGAAGAAGCTTGCCTGGGCCGTCGCCGGAACCTCTGCGAAGATCGGCAGGCCCGAAGAGGCGTAGCTGGATCATAAGGGACGCTCCGGGCCAATAGGGATGCGTCCACGGGCGAGGTGAATCGCCGAATGGCGCCGCAGTCGTAGACACCGCAGCGCGGTACACCGCTGACAACAAGGTACTGTACCACGGTGGATGAAGCCAGGTGGGCGCGGGGGAGGGCGGGCGGGAGTGGGCCGATTGGCGGCCGGACCGAAGAAGCTTGCGCTCAGATTTAACTACGCCGTAGTCTAAAGGTTCACGCATCGTTCCCCGCACACCCCGGCGGCCCCATGCCCAGCCTCGGCGAATTCGAACAGCTCCTGCTCTTCTCCGTCTTCGAACTGGAGGAGAACGCGTACGGCGTCACCATCCGCGAGCTCATCGAGGAGCGCACGGGACGCAGCGTCTCCATCGGCGCCATCTACACGGCGCTCGGCCGCCTGGAAGCGAAGGCTCTCGTGCGCTCCCGGGTGGAGGCGCCCGACGGCGCGCCGGGACGGCCGCGCAAGCTCTACCGAGTGGAGCCCGCCGGCGCGCGCGCGGTCGTGGACGCCTACGACAGACTGCGCGCTTTCGGAGACAGGCACATCCGTGATCTGGCGGAGCTCGGGGAGGCCGCCGGTGGGTGAGGGCGGGCGGCCGCGCCGCGGCAGCGCGTTCGTGCGCCGCCTGCTACGCGGGCCGGACGCGCCCTTCATAGCGGCGGACCTGCGGGAGGCCATGGAGCGGGAGCTGGCCCGCGGCGTTCCACGCTGGCGGGCGCGGCTCCGCTTCCTGCGCAACGTGCTGGCCTCTGTGGTCAGCACCTGGCGGGCGCACTGGCGCCCGGAGCGGCCCGTCTTCTCCTGGCTGGACGTGAAGCTGGGGTGGCGGATGATGTGGAAGAATCCGCTCCTCACCATCGTGGCCGTGGCCTCCCTGTCCATAGGCATCCCGCTCGGGCTGGCACCCGCCCATGTGGCCGAAGCCCTCGACGCGGAGCTGCCGGTTCCGGAGGGAGAGAGGCTGCGCGCGCTCCGCTTCCGGGAGGCGGGGCGCCCTGTTCCGCGCATGGGGTCGTACGAGTTCCTGGTGTGGCGGGATGCCCTCGAGTCCTTCGAGGCACTGGCCGCGGTCCACTCCATGGAGCACGCACTGGACCCGGGCACCGGGATATCCTCTCCGGTGACGGCAGCCCACATGACCGGGGAGGCCTTCCGCATCCTGCGCACCCCACCCCGGCTGGGGCGCACCCTTGCGCCGTCGGACATGGCGCCCGGGGCCCCGCGGGCGGTCGTGATCGGTCACGACCTCTGGCTGGCCCGCTTCGGGGGTGATCGGGAGGTGCTCGGACGTACCGTGCTGGTGGCGGGGGTCCCCCACACGGTGGTGGGGGTCATGCCCCAGGATTTCGAATTCCCCATGGGGGAGCAGCTCTGGCTCCCGCTGCCGGTGGACCCGTCCGCGCAGCCCGGGGAGGGGCCGAGCGTGGCGGTCTTCGGCCGCCTGGCCGCAGGCGTGAGGGAAGCCGCGGCGGGCACGGAGGTGGCGGCGCTGGACAGCCGCCTGCGCGCCGCCGCCCCCGACCGCTACGACCGCCTCTACACCGAGGTGGTGTCCATTCCCGTCGTCGCGGTGGGAGCGCCCAGGGAGGGGCTCCGCTCCATGCCCGTCTTCCGTCTCTTCGACGTCCTGGGCCTGGTCCTGCTGGCCATTGCATGCGCCAACGTGGGCGTCCTCATCTTTGCCCGCACGGCCAACCGGACCGCGGACATGGCCGTGCGCTCCGCCCTGGGCGCCAGCCGCATGCGCATTGTCAGCCAGGTGTGCACGGAGGCCTTCGTGATGGCGCTGCTGGCAGCCGGTGCGGGGCTGGTCCTGATACAGCTGTTCGGCAACTGGCTCGTGACCGCCTTCTGGTCTCCCCACATGGATCCGCTCCCCTGGTGGGTGGACATGGGTGTGACAACGGGCACGGCGGCGCGCGCGGTGGTGCTGGCCGTGCTGGCCGCCGTGCTCTCGGCGCTCATCCCCGCCCTCCGGGTCACCGGCCGGGGTGTGCAGCGCACCATCCGAGAGGCGGAGGCGGGCAGATCCGGGATCCGCTTCGGCGGCATCTCCAGCGTGCTCATAGCGGTTCAGGTGGCCATAGCCGTGGGAGCCCTCGGCCTCCTGGTGGCGGCAGCCGGGCGGGTGGTGGACATGGAGGCGGAGCGGGGGCTGGGAGGTGTCTCCACGGACGGCTACCTGGCCGCGCAGATCCGCCTGCCGGTGGCCACGGGCACGGGCCTCGGCACCCTGGTCTCCCGCGAGGCGGCGAGCGACCGCGGCGCAGCGCTCCAGCAGGATCTCGTGGCCCGCCTGGAGGCGGACCCGGAGGTGCGCGCGGTGGCCGTGGGCAGCCACCTGCCCCGCATGCAGCACAACCGCACCCGCTTCGAGGTGGAGGGGATGGCGGGCGGTGACACCCTCGTCTCCCGCTGGGTCTTCAGCGCGCAGGTGGATCCGGGCTTCTTCGACGCGTTCCACACCCGACCCCTTTCAGGGCGAGGGTTTCACGCCTCGGACCTGGAAGAGGGGAGCACGGCCGTCCTGGTGAACGCCAGCTTCCGGGACCGCGTCCTCCGGGGAGCGGACCCGGTGGGGCGCCGCGTCCGGCTGCTGGAGCGCAGCGGGGAGCCGCAGGGGCCGTGGTGGGAGATCGTGGGGGTGGTCCCGGACCTGGGCGTGAACCTCTTCGAGCCGGGTGCCTCGGAGGCGGTCTACCGTCCGGCCATGCCCGGCCGGTCGGGCCGCTTCTGGGTTGCTGTGGACCTGGGCCGGGATCCAGCCGCCTTCGCCCCCAGGCTTCGCGAGCTCGTAGGAGAGGTGGACGCCACCGCGCTCGTGTCACAGCTCCGCCCGCTCGGCGCCTTCTATCCGGACGATCGCTACATGATCCTGGCCACCGCCGCGGGCCTGATCTTCCTGGTCATTGCGCTGCTCACCATGTCGGGATCGGGGATCTACGCCATCATGTCCTTTGCCGTGGCCCAGCGCACCCGGGAGATCGGTATCCGCACGGCGCTGGGAGCCCGCCCGCTCCACGTGGTGGCCACGGTGGGGAGGCGGGCCGCCGCCCAGCTCGGCGCCGGGGTGTTGCTCGGCATCCCACTGGCGCGCTGGCTCTACGTTTTCGTGCACGCGGACGCCGGCGCCATCATCCACCAGGCATGGATGGCGGCGGCCATCCCAGGGCTGTTCGTCCTGCTCCTGGTGGGCACCACGGCTTGCGCCGTGCCCCTGGCCCGCGCCCTCCGCATCACGCCGAACGAGGCGCTGCGGGAGGGGTGAGGGCGGGGGGGGCCGCGTCGGGTTCGCCTCCTCCGTAGGTGCCACGCGCAGCGCTCGCCGAAGCGGCGTCGTGCACGATCGCCCGGTGTGAGGCCGGTGCCCGCTGGCCCCTCATCCAGTCTTCGACCGTGGGAACTGCCACGATCACCCATATCCCATGCCGCGCTTCTGAGCCTGCGCGACCAGCTCGCGGAAGGCCCGCTCCGCCTCATCATCCGAACGCGCCTTGTACGCCACCACGTCGGACAGGCGGAGTCGGCGATGCGTCCCGACCATCCGGAACGGAATCTCACCCTTCTCAAGAAGTCGGATGAAGAAGGGCCGCGACACGTTCAGAAGATCCGCTGCCTTTTGTGTCGATACCTCTTCTTCCTCGGAGGTGATTCTGATCGCGTGACCCTTGGCGATCTCCTCTACAGCGTCCGCAAGCAGCTCGATCACCGCGATGGGAACCTCGATCGGCTGTTCATCGCCTTCGAGCGTGATGCTGCGAACCGTAGAGGTGCGCCGGCGCTTCGCCAGCCTGCGCAGCCGCACGGCGCTACGTCGCGCCTGCTCGACCTCCTCGGCGCTTGGGACGATCGTATCTCCTGCCTTCTTGCCCATCGTCTGCCTCCGCTGGAATGACGTCTCCCCTAAGATAGCAGCTAATCGAAATAAACGCAACAAACGCACCGGCCGTACACACCCGGTGGCTCCCGGAAGCAGGAGAAGAGGAGCGAGTGACCGTGCTTTCGCACGGCGACATCCCGCTCCCACCGCGAGTTCCGGCAGGCGGTGCTGCGCACGCTGCGCGGCGGTGAAGTACAGCCGCGGCGCGAAGAACACCGACCCGGCGATGGCGCGGCGCGGCCGGCGGGCTGCGGTGGCCCCGGCTTCGGTTCGGGATGCCGAGCACCGTGAGCCGGATGGACTGCAGCACGACCAGGCGCGCGACCTCCGAAGGCCGGGCTCCCAGCGCCATGCGCAGCGCCGATCTCACATCTAGCATGGTGCGGACGCTCTCGGGCGCCACCCTCACGCTCCGGTCCTCGAGGCTACGCTCCACGCTGAACGTGCCGGTGCGGGTGGAGATCGTGGTCGTGGACAATTCCGGGAACCGCTCCCAGCCCGTTGACTTCCAGCTCCGCGTGCTCGACGACCAGGCGCCCACGGCCGTGATCGACGGGCCCGCTTCGGTGCGTTACGGCGCCCCGGTGGTCCTCAGCGGGGCCAGCTCCACCGACGTGGGCGGGAGCATAGTCCAGTGGACGTGGACGCCAATGGCCAGCGCCGGCAGCATCGGAGGCAGCCTTCGGATCAACCAGGACATGGAGTTCGAGAGCCCCACCTTCGACATCGGCGTGACACGCAGCGTCCTCGCGCCGGGGAGGCACGTATTCCGCCTCGGAACTATCGACCAGTTGCGCATTCGGTTTCTGTTCGGTAACTTCAGGCATGAATCTGAAGTCCTTCATGCGCCGCTACCCGACGGAGGCTGCGGCTCGACGGTGGTTCGAGGAAGCGCGGTGGCCGGAAGGTCCTGTGTGCCCGCGATGCGGGGTGGTGGAGCGAGCCTCTGCGCTCCGGACCCGACCGGGCCAGTACACGTGCCTCGACTGCCGCTACCGGTACTCGGTTACGTCTCAGACGGCACTCCACAACACGAAGCTCCCGCTACGCACCTGGCTGATCGCCATGTACTTGATCACCACAAGCTCGAAGGGAATCAGCGCGCTGAAGCTCGCCGGTTGGCTCGGCGTCAGCTACAAGACCGCCTGGCATGTGGGGCACCGGATTCGGGCTATGATGGCCTCGGAACCTATTCCGCTCGAGGGGATCGTGGAGCTGGACGAGACCTACGTGGGCGGCAAGCCCAGGAAGGTGCACCGTGAGAGGCTCCTGCCCAAGGGCCAGCGCCCTCAGCGGAAGCGGGTCGGGCTACCGACAAGGCATGTGTCTTCGTGGCGGTGGCTCGGGGCGGTCGGGTGATCCCGCGCGTCGTTCCCAGCCACACGAAGGGAGCTCTGGGCGGGGCAGTGCGCGCCGCCGTGCACCCGGCCGCGGTCCTCGTAACCGACGAACTCCCGGCCTACGTCGGCGTGGGCCGGGAGTATGCGGGGCACCACCGGGTGCGCCATTCCGAGGACGAGTTCGCCCGAACAGACGGCGATTCCCGGGTCCACGTCAACACCGCCGAGAGCTTCAACGCCATGCTGAAGCGCGGGATCATAGGCGTCTTCTACAGTAGGCTGACCGCATGAGCGCAGTCCTGCGAACCGACCTGCTGGACCACGGCATGAACGCCGGCAAGGAGCAACAGGTGAAAGCTCTGCTCCAGGCCTGGCGGTCGTGCGCGGTGCTGGTGGGCCGGGAGCAGTGGCGGCTCCTCTTCGAGACGGCTCGGCTCGACAAGAAGTACCGCTCGCCAGCGGAGGACGACCTCGCCGCCGTGGCCGGGGCCGCGAACCGCGTCCAGATGGTCCGCTTCCAGGTCGTCGGCATCCTGGACTCGTTCCAGTCCAATCGGCAGCACGAGTTCTCGCGCCTCGTCGAGTGCTCCTCGCTTCCCGGTGAGACCAAGCACCAGCTCCACTTCGTGAACCGGTGGAGGGCATGGTTCGGCCGCGAGCCGCTGGTCATGAAGAACGGCGCCGAGATCCCCGGTGAGACGCGGGCGCTGGCGCGCCGGATCATGCGACACCTGCTCTCGAAGCACCGCAAGCCGACCTTCGCCCGCATCAACATGGTAATCGACCAGCGGGCCGTGAAGGTTCGGGCGAGCGACAAAGCCAGTAGCTTCGATCTGTGGGTGCGGCTCGCGACCATGACCCCGCGCCAGCCAATAGAGATCCCGCTGCGCGGCTACGCGTATCACCACGAGCGGCAGGGGGTTCGGAAGCAGACGGTCCAGGTCAATGAGCGCGGAGGCCGGCTGCTCTTCGGGATCGTGACCGACATGAGCGACGTGTGCAGGAAGCAGAAGGAGGCGTACCGGCCGCAGTGCGAGGAGATTGCGCTTGACTACGGCCTCCGCACCCTGTTCGCCAGCGACCAGGGCGACCTGCTGGGCCAGGGCTTCCTGCGCAGGCTCGAATTCTACGACCGTCGCATCAGCCGGCTGGCCGCCTACCGCCAGAAGCATGGACTCCGCACGCGTAGCCCCCGCTACGACCGGGAGGTGAACCGCTTGCGCGGTTTCCTGCGCTCCGAGATCGGTCGGGTCCTGAACCGTCTCGTCGAAGTCCAGCGGCCGGGCCGCATCGTGGTCGAACGGCTGCATTTCCGGAATCCGCGGCTATCGCGGCGCATGAACCGGCTGGTCACGAACGCCGGCCGCAAAGTCATCGAAGCAAAGCTGACCGACCTGCACGAGCGGTTCGGGATCGAGATCGATTACAGCAACCCCGCGTACAGCTCGCAGGAGTGCAGTGCCTGCGGCTACGTGGACGCGAAGAACCGCGCCGGCGAGAAGTTCTCTTGCCGCTGG
>Ga0214473_10005440_pt1 | contig 15240 bp, 17 predicted proteins | sample RVTome_7_FD_203509 | JGI IMG/M metagenome (GOLD analysis project Ga0214473, IMG submission 203509) | Soil microbial communities from uranium-contaminated site in the Upper Colorado River Basin, Wyoming, United States - RVT98D197 | ecosystem: Environmental > Terrestrial > Soil > Contaminated >... | reverse complement strand
TAGCCTTGATCTGCGGGCGCTACGAAGGGGTGGATGAGCGCGTGCGCGAACACCTAGCCACGGATGAGATCTCGATCGGGGATTATGTGCTCACGGGTGGAGAACTCCCCGCGCTTATTTTGATCGATGCGGTCACACGGCTATTGCCAGGCGCGCTGGGCGATCCCCAAGGCGCCGCCACCGATTCGCATGCCAGCGGCTTGCTTGAGCACCCCCATTACACCCGACCGCAAGAGTTCCGCGGCTGGGAAGTCCCCGAAATATTGCGCTCTGGGGACCATGCCCGCATCGAGCGCTGGCGGCGCCAGCAATCCTTGTTGCGCACCGCGGTGCGGCGGCCGGATTTGTTCGAAAGCGCTGAATTAACGAAAGAGGACAAGAAATTACTGCGCGAAGCGCAAGAGCGCGAAGAGGAATGAAGAGACGAGTGATAGAAGGGAGAAAAGCATGGAAAAAGTAACGGGCATTGGCGGTTTGTTTTTTCGTGCCAAAGACCCGCAAGGGTTAGCGCAGTGGTACCAGGACAAGCTGGGAATTAAGCTTACACCCACTAGTTACGAAGTTGAAGCCTGGTGGCAGGAGAACGGACCAACGGTTTTCCAGCCCTTTCCAGAAACCACAGAATATTTCGGCAACATGAGCAGGCTTGGATGGTGAACTTTCGCGTGCGCGATTTGGATGCCATGGTGGCGCAACTGCGTGCGGCCGGCATTGAGGTCCAACCGGATCCAGAGAACTATCCAAATGGAAAGTTTGCGCGGCTACACGATCCCGAAGACAATCCAATCGAATTGTGGGAGCCGCTCAACCTGTAAACATTTAATCTAGCCACTCTCGTCAAAGCGCAAAACTTCCTGCGGCCATCCTTGTCGCTGGGAGCTGCCAATCATTTCAGATATCGGGATTGGGCGAGCTGCCTGCTTAAGCAGTTCCGAAATTGGCATCCAGATGGGGGTGTAAGTCCCGGATTCGGACGAAAGCAAGTTGTGCATTTCTTCGCCTGCGCCTGTGCCAAATTGGCCGCCCACAATTTCCGCCAAAAAGTAATACTGTGGCTCTCCGTGAAACTTAACTTCGGCAATCTGCCTGCGCACGATAATGTCAACGCCCAACTCTTCCTTTATTTCCCGGATCACCGTATTTTCAGGAGATTCACCTTCTTCCACCTGGCCGCCTGGAAAGATGAAATACTCCGTATCTGCGCGGTGGCGCTCGATGACGGCCACCTGATCGTTCTCGATTAGGATTGCAGCTGCGCGTGCCAAATCAAATTCCTTGCTTGAGAAATATTAATCTTGAATAAGCGCCAATGCGAGCCAATCCTCAATCCTCAATTGCTTATCTATGTGAAGATTGTGCCTTTCCACGCTTCCATTTAATTCGGCTTCCTGCTCCAACAAGATCCCAGAAAGTATCAGTCTCCCCTGCGGTTTCAGCAACCGCGCCAGACTTTGATCCAGTAGACGGATCAAGGTAGGCGCCAAAATATTTGCTACCACTATATTTGCTTGCCTAAGAGGAAAGTTGCCTGCCAGTAATTCCTCCACTGATCCCTGCCCAATTTCGACCTTCACGTCATTAAGCCTGACATTGTGGCGCGCATTTTCCAGTGCCACGGCATCAGTGTCTACTGCCACCACCCGTGCGGCACCCAGTTTGGCTGCGGCAATCGACAAAATGCCCGAGCCGCAGCCCACATCTATGACGGAATCGCCGCGTTTCACATAATGCTCTAGCAATTGCAAACTCAATTGAGTTGTGGGGTGTACGCCAGTGCCAAAAGCCATGCCCGGGTCGATGCGAATGGGGATGCGGATACCCGTATCCTTTTCCATCCAAGCAGGCAAGATCAGCAAGCGCTCCCCGACCGGCAAAGGGCGATAATGCTGTTTCCAGGTTTCCATCCAATTCTGTTCCTGGAACCTTTGAAAATGCGCTGTGGGGATAGGTTGGATCAGCGCTAGATAGCGCAAGTCTTGTTCAAGCGCCGCACGGCATGCTTCCAGTTCAGCATCTACAGGGATATAACCCAACACGCGCAAAGGACCGATTGGACGACCTTCTTCTCCCGTGTTGACATCCACCGCGGTGCTTTCGATGACAACCCCTCCCGGAATATGGCGCGCGAAGACCTCGGAGACTGCCTCGGCTAATTCAGGATCGACTTCTAAGGAGATACGAAGCCAAGAAGAGAGTACTTTGGGCATGTTGCTATATAGTACTCAAAGACATACTTTTAGTAACAAACGAACTACAAACAAGAGGAGGACATGGTGGACTTCATAAAAAATCTTCTGTTCAATCTAGGTTTACTAATTGTGGCAGGGATTATTCTTTACATGATTTTTCCCGAAATCATGGGAGGAGTTTTTCAAATTTCCTGGCTGATTTACGGCCCTTTGGTTTTCTTAATCCTAATTGTTTTTGCGTTACCCCGCGGAAGGCGAAGGCATTAAAGAATCCGCAGGGCCACCAAGGTGCGCCTCCATCGAATCCTAAGTTTGCGACGTTTGACCATTTTATCCCCCCAGCACTTCCCGCAGCTTATCCAAGAAACCACGCTCCTGGGGGTGAGCCTCTGTTCCCATCGTGTCCGCTAGTTCTTTAAATAAGGCGCGCTGTTTGGTATCCAGCTTCTGCGGGATAGCCACATTGATCATCACCAATTGATCGCCACGGCCAGTGCCGCGCAAATGCGGCACGCCCTTGCTGCGCATGCGCAGCACTTTGCCAGTTTGAATGCCAGCGGGAATACTTAACTCGGCTGGGCCGTCCACGGTGGGCACTTCCACATCCGCGCCCAGCGCGGCCTGAGCAACGTTGATATCCAGGTCGAGCAAAATGTCATCGTCGCGGCGGTGAAAATATTTGTGCGGGCGCACGTTGATGGCAATATAGAGATCGCCCTGTGGGCCGCCGTTGATGCCGGGTTGCCCTTCCGAATTCAAGCGCACCTGGGTTCCGCTGTCTACACCGGCCGGGACGGACACCTTGCGCGTGACCAGCTTGCGTTCCAAACCGCGGCCGTTGCAGGTTTTGCAGGGGCTGCCGATGATCTCGCCAGAACCGCGGCAATTCGAGCAGGTGGTCACTTGGACCATGCTGCCGAAGATCGTCTGGCGCGATTGACGCACTTCGCCGCGCCCCCCGCAGGTGGGGCAACTGGCTCTCGAGGTGCCCGGTTCTGCGCCAGCGCCGTCACAGCGCTTACACACTTCGTCGCGAGAAAATTCCACCTGCTTTTCTACGCCAAAGACAGCTTCTTCAAATTCCAGAGTCAAGTTGTATTGCAGGTCACTGCCGCGGCGGGGCGCATTGCGCTGCTGGCGACCGGCGCGGCGGCCAAAGCCGAAGCCAAACAGTTCTTCAAAGATATCGCCCAGATCCAGGTTAGTGAAATCGGGCATGCCGCCGAAGCCATCCAGGCCGGCGTGGCCGTAGCGGTCGAAGGCCGCTCGTTTTTGCTCATCGCCCAAGACCGCATAGGCTTCGTTAATCTCTTTGAAGCGCTCCTCGGCATCAGAGGCTTTATTTACATCGGGATGATACTGGCGCGCCAAACGGCGAAAGGAGGATTTCACCTCTTCCGGCGAGGCGCCGCGCGGCAAGCCTAAGATGTCGTAATAATCGCGTTTTGAGGCCATATAAGATTGGGAGCGGGATTTAGAGCGGGGCTAGGCTTCTTTGAACTCACCCTCCACCACATCTTCGCCACCTTCTTTGCCGCCACCCTCGCCCTGGCCACCCTCGGCCTGCGGACCGGCCTTCTGGCCATCCCCACTTTGGCCGCCCTGTTGGTAAGCTTCGGCACCCAATTTCTGCAATTGTTCCATCAGGGCTTCGGTCGAAGATTTCATCGCGGCAGCGTCTTCACCGCCCAGGGCAGTGCGCACTTTAGCAATGGAGTCCTCGATTTCTTGTTTGCGGTTGGCGGGTACTTTATCGCCCAGATCTTTTAACGTTTTTTCGGCAGTATAAACGGCGCTATCGGCAGTATTGTGAGCCTCGACTAATTCCTTGCGTTTAGCGTCCTCACCGGCATGCGCTTCGGCATCTTTGCGCATGCGTTCCACCTCATCCTCGGAAAGGCCGGAGGAGGCGGTGATAGTAATGTGCTGGCTACGATTGGTGGCTTTATCTGCGGCGGTTACATTGATGATGCCATTGGCGTCAATATCGAAGGTCACCTCGATTTGGGGCACGCCGCGCGGCGCAGGCGGAATGCCGTCCAGGATGAAGCGGCCCAGGGACTTGTTATCCACCGCCATAGGGCGTTCGCCCTGCAGCACATTGACTTCCACCTGATTTTGATTATCGCTGGCCGTGGAGAAGACCTGGCTCTTGCGGGTGGGGATGGTGGTGTTGCGCTCGATGAGCGGCGTGGCCACTCCACCCAAAGTTTCGATAGAAAGAGTCAGCGGGGTCACGTCCAAGAGCAGGATATCTTTAACGTCGCCACCCAATACGCCAGCTTGAATGGCTGCACCAACCGCTACCACTTCATCGGGATTAACTCCCTTGTGGGGATCTTTGCCGAAGAGTTTGCGCACCGCTTCCTGCACGGCAGGCATGCGGGTCATTCCGCCTACCAACACGATTTCATTGATGTCAGCCGGTTTTAGATCGGCGTCCTTTAGTGCTTGCTTAACCGGCCCAAGGGTGCGTTCGATCAAATCGCCGGTGAGCTGCTCCAGCTTGGAACGCGTTAGTTTGGTGACCAAGTGTTTGGGGCCGGAGGCGTCGGCGGTGATGTAGGGCAAATTAATTTCAGTTTGCTGAAGAGACGAAAGTTCGATCTTGGCTTTTTCAGCAGCTTCTTTCAAGCGCTGCAAGGCCTGGCGGTCCTTGCGCAGGTCAATGCCATTTTCCTTCTTGAATTCATCGGCCAAGTGATTGATCACGCGTTGATCAAAGTCATCGCCGCCGAGGAAGGTATCGCCACTGGTTGCGCGCACCTGGAAAACGCCATCGCCAACATCCAGGACAGAAATGTCAAAAGTGCCTCCGCCCAAGTCATACACGGCAATCACTTCATTCTTCTTTTTATCCAAGCCATAGGCCAAGGAGGAAGCGGTGGGTTCGTTGATGATGCGCAGCACTTCCAGGCCGGCGATCTTGCCGGCGTCCTTGGTGGCATTGCGCTGAGCATCGTTGAAATAAGCCGGCACGGTGATCACGGCCTGGGTGACCGCCTCACCGAGATAAGCCTCGGCATCCGTCTTGATCTTGGCCAGGATCATGGCTGAAATTTCGGGCGGGGTATAACGTTTGCCGCCCAGCTCTACTTCGATGCCGCCATTAGCAGCTTTGTCGATCTTATAAGGCACCACTTCGAGAGCCTTGGCGGTTTCGGCATCGTCATATTTACGGCCCATGAAGCGCTTAATGGAATAAATAGTGTTTTCTGGATTCACAACAGACTGGTTGCGCGCCGGACGGCCTACCAGGCGTTCGCCGTTCTTGTTGACCGCCACCACAGAAGGCACTAAGCGCTCTCCCTCGGCGGTGGGGATAACGATGGGTTCGCCACCCTCCATTACCGCGCCCACCGAGTTAGTGGTGCCCAGATCAATGCCAATGATTTTTGCCATCTTCTTCTCTCCTCGTTATTTAGCTACTTTGACAGCGGCAGGGCGCAACACCCGATCCCCGAGCATATAACCGGGCCGCAATACTTCGATGATCTCGCCGCTTTTATGCTCAGCGCTTCCTTCCTCTGTTATCGCTTCGTGCAGGTTTGCATCAAAGGGCTGGCCTAGTGGATCCATACGAGTAAGGCCCTCACCCTCCAGGAAACTAAGTAACTTACGATAGACTAGTTCAACTCCCTGCGCCCATTCGGCGCCGGGGCCGTCTTTTGGTAGATTTTTCAACGCCAGTTCCAGGTCATCCACAAGATCCAGATAACACTTGATGACCCGGCCGCGGACATCGGCAGAGAGCTGCTCCTGATCGCGGGCAAGGCGCTTCTTGTAGTTGGCGAATTCGGCTTGAGCGCGCTGCCAACCCTCCAGATGTTCGGCGGCTTTGGTTTCTGTTTCAGCCAGCTTCTCTTGCAAGGCGATCAATTGCTTATGATCGGCGCCTTCTTCTTTCTCAGCCTCGGGCTCATGCACAGCTTGGGCTTCTTCGCCCATCGACATCTCTTCGTGTTGATTATCTTTATCGGTCATAGTCTCTACTCATGTGCGGACATTGATTCCGCCACCATTTCGCTTAAAAGTCCGGCCACATAATCCACCGTGGAAACCGCCCGCCCATAGGCCATGCGAATTGGGCCAAGCACGCCTAAATAGCCACTGGCAGTTTCTGCCGCACCATAGCGGGCAAGCACCAGCGAAAAATCGTTCAGCTCTTCCCAGCGCCCCTCTCCACCAATGAGCACCTGCACGCCGCCAATCTCGCTGTTGGTCATCGTTTGAGTAAGCAAATTTTCAAGCAGCGGGCGTTCTTCAAATACACGCAATGCACGCTGAGCTGCATCCGAGTCGCTGAATTCCGGCTCGGCCAACATATTAGTCCAGCCGTCGTGAAAAACCTCGCCAGCCAAGCCCTCTTCCATTCTATGCAGTTCGGCTTGTACGAGTTTGAAAATTTCGGCCGCCAACGTGCCCATTTCTGCGGATGGGGCCTTCATGGTGGGCAATGTTGTCCCGCGCATTAAGTTATTCAACTGTTCCGCCGTGCTGCTCAGCCGTTCCTGGCTAAAGACTTCTTTAAGGGCCAGCATTTGTTGGATCACTTGGCCATTTTCCAAGACAAGCACCATTAGCACTTCACGGCCGGTAATGAGGATCAATTCGAGGTGCTTGAAACGGGCTAGCTGAGATTGCGGCGGTGTGATCAGAGAAGCTGCATGCGACTGGTTGGCCAAGACCGAGGCGGCCAGGCGCATCCATTGCTGCGTTTCATGGCGAGCCTGGTAGAACTGGTGACTAATGGTGTGCTTGGTGGAGGCCGGTAATTCCTGGCGATGCATCAATTCGCCAACAAAAAAACGAAAACCCTCTTCGGTAGGCACGCGCCCAGCGGAGGTATGCGGCTGGCGCAGAAAACCGCTTTCGGTTAGCTCGGCCATCTCGTTACGCACGGTGGCCGAACTGACATCCAAACCGTAATGCGCGACAATACTCTTCGAGCCTACCGGTTGGGCGCTTTCTACGTATTCCTGCACCACCAGGCCGAGGATCAACTTTTGGCGTTCACTTAGTCGTTCGAGTGTCATTCGCTCCTTCAAATTAGCACTCTCGACGTGAGAGTGCTAAAGCAAGCTATCAGTCATTTTAACAAGCGTGGGAACCCTAGTCAAGAAAACGGTACGACGGGGGAACCTTTCTAACAAATGATTAAGGGAGAACGGGAGAGCATTTGGACGATCCCTCCGGCGCAGGGCATTTATTCAAAGGAATTGTGAACAATGACACTAGCGCGAGGATGAACGGAATTGTTTCATGTTAGGCACAGGAAAAATTAGGAGGACTCGAATGAGCAACGCCACACGTCACAAGGCTGGACTTAGTCCGGTACGTTTGTTCTTAATCGTCTTCGTATTAATCGCAATCGTCTTCCTCGCCTACTTTCTTTGGCCGCGGGGCAACGAGCCTACAGATGGCAGACATTCGCCGGGCACCGTGCCACAGGCAGATTATTGGCCAACGAACGGCTGGCAGGACGCTTCGCCAGAGTCACAAGGTTTGGATTCTACCAAGGTGGCAACCATATTAAACACGATCAAGCCGAATGGCACGCCGATGCATAGCTGGATGGTCATCCGCAATGGACGGATTGTCTTGGAAGCGTATTTCTATCCATACGATGGAACTAGCTTGCATGACATGGCATCGGCGACGAAGAGCATTACGACAACTCTGATCGGCATCGCCGCCGATAAAGGTTACCTGGATCTCGATGACACCATGGTTTCATTCTTCCCAGACCGAACGATTACCAACCGCAACGAATGGAAAGAGCAAATCACGGTGCGCGATCTGGTAACCATGAGTTCGGGTCTCCACTGCGACGATAAAGGTGGAGAAGAATGGACCCAGGAAGAAATGAGAGCCAGTGATGATTGGGTGCAATTCGTGCTTGACCTCGAAGCGATCCATGAGCCCAGTACCGTTTTCGGATACTGCAGCCCGGGTTCATATATGTTGTCGGCCATCCTCACCCAAGCAACGGGAGTGAGCGAGCTTGCTTTTGCTCAGGAGTACTTGTTCGGCCCTTTGGGCATCGAGGAAGTTTACTGGCCAGCAGATTCCACAGGGATCAACTACGGCTGGGGAGACCTGGCTATGTATCCCCAGGACGCAGCCAAGATCGGATACTTGTGGCTGAACAAGGGGATTTGGGATGGGCAGCAAATCGTTTCGAGGGAGTGGGTGAGAATGCGTTGACCCCCACAGATAGGAACCGATCGCGGACAGGATTATGGCTACGGATTGTGGCTGAACACTGGCGACATTTTCTCATACATGGCTTCTGGACGAGGCGGGCAAGAGATCCAAGTGATACCTGAATACAACGTGGTGATAGTAAAAACCGGCGGTGGATACGATCCCGGCCAGATCGATGCCTATCTAGGAGCCGCTGTCGGCGACCTGGAGAACGGGATGCCGGAGAACCCGGAAGGCCAGGCGCAACTTCAGGAGGCGCTGGCCTCGATTTTACAGACACCTGAGGCTGAACCGATACCCACCCTGCCCGCCATAGTTCAGGAAATCTCGGGGAAGAAGTTTAATCTGGGTGCGAATGAGGTGTTTGATGCTCCTTTGGTGCTCACATTCATGGAATCAGGTGAAGCGCGCCTTGAATTTACTGTTAAAAACGAAGCTGAACCGCGTGTGAGCCTGGTGGGGCTTGATGGACTTTACCGCGCCAGTCTATCCGGGAAACCTGTTCTGGCCCGCGGCGAATGGGTGGATGACCAAACTTTCGTCGTCGAATACAACGAAGGTCCGGGCTTGAACCTGCTGTTTTTTCGGATGCATTTCGAGGGCGGCCAACTCCAATTGGAAATCACGGGTGTGGGGAGCTTCATAGGCACGATGGAGCCCTGACAACCAGATTAGGTCAAATGCTTTAAGGAAAAAAGATGCCTGCTTTTGCAGGCATCTTTTTATTAGCTATGGTGTAGCGCCGATGGAGATCAGCGCCTGTTCCACATAGAATGATTTGGGATTGGCTTCCTGGGCGAGACGGAATTGGGCTATGGCTCCATTCGTGTCCCCTTGGCGGTATAAAGCCCAACCCTTCCAAATCAGCACTTCTTCCGATCCATCCGTCAAGCGCAAGGCATAGTCGATTAAGTCCATCAAATCATCCAGGCGGTTGGCATTGTAATAAGCAAAGAACGGACCGAATTGATAGCGCAGCATGCGCTGGGGCAGCCCAAGGCTGCGGGCCACATCGAAAGATTGAGCCGCGGCGCCATAGTCCTCGAAATACACTTGGTTCATGCCGAGGTTGAACCAGGCAAAGGCATTTTGGTCATCGGCGCGGATTTCGGCTTGAGCGGCTTCCAATGCATTACGGCGATTGACTTCTTCGTCCCAGTTGGAACCAAGGATGCCGCGCACCGTTTGCTCTTGGGCCGGAAGATATACGAGGATATACACGCGATTGAATTGCTGCCAGAACTTGTCTAGCTCCGCGTAGGAAGCGGTTTGGTCTGCGCTCTTATAGGTATCCTGATAGGTGAAGGTTTGTGCGGCATCATCGTAACCCGTCAATAACACGTAATGTCCTGCCCAATTGTCGTCGTCCGGCCAATAATCGCCCTCGATAATCTCGCCCGCCTCGATCTGAACCGGAATGCCGGAGGCCAGGAACGCCTGCAGCATTTCTATATCCCCGCCCACCCGGAAAGTGGAGTTCAGCCAGCCAGCCCAGTTCTGCGCGTAATAGATCAACTCGTCCACATTCACATTGCGGTCTTCGCGAACCGGTTTGACTTCGGCTGAAATATCGAACTGGTCCCCCTCCCAACCATAATATTTTAAATACAGGCTCAGTGTGGCCGGGCCGCAATTGTTCCAATCTTGTTGTTCCCAGTTGGGCGCGGCCAGAAAAACAGAAGGGGGCAGAGGCGTAGGTGTTGGACCGGCTAAGGTTGCAGTTGGCGCGGCTGTTTCAAAGGCGGGCTGCACAAAGATCTGAGGAGCGGGAAGGGCTTCAATGGGATCAATTACTCCTTTGATGTAAGCCTGAGCTGCGTCCAGGCGCCAGGCCGAGCGATAGTTCACCCAAGGAATTTGATAAGCCAGCAAGGGCAATGCAATCAGGCCTATAAAAAGAAAGACCCATTTACGCATGGTCATTGCGAAATTCTACCTTTGCAAATAAAGAATTGAGGTTTTGCAACGCATGCTGACGACGCATGTCCTCCTAAAAAATGTTGATACGAGCCTATTGATATAATACGCGCCGATGAAATATCACATTTGGACCGAAGGCTGCCAGATGAACGTGGCCGATTCGCAGCGCGTGGCTTCTGCGCTGGAACGGCTAGGCTACCATGCCTCGGCGCAGATAGAGGACGCGGAAGTCATCGTGCTCAACACTTGCGTAGTACGCCAAAGCGCGGAGGACAAGGCCATGGGCCGGGTCACTTCGTTAAAACCACTCAAAGAGCGCAACCCGAATCTCACGATTAATTTGATTGGCTGTATGGTCGGTGTAAAGGGCCAGGAGCGCTTGCGTGAGCAGCTACCCTTTGTGGACGTATTCTCGCCACCTTCGGATCCGGGTCCGCTTGTAGCTCACCTCACCCAAGGCGAAAGCCGCGACATTGAGCTGAGTGAGACGCGGCAGCGTTTTGATTTTATGGATGGAGATCTGGAAAATGCGGCGCTACTGCTGCCAGCCGGAGAGCGCGGCGAGCTCATCAGCGCCCACGTGCCCGTGGTATACGGTTGCTCGCACGCCTGCACGTTCTGCATCATCCCCTACCGCCGCGGGGCAGAGCGCAGCCGACCCCTGGGCGAGATCGTGGCAGAAGTGCGCTCGCTAGCGGCACAGGGTGTGAAAGAAGTGACCCTTTTGGGCCAGATCGTGGATCGATATGGCAAGGACGTGCCCGCTGGCCCCAATTTGGCCGATTGTTTGCGACGTGTGCAAGAGGTGGAGGGCATTGAGCGCATCCGTTTCCTTACCTCGCACCCGAATTGGATGACGGACGAATTGCTGGAATGCGTGGCCGAGCTTCCCAAGGCGATGCCGCACATTGAGGTACCGGTGCAAGCCGGGGATGACCGGGTGCTGGAGAATATGAAGCGCGGCTACACCGCAGACGATTACCGGCGTTTGATTGCGCGCATTCGCCAATTCATTCCCAATGTCTCCATTGCCACGGATATCATCCTGGGTTTTCCCGGTGAGAGCGAAACTCAGTTTCAGGCCACTTATGATCTATTGGCCGAGCTTAAATTGGACGTAGCCCACGTAGCGCGTTACTCCACTCGCCCAGGTACGGTTGCAGCGCGGCGCTTGGTGGACGACGTGCCCGAGAATGAAAAGATGCGCCGTTTGCAAGTCATTGAAAGCTTGCAGGAAAGCATCGTGAGTGAAATCAACAGCCGCTATCAGGGCGAGGTCGTGGACGTGCTTTTCGAAGAAGAGGTCAAGGGGCGCTGGAAGGGGCGCACGCCGACCAATAAAGTAGTCTTTACTCAAAGCGAAGGTGACTTACGCGGCCAAGTGGTGCCGGTGCAGATCACCTGGACCGGGCCCTGGTCCATGCAGGGGAGATTGCTGCCACAACACAATCAGGTGACGTTGCCCTTGCAAAGCATCTCGGTGGCCGCCTAAACGCTGATCTCCCCACAAAAGACCGCTGGCGCGATCTTTTCGTCATCCAAAATTGAGGAAACCGTGAAAACTTCTAACGAGAAATTTGCTCTGCACTTCCACGAAAAAGGCCGAGGCCTGCCGTTGCTGCTCATTCACGGCTTCCCCTTTAGCAGCCGCATGTGGGACAGACAATTGGAGAGCCTCAGCCAAACAGCCCGCGTGCTGACGCCGGACCTGCCCGGCTTCGGAGAAACTCCAGCGAGTAGTTCAACTAGCGTGGAAAAATTAGCCGAGGATTGTGCGGCGCTGCTTGACATGCTTGGCAGTTCAGAACCGGCTGTGATCGGTGGCCTATCCATGGGCGGTTATATTGCCCTAGCCTTTGTCCGTCTGTTTCCAGAGCGTGTACGTGGGCTAATTTTGGCCTCCACGCGGGCGGGCGCTGACTCTGCGGAAGGCAAGGCAAACCGGGATAAGTCAATCGCCCAAGTTAAAGAAAGCGGCCCGGCCAATGTGATCGCGGGCATGCACCCCAAGCTGCTGGCCCTCAGTGCGTACAAAGAAAAGCCGGCACTCGCTCAAGAACTCAAGGAGATGATGAATGAATCCAGCTCAGAAGGTGTAGTCGCGGCGCTGACTGCGATGCGCGACCGGCCTGATTCCATTCCCTTCTTGGAAAAAATAACCGTGCCAACTCTAATCGTTCACGGGAAAGAAGACGCCGTCATTCCGCCCAGCGAGGCGCAGGTCATGGCGGATGCGATCCCACACAGCGAATTGCATTTGATCGAAAAGGCGGGGCATTTGCCAAACATGGAACAACCAGAGGAATTTAATCGCATCATGGTGAATTTCCTGCGTAAATTATAGAAAATTAGCCTACGGTATAATCCCCGCATGTCCGCCTCCGAGCGCTATGAAGCGATAGATTATTTGGCGGTCGGCCACATTACGGTGGACCAAACTCCTCAAGGCCCGCGTTTGGGCGGCTCGGTGGCTTACGCCGCGCTCACTGCGCAAGCCTTGGGTTTGAAGGTGGGTATCCTTACTGCGTGGGGAGAAGAACTTCCACTCGGCTTGCTTGAAGGGATCCCCATCGCAAACATTGGCGCCGAGCAGAGCACAATGTTCGAAAACACCTACACCCTGCAAGGACGCAGCCAGCGCATCCTCTTCCAAGCTCCTTTCCTGGAATTCCACATGCTTCCCGAAGCCTGGCGCGCCCCGCGCATCGTGCATCTGGCGCCGGTGGCGCGCGAAGTCTCACCGCGGCTCTTGAAATATTTCGGGGATGCCACCATTGGGCTAACCCCGCAGGGCTGGCTGCGCCAATGGGATGAGCAGGGTAAGGTGGGGCCGGCCGATTGGGTGGAAGCCGAGCACGTGCTCGGCCGCGCCGATGCCACCGTGATCGGCAGCGAAGATGTATTGGGCGATGTGGCGCGTATCGAGGCCATGGCGGCTGCCTGCCCCATTTTGGTGGTAACGGAAGGCAAGACAGGCGCCACGCTTTTCAGCATGGGCCAGGAACATAAGATCAGCGCGCCTGAAGTTAATGAAGTCGACCCCACTGGGGCGGGCGATATTTTCGCGGCAGCCTTCTTTGTGCGCCTACACCTTAATGGAGACGTGTTGGATGCGGCGCGCTTTGCTGCCCAACTGGCTGCCCGCTCTGTGGAACGAGCGGGGCTGGAAGGAGCGCCCACCCGCGACGAGATCTACGACCTAATGGCCGAGGCGCTATAGCGTGGCGCGCATCTACACGTTAGTAAATCAAAAAGGGGGCGTCGGCAAGACCACCACCACCGTCAATCTGGGAGCTTATTTAGCCGAATTAGGCCAACGGGTGCTGCTGGTGGATTTGGACCCACAAGCCAACGCCACCTCCTGCCTAGGCATAGATAAAGCCACGGTGAAAAGTGGAACTTATGACGCGCTGACTGGGGCGCGGCCGGCCGCGGAGAGTGTGCTGCACAATCCCAAGTTCAAACTTTCTCTCTTACCCGCCTCGCCCGCCCTAGCTGGGGCGGAAGTGGAGCTGGTGAACGAGCTGGCGCGGGAAAGCCGCTTGAAAAAAGCGCTCGCCCCCCTGCAGGATCGCTACGACTATATTTTGATCGATTGCCCACCTTCGCTTGGGTTGCTTACACTGAACGGCATGGTGGCCGCGCAAGATGGGCTGCTGATCCCGGTGCAATGCGAATACTTGGCTCTCGAAGGCTTGGGTATGCTGATGAATACCATTGAACGAGTCCGCAAAGCGTTATTCCCGCAACTACTCATCCGCGGCGTGTTGCTAACCATGTACGATAACCGCACCAACCTCTCCCAAGAAGTGGTGGAAGAAGTGCGCAAGCATTTTAAGAAACAAGTATTTCAGACGATCATCCCTCGCAACGTGCGCCTAGCCGAGGCACCCTCGCATGGTTTGCCAATCCTGGCTTATTTCCCCAACTCTCCCGGCGCCGAAGCGTATCGCGCTCTGGCTGAAGAAGCGCTGCGGCAAGACGGTGTGAAGATCGCCGTAGAAGCATAGCCATGGCCAGCAAACCTCGGTTGGGCAAGGGACTGGATGCGTTGATTCCGCCAGCGGAAAGCGCCCTGACGAAAAGTGACATCCAGCAAATTCCTGTCGGGCAAATCAGGCCGAATCCGCATCAACCGCGCAGCCATTTCCCCAAAGAGCAATTGATCGAGCTAGCCGCTTCCATCCGCACCCATGGCGTCATCCAGCCCCTGATCGTCAAGCGCAGCGGAAGCGAGGATTACATCCTAATCGCGGGTGAACGGCGGCTCCAAGCAGCCAAATTATCAGGGCTAGCAGAAGTACCTGTGGTGTTGCGCGAAGCGGATGACCAGGAGTTAGTGGAAATTGCGCTAGTAGAGAACGTTCAGCGCGAGGATCTTGGCCCCCTTGAAGCTGCGGAGGCCTTTCAACAATTGCACAATGAATTTGGGCTATCGCATGAACAAATCGCGGCCCGGGTGGGCAAGAGCCGCGTAGCCATCACCAACACGATTGGATTACTCGAGCTTTCGGATGAGGTGAAACAGGCATTGGCGAATGGCGATATTAGTGAAGGACACGGCCGGGCGCTGAAAGCCCTGGAGAACGCCCAGGCGCAGAGCGCGGCACTGCGCACGATAATAGCTCGAGAGTTAAATGTGCGGAATACCGAAGAACTGGTGCGCAAACTCAAGGGCCAGAAAGTCAAAAAGGCCGGAAAAGCCGCCGCTCCACCTGAAATCCAGGCGCTACAAGAAGAATTGCGTGACTCTCTTGGCACCAAAGTAAGTTTGCAGCATAGCCCCAAGGGCGGACGCATCACTCTTTACTATTACTCCGACGAAGAGCTGGATAGCCTAGTAGCTAGGCTCTTGCGCAGAAAGTCCTAAATTTTTTCGGATGCTCATTCTAAGCAACGCCAAGATCCATACCCTGGATCCTAA
>Ga0214473_10005439_pt1 | contig 15240 bp, 12 predicted proteins | sample RVTome_7_FD_203509 | JGI IMG/M metagenome (GOLD analysis project Ga0214473, IMG submission 203509) | Soil microbial communities from uranium-contaminated site in the Upper Colorado River Basin, Wyoming, United States - RVT98D197 | ecosystem: Environmental > Terrestrial > Soil > Contaminated >... | reverse complement strand
CCGCAGCTCCTCCTAGCCTGCGCCGGGCTGCGCCCGGCGGCCCGGCCTTCGCTCGCCCTCCTTGCGGGGGCCCGCACTCCGTTCGCCTGCGGCTCACTGCGCGCCCGCCTGCGGCGGGCTTGCGCTCGCTGCGCGCGGCGCCTGCGGCGCCGCTTGCCTCAGAGCCTGTGAAGAAATCGCCGAAGTTGAATTTGGGGACGGTCCTCGAATTCAACTTGCGCACGGATTTCGTTGGAGGTTCCACTCGAGGAGGCGCGCAAGTTGAATTCGAGGACCGTCCCCAAATTCAACTTCGGCGATTTCTTCACAGGCTCTCAGCCCGCCAGCCCGATCACGAGCCGCTCCAGGGCGAGCGATTCGGGAATCGCGCCGCGGCCCTTGAGCGCCTCGTCCGCGTCGTGGATCGCGCGCAGGCAGATGAGCAGCCGCCCCGGCCGGTAGCGGCGCGCCTGGGATCCCAGCTTGCGCACCACGAAGGGCGGACCCGCCACCCGGCCTCCCTGGCCGATGCGGGCCAGCTTGCGCGTGTGCGACGCCAGCGCCCCCAGCACCACGGGCGCCGGGGCTCCCTGCCCCAGCAGGCGGTGGAGCAGCGCCAGGGCATCCCCCACCCGCCCCTCGCCGATGGCATCCGTCAGGTCCCAGATGGGCTGCTCGGCCACGTCGCTCGCGGACGCGGCGAGCGCCTCCCGGCCCACGGACCCTCCGGGCGCCTCCAGCAGGGCGGCCTTGGCGATCTCCTGCCGCAGCAGCAGGAGCTGCGGACCCACCCGCCCGGCCAGCAGCTCGGCAGCGCCCGGCCCGAGCGCGACGCCCTGGCGCCGCGCCTCGGCGCGCACGAAGGCCACCCGCTCGCGCTCCCCGCGCGGCGCGCTGCACTCGACGACGGCGGCGGGCTCCGCGAAACCCCGCACCCAGCGGGCGCGCCGGTCGGGCCGTTCGCAGGTCACCACCAGGACGGTGCGCGCGTCGGGCGCGCGCTCCTCCAGCAGCCCGGCCAGCGCCTCGAGCAGCGCCTTGGCGCTGGCCTTGCGGTGGGCGGGCTCGCGCAGCACCACCAGGCGCCTGGGCGCCATCACGGGCAGGCTGTGGACGGCGTCGATCAGGGCACCGGCCTCGCTGCTCTCGCCGTCGAGCACGTCGCGGTTGAAATCCGCGGGGCCGCCCGCCAGGACCGCCTCCCGCAGGGCCCGCAGCGCGTCGTCGCGCAGCAGCGCCTCCTCGCCGGCCAGCAGGTAGGCGGGGCGCAGGTGGCCCCCGCCGAGCTCGCGTTCGAGCTCCTCGGGGGTCACGGAGGCGCCACCTCGAAGACCACGTCGTGGATGCGGGTGGCCAGGAGGCTGGCGATGCGGCGCAGGGCCTCCTGGCGGTTGCGGCGGGTCACCTCGATGTCGGCACTGGCCAGGTAGGTGTCGTCCTCCCGAAGCACCCGCCGGTCGATGCCGATCTCGGTGCCCGGGCGCTGGAGCTCGATCTCCAGGGCGACGTTCACCGAGTACTCCAGGGTGAGGACCACCGAGGAGAAGCTGCGGCGCCCCGTGCCGACGTTCTGGACGACGCCCCGCAGCACCACGTCGGCCGTCTCGGGACTGCGCGTCAGGCGCAGCGCGCCCCGGCGTGCGAACTCCTCCTTGAGCGCGTCGGCCACCACGTTCTCGTAGCCCGGGTCGAAGGAGCGGTTCTCGAAGACCTGGACCGCCACGCTCAGGGACTGCTCGCGCGACTTGGGATAGGCGACCCGGCTGTAGCCGCAGCCGGCGAGCGCCGCCGCGACGGCGAGGATCGACGCGAGAGCCAGGCTCCGGGGCAGCACGGGCCGGAGGATAGGCGTCCCGTCCGGGGACGGCTACAGCCGGAAGCGGCGGACGCTCTCGCGGAGGGCTTCGGCGCCCCGCAGCAGGTCGCCGGTGGCCCGGCTCATGCGCTGCACCGACTCCTCGTTGCTGCTGGTGCGGTCGCTCATGCGGTCGAGCAGCCCGGCCGAGCGCGCGCACGCCTCCGACTGCTCCTGGAGGGCGGCGCTGATCTGCTCGACGGCCTGGTGCACGCTCTCGAAGGCGCCCCGGATGCGCGCCGCGCCCGCGTGCTGCTCCCGGGTGGTGGTGCTCACCCGCTCCGCGGCATTGCGCATGTCCACCACCTCGCCCAGGATCAGCTCGTTGCCGCGGTCCTGCTCCTGGCTGGCCTTGCGGATCCGCTCCACGCCCGCCTGGAGCTGCTCCATGAGCCCGACCACGTGGACGGCCGCCTTGGCCTGCTCGCGGATGGCGGCGACGATCTCCTCGATCCGGTCGCCGCTTTCCCGGGCGGCGCCGGTGATCTCGTCCAGGGAGCGGCCCGCGTCCACCGAGAGCTCCACCCCGCTCGCCACGCTGCGCGCGCCGCGCTCGATGGCCGCCACGGCGTTGGCGGTCTCCTGCTGCACCGCGCGCACGCGCTCCTCGATCTCGCGAGTGCTGGCCAGGACCCGGCGCGCCAGGGCCTTGATCTGGTCGGCCACCACGGAGAAGGCCCGCCCGCTCTCGCCGGCCTGGGCCGAGATGATGGCCGCGTTGAGGGCCAGGAGGTTCGTCTCGTCGGCCACGTCGTTGATCACCTCGAGGATCCCGCCGATCTCGCTGGCGCGGGCGCCCAGGGTGCCGATGACCCGGCGGGCCATCTCGGTCTCGCGCTGGATGGTCGCCATGCCGGCGATGGTCTGGGCCACCCGCTCGCGCCCGCGGTCGGCCGCGCCCACCACCCGGCCTGAGAGGCGCGCCGTCTCGGCGGCGTTGCTCTCCACCTCGCGCACCGAGCAGGCCATCTCCTCCATGCTGCTCGAGGTCTCCACCGAGGCCACGGCCAGGGCGTCGGCGCTGCGCGCCACCTCCCGGATGCTGGCCGCGATCTCCTCGACGGCGCTGGACACCGTGTCCACCTTGGCGGAGAGGGCGGCGGCCGTGAGGTTGAGCTCGTCGCCGACGGCGCCGAGCTGGTGGACGGAGCTGGAGGTATCGTCGACGGCGTGGGAGAGCGCCTGGGCCGAGCTCGCGATCCCCTTCACGCCCACGTTGATGCGGTCCATGGACTCGCTGGCGCTGCGGATCGACTGGACCTGGTCGGCGGTCGCCTGGCCCACGCTCCCGGCCGCTCCGGCGATCTCCCCGGCGGCCGCCTCCACGCCGTTGGCGGTGTCCGCCACGCCGCCCACCATGGCCCGCAGCGCAACGCGCATGCGGTCGAAGGCGCGGGCCAGGACGCCCAGCTCATCCTCGGCGTCGAAGACGTCCTCCCCGCGCAGGTCCCCCGCCGCGATCCCCTCGGCCTGCCGCCGCAGCGCCGCCGTGGCGCGACCCACGTCGTCCGAGAGCATCCAGGCCACGCCCCAGGCGACGAGCCCCGAGACGACCAGCACCACGGCGAAGATCGTGCGCACGCGACGCTGCTCCCCGGCGAGGCCCCGCGACGACGACACCGCCACCACCACCCCGGCGCCCCCGGGCAGGCGGCGCCAGGCCAGGTCGTGGGACGACTGGAAGCCGCTCGAGTCCCCGGCCTCGTCGCCGCTGCGGGCGATGGCGTCGCGCTCCACGGGGTCCAGCAGCCCCGCGTCGCCGAGGCGCGCCTCCAGGGTGTCGGGATCGAGCAGGAGCAGCTCGTCGGCGACGCCGGAGCGGCGCGCCTCGGCGCCCAGGGCCGCCAGGCCCGGGGATCCCGCCGCGGCATCGGCCCGCTCGAGAAGGCGCTGCTGGAGGGCAGCCACGTGCACCTCCACGGAGCGGCCCGCGCTCACCACCGCCAGCAGCGCCGCAAAGACCACCGTGAGCAGCGTCACCCCGATCACCGTCACGTGCAGCTTGCGCGCCAGCAGCACCGTACGGACCAGGGGCTCCCGCAGATCGGGAGCGCCGATGGCGGCGGCGAGCGACAGGCGCTCGGGCTCGGCCAGGCGCTTCGCGACGAAGAAGCTGAACGCGACCGACACCATGCCGCCCGAGACCAGGCCCATGAACATGGAGAACGCGGTGAGGGCCGAGAGGCCGTGGGCGCGTGCGGTCATCGCGCCCACCACCAGGGTGGCGCTCGCCACCCAGCAGCCGACGCCCGCCGCCGCCACCCGGAGCGGCAGCTCGTTCACGCGCCGGAACGCCTCCCGCAGGTCCTCGTCGCTCGCCCTCCCCTGCTCCCGGCGGTCCAGGCGCTCGCCGATCGGCGCGTAGAGCCGCTGGTACATCCAGGTCAGCAGCGGGCCGAGCAGCAGGACGGCCGCCGCCGCCGTCTCGTAGAAAACCCGCTGGTGCGCCGGCGGAAGGCGCAGCAGGGCCAGCAGGTAGAGGACCACCACCGCGACCGACGGCCATGACACCGCCGTCATGCCGAGGGTCAGCTTCCTCTGGAACGCCAGGCCCGGCCTCATGCGAGAATCCCCGCGCGGTCAGTCGACCTTCAGCAGCGCCTTGGCGACCGAGAGCACCTGGTTGGCCTGGATGGGCTTCGTCAGGTACTCGTTGGCGCCCAGCGCGATGGCGCGCTCGCGATCCTCGCGGGCGCCCTCCGTCGTGACGACCACGATCGGCATGCTGCAGATGCTCTCTTCCCCCCGGATCAGGCTGACCAGCTTCAAGCCGTCCATGATCGGCATGTTGATGTCGATCAGCGCGAGGTCGAAGTGGTCGCTGGTCACCTTGCGAAGGCCGTCCATGCCGTCCTGGGCCTCGACGATGTCCACATCCTTCAGGCGCTTCAGCGCGAACGCCAGAAGCTGCCGCATCGTGGGACTGTCCTCGACGATCAGGATCCTGTGCTTCGCCATGAAGAACTCCCCGGGCTCACTTGGTCAAGAGGTCGATGAAGCCCTGGATGGTGTTCAGCTTGCGCTCCGAGTTGGCGTAGAGGCGACTCGAGAAGACCGCCGTCGCCGCATGACCTGCCAGGAGCGTGAAGAGCTCGTGATCCAGGGGCGTGAATCGCTCCTTCTGCTGGAGCAGCTTGTAGATGGCGATGGCGCCGATCGACTGCTCCTGCACCCGGAGCGGGATGCAGGCGATGGGCGCCTCGGCGTCCTCCGGACCGCGCGAGTCCCCGCAGAAGGTGTCCCCCGACGCGACGCTCGAGCCGATCACGCCCGAGCCCAGGGCCACCCGGGGGAAGGAGCGCAGGGGCGCGCCCTCGGAGGCGACCGCCTCCAGGCGGTTGGCCTTCTCGTCCACCACGTAGATCGCGAAGACCTCGGCTCCCACGAGGTTGATCACGATCTCCAGGATGATCTTGAGGACCTCCGAGAGGTCCAGGGTGGAGTGGAGCTGGAAGCTGGCCACGTACAGGTTGGCCAGGGCGTTGTTCTCCTCCTCGATCTCGATGTAGCGCTCGGCGAAGTGGTGGTTCTCCGACTCCACCTCGCGCAAGCGCTCGAGGGCGTGGTCCCGCTCCGCCTGGAGGTTCTCGATGCGCTCCGCCAGCTCGTGGCGCAGCTTCTCCCAGTCGTCGGGGTTCTGCGCCGCGGAGCTGTGCTGCATCTCGAGCTGGACCAGGCTGCGACGCAGGCGCTCGTTCTCCTGCATCAGCTCCTTCGTGAATTCTGCGCCCTTGCTGAAGAGCTTCAAGAACTCCTCGCCGCGACCAAACACGCCACCACGTTCCTTGCTCATCGCCGCTCCTCTCGGCTGCTGACCCACGCCCTGGCGCGGGGAATGCCCGACTGGATCGCCCGGCTGATCTCGGCGAGCGGGAGCACCGCATCGACCACGCCGGTCCGGATCGCCTGAAGCGGCATCCCGAAGATCACCGCGCTCTCCTCCGACTCCGCGATCACCTTGCCGCCGGAGGCGTTCACGGCCCGCACGCCCTTGCGGCCGTCGTCGCCCATGCCCGTGAGGACCACCCCCAGGAGCTCGTCGCCGAAGCACTTGGCGGCCGACAGGAAGAGCCGGTCCACCGACGGGACGTACTTGTCCTCGCGCTCCCCCGGCTGGATGCGGGTCACGACCCGCCGGCCCCGGGTCTCCAGGGTCATGTGGCTCCCGCCGGGGGCCACCAGCACCAGGCCCGCCTCCAGCTCGTCGCCGTCCCGGGCCTCCCGCGCCCGCATGGGCGTCAGCCGGTCGAGTCGTTCGGCGAAGCCCAGCGTGAAGCCGGGAGGCATGTGCTGGGAGACCAGGAAGGCGCTGGTCGGCGCCTCGACGAAGGCGCCGAAGATCTGCATGAGCGCGGCCGGACCGCCGGTGGACGAGCCGATCACCACCACGCGCGGCGCCCGCACGCCGCGCTTGCGCTCGGAGACGAAGATCGGCGGGGCCTCGATCCGGTCGCGCACCTTGTCGATGCGCAGGTCCCGGATCGCGTGGACCTTGCGGATGAGCTCCTGCTGGATCGACTCCAGCTCGGGCGTCGCCCGGGGCGCGGGCTTCGCGATGAAGTCCACGGCGCCCAGGTCGAGGGCCTTGAAGACGTCCTGGTCCGCGCTGCGCCCGCTGATCACCATGATGGGGGTGGGGCGCTTGTTCATCACCAGCCGCAGGTACGTGAAGCCGTCCATGCGCGGCATCTCGAGGTCGAGGGTGATGAGGTCGGGCTTCAGCTCGAACGTCTTGCGCAGCGCCTCCTCGCCGTCCCGCGCCACGCCCACCACCTGGACGAGGGGCGAGCTCTCCAGCATGCGCGTGATGGTGCGCCGGCTGAAGGCCGAGTCGTCGATCACCAGCACCCGGATCGGACCGCGCTCGCTCATCGCTCCTCCCCGGCCTCCACGCGCGCCACGGCGGCCGCGGCGGCCGCGTGCCAGGGGTCGTAGGGGGAGTCCCCCGGCGCCGGCTTCCGGTAGACGAGGTCGTGCTTCAGGTGCCGAAGCTCGAAGGCGCTCGAGATGTTGATCAGGGACTCCGAATGACCCAGCAGCAGGTAGCCGCCCGGCCGGAGCTTCTCGTCGAGCGTCTGGATCACCTTCTGCTTGGTCTCGATCCCGAAGTAGATGATCACGTTGCGGCAGAGGGTGACGTCCATGGTGCCCAGCAGGGCGACCTTGGAGCGGTCCAGCAGGTTCAGGTGGATGAAGTCCACGTGCATCTTGACGTCGTCGGAGATCCGCCAGACGCCGTCCTTCTCCAGGAAGTACTTCTCCCGCAGCGCCGGCTCGGTCTGCCGGAACGAGGCCTCCCGATAGAGCCCGCGGCGCGCCTTCTGGAGCATCGGGCGGGAGATGTCCGAGGCGTACACGCGAAGGTCCCGGCCGGGCTCGAGGCCGGCCTCCAGGGCCAGCATGACCAGCGTGTAGGGCTCCTCCCCGCCCGAGCAGCCGGCCGACCACAGGCTGAGGGAGCGCCGGGGGCTCCGCGCGCGCAGATCCGGAAGGATCTCCTCGAAGAGGGCGCGGAGCTGGTTGCGCTCGCGGAAGAAGTACGTCTCGTTGGTGACCAGCTCGTCCACCAGGCGGGCAAGCTCCTGGTCGCCGGAGGAGTCGTGGCGCAGCAGGTAGTGGTATGCGGTGAAGCTGTCGGCGCCGAGCTCCCGCGCGCGCCGGACCAGGCGCTTCTCCAGGACGTAGCGAGCCTCGGGGCCGAAGTGCAGGCCGCAGTAGCCGCGCAGCAGATCGCACAGCATGCGGAACTCCGCCTCCGTCATCCGCAGGTCGTCCCTTTCTTCCCAGAGGGCCATGGGGCTCCCTAGCCCTCGAGCCTGCGCAGGGCCCGCAGGATGGCGTCGCGCACGAAGCCGTCCTGCTCGGTTTCCAGGCGGCGCAGGATGGCGGGCACCGCCTGCACCACCAGGCGCTCGGCCAGCACCCCGATCACCTCCGCCCGCACGGTCCAGTGGGGATGCGCGACCAGGGGCACCAGCTCCTCGAGCGCGGGGCGCTCGGCGTGGGCGCCGACGCACGCCACCGCCGCCTGCACCAGCTCCGGGTCGTCGCGGACGAGCAGGCGCCGCACCGCGCGGGCCGCCCCCGGCGTCCCGATCTGCCGGAGCGCCTCGACCGCCGCCAGCGCCACGACCCCTTCGTCGGAAAGCGCCGCTCCCAGCAGGGCGAGGGCGCCCTCCAGCTCGTCGTCGTCGTCGGCGCAGGCCCGCGTGCCGATGGCGCGCATGGCGGCCGCGCGGACGCGCGGGTCCTCGTCGTCGGCCAGCCGCTCGAGATCGGCCAGGGCCCGCGGGCTCGGCGACGCGCCCAGCGCCCGGGCGGCCGCCATGCGCACCGCCGACGACTCGTCGGCCAGGGCCAGCCGCAGGGGCTCCGAGGCCTCGCCGTGCTCCAGCCGGGCCAGGGCCTGCACAGCCGCCCGGCGCACGCCGGGGTTGGGGTCCTTGAGCAGCCGCTCCACCAGCGCCGCGTCCGACGGGCGCCCGATGCGCCCCAGCACCGCCGCCAGGGCCAGCCGCACCGGCTCCGGCGCTCCCTCCAGCCTGTGGGCCAGCAGCTCGATGGCCTGGTCGTGCAGGGGGACGCCGGCGCCGCCGGTGAGCTCGACCAGCGCCGCCGTGAGCGCCGTCAGCTCGTTCTCGGTCTCGGCCTCGCTCTCGAGGGCCGCCACCACCTCGAGCCGCCGCACCAGCGCGGGCAGGGCGGCGGCGCAGTGCCGGGCGCCCAGGGCGCTGGCGGCGGCTGCGCGGAGCCCGGCGTCGGAGTCGTCCAGGGCGCCCAGCAGGCGCGCCTCGCCGACGCTGCCGCCGGTGCCCGCCAGCACCCGGCAGGCGAGGCAGCGGGCCTCCGGGTCGAGCTCGGACCAGGCCGCGTCGAAGGCGCGCTCCGCCCCCGGGCCGAGGCTGCGCAGGGTGGCGACCGCCACCTCGGCGAGGGCTTCGTCGGCCCCTGCCCGCAGGATCGGCAGCACGGCCTCCTCCCGCTGGAGCAGGCCGAAGAACTGGATCAGCACGAGCCGAATCGAGAGATCGGCGCTGCCCATCCGCTCGAGGCAGTCGCTGAAGGTCTCGGCCGCGGCCGCCTCCAGGATGCGCTCCGCCAGGCGCGCGGCGGCCTCTCCCTCGCGCCGCGCCACCTGCCGCAGCAGGGCCTCGATGGCGGCCTCGCGGCTGGAACGCGAGCTCGAGAGCATGCCCTTGAGGAGCGCCTCCACCGCGCCCTCGTCGTCGAGCTCGGCCCGTCCCAGGACCGCGTAGGCGGCCGGGCGCAGCAGGCCCTCCGCCAGGGCGGGCGCCAGCTCCGCCGCGGCCACCGGAGCCTCCAGGCGCGCCAGGGCCTGGAGGGCGGAGAAGGCGACCAGGCGGTCGCCGCCAGGGCGCGTGGCCACGGCCAGCAGCGCGGGCGCCACCGCGTCGTCCCCGAGCACCCCAAGGGCGTCGGCCGCGGCCGCCTGCACGTTGGGATCGGGGTCGCCGAGCAACTCGAGCAGGCGCCCGCCGGCCTCGGGCCGGCCGATGCCCGCCAGGGTGTCGACGGCCAGCTTGCGCACGTCCACGTCCTCGCTGCGCGTGGCCTCGAGCACGTTGGGCACCACGGACTCGCCGCGCCGCACCAGCGCCTCCACGGCCGCGTTGCGCCGGCCGGGGTTCTCGCCGTCGGCGAGGGCGTCCACCAGGGCCTCGGCCACGGGCCAGCCCTCGGGCGCGTCGGCGAGGCGCTCCACGGCCGCCTTGCGCACGCGCCAGTCCGGATCCCCCAGGCACTCCACCAGGCGGGCGACCGCCTCGGCCCGCGGCAGGGACATGAGCCGCTCCACGGCGAGCCTCCGGATCTCCTCGTCGGAGCTCTCCAGATCGAGCGCGATGCTGTGGCGTTCCCTCTCGTCCATCTCGTCCTCAGCGCAGGCCTCGCTGCCCGGCCACCCGCAGGAGCTCCTCGCGGAGGAAGTCGCGCTGGCCCGCCACGGCGGGAGCGATGCGCGCCTGGAAGAGCGATCGGCCCTCCTGGAGGTCGGCCTCCATGGCCGCGACGACGTTGCCGGCGGCGACGGCCGCCTCGAACTTCGCCTCGTTGTAGAGGATCACGTCCGAGACGATGATCCGGGCCAGGCGTTCCGCCTTGGCCACCTCGCCCTCGCCGGCCCCGGGCCGGGACGGAGCCCGCGCCGGCTCGCGCTCGGCCGGCTCCGGGACGGCGGCCGGCGGCGGTGCGGCCGGCTCCAGCGGCACGGGCCGCTCCAGCGCCTGCGGGGCCCGCTCGGCCCGGCGCAGCGGCAGGCCGAAGCCCGCGAGCACCGCGTGGAGCCCGTCGGGCACGTCGCCCGGCTCCAGGTACAGGTCGGCCCCGTAGAGCTCCCGGGGCGGCCTGCGGTAGCGGGTCGCGTCGTAGACCGCGCCCACCAGGACGACGCGGATCGAGCGCAGGCTCTCGTTGCGCTTGATGAGCTCGCAGACCTGGAACCCGTACATCTTGGCCAGCCCGGCATCGAGCACCACCGCCCGGGGCAGCGCGCGCTGGACGGCGAGGATGGCCTCCACGCCGTCGCTGGCGGCGAGCGCCTCCAGACCCCAGGACTCGAGGGCGTCCACCACGCTCTTGCACAGGGCCGCGTCCGAGTGCGCCACCACCACCAGCCGCTCCGGATCGCGCCGGGGCGCGGGCGGGGGCGGGGGCGCCGCCGGCGCCGGACGCGTTTCGGTGGCGGAGGCCGGCGCGGGCCGCGGGGCCGGGCGCGCCGGCGCTTCCCGCTCGGCGCCGGACGGGCGGTCCTCCGGCGCCTTCACCCGGAAGATGCCGGAGCACTGGGAGCAGCGGAGGCGCACGCCCTCGGGAGTCAGGCGCTCGCGTGCGATGCGAAACCGGGTCTTGCACTTCGGGCAGGCCGCGATCATCGTGTACTCCTGTCTCAGACCCGGAAGTGCCGCACGCCTTCGCGCAGCCCTTCCGCCTGCTGCAACAGACCGCGCATCGCTTCGCGCATGCGACCCGCGGATCGGTCGTTGGACTTCGTTCGCTCGTTGACGCGCTCGAGGAGCTGTGCGATCTGCTCGCACGCGCTGGACTGCGTCTGGAGGGAGTGGTTGATCTGCTCCACCGCCCCCCGGACGTTCTCGATGGTCTCGCGCATCCGGTGGGCCCCGCGGGCCTGCTCTTCGGTGGCGCCGCTCACCTGCTGGGAGACCTCGCGCATGGCGGACGCGCTGCGCAGCACCACCTCGTTGCCCCGGGCCTGCTCGCCCCCGGCGCTGCGGATGCGCTCCGCGCCGCCGCGCACCTTCTCCATGAGGGTCACCACGTGCGCCGCCGCCTTCGACTGCTCCCGGACGGCCGTCACGATCTCGCCGATGCGTTGCCCGCTCTCCCGCGCGGCGGTGGTGATCTGCTCGAGCGCGATTCCCGCCTCGGCAGAGAGGTTCACACCGCTCTCCACGCTGTGGGCTCCCCTCTCGATGGCGCCCACCGCGTTGCCCACCTCGTCCTGCACGGCCCGGATCAGGGAGCCGATCTCCTTGGTGCTCGCGATCACCTTGTCAGCCAGGTCCTTGATCTCGTCGGCCACCACCGAGAAGGCGCGCCCGTGCTCGCCGGCCTGCGCCGCGATGATCGCCGCGTTGAGGGCCAGCAGGTTGGTCTCCTCGGCCACGTCGTCGATCACGTTCAGGATCGTGCCGATCTCCCCGGCGCGCTCTCCGAGGCCGTGGATCACCTGCTGCGCCGTGTCCGTGGCCTGCTGGATGTCCTCCATCCCGCGAATGGTCTCGTCCACCTGCTGGCGCCCGTTGTCGGCGATCTCCACCATGTTCTGCGAGAGCCGCGCGGTCTCGCTGGCGTTGAGGTCCACCTCCCGCATGGAGATGGCCATCTCCTCCATGCTGGAGGAGGTCTCCGCCGAGGCCGCGGCCAGCTCCTCGATGTCCGCCAGGACCTGGCGCGCGCTGCGCATCATCTGCTCGATCGAGCCGCTCACCTCCGAGACCCGCTCGGTGAGCGCGAGGGCGTTCTGGTTCAGCTCGTCGCCGGTGACGCCCAGCTCGAGGATGGAGCTGGACGACTCCTCCACCGACATGGAGAGCGCGTGGGCGGAGTCGGCGATGCCCCCCACCTCTCCCCGGATCCGACCCATGGACTCGGTGACCCGCTCGAGGCCCTGCACCTGGTCCGCGGTGACGCCCGCCAGATCGCCGCCGACCGACGCGATCTGGGAGGCGGTCTGCTCCACCCCGGCCGCCGCTGCAACCACCCCGGCCACGGTTCCCTGGAGGGTGGACGCCATGCGCTCGAGGCCGTGGGCCAGCTCCCCCAGCTCGTCCTCCGACTCGTGCACCTGGCCGCGCGTCAGGTCGCCCGAGGCCACGCGCCCGATCTCGCGGGCCAGGGCGTCGGTCATGGAGCCGATGTCGGCGGCCGCGAGGCGCGCCACCCCCACGGCGACCAGCAGCGAGAGCACCGCGTAGACCGCCAGCACGCTCCAGACCCGGGACGCGTCGCCGGCGACGGCCCGGGGGTCGGCCACCACCGCGAGGACGCCCCGCCCATCCTCGAGCCGGCGCCAGGCGAAGGCGTTCGGCGAGTCGAAGGCGGAGCTCTGCCCGGCTGCGGCGCTGCGCATCGCCCGCACCTCGCTCTCGAGCAGCGCGTCGCGGGCGCCGGCGACCACGCGCTCGGCCCCGGGGTCCAGGAGCACGAAGCGCGCGCCCAGCACGTCGGCCTCGGCGGAGCCTCCGCCCTCCGGAAGGCGCCCGCTGGCCCCCATTTCGGCAGCGGCGCGCTCCAGGAGCGCGACCTGCAGGCGGTTGGCCAGGGCTTCCAGCGCCTGGTGGGCACGGACCTGGGCCATCAGGATCGCGAAGAGCATGGCCACGACCATGACCCCCGCGACCGTCACCAGGAGCTTGCGCCCCAGCGGAATGCGCCGGACCAGGGCGCGCCGCTCCGCGGGATCGGCGAGCTGCGCGCCGAAGGCCTCGCACATCGGCCGCGCCATCCGCTTGAGCAGGTAGAAGTCGACGATCATGGAGATCAGGCCGCCGGAGACGGCGGCCGCCACCATGGTGCTCCACGAGAAGAGCGGGAAGGCCGCGCCGAAGCGCAGCCGCATTGCGCTTGCGACCAGCAGCCCGCCGACGAGCCACAGGGTCATGCCGGACACGAAGGCGAGGGCAGGGACGTTGGCGGCTGCGGCGAAGCCGCGGCGCACGCCCGCCGCGTCGAGGGTCCCGGCGGCCTGGCCGTCGAGGGAGCGCATCAGCGGGGAGAGCAGGCGGCGGTTGGTCAGCCCGCCCAGCAGCAGAAGCAGCGCGAAGCAGGCCGCGATGATCTCGACGAAGCCCCGCATCTGCTCCGGCGGCAGGCGCAGGAGCGCGTGCAGGTACAGCACCAGGATGGCGACGCTGACCAGCGAGGTGACGCAGGTCAGGGCCAGCCAGCGCCCGAAGTACTCGCGGCCGGTGGGCAGCGGGCTCACGGCGCTCCTCCCTGCGCCGGCAGCGCCGTCCGGTAGACGCTCTCCAGCAGGTGGTCGAGGGAGAGGACCAGCACCGGGGGCGCCCCGGACCTCCGCACCAGCGCCCGCACGGCGTCGTAGCCCGCGTGGCTCGCCAGCGCGGGCGGCGGCTCCAGGGAGGCGGCGTCGGCCGCCAGAACCTCGGTGGCCGCCTCCACCCGCAGCCCGAGCACGAGACCGTCCACCTCCAGGACCACGATGCGCGCCCCCGGACCCGCCTCCACCGGGCCCGCGCCCAGCGCCCGCCCCAGGTCCACCACGGGCACGATGCGGCCGCGCAGGTCCACCACGCCCTCGATGAGCGCCGGGGCCTTCGGCAGCGGCGTCACCTCCTGGGCGCGGACGATCTCGCGGATCTGGGTGACCTCGATGGCGTACTCCCGGCCGCCGACCCGGAAGGTGGCCAGGGCCACCTGGTCGTCGGCGAACGCCCGGGCGTGTGCGTCACGCGCCGACATCGAGATCCAGGACCCGCTCGAGGTCGATGAGCGAGACGAAGCGACCGTCCTGCGCGCACAGGGCCGCGACCGACTCGGATTCGCCCGGGGACGTGGGGCGGATCGCCGCCTCGGGCACCCGCAGCACCTCGGTCACCGCGTCCACCAGGAGCCCCGCCACCCGGCCGTCCTCGCCGTGCAGCACGACGATGCGGCTGCGCCGGCCCGGCTCGTGCGCCGGCAGGCCCAGCCGGAGACGCAGATCGATCACCTCGAGGATCTCGCCGCGCAGCGCGATCACCCCGCGCACCGCGCCGGGCACCCGGGGGACGGGGGTCATGGCGCGCATGCGCACGATCTCCCGGACCCGCTCCACCGGGATCGCGTAGGGCGTACCGTCCAGCTCGAAGGCCAGGAGCTCCCGCAGCAGGGAGGCGTCCGGCTCGCCGGCCGGCGCGGCCGCGGCCCGCGCCAGGGACTCCCAGTCTTGCGTCGCGCTCACGCCGCTTCCCTCCGGCGGAAGGCGCCCTCCACCAGGGCGCCGACGTCGAGCACCAGCACGGGGCCCAGGTCGCCGAGCTCGGTCGCGCCGGAGATGCCGCGCACGTTCTGCACGGGGCCCTGGAGCGGCTTGATGACGGTGTCCTGCTGGCCCTCCAGGCGGTCGACGACCAGCCCCAGGCGCGCGTCGCCGATGCCGATCACCACCACGTAGGCCTTCCCGCCCCGGGACGCGGCCAGGCCGAACTCCACGGCCAGGCGCCGCAGCAGGAGCGGCTCGCCGCGCAGGTCGAGGATCTCGCGGCCCTCGCTGCGCTGGATCTGGTGCGGCTCGACCAGCAGGGTCTCCAGGACCGCGTTGAGCGGGAGCGCGTAGCACTGGTCGGCGACGCGGACGACCAGGGCCTGGATGATCGCGAGGGTGATGGGCAGCGTGAACTCGATGGTGGTGCCGCGCCCTTCGATGGAGTCCACATCCACGACCCCGCCGAGGGCCGTCAGGTTGGCCTTGACCACGTCCATGCCGACGCCCCGGCCGCTGGTCTCCGTGACCTCCTCGCAGGTGGAGAGGCCGGGCTCGAAGACGAAATCCAGGATCTCCCGGCGCGAGAGACCCTGGTCGGGGGCCACGAGGCCGCGCTCCACGGCGCGGGCCAGCACGCGCCGCGCGTCGATCCCCCGCCCGTCGTCGCTCACGGCGATGACGACGTGGTTGCCACGCTGGGAGGCCTCGATGCGGATCGTGCCCTCGGGCGGCTTCCCGCCGGCCACCCGCTCCTCCGCCGGCTCGATGGCGTGGTCGAAGGCGTTGCGCACCACGTGCATCAACGGGTCCACGAGCTCCTCGACGATCAGCTTGTCGAGCTCGGTGTCCGCGCCCCGCAGCTCGAGGTGCACGTCCTTGCCCAGGTCGCGCCGCAGGCGGCGCACCACCCGGGAGAGCTTCTCGAACACCTGGCGCAGGG
>Ga0214473_10005438_pt1 | contig 15244 bp, 17 predicted proteins | sample RVTome_7_FD_203509 | JGI IMG/M metagenome (GOLD analysis project Ga0214473, IMG submission 203509) | Soil microbial communities from uranium-contaminated site in the Upper Colorado River Basin, Wyoming, United States - RVT98D197 | ecosystem: Environmental > Terrestrial > Soil > Contaminated >... | reverse complement strand
ACCGAGTCGCTCCCGCTGTTGGTGATCCAGAGATGGGTGCCGTCGAAGGCGGCGGCGGTCGGGTTCGATTCGACGGGGATGCGCACCTGATTGAACCGGTGGAGCGGCACGAGCAGGCTCCGGTCCGCCTCCAGGGTGATCTCGACGTGCGGCGTGACCCTCCAGCGGATCTCCCTGAGATTGAACATGGGTAGGATTATACGAGAGAACGGGGTGAAAACAAAACCTCTCCCGCCCGCCTCAGGCGCCTTCCGGGCGAGCGAGCCGGGACCGGCGCACGCGCGCCTGGACGTCGCTCACGCGGCCCCGCTCCAGCGCGATCTCGACCTCGTGGTGCTCGACGTTCCAGTCAATCGGGGTCACAGAGACCACGCGGCTGCTGTCGCCAAGTGGCAAGCCTTAATTGGCCGCCTATGAGCGCGCGGGAAGGAGGACACATGGCCTCCGCTTGGCAGCTTCTTAACCACCTAGCGGCCATCCACCGGGAGAGCGAGGATACCGTCTGGCCGTTGCGTGGGCGTCCCAGTCCACCAGGATTATAGCTTAGTAGGCAGGTCAGGTGCAGCTCGAACATAATTGCCTTGACACCCATGGGGTGAATAGAATAACATTCACCCATAGGGTGAAATATATGCATAAGCGGTCTCACCGTGCAGGTCCACTTTAGGACCAAGCGGTTGCAGGAGTGCTACGAGAAGTCGAGCAAGGCCCAGCGCGAATGGGACGAGAAAGTTGCGCGTCGGTACATCGAGCGCGTGAATATCCTGAAGTCGGCGAAGTCGGCAGCGGATCTGTATAAGATTCCGTCGCTGCACTTCCACCGGCTGAAGGGGGACAAGGAGGGGCTCTATGCCCGGACCTTGATGGACCGCTGGCGGATGGTGGTGTCGTTCAAGGATGAGCCCCTGACCGTGGTCAGCGTGGAGGAGGTGAAGCAGCACTATGGCGACTAAAGAACAAGTGGTTTCCGATCTCCCGATCCCACCAGGTGAATTCCTGGCGGAAACACTGGCGACTCTGAATCTTACTCAGACCGAACTGGCTCGTCGGATGGATCGCCCCGTGCAGGCAATCAACGAGATCGTGCGCGGCACCAAAGAGATCACTCCCGAGACAGCGATTCAACTAGAACGCGTCTTGAGTATTCCCGCGCACATCTGGCTCGGTCTTGAAACCGAGTACCAACACACGAAGGCGCGCCTGGAAGACCGGAAGCGCCTAGAAAAAGAGGCGTGTTTGGCGGCCAGCTTTCCTTGGCGCGAGCTGGCTCGCCTGGGGTGGATACCCAAAGCCAAAGATTCGCTCACTCAGACGGAGTACTTGCTCAATTTTTTCGGCGTCGGTTCGCTCCAAGTCGTTCGGGACGCTGAAGCGGCGGCCTACCGCGTCTCCCGCGCGATGGAGGCCAAGCCGGAAGCCTTAGCGGCATGGCTACGAAAGGGAGTCCTAGACGCTACTAAGATTCTGACGAAGCCGTTTAGTGAACAGCGCCTGCGCGACTCTTTGTCGGGGCTTCGACATCTGACAACTGAGCAGCCTTCGGTCTTCGAGCCTCGACTCAAAAAAGGGCTGGCTGGTTGCGGTGTTGCGCTCGTTTTATTGCCACACTTGCCAAAAACATACGCGCATGGAGCTACACGGTGGCTCTCACCAGAGAAAGCACTGATACAACTGAGTCTGCGAGGAAAATGGGCAGACATCTTTTGGTTTACTTTGTTTCATGAGATTGGACATATCCTCCTGCATGGGCGGAGGAACGTGTTTATAGAATGGGATGATCGTGAAGATGACAGCCAAGAACGTGAGGCAGATTCATTTGCCACTGATGTTTTGATCCCGCATGATGATTTTCGAGCCTTCGTGAGAGATCACCCGCGCGTCTCGCGCGTCGACGTGGGCAGCTTCGCTCTTTCACTGGGCATTTCACCGGGCATAGTCGTTGGACGTCTTCAGCACGAAAAGACAATTCCTCCTTCGCATCTCAACGGTCTGAGGATGAGATTGACTTGGCGAAGCAGTGATCCCTCTTGATCTACTCATTCACCACTTGGGCAACAAAGAAATCCGACTGACTAGTTGGAATGGCCCACCCGCTAACATGTGATTGAGACATCGAATGCCGAAGACCGTTTACTTCAACCTCCAGACCAATATCACTCAAGATGTTGCCATCAAACTGATTGGCGAGGTAGAGGGAACATTGCGGGGGGGGAATGACGGACCTCCATCTTTTAATCGCGTCGAGCGGGGGGTTCATTGATCCGGGAATGGCGATCTACAACTTCCTCAGGCGCATCCCAGTGAATGTCACGACGTATAACTATGCAAACGTAGATTCGGTCGCAACAGTGATCTACTGTGCTGGTAAACGGCGGCTTGCTTCGCCTCATTGCAAGTTTCTGATCCATGGCGTGACCTGGAATATTACACAACCGACAATTCTGACGGAACAGCAAGTGCGGGAAATAGTTGGGGGTCTGGATGCGGTCAAACGCAACGTTGCCCGTGTAATCGCGGAGACCGCCGGGAAATCGATAGAGACCGTAGCGGCAGACATGTCAAAGGCACTCACGCTCCAGGCAGAAGAAGCAAAGGCTTATGGTCTCGTCCATGAACTCACGCAGGTGCTGATCCCGGCCGCTGCCGATCTGGTGGGAATTCGGTAAGGTGCTGTTCGGCCAGTCGCGTTTGAGGCATCACGAGCCCGCGTAATGAGCTTCTACACCGACCTTGAGGATTTCATCCAGACTCACCGCCCACACGGGCAGATAAGTTATGAAACCAGTGAGCCTACCTCGAAGGGATACCGAGTTGAGATCACCTGCCCTGCGGCGTCATCTTCGAGCGGTGGGTGCTGCCGCAGGATGCGAAGGAGGACTTGTTGAGGTCTGCGCTTCCCACGTTCGAGAACTGAGGAGGTCGGATGTGTCACCGGTAATGCAAAAATCCCCACCTGTGGTCATTGAAATTTCCCCACCCCTCCCGGCCAGTGGCACGACTATATCGGCGAGCCGACGCTGGCTGACGCCATTTGCGACCGGCTACTTCACAACGCGCACCGAATCGTGCTAAAAGGACCGTCACGGAGAAAGGAGGGGAAGCTCGAGAGCTAATCGCCGCCTAGCGTCGCTTCGCTCCGATCATGATGCCCGATCCAAGTGATCACGATGAAGCGATCTGGGTGATCACGATCGCCGAAATACGCACCATCGGCCGCTCAGCACTATCGTGGAGGGATTCTTTCGAGGCGACGCGTGGGACGGGCGCTTCCTCATTTTACGAAACCGTCGAGAAGCCCCTCCCCGTCAGCCCACCCCCACCCTCGTGGCCGGGGAGGACGCCGCCGGGAACCGCCAGGGCGTGGGTCAATTGAAAACCGGCGATCCCGGGTCAAAAGCACGCCGGCCTTGACAGCTACCCAGAAGTGGTTAGAATCCTCGCAACATCTCTGCGCGCGCGTCCGTAGTAAGAAGGGAATGCCTGTGGGCCAAGGGGGAGGGACCGGTGGCTTGGCCGTGAACAACCGGGAGAGCGATCGCATATGTGAAGGCCCGGCGCCACGGCAGAGCTGGGAAAAGGATTCTTGTCCCTTGGCGGCGCAGCTCGCGTTTGTCTTGCGGGGCGGTCGCGTTGGGAGTACGCGCTACGTCAAAGGCTTGCTGGAAGGCATGGCAACGGGGAGTGGAATAACAGTCGGAAGCGGCCGTATTTTGTGTCTTAGAATTTCTGCGCAACGTCGAAGTTCAGCTTGACTGAGCCTGGAATCGGGCCCGAGAACGCTGACGACCGCAACCACCCGTTGGCTGCTGTCGAACACGGGGACGGACACAGCCGCCGATCCAAGGGTCCGTTCGCCGACTGAAACGGCGTAGCCAAGACGTCGAGTCGTGGCGAGCTCGGCAGCCAACCGAGCACGACTGGTTACAGTTCGGTCGGTCAGTGCTGTCAGTCGGAGATCTCGAAGAAGCTGCTTGCGCTCATCAGCCGGGAGAAAGGCGAGCAGAACCTTTCCGCCGGAACCGACATGGAGGGGTACACGGCTTCCGATTCCCGTACGATATGCAATCATGTGCGAGCTCTCGAGCTCCTCAACGCAGACGCGCTCGAACCCAACGCGCACGTGCACTGAAACCGTCTCCCGTGTCGCTTGCCACACTTCCATTAGGGGAATGCGTAGCGAGTCCACGAGCGCGCGGTAGCGGCCGAGCAATCGTGTCGATAGGACAGCAATGCCTGACCCCAGGCTGTAGTAGCCGCGTTCATCTCGCGTAACCATATCCGCTCGGGCAAGCGAGGCGAGAAGCCTTGTTACTGTTGCCTTGTGGAGCTTCACCTTGGCCGCGAGGTCGCCGAGCCGCAGGTCGCCCTCACCAAGGCAACTCAAGATTCGTAGCGCTCGGTCAACGGCGCGTACTGGGGGCATTGAAGAGGGAGTCCGGTTGCGCGAGGCAACTGCTCTCATGGTGCGATATACCTGCTCAGTACGGAGAACGCGCGCGCGTCGCTCCGCTTGACCCGGGATTGTGCCTCTGATAAGAGAGGGATGCCCATGTATAGTTTCATATCATGAATTCGAGGAGTGTGCGAGTGATGAGAGAGCAAACGATCCAGCGAGCGGCCCGATACGCTTGTGAGTGATCGCGCCGGCAGCGAAGTGAGTGCGAGAAAGTATGTTGGTCAACCCATAAAGGCCATTGAGGACCTCAGGTTTGTCCGCGCAGAGGGCCAGTTCTTGGATGATCTGCACATCCCCAGCTTGAACCACGCGGCGTTTGTCCGTAGCCCACACGCTCGAGCTCGGATTGTGAGAGTGGAGAGTGCTGCGGCGGGTCGCGCGCCCGGGGTGGTGCGCGTCCTCACGGCATTGGATGTTCAGGGCCGGGTCGCCCCGATCCATGCCCCGATCGGAGATAAGAGTTACTGCGCCCCGCCGCGGCCTGTGTTACCGCTCGATGAAGTGCGCTTCGTTGGTGAGCCAGTCGCAGTTGTCGTCGCTCGCAGCATGAGTGAAGCGATGGATGCCGCCGAGCTGGTGAGGGTTGAGTATGAGCCTCTCAAGCCCGTAGTTGACATGGAAGCTGCCCTTGAATCCTCCGCCCCGCAGGTCCACCGCGAGGTTCCAGGGAACGTGATGTTTCGAGGCTCACACGCCTTCGGCGACGTTGATGCGAGTTTCGCGGAAGCGGCCGTGACGCTGCGAGAACGGTTTCGCATCGGGCGCATCACTGGCATTCCGCTTGAACCTCGCGGCTGCATCGCGATACCAGAGGCCGGGGGAAGCAGGCTGACCATATGGAGTTCGAGTCAGGCGCCGCACATTCTGCGAACGATGATTGCTGAATGCCTGGCAATGCCGGAGTCGGCTGTGAGAGTTGCCGTTCCGGACATCGGAGGTGGTTTCGGCATCAAGATTCATGTGTATCCGGAAGATGTGTTGGTCGCGTTTCTTGCTCGGTCTCTCGCGACACCCGTAAAATGGGTCCAGCGGCGCATCGAAGATCTTCAGGCGAGTGCCCATTGCCGCGAGCAGATTTATGAGCTAGAGATCGCCGCGCGGGCAACCGGAGAGTTTCTGGCACTCCGGGCGCGAATCTTGAGCGACAACGGCGCTTTCGCGTTACCTCCGCAAGGCGCTGTCTTGCAGGTGGCGACAGCCTTGCGAATCCTTCCCAACGCCTATCGGTTTGCCGCCTACAGCTGCGAGCACCTGACGATTGCAACGAACAAGAGTCCAGCCGGAGCCTATCGAGGGGTTGCGCAGCCAGCCTGTATTTTCGCAATCGAGCGACTTGTGGATCTCTTGGCGGCGAAACTCGGTCATGATCCTGCACAGCTCCGGCTTCGTAACATCCTCGCAGATGGCGAGAGATCGATCGCGGGCAACGACTTCGAGAATGCGTCCTTCAAGAGATCGCTCGAGCTGGCGTTAGAACGGGTGGGGTACGACCGCATACGGGTGGAGCAGGCAGCGCATCCCGAGAGCGGGCTCGGCATAGGGATCGCCATCTATCCCGAGAACACCGGGCTGGGATCTTCTGGCTGGCGAGGGCGGGGAGTTACAAGAGTCCCGGGATTCGATAGTGCCCACATCCGGATGCTCCCGGATGGCACTGTGGCCATCGCTAGCAGCGTACCGGCGATCGGGCAAGGGCATGAGACAGCGTTGGCGCAGATCGTGGCTGAGGAATTGGGGATTGCGCTCGAGCGTGTCCACGTGGAGCGCACCGACACGGCAGCAACACCGTATGGGACAGGCTGCTTTGCCAGCCGAGGCGCAATCGCCGGCGGAGGCGCGGCCGCCCGCGGGGCCCGAGAGTTGAAGAAGAAGATTCAGAAACTGGCCGCGGCTCTGCTGGAATGCGCGCCTGAGGATATCGTGCTCGAGAATGACGGGGCGAGTCCGATCGGGGTCCCGAACCATAGGATACCCTTCGCCCAGCTGGCTCGGGTCGCGTACTACTTGACCGCCGGCCCGCTGCCTCCGGGTGTGGAACCAGGTCTCGAAGCGACCGCGATCTACGATCCACCACCGATCACGTTTGCGAATGGCTGCCACATAGCCGTGGTGCAGGTCGATCGGGAATCAGGGGCGGTGCGTGTTCTCCGCTACGTTGTAGCGCACGATTGCGGACGCGTGATCAATCCGCTGCTCGTCGCTGCTCAGATTCAAGGCGCCGTCGTCCAAGGAATCGGCAGCGCTCTCGGAGAGGAACTGGTGTATGACTTGGATGGACAGCTCCTGACTGCGTCGCTCCTTGACTATCCTCTACCGCGAGCGGATGATGTCCCTTTCGTCGAACTTGTTCATCTCGAATCCCCGAGCCCATCGACTGAGGGCGGATTCAAGGGTGTCGGGGAATCGGGAATCATCGGGGCGCCGGCGGCGATTGGGAACGCGATCGCGGACGCGCTGCCTGCTGTAGGGCCGAGGATTACAGCTGTCCCCATCACTCCAGAACGCCTCTGGCGGCTGTTGAGTACTGCTAGAGAGGGATGACAGTACCAGAGCACAAACGAGTGGCTGAACCTAGATCGGGCCCTGATCACAAAGCCATTCTGTAGACGAGTGTGTCGCCTGTTCTGGCGGCGATGACGACGAAGACATGAGAAGGCCGTTCATTTCCAAGTGAGCGGCAAGATCCAAGAGGACTCGTTCTCTGAACGGCGCCGCCACGAGTTGAACACCGAGGGGAAGAGGTGACGACGTCTTAACGGGAAGAGAGATTGCAGGTAGGCCGATGAGGGAGAACGGCTGCGTGAATGGTCCAAGCCGTAGGCGGGTTGCCGCATCTACGCCAGAGGGGCCGAGGACAGGGGGGAGACAAGGCGCGGTTGGCGTCACGAGCACGTCAATGTCGTGGAAGAGTCTTAGGATCTCCGATCGATACCAGGCCCGAAAACGCTGTGCTTGTATGTACGCCGTTGCGGGTAGAAGTGCGCTGGCCAATAGCCGATCGCGCGTTAAGGGATCGAAGTCACCGGGCCGCCGCTGAAGGTCTTCGAGATGAAACGCAGCTGCCTCACTGGCTGTAATGAGCGCAGCGGCGGCACGAGCGCGGTCTGTCTCTGGTAGTCGTATCCGCTGACGTGTATCGAGCGTGATCGCGATCGTTTCGACAGCGGACCAAGCTTCGGGAACCGCATCCCCGAACTCTTCTGCCACGACGGCGACCCGCAGATTCTTGACGTCCCGGCCAATTCCCGGAACGGTAGGGTCAACGTCCGTGCTGCTCGAGACCGGATCATCGGGATCCCATCCTTGCAATACGTCATAGGCAGTGGCTAGGTCAAGCACGCAGCCGGCAATCGGACCAACATGATCGAGACTGGATGCCAGCAGGACCGTGCCTGATCTGGAGACGCGCCCGAACGTGGGCTTCAGCCCAAACACGCCGCAGAAGGCAGCTGGCAGTCGGATTGAGCCATTCGTGTCGGAGCCTAGGGCTAAAGGAACAAAACCGGCAGCAACGGCGGCGGCTGAAGCTCCGGAAGACCCTCCCGGAGTCCGGGTCGGATCGCGTGGATTTCTCGTACCGCCGTAGTGGCTATTTTCTGTGGTCCACCCGAAGGCGTACTCGTCCATATTGAGCATGCCTACAAGGATTGCGCCCGCCGCTTTCAAAGACCGGATGGCCGCTGCGTCGCGAACGGCCGGTGGCTTGCCTTTATTGATCTTCGCTCCGGCGAGGGTTGGAAAACCAGCCACCGAGTAGAGATTCTTGACGGCGAAGGGAACGCCAGCCAAAGGACCTGGATCGCGTCCAGAATCGATTGCACGATCTATCGCGTCGGCATCCGCGAAAGCTAACTCGGTAACTACCGTAGTGAAGCAGTTTAGAATTGTGTCGCCGGTCCCAAGTCGTTCCAGAGTGTCTGCGACGACGTCTCGTGCACGGATTTCGCGCCGATGTATGGCGGATGAGATGGCGACCGCTGAGAGTGGGAACCTCATGCGTGGAAGATCGGAGCAGGCTCAACCTGCTCGGGTAACGGGAATTCCAGCATGAGGGTTCTGAGCGCGAGGAGTCGCGCAAAGTGACGGAGCACCTCACGTCGGTACGATGGGTCGATCGAGAGGCCCGATAGCGAGGCCGCAAACTCGAGATACTCTTCAGGGAGGCTATCGGACATGTCAAAGCGAAAAGCGGACATACCATCAGCCCTCAAGAGACCCTGCTGGCGAACCAAGTCTCCCCGGCTACCAATCGGGTGACGTCATGTCCCAGAGCCATCGTTATTTTGTGGCCTTGGCAAAGACAGCGACCAGGTTAGAGCCTCTCGGGCCCTGGTGCTCACAACCCGACTTCGACAGGAACATCGTGTCCCCCATAATTGACGCGATAACGGCGTTGGCTGTGGCCTTCGCTTGTGCGCCCGAAAATGCCCAGAGGAAATCGCTCTGCATGGTGTGGCGTCGACCCCGAATCGTCGGTATGACATACGCCCCGGTCCCAATGAAGATATTTTCGATTCTCGCCAGCTGGGTGGAGTCCGGACAACAGGTGAATTTCAGACCTACTGAGCGAAGGGCCTCTTTGAAGGAGGCGACGTCAAGAATATCTTTCATCACGCAATGACCGACAACGAGATCACTCGCTGATCCCGGCGCATTACCGATGACTACGACTTTGCACGCAGTCTGCTCGATCCCGGATGACACGTGCGCAATCCGCGAGAATAGATCCCAGTTTTCACAGATCGCATTCTCGCTGAGTTGACCCTCCGTTAGCTCACCGAGCGCAAGACCGACTCCTAGCGCGGCCGCTCCCCTAGAGTAGATTGCGCCGATGCGAAAATCTTGAGCCCGCACTCGCTTGCTACGCGATTGCGCATCCGCGAGTCGAGCGTTGGTCAGTTCCGGGACCTTTACATATACACAGTGAACGTCGGTAGGGTCTTCGAGCCCCGCATTCTTCATCGAAGCCTTGACAGTCGCCGCCACCTCGCTAACTGCCGCCATGGTTCCGTATTCTTCAGGAAGAAGATCCCGAGTGATTCCCGTGCCGATGACCAGGCGCTTCTCTTCCGTAGCTCCGCGAGTTTCGGGGACTGTGACAAAGACGTTGAGATGAGGACAAAGAGACCCCACGTGAGCAAGGCCTATCATCAGCATCGGAACTCGGCGACGAAGTTGCTCCCGAGTCTCGCCCGTAGCTTCACTGAGTAACTCCTCAAGCATATGAAGAGTAAAACCGCGTGCGTAATAGTCCCCCTCGTTCTGCGCGATAACAGCTGAGACCTGTTTCGCCTGAATCTGGCCCGTTCGGATTAGGTCCGCGAGAGGCGTCACGTCATCCGGTGAAGCAACGGCTAGCCGATAGAGTTCAACTTTCATCGGTGAGGCCTCCTTCCGAGTCTTCTCGGGTATGGTTCAACGTCCAATTCGCTCACGAGTCAATGCGATCGCTAGTTTCATCCGATGAAACCGGCCCACCGATCGCGGCTTCTTCTTAACAGAGGCGTGGTCAACCCGTCAAGCGATCTTTTGACTTGACAAGGGTAAGAGCCATGGGATTGAATAGAGCGCCAGCATTTCAAGGGATGAAACTGCCCGATGGCTCAGCGCGAGTTTAAGCGGAACAACGAGCAGAGAGAAGGTGACTCGGCCGCAGGGAACCATGCAAAAGGGGAGGTGTGCAATGAGAGTAAAGCGTAGGGCATGTGGTATGATTACTTTTTCTGTGGTGGCCATGCTGCTCGCGGTGTCAGCATCTCACGCGCAGACGACTGGCATTACGAACGACTCGATTTTGATCGGAAACCTGAATCCGCTCAGCGGCTCAGCTTCGGCTTCGGGAATATCTCAGCGCGAAGGAACCCAGCTCGCAGTCGATGAGATTAATGCTGCAGGTGGAGTTCATGGACGGAAGCTCGTTGTGACGTACGCCGATGATGAATGCAATCCGGTTCGCGGACTTGCTGCGGCGAAGAAGATGATCTCGGACGGCGCGTTTATCTTGACGGGTCTGTATTGCAGCGTGGTCGCTGCAACGCTTCTTCCAGAGGTCGAACGAGCAAGGGTCCCCTTGGTTCTCTCCGGGACTCTTACGGCCCGCACGGTGGATCCCCTCAATCGGTACGTTTTCCGGGTTGTCGGATTCCCCAACTCGCGCGATATCGCGTTCGGCAGGGCCTCTTACTGGATTGATAAGCTGAAGGCGACGCGAATCGCCTTCTTCCACCAGGCCGATGAACTGGGACGCAGTGACATTGAGTCGACGAGGATGGCGCTTGCGAAGTATAGCGGGTGGGAGATCCTAGCGCTGCCGATCAACGTAGGCGATACGGACTTTACCGCACAGATTCTGAAGGCCAGAGAATGGAAGCCGGACCTGGTGTACATGAATGCGTTGCCGAAAGAGGGATCACTGTTGGTGAAGCAGGCTAAGGAGCTAGGGCTGAGAGGAGAGTACTGGGGGGGAGGATCTCTCACGACCGGCGGCTTTTATGATGCAGTCGGTGAGCTGGCGACCGGGATGCTGATCGAAATCTCATTTTCCGACGAAATCGATGCACATACCCCCGGGATCAAGACATTACATGACAAGCTAGTGGCGCGGTTTGGGAAAGGGCCGGGACGCCCGAACGTCAAGGCGCTTAGTGGGTATTACTCGTTCAAGGTCCTTGCCGAGGGGCTCAAGCGTGCTGGGCGGGAACTGACACGCGAGAAGTTGATTGCAGCGATGGAAACAATGAGCGGCGTGGATGTCGGCTTGGGGTATCCGGTGACATTAAGCCCAACGAACCATGAAGGCACAAATACCCTGACAATCTACAAAGTCGTGTCGGCTACCAAGCGCGTGAAGGCAGTGGATATCACCTGGCCGAGGCAATGATGTAACCGCGGGGGTCTCCCCTATGGAATGGGCTGACCCCCGCTTCCTCATCTGATGGAACTCTTCCTCCAGATCCTAGTTCAAAGCATAACGCATGGAAGCATTTACGCTCTAATCGGCGTCGGTTTGGTCTTGATCTTTCGGGCAACCGATCTAATAAATTTCGCTCAGGGGCAACTGGTGATGATCGGCGCGTATATCAGTATTACCTTGAGCGTTTCCGTCGGGTTGCCTGTAGTACTGTCCTTCATCCTAACTCTACTAATCGTAGCCGTGATCGGAGCGGCTATCGAATACAGCGTGTGTCGCCGGCTCATGCGAGCACCAATAATGAATACGATTATTGCGACGTTCGCTCTGGGGGTTATCCTCCAGAACGCCGTGATACTCATTTACGGCCCTGAAGTGTACTCAATGCCATCGTACCTGCCGTCGCACCCAATCGCGCTCGGCGGCGTCATAGTTTCGGTGCAAAGCATGTTCATCGTCGGCGTCACAATCATCGTCATGATTAGTCTGTTTCTATTTCTGGGCCGCACAAAGCAAGGTAGAGCGATGCAAGGTGCTGCAGAGAATCGAGTCGCAGCGGCGCTGATGGGCATCAGCGTTAAGAGGGTATTCGCTCGCTCATGGATGCTCAGCGGCTTTCTCTCGGCTCTCGCCGGTCAGTTGTTGGCTCCGGTATTGCTCGTCGAGCCAAACATGGGGATCATTGCCATCAAGAGCTTTTCGGCCGCAATTATCGGTGGGTTCGGCTTGCCTGCAACTGTCGTTGGTGGGTATTTGGTAAGTCTCTTGGAGAACCTTGTGGGTGTGTACCTCACAGTCGCGCTGAAAGATGCTGCCGCATTTCTGGTGATTGTTCTTGTCCTCTTAGCAAAGCCTGAGGGACTGTTTACTCGTCAGATTCGTCGCCGTGTCTAGGCTACGTGTGGCCAGACTCGTAATGGCAGCCGCCGTGGTCAGCCTTGGCGTTCTTGCCCTCATCATTCCAACGCTTGCGGATTACACCATCTATATCCTAAACATCATAATGATCTACTCTATTCTCGCAATGGGCTTGAACCTTGTTATGGGTTACGCCGGGCAGATCTCCCTGGTGAATGGCGCGTTCTTTGGAATTGGCGCGTACGCCTCGACTTTATGCGTTACGGCAGTCGGCTTTTCGATTGTGCCATCGATGTTGATTGCGGGCATCTTTACGGCGATGTGCGGAGTGGTGATAGGGTTCCCTGCGCTCCGACTGTCGGGACACTACCTGGCGATGGCAACGCTAGCCGCGAATCAAGCGATTCAGCTCGTGCTGACTCACTGGCATTCGGTAACACAAGGGATGCACGGTCTAAATCATCCGACTGTATCGATCTATCGCTGGGAGTTGACCAGCAACCATCGCACATTCTGGCTCATCTTGGCCGTGACGTCAGCACTGTTCGTTATCTCGCACAATATAGTTAACTCCCACGTCGGCAGGGGTTTCACTGCCGTGCGAGACAGCGAGATCGCAGCGGAGGTATTTGGTATTCGCAGATCTATGTACAAGACACTGGCATTCAGCCTGAGCGGGATGTACGGAGGTGTCGCGGGGAGTTTGTACGCGGTTGTGGTTGGCTATATTCACCCGTCCTCCTTTGGACTGCTTGAGGCGGTAAATCACCTTGCCATGCTGGTGCTTGGCGGCATGGGAACGCTGACAGGGCCCATCTTCGGGGCCGTGATCCTTATTGTTCTTCCGGAGCTAATCACAGGCCTGGCCGGGTTCCGAGCTTTGGTAACTGGGGTCTTGATTCTATTGTTCATCATCTTTGTCCCGCAAGGGGTCGCAGGCGTTCTGCGCCAACTGGTCGAGACGAGGCTCGCGCGCATGCCCCCGAGCGAGCGCAAGGCCGAGGAAGAGCGACCGTGACAATCCTCGAGTTGGATTCTATTAGCGTTGCGTTCGGAGGACTTCAGGCTGTCGACGGCGTGTCGTTTAAGATGGCGAAGGGCGAGATTGTCGGTCTCATCGGACCTAACGGTGCAGGCAAGACGACAATCTTAAACGTCATCACGAGGGTATATGCGCCGTCCAATGGTCGGATAACATATCAGGGAGAGGACCTTCTTCGTTATCGTCCTGATCAAATCGCGGCTCTCGGAATTTCACGAACGTTTCAGAATATCGAAGTGTTTTCAGGAATGGCGGTCGTTGACAACGTGTTGGTCGGGGCTCACTCTTCGCGACGGGCGGGATTGGCGAGTGCGGCGTTGAGGCTTCCGGGCTTTGGCGTAGAAGAAGCAGAGCAGAGACGAGCGGCGCTATCCCGCCTGGATCGGCTCGGTCTTTCAGCCCTCGCGACGGCTAAGGCACGCGATCTCTCTTACGGTCAGCAACGATTGCTTGACCTCGCGCGTGCTCTGTCGGCTCGCCCAAAGCTTCTTCTTCTCGACGAACCAGCGTCGGGCTTCTCCACCAGGGAGGTGGAGAACCTACGGGAACTGCTGCTGGGGGTGCGCGAGGAGTTCGAGGTTACCATTCTGGTGGTCGAGCACGTCATGCCGATGGTCATGGCGCTCTCTGACAGGATCGTGGTTTTGAACTATGGTCGGAGGATTGCGGATGGCACTCCACGCGAGATCAGAAGTAATGCCGAAGTGATCCAGGCCTACTTGGGGGCGGACTAGCTGTGGCGTCCCTAGCTTTAAGGAACCTGCACGTCGCATACGGGAAGACCAAGGTCCTTCGAGGGGTGAGCATCCAGATTCCGGATGGGCACATTGTCTCGCTCTTGGGAGCAAACGGTGCGGGGAAGACAACCATAATGCATACGATTGTCGGGCTGTTGCGACCGGGGGCGGGTGAGATTGAGATTGACGGGATCCGAGTGGGGGGTCTGGACACTGATAAGATCGTGGCACGTGGGGTTGCTCTCGTTCCGCAGGGACGTCAACTATTCGCGCGAATGTCCGTAAGAGACAACCTGTTTCTTGGATCATTCCTGCGCCGAGACGCCGATGGAATTCAGCGCGACATGGAGCGCGTGTTCGGACTGTTTCCAGTGCTTCAACAAAGACTCGAGCAGGCTGCGATGACGCTATCCGGTGGAGAGCAACAGATGCTGGCGATCGGACGGGCGCTGATGTCGCGGCCCACGTTGCTTTTGCTGGATGAACCGTCGCTCGGCCTAGCCCCGCTCCTCGTGAGACAGATCTACCAGGTGATCGAAGAGGTGAATCGCGAGGGCCTAACGGTCTTCTTGGTCGAGCAAAACGCTGCGATGGCTCTTAAGGTGTCAACGTATGCGTACGTGATGGAGACAGGACACATTGTTATTGAAGGCGACAGTGGGTCACTGACCGCGAATCCGAGAGTACGCGAAGCCTACTTAGGTTAACGCCGAGGCGTGGGACAAAGGAGGGGGGCTATATGAGCTTCAAGACTTTTGACGCCACAAAGGCTCGTCAGTATCCAGCATTTACGCTGTATCCGTTTCTTCATCGATCTGGCCCGATGCCGTGGGCGGCGGCGGCGGTCCTCGACATGAGCAAGGTGGATAAACTGATCTTTCTTTCTGGCCAGACGGGCCGCGATCCGGAGACGGACCGGCGCCCGAATAGCTGGGACGAAGAGCGTTCTGGTGTCGGAACTGTCGTGGGGCCGGGCGTCAAGGAACAGACAACAGGATGCTGGACGCGGATCAAAGAGACCCTGGACGGGCTAGGAGTGTCGATGAACGACATCTTCTTCATCACTTACTACATCGTCAACCCCGATGATTACTGGGATATGCACGAGGCAACACGGGCCTTTTGGCGTGAACACGCGCCGGATCTCTTAGAGCATACGAGAGCCGATACGCTGATACGTGGAGTTGGTCTCGCGCTTCGCAAGATGTTGATTGAAATCGAAGTGATTGCGGTCACGTCGA
>Ga0214473_10005437_pt1 | contig 15247 bp, 13 predicted proteins | sample RVTome_7_FD_203509 | JGI IMG/M metagenome (GOLD analysis project Ga0214473, IMG submission 203509) | Soil microbial communities from uranium-contaminated site in the Upper Colorado River Basin, Wyoming, United States - RVT98D197 | ecosystem: Environmental > Terrestrial > Soil > Contaminated >... | reverse complement strand
ATCATATTTTTTTAAGCCATCTTTTTTTACTGAAAGAAATCCTGAATTACTTTTACTTTTCACTATTACATCTATGAACTTTATTTTAATCTCTTCAGTAACTTCACCGATTTCTATAATAGCTACATCTTGATTGATTGAATATCTAAGTCTATTTGAGGATAGAAGATTCGATAAATTGACTTCTATTATATTTTGCTCGATTTCTTTTACATTAGCCGAGTAGGAAAGTAGCTCAGCAGAAGTTGCTTTTAATTTGTATTGTGATTCATCATAAATCTCTATAATTATTTTCCTTAAAATATCATTTGGGGACCAATTGAGAAGAGTTATTAGTTCTTCCTGTGTCATTTGACCTTCAAATTCTATTTTTTTGTCATAACTATTGTAACGTATTTTATTAATATTTCTAGGCAATATTTTATTTTCTGGAATTTCAATTTTCTTATCTATCTTAGGTGGGGGTATTCTAAAGAATACATGTTTAGCTGTTACTAAAAAATATTTATCCCCTGAATTCAAATAAAAACCGCTCGCAGTTGATTTATCCGATAAGGTAATAAGAACTGGATAGGATAGATTGTTATCCGGTAGAGATCGGACAGCAAATGCTGATTGTTGAACGCAAAATAATAAAACAATTAAAAAATATAATAATTTAGCTTTCATAAAGTCTTATTTTACTCCTAACGCCACAAACTCAGCGGTTCTTAATGGCAGCATGATTTTCGCCGCTATTAAGAATCCGCTGTAGTGCAATGTTGTCAGTTTCTAATTTCTTTCTTTATTCCTTTTTAAATTTTCTTTCAATATGTTAGATTGTTATGCCATTTGGGATTAAGATTCTATTCTCGATGAAAGCCAAAAATTTTAATTTCGTCCAAATTGTTATCTCAATAACACTGTTTGGGGAATATTCTTGGTCCTCCCAAAAGCGAAAAGAAAACCCTGGTCCAAAAGATTTTTCAACAAAAGGGATATGATTAATTTCTTTTGGTGCAATTTGAAAATGCTGAAATGTAATCTCATAAATTTCGGATATAAATTTATTTTTAGCGAAATTATAAATGATTCCTCTAGTCATTTTATTTAAGAAAATATTTAATTCTTCGACATTTAACAACTTACCTAAAGATTCCAAAGTTATTTCAAGATTTTCTGGATTTGCAATAGCGGTTTTCGGGAAATTGTGAGCCGGAAATATTTCATTAAAAAATTTCTTTTGAGCCTTATTTCTGAGTAATTTGTCTTTATCATTTCTACCTGCACTTTCTGTTATAGAACGTTTAAATTTTTCATAAATTTCGCTGTGTCCTGGGGATTTTGGAGAAAAACCAATGGAAAATACTTTTAGTAGAGACTCTTCAATCCTTCCCAATTTCCTGTTGCAATCGATACAAGATGGTGCTGTGAGTCTATTCACTTCCGCACTTGTTGTTGAAGGATACCATGAGGAAGGGAAAACGTGGTCAGATGTTACTTCAATATTTTCCCTTAAACAATGAACGCACCGAGAAATCATATTTCCTCCAAAACAACAAGTTCAGCGATTAGAATTTTAAAAACCTTTTAATTTTTTATTTATCTTTATTTTCTGATTTATTTCTCTGAGTAAATTTTAGGAGAAATTTTAGGGTCAGGTCTTGTTTCTTGCATTAGCTGCTTTTTAGCAATCTACTTACTACAGAATAGTGAATTCCTATAAAATCTGCAACCTCTTTCTGCATATAACCATATCTCTCTATTGCTTCTTTTGCTATCTTATTCCGTTTTGTTTTGTCTTTTACAGTCACATACATTAAAAAAATATTTGTAATTAAAAAGTCCGCTTGACAATCTTTACAAATAACTATTCAATAAATCATAAGATGAAACAATACGAAATACTTGACATCTCTGGTGATGTTGGACTTAGGGCATTTGGCAAGTCAATAGAAGAATTATTTATTAATTCAGCAATTGGGATGTATAGCCTCATTACAGACCTCAATCTAATAGAAGAGAAAAAAACTGTTGAAATAGCAGTTGAAAGTTCTTCCCTTGAAAGTCTATTTGTCTCATGGCTTAATGAACTCATATTTCATTTTGACGCTTATGGATTTATAGGCAGGGAAATCGAAATCAATGAATTCACCCCCACCCTTACCCTCCCCCCTCGAGGGGGAGGGATGAGTGGGGGGGTGCTTAAAGCCACAATATCCGGTGAAGACTTTAACCCTGAAAAACATGAGAGCAAGTTATTGATAAAGGCAGCAACATATCATAAACTAAGAATTGAAAAAATAGCTGATACATGGGAAGCAGAGGTTGTTTTTGATATATAAAGACATCCTTTAGTAGAAAAGGATGTCTTTATTCCACAGATTAAAAGATATAGATTACACAGATAAACTATCTGCGGCATCTTTTAAAATCTGTGTAATCTTGTTTTTAAAATCGGCGTAATCAGCATGAGGAACTAATGCAAGGAAGGGGGGTGATTTTATGAGTGTTGAGGGACTGCGAAGGATTGATGATATGAGGCTTGAAATCCCTAAAGGTTTTAAATCAGGCATGAGAACAAACGGCATCATTTATGTTGATAAAATCCTTGAAAAAGACCTTGAAATACAAGCCGTAGAACAGGTTGCAAATGTTGCAACATTGCCCGGGATTGTCAGCTCGTCACTTGCAATGCCGGATATTCATACAGGCTACGGTTTTACTATAGGCGGGGTGGCTGCATTTGATTTAAAAGAAGGCATCATCTCCCCAGGCGGTGTTGGCTACGATATAAATTGTGGAGTAAGGCTCCTCAGAAGCAACCTCAAAAAAGAAGAGGTTATCCCGAGGATTAGAGACCTCGTGGAGGTCCTATACAGTAATATCCCAACAGGCGTAGGCTCAAAAGGGAAATTACGTCTCAGCCAGGAAGATGAGAGGCAGCTTCTTTGTAAAGGCGCTCGCTGGGCAGTTGAGCATGGATTTGGAAGCGAGGAAGACCTAAGGCATACAGAATCAGGTGGATGCATTGAGGGAGCAGACCCTGACCTGATAAGCCAGAAGGCATATGAAAGGGGAAGGGCGCAACAGGGCACTTTAGGCTCAGGAAATCATTTTACCGAAATCCAGTATGTAGATGAGATTTATGATGAAAAAGCAGCAAACAGGCTTGGATTATTTAAAGACCAGATTACGATAATGATTCATACAGGTTCACGTGGATTTGGGCATCAGGTATGCACAGACTATCTTGAGGTGATGGAAAGAGCTGTCCATAAGTACAATATACAATTACCTGATAAGGAACTTGCCTGTGCACCATTTGAGAGCCCTGAAGCAAAGGACTACCTTGCTGCCATGAGGGCAGCAGCAAATTATGCCTGGGCAAACAGGCAATGCATAATGCACTGGGTAAAAGAATCCTTTATGAGCGTGCTTAGCGTGGGACCAAAAACAATCGGAGTGGGTATGATTTATGATGTTGCCCATAACATCGCCAAGGTTGAAGAACATACGATTAATGGTGAAAAAATCAAACTTGTGGTTCACCGAAAAGGAGCAACAAGGGCATTCCCTCCAGGGCATCCCGAACTTCCTGCTTCTTACAGAGATATCGGTCAACCAGTTTTAATTCCTGGAGATATGGGAAGAGCATCGTTTGTGCTCCTCGGGACTGAAAAAGCAATGAAAGAATCCTTTGGTTCAACATGTCACGGTGCAGGCAGGATTATGTCAAGACATCAGGCAATAAAACGTGCTAAAGGCAGGTCTATTAGAAGAGAAATGGAAGAGAAAGGAATAGTTGTAAGGTCCACGGGAAGAGAAACACTCGCAGAGGAAATGTCAGAAGCATACAAAGACATATCAAATGTTGTAGATGTCGTCCATAACGCAGGGATATCAAAAAAGGTTGCAAGATTAAAGCCGATTGGGGTAATAAAAGGATAAAATATTGAAAGATACGAAATTAATAATCGGCAAAATTCCATATGCAAATTTATTCCCTCTTTACTATTATCTGGAAAGAAAATGTGATAGCTCAAACTATAAATTTATCAAGGGTGTCCCTTCAACCCTTAACAAAATGCTAAGAAAGGGAAAAATCGATGTAAGTCCCTCGTCATCCATAGAATATCTAAAACATAAAGATAAATATTCAATTATACCCTGGCTCTCTATAAGCAGCTCAGGTCCTGTAGGCAGCATATTTTTGTTTTCAAATCTTCCGTTAGAGGCACTTGATAAAAAAACTATCAGGGTATCTTCTCATTCTGACACATCTGTAGTGCTTCTAAAGGTTATCCTGAAGGATTTCCTTTCATTAAATTGCAGATTCAGTAAGGTAAATTCTGGCAGTCTTAAAAAAATCCTCTCTTCTTTTCCAGCCTGTCTCTTTATAGGAGACCAGGCAATGAGAGAAGCCAAGAAGGCAGTTGCAAGTTATGAGTTAAGAGTTAAGAGTAAAAGCCCAAATTCTAAATTAAACGCATCACGCATTACGCATAACGCATTACAGCCTTATACTTACGATCTTGGAGAATTATGGTTTAAATACACAGGGCTGCCATTTGTATTCGCTTTATGGATAATAAGGAAAAAAGTCCTTATGGAAAAAGAAAATCTCGTCAAAAAACTCGCCTTAGACCTGACTAATGCAAAGGAATATGCGTCAAAAAGATTATCTTTAATAGCAAAAAAGGCGCCGCAGAAGAAATGGCTCGGTGAAAAAGGACTCGTTAACTACTGGAAAGGCATATCCTATGATTTTACTGACAGGCACATGGAGGGGCTCAGATTGTTTGAGAAATACGCATTGAAATTAAAAAGTTAAAATTTGTTACTGACCGAAAACAAAGATAAACAGAATAAGAATCATTTTCCCTATCATTTCAAAATATCATATTCTAAAATAGCTAATTTTATCAACCAAACTACCTGCTTGCAAAAAAACAACCTTTTCTTTAGAATTTCTGCTAAATGAGCATCCTGCAGGAAATTTTAAGACACAAAAAAGAAGAGCTGAAACAGAGAAAAAGTGCTATATCTCTGGAAGAGATAAAAGCAAGACTCGGGGATATCTTACCGACAAAAGATTTCAGGGCAGCTATAAAGAGAGAGAAAAACCAAGCTATAAAGTTGATTGCCGAGATTAAAAAGGCGTCTCCATCAGAAGGTATAATCAGGACTGATTTTGATCTGTCTGAAATTGCATCTGCCTACGACAATAAAGACGTCAGTGCTATATCTGTTTTAACAGAAGAGCGCTTTTTTCAAGGCAGTATTGATTATCTTAAGAATGTGAGACAAATGACCGAAAAACCTTTGCTGCGAAAAGACTTTATTATTGACGATTATCAGATTTATGAATCAAGGCTGAATGGTGCAGATGCCATCTTATTGATAGTAGCTGCACTTAATAAATCTCAATTAGCTGACCTTAACGGATTATCAAAAGAACTTTCCCTTGAATGTCTTGTTGAAATTCATAATTTGAAAGAGCTGGATATAGCACTATATGCAAAGGCAGAGATAATAGGCATAAATAACAGGGATTTAAATACGCTGCAGACAGATTTAAACACAACCTTTGAATTATTGAAGGATATTCCTGATAATAAGGTTACAGTCAGTGAAAGCGGAATAAATACGCAGGCTGATGTTAAAGCCATTGAATCTACGAGAGTAGACGCTATACTTGTTGGCACTACATTAATGAAGGCTGAGGATATCGTGGCAAAGATTGATGAGCTAATGCTTGATTACACAGATTAAAAACACAGATTACACAGATAAATTACCTGTATATCTGTGTAATCATATTTATAAATCGGTGTAATCAAATATAATTTCATTATATTTATGAAAACTCTTATTGAAAAAGCAAACATCCTGATTGAGGCACTTCCGTACATAAGAAACTTCTATGGCAAGACCTTTGTCATTAAATATGGTGGGGCAGCCATGGTTGAAGAAAAACTCAAAGATGCCTTTGCTCAGGATATAGTTCTTTTGAATTTCATTGGAATCAAGCCTGTAATAGTACATGGGGGGGGACCGAAAATAAGTAAGATAATGAAAAAAATGGGTAAGAAACCGACCTTTATCCATGGACAGCGGGTTACGGACAAAGAAACCATGAACATCGTGGAGATGGTTCTTGGAGGACTGGTTAATAAAGAGATAGTTTCTTTAATAAATAGCCACGGTGGACGCGCCATCGGCTTAAGCGGTAAAGACGGCAACCTTATAAAGGCAAAAAAGAAGGTTGTGAAAAGATTATCACCTGAAACCGGGACCCCTGAGATTATAGACCTGGGGCTTGTTGGAGAGGTAGAGAAGGTCAATCCCGGCATTATACATTCTGTTGAGAAAGATGGCTTTATCCCGGTAATTGCCCCTATTGGGGCAGGAACCAAAAACCAGGCTCTGAATATAAATGCAGACTATGTCGCTGGCGCAGTTGCCTCAGCTCTGAAAGCCGAAAAATTAATACTTCTGACAGACACACAAGGGATAATGGATAAGAATAAAAAATTAATATCAACGTTAAACAAAACAAAAATTAAATCACTTATTTCAAAAAATATTATCTCAGGAGGTATGCTACCAAAGGTTCAGGCATGTCAGGACGCCCTTAAAGGCGGGGTAAAGAAAACACATATAATAGACGGGGGAATCCTGCATGCCCTTCTTCTGGAAATATTCACGGAAAAAGGAATAGGAACAGAAATTGTAAAATAGTATGCAGCTTACCGAAAATGCGCTCAAGGTTTTAAAAACCCGCTATCTTTTAAAAAACGAAGAGGGGGATATTATAGAAACCCCTGAAGAGATGTTCCATCGAGTAGCACGTGCAATTGCCTCCTCCGAAACTCTTTATGGAGGAAATGCAGAGGAATGGGAGGAAAAATTTTATGATGCAATGAGCAATCTGCAGTTCCTTCCAAACACCCCTACCCTCATAAATGCAGGTAAGGAGATTGGACAGCTTGCCGCATGTTTTGTGCTTCCTGTTGATGATTCTATGAAAAGTATTTTTGACTCTCTCAAAAATGCTGCTCTCATACTCCAGAGCGGCGGAGGCACGGGGTTTTCATTTTCAAAACTAAGACCAAGAGCTGATATTGTCAAATCAACCGGCGGTATAGCCAGTGGGCCTGTATCATTCATGAGAATATACAACACTGCTACCGAGGTCATAAAACAGGGTGGTGCAAGAAGAGGTGCCAATATGGGCATATTAAGGATTGACCATCCTGACATAATTGAATTTATAAAAATCAAGAGGCATGCCGAAGAGCTTTCAAACTTCAATATCTCGGTAGCAGTAACTGATGTATTTATGCAAGCGCTAAAAAATAATTCTGAATATAATCTGATAAATCCAAGAAGCAATCGCATAACAGGACGCTTAAAAGCCAGCGATGTCTTTAAGGAGATAGTTGAGAGCGCCTGGGAAACCGGAGACCCTGGTCTCATCTTTATTGACAGAATCAATAAAGACAACCCCACGCCACATATTGGAGAAATTGAGAGCACCAATCCATGTGGAGAACAGCCGCTTCTGCCTTATGAGGCGTGTGTGCTGGGCTCGATTAATCTGGCAAAGATGCTGAGAGAAGTCAGAAGTCAGAAGTCAGAAGATAAGAAGTTAAGAAGATGGGAAGATAAGAGCATCTCAATTTCTCAAGCTCCTAACTTCTCAACTTCCCAAATTCAGGACTCCTCACTTCAGTATGAAATTGACTGGGACCTTTTATCATCTCTTGTACGCCTTGGTGTACGATTTCTGGATAATGCTATTGACGCAAATAAATATCCTGTTCCTGAAATAGAAAAAATGCACAAAGGCAACAGGAAAATAGGTCTTGGTATTATGGGATGGGCTGACATGCTTATAAAACTCGGGGTCAGGTACAACTCCAGAAAGGCATTTAAACTTGCACGTGAAGTAATGAGTTTTATAAGAGACCACGCAAGGGAATCATCTTCGGAGCTGGCAAGGCAACGGGGAACATTCCCTAATTTCAAAGGCTCTATTTATGATACCCCTGAATTTTCTTCCCGATACCCGAGCAGTCTAAGAAACGCCACCACTACAACCATTGCTCCTACAGGAACATTATCATTAATCACTGATTGTTCAAGTGGCATTGAACCGCTCTTTGCCATAGCTTACAAAAGGCTTGTTCTCGACACAGAGCTACACGAAATCCATCCATACTTTCTTGAGACAGCAAAACAAAGGGGGTTTTATAGCCCCGACCTTATTAAAAGAATTGGTTTGAAAGGCAATCTGAGGGGTTTCAAAGAGATTCCCCGTGATGTAAAAAGACTTTTTATAACTGCATGGGAAATGCCACCTGAGGACCATATAGAGACACAGGCTGCCTTCCAGGAATTTACTGATAATGCTGTATCCAAGACAATAAATCTTAGACAGCGGGCAATGAGGGATGATATTGCCAGAGCATTTATGTTTGCATATGAGAAGGGATGTAAGGGCATAACCGTTTTCAGATACGGTTCAAAACGAGGGACACTGGTAAAATTTGATGAGGTAGATTAAAAAAGGAGGAGAATTTCAATGTGGAAGGCAGGTATCTCATTATTTGCAGTTATTTTTTTCTTTCTTTATCTCACAGCAGTTTCTATAGCAGATGCAGTCATACAGGAGATGGTATGGAAGAATGTTAGCAGTAACATCAAGGAATCGGATTTACAGGCAGTAGCAGTAAGCCCTGATAACGGAGATGTGGTTTATACTAATTCTTCAGGCGCTATTTATAGAACTTTAGACGGAGGTAAAAACTGGCAGGAGATTTTATCATTCAGGGGAACAGGAAATGCCATAAACTCAATTGCAGTAAACCCCGTGAATACAAAAATTATATATACAGGAACTGAGAACGGTCTTTATAAAAGCAACGACCAAGGAACAAGCTGGCAAAAAATCTTTACAGGTATTGGAAATTTAGAAGATTCTGTTATTTCTATAGCAATCAACCCTATAAATCCAGAAATAATATTTGTTGGAACTAAAGCAGGGCTTTTTTCAACAGAGAATAGCGGTACGGAGTGGAAAAGAGCACAGAGCCTGCATTCCGGGGCAAACGTTTCTTTTATCACCATAGATCCTTCCAAACCCGACATTATTTATGCCGCTACTGAAAGAGGATTATACAGGAGCATAGATAGCGGAGCAGCTTGGAAAAGGATTTTTGAGACAAACTCTTCCATGGATGAAATAGAAGTGGAATATAGTGCAGGTGAAGTTGAAATAGAAGGAACTAATGGCACTGAAATAAATATTACCAGTATTGCTATTGACCCGGCAAATACTGAAACCATATATATTGGCACCTCAGAAGGCATTTTTGTAACTGAAGACGCTGGAACAAATTGGAAACCAGTGAGCAGTGCAGGACTTCTCAGTAATAATGTACGCCACATCCTGATTTTACCTAAGGACACAAACCATATATATACTGCAACAAGCAGAGGGATTTTCAGGTATTCCAAAAACTCAAAGAGATGGGCAGAACTTTATAAAGGACTTGCAACTATTGATATCAGTTTCTTATCTTTTGATCAGACTACACAGGACAAAGCCTTAACTCTCTGGGCTGTCACAAAGCGGGGAGTATTTAAAACAATTTCCCCGGCACAGAGCGCTGTGTCTAAAAACGAAAAAATAGAAACTGATGAGATGTTTTCTGTCTTTGCCCATGAACCCTCTATTACAGAGATTCAGAAGACTGCTATAAGATATGCCGAAGTGCACCCTGAAAAGATTGAGGAATGGAGGAAGGCTGCATCAAGCAAGGCGTGGCTTCCGGATTTAACAGTAGGGTATGACAGAGATAGGGACTGGCAGAATAGTACCTATTTCTACAGTACAGCCACTGAGAAATACAAAGCTGACGATATTACACGAGGGAAAGATTCTGGCTGGTCGGTCTCGGTTACATGGGAATTGGGAGACCTTATCTGGAATGATGACCAGACTTCCATAGATACGAGGTCAAGGCTTATGGTTCAATTAAGAGATGATGTGCTTAATGAGGTTACAAGACTCTATTTTGAAAGGAGGAGGCTTCAGCTTGAACTCTTCCTTTCTCCACCCAAAGAAATTAAGGAGCAGATAGAAAAAGAACTCAGACTCCAGGAACTCACTGCTGATATTGATGCCCTGACAGGTTTTTATCTTTCAAAAAGACTCGGACAGATTAGAGATTAGATTAAGGTTAACTACTCAGCCGAAGATTGATGCAGATTAACACAGATTTATCAGCCACTGACTTACACAGATAAATATTAAAGAAGTTTATCTTAAAAAGTCTGTGCGAATCTGTGGCAATAAAATTTAGTCTGTGAAAATCTGTGTGTATCTGTGGCAGATATCATGTTTTCTGAAGTTTCCTTATTATCCTGTCTTTATCAGCAAGGATTCCCCTTGTGCTGAGCAGGACATAAGAGGTTTTATCCTCAACAGCATATTGAACCCTGTACCATGCACCGAGACTCCTGACAAAAAGACCAACAAACACAAAAAGACATGCAAGCCCCACAAGTAAAACACCGGGGTCTTTTCTGTAACTTAAATAAGACCCCTCTTCATAGTCTCTGAACTCAAAAACCACACCTTTTACATTAAGGCTTTCACCAAGACGAAATTCACCGAGCTCTTCCTTTTTTGAAGAGTTTTCATCAGGCATGTAATAGACAGTTGTAACAGGAATTATCTTCCCTGTTGTACCGTCTTTCTTAAAGAGTGTGCCTAACTTAAGTGGTCCGAGCACAAACTTGCCCTTTATATCCTTTACCTGAAAAGGAACCCGAACCTCAACATCAATAATCTCACCATGAACCCCAAGCTTTATCTTTTGTTCATAGCCCATCTGATAAAGTGTAAGCCCTCCTGTCCTGAAAGGCTTATTCACCCATAATTCTGCGGCTAAAACTTCTCCATCAGGTTTTTTAACATTTAGTCGTGTAAGCCACATCTTGGGCATGTACGAAAAACCTTTTTTTGAAGGCTCTAATTTCTTAACACCTATACCCAGAGCCAGCCTTTCAATCTTGTCCTCTGGGTAATCAATCCTGAGCCCCTGATAAGATTCTGTTCTGAATTCCTTCAGCGTAAGGACGTATTCATCTTCCTTTTGTTCCCGAAGAAGTTTCACTCCCAGGTTCTCAAGAAATTTATTCCATCTTGTTTCTTTACTGTAGAGAGAAATTGTTTCATTCCTATTACGATAAAGAATAACATCTTTCTCAAACGCAAATAATGTTGTAAGGAAAAAACCAGAAATGGCAAGTATTATACCCACATGATAAAACCATGAAAGCCACCAGTACTGAAGCCCTTTCTCAAATATTTTCACTGCAGGGTATCTCCCATCTTGAGTCTCTGCTTTTAATTTAAAACTGATTTTTTTAAGTCTCCCTTCAATATCAAATCCCCCCTCACCCCCCTTTGATAAAGGGGAAATGGGGGGATTTTCTTCAAAAGTTACAACATTTGGGTGAGACTTTAATTTCTCAAAGTCCATCGGACTTCTTTTGCTTTTCAGGAACAGCTTAAACCTATCGTAGAGACACACAGCTAAATTTATAAGCAGGATACCCGTGACAAAGATAAACACTGGCGATACAAAGATATCAAGAAGATTTAGAGCCTTCACAAGAGCAACATACTTTCCTCCTGCGTTAACATAGTCATCAATATTACTGCCCTGCGGGAAAATAGTGCCTATTAAAAAGATAAGACACATAAAAGAGAGGATAAAAACCGATGTTTTAAGAGATGAAAATAATCTATACAGCATAAGCATGCAGACTCGGAATATTTAAAAGTTTAACAAGCCAGTTGACCCCAAGGAAGGTCATAATCATACAGATAAAACCAAGGAGATTTATGATTGATGCAGGCAAGCCCCTCCATCTTCCAACTGCCTTTGCATGAAGATAGATAGCATAAACCATCCAAGTTATAAGGGACCATGTCTCCTTTGGGTCCCATGACCAGTATCTTCCCCATGCGTCATTAGCCCATGCTGCGCCTGAAAAAACGGCAAATGTCAAAAGTGGAAATCCAAAAAGCACAAGCCTGTGAGTCCACCTGTGAAATCCTTCATCAATATAACCAAAAATCTCTGGAGTTTCATCAGGGGAAGTTTTGAATTTTAAATAACATATCTCAACTGAAAAGCTGACTACAAATACGGCATAAGCCAGAAAGGCAGTTATAACATGTGCCTCATACCATGGGCTCTGAAGTGCTGGCGGTATCGGTGCTATTTCAGGGTTGCGTGTAAGGAGACTATAAAGACAGGCAGACATAGCAATGCCTGCAACTATAAATCCAGGAAGATGTACTTCACGCCATCTGCTCTGTGCATATAAATATGTTGCAGCCGCAAACCACGCAAACCAAGAAAGCGTTTCATAAAGGTTTTGAAAAGGTGGTCTCATGCCCTCAAATGTCCTGAAGATTATAAGTATTGTGTGGATTATTACCGTAACTCTGAGACCTGTGGTTAATGCTATACCAACACTATTCTTTGAAGATATGAGATATACAATACCGATAATAAAGCATACTCCGTAAAGTAAGGCAACCGTCCAGAAAAGCCTGAGCTCAACACCCAATAAAAATGCATCTCTTAAGAGTATCTCTTCAGCCGTCATCGTTTGATTATATAAAGATATAAAAATTAAGGCTTTTTATTTAAATAAAGATTAAGCCGGCTTTCTAATTTTATGCAAGGTTCTCAATCTTGCAATCTCCTCCTGATAACCATAAATATGAGCACCAGCGCTGTAAACATACATGGGCCCGCTTTTGAGCCCGGCTTCTTCTGCTACATATTTTTTAAGAAGCTCTATCCCGCCGAGGTTTGTAGGAAAGCCTGCCCACAAGTCCCAGGACCGGAAGTAACAGCTCACAGTAAGGATTAAATTGTCTCCGTTGGGAATAGCCTTAAAATCTAAAAGTCGCAAACACGGTGGGTCAAGTTTGCCGTCATTGCCAATGCAAACATCGTGGTCGTCAGGCGACCCTATCTCAACAACAGCCTGATTTGTAAGAGGTGTTTCTTTAAGCATTTCTATTACACGTTCAAGCTGTGTTCCACCTTTTGGCATTGGGTGATGTATTCTGCCTGCATACTTATAAGTTTCATTTTCAGCAAGTTCAGGATTCATTAGGTAATTTACAAAATAATCTTCAATATATTCCATTGTTGTCGGAGCAGGAATATTCAATCCGGGCGGCATTAGAGGAATCATATCCTGCTCGGGATGTTCGATAAATACTGCTAAACCAGCATACTGAAGACGATACTGCTCTTTTTCAAATGAACCTTTTTGTATTTTTTGCGTATATGAATTATCAAAGATGTTATAAATTAATTGGAACCATGCATCAGCTATAGTTTTGGCATGTAAACAAAATGGTTTCATAATCTTTTCCTTATTTAAATTCTTTCTTTAATCCAGCCTTTTCCTGATTTGCTACGACAACAAGGATAAATTTCTCAGGGTCAAGATATTTCTCTGCCACTCTGAGCACATCTTCCTTTGTCACACTATTAACATAAACAGGATATTTATCAATATAATCAATGCCGAGCCCGTAATATTCAACTGCTACAAGAAAACCGGCGATACGACGGCTTGTTTCTATCCTCATAGGAAAACTACCTGTAAGAAATGCCTTTGCATCTGAAAGTTCTGTGTCTGATACAGGGGTATTTCTGATTTTTTTTATCTCTCCTAAAATTTCCTCTATTGCTGTATTAGCAGACTCATTCTTCGTCTGAAGCCCGACCTGGAAAGACCCGCCGTATTTATCAGCATCAAAAAAACTGTGAATGTCATAAACAAGCCCTTTTTCTTCCCTGAGATTCTGCATAAGCCTTGATGCAAACCCTCCGCTGCCAAGTATATAATTCATAACAGAGACTGCATAATAATCAGGATTACCCCTGCTTATTCCAAGATGTCCCAGAATAATATTTGCCTGTGTAATGTCTTTATTTATAGTTACAATTTTCTTCTCTTTACTTATTTCAGGTTTTTGAAGAAATGTGGATTTAAGTTCTTTAGCATACCACTCAGAAAAATATTTTTTTATTATATTTTTTACTTCTTCAGGAGTTATATCTCCTACAACAGACATTATTGCATTGGCAGGAACATAATAGGCTAAATGGAAACTCACAAGGTCATCCCTTTTTATTCTGTCAAGTGTCTCAGGGCTACCCTCGGTCAACCTCCCATAAGGATGCACACCAAATAGTGCTTTTTTAAATTCTCTTGAGGCAACAAAATGAGGGTCATCCTCCTGTGCTTTTAAGTTACCTTTAATCCGTTCTCTTTCCTTGTTAAGTTCATCCTCTAAGAATGATGGATTTAGAATTACGTCAGAAAGCAAATCAAAACCAAGATTTAAGTCCTTTTTTAAAACAGAAAGGGCTACAGTAACATAATCATCTCCACCGGAAGCACTAAGAGATGCCCCTATAAAATCCACTTCTTCATTTATTTCTGATGCTGTCCTTTTTTTAGTTCCTGAAGTCAAAAGTTCAGCAGTTAAGTTAGCAAGCCCTGCCTTTTCTTCAGGCTCAACCAGACTGCCTGCTTTAATACCAACATTAACCATAACGATAGGGAGATTGTGTCTTTCAACTATTAAAAGGGTGAGACCATTTTCAAGAACGGTCTTCTTGACATCAAGGGCGTACGAAGGGAAATGTAAAATTAAAAATGCAAAATGTAAAATTAATGTTGAAAAAATTATCTTCCAAAATTTTGATTTTTTCATTTTGATTTTTGATTTTTTACAGGTATTAATATCCCAACCGTTCTTTTATCCTCAATAAGATATTTTTTAGCCACTCGCTGAACATCTTCAGGTGTAACTTTTCTTATCCCTTCAAGATATTTATCCTTAAGTCTCCAGTCTCCGAGCATCTCAAAGATACCCAGAATCTCTGCCTGAAAGAAGACAGAATCCTGCCCCATAATAAATTCAGCTTCTATCTGATTCTTTGCCTTCTGGACTTCCCTCTCGTTAGGAGAATTTTTCTTTATTTTTTCCACTTCTTCGTATAGAGCCTTTTCAACTTCATTTATTGCCTTGCCGGGTAGTGCTGTTCCATAAAGATGAAAAAGAAAAGGATATCTCTGCATACTGCTGTATGAGGCACCTGCTGAAAGTGCAATCTGTTTCTCATCAATCAAACTCTTATAAACCCTT